>Ga0172372_10002037_pt1 | contig 30990 bp, 39 predicted proteins | sample LakKiv5m_2_FD_114544 | JGI IMG/M metagenome (GOLD analysis project Ga0172372, IMG submission 114544) | Freshwater microbial communities from Kabuno Bay, South-Kivu, Congo - kab_092012_9.5m | ecosystem: Environmental > Aquatic > Freshwater > Lake | place: Democratic Republic of the Congo...
ATATAAGTATATATTAAATATTCCTTGTCCCTTTTAAACTTTTTTACTATATTTACTAAAGTATTTTACGAATTCATCACAGAAGCTAAAGACTTCTGTGTTTTCTTTGACTAGAAATATAAACAATTCTCTCTTTTGTTCATGAAAAAAGCCTCCGAAAATGGAGGCTTTATTTTGATAGATATGCTTCTTACAAATCTGCGAAGAAGTCGTCTTCGTCTTCCGCAGCGACCGAAGCAGCCTGAGACTTGGTAGAGAAGTTCTCGTCGAAGCTGAAGTCTTCAGATGTCGGGGCCGATTCTGTCTTAGAAGATGCAAAAGAAGAAGAAGCTTTTCCTGTCAAGAAATTAGTTATTTCCGTGATCTTGGCCTGCTGCTCTTCTGTGAGCTTCTTAGGCGCGTATTCTTCCAAATCGTGCTCTCTTTCCAAAAGGAAGTCTTTGATCTTTCCTTGAACAGAAGCTTCTATCTTCCCTTCTGCGTTAAGAGGCGCGTTTTTGAACGTGTTCTTGTCTTTGAAGTATATCGGAAGAGATGTAGTCTCAGACTTGAACATGCTCATCTTGTAGTCAGGATAAGTCTCGTCTCCAGTCTGGATCTCTTTCACGATAAGAACGAAGTCCTTGCCTGCGGAAAGGTCGAACACGTTGCATGGAACTCCAGAGATTTCTCCGTTCTTCTCAGTCATGATCTTGTCTTTGATAGTCTTGCCATACTGCATGATCATGATCTTTCCAACCAATTCCGGCTGTTGCTCGTCTTCCAATACTAGAACGTATGAGTAGTATTTCTTAGAATACTTTAGCTGTTTCGACTTCTCGATCAAGATAGCGTTTTTTGAGTTCTGCATCTGGTAATACAGGTCTGTAAGCGCGCACTTCTCGTTGAAGTTCTTCGGAGAGTCGAACCATCCGCTCAGCTCTTTCGCTGACTTGATGTCTACGTAGTGAGTGATCTTCTCAATCGCCGCCTGTCCTACCTTCGCTTCTTTCGTCAGGTTAGGCAAGAACCTTACCACGGATCTCCATCCTTTTTTCTTGTCTTTGATCTTAGACAAGTCTACGCGGTAGATACCGTCGTTGTTTGTCGTCGTCTTTTGCTCGTTCAAAAAGTCCATCTTGCTGTCTAAGCCGCCATTGAACAATTCATCTAAATCTGCCATAATTGCTGTTATTTGTTTTTATTTTCAAGCTTTGTTGCTTGATTGTTATTTATATAGAAAATCTATAAAAAGTTGTTGTTTTATTGTTTATTTTTACTTATATTTCTGAATATAGACTCTATGCTGGAAACTCTCGCCTTTCCTCTGCTTTGACCTGACCATGCGAAAAGCTTGATCCATTCTTTTCCGTTGAATATGTTGCAGATTCCATCGCCGTCGTAGTAGACCGTTCCCGTTACCGCTTCTTCTTTTTTCTGAACCACCATGAATCTACCATCATATTACCTCTTCTCCGCCACAGGCTCAATTATAGAGAACAGCTCGTCTTTCAATCTAAGCCTTTTCTTTCTCAGCTTGTTCAGCTCTCCGTCTGTGTAGTTCTCGGATGTCTCCAGCCTGTGTATGTCTTTGTTGACGTCATGATATTCGTCGAACAGCTTCCTGAAGTGATTGTCGCTCAGCTTCAGCTCGTGAATCCTCTCTTCATGATGAGGAAACTCGTGGTGTAGGTCGTGCTTTTCCATTGTTTTTCGATTTATTCGTTTGTTTTTATATGAGAGGCACCTGCCATAGTTTTCTATTCTGGAAAAATAGCTATCTTAGCATGACAAAAAAACGAAATGATATTTGTGTTCACCGACATAGACGGGGTTCTTAATCCTGAATGGAAGAAGAAGTGGTCGAAGAAGGCAGTCGATCAGTACAACCGAGCCTGCCGAGACTTCGGTCTCGTTCCGGTCATAACCTCTACCTGGAGGATCGCGCACAGCAAAGAGCAGCTCCAGAAGATATTCTACGAACAGGGAGTAGATGCTGCCATATTCGACTATACTCCTCATATAGACCAGGCAGACAGAGGAATAGAGATAAAGGAATTCCTAGAGAAGAATCCGTGCGACGGCTATGTGGTCATAGACGACCGCGTTCATGACATAACGCCTCATGTGGAAAACGTAGTCAAATGTAGGTCATGGATAGGATTCGGAGAGGAAGAATATGAAGAGATAAAGAAGCTGATGAACAGAAAAGAAGCTGACTAGTTCAAGCTGTATTCCATTCCTGGATATCCTTCGAAACCAGGAGGAGGGGGCGCTACTTCGTCATCTGGAACGAAATCGAAATCGTCTTCTTCATCCTCGATGTCGAAGTCGAATCCCATACTTACCAGCTCGCTCAGAACCTCGTCGGTCAGGCTCATGTTTCCGCCTCTTTCTTCCATATAGTTGTCGAACATAGAAACGGTGAAGATTCCCTTCTCGTCTCTTATCTTCTCGAGCCTAGGAAAAAGGTCTTCCGCTATTTCTCTCGCGAGTCCCTTTTCGCTTCCGTATGCCTCGAATGTCTTTAGATACTTCATATTCTTTATTTGTTTTGCTTGTTGTCTTCTCCTTTGAACGGACCCAGCATGCCTTTCAGGTTCCAAGAAGAAACGAATTTCTTTCCATGATTGATGTAGTCTTCGTAGGACTCTATTCCCGAATCTATGGGATTCCTCATATAGTGTATGTTCGCCCCTTGCTTGTTCATGTCGGAAATCCTGTTTCCGATATCTGTCCTTGCAGAAATCTTCATCACTCTCTTAAGCTGTTCTACCGACTTCTGCCTTGGCAGACCCTCGTTAACCGCGCCGAACTCGTCGAATCTCATTATCTTCATATTCTATATATTCCTTTCCAAAAACAAAAAAGGCATCTAATAGATGCCTTTCAATATATGCGCTATGACGTCGACGGTCCAGCCGTTTCCAAGCATGGCGTACCTGTGCGTGTCCGAGACTCCTTCCGTATATCCGTCTGGAACCGTCTGCAGCCTCTCGCACTCTACCGGCGTCAGCTTCCTGAACCTTCCGTCCTGCAGGAGCCTTATAGAGTTGTGGCAGGGATGCGTAAGAGTAGGACACTTTCGGTCCTTCTTGTATCTCCTGTTGTAGACGTCTATGCAGCAGACATCGGGCGCGCCCGATATGTCTACCTTTGCGGAAAGAAGCGCCGCGTTCTTTTCGGGAAGCCAATACTTCTGGTCGAATCCGGATTCGAGCACGTTTTCTATGAATATCTTCCTGTCCTCAGGAAGGCCAGATATCGGAATGTTCGTCCAGTAGAGCCTCTTTCGATTCTGCGCGCTGACGAGATTGCTGTCTATCATCACCGGCTCCGTTCCCAATATTCCTGTTATGACGTCTTGCCACTCCTTCTTCATCTTCACGTTTTCCAGAAGGAACCACTTAGGCCTGCATTCTTCGAGAAGGCGAGTCCATTCGTAGAAAAGGCCGCTCTTTCCGTCGAATCCGCTGCCGTCTCCGGCGCTGGACAGCGACTGGCACGGGCTTCCGCCCATCAGCAGCCCTATCTCGGGCAGGTCCTTTCCGTGCACCTTCGTCACGTCTCCTATGTGGATCGTGTCTGGGTAGTTCTTGCTGGCGACCTTCATAGCGTTCTGGTCTATCTCGCTGGCAAAATAAGAGCCGACGCTTACGCCGGCTCTTTCCAATGCCAATCTTCCGCAAGACATTCCGTCGAATAGCGAAAGAACGTTCATCTTAGTATCTGTATTCGTCGCTCTTGAACGGGCCTTCTACCGGGACTCCGATATAGTCTGCCTGCTCTTGGGTAAGAGTCTCCAGCTCCACGCCAATCTTCTCTAGGTGCAGCATAGCCACCTTCTCGTCCAGATGCTTAGGAAGAGTGTAGACTTTGTTCTCGTATCTCTCGGAGTGATTCCAAAGCTCCAGCTGCGCGAGCACCTGGTTCGTGAATGAGTTGGACATCACGAAAGAAGGATGTCCAGTCGCGCATCCTAGGTTGACGAGCCTTCCCTCCGCGAGCACGATCACGTCTTTTCCGTCTACGTTGTAGATGTCTACCTGCGGCTTCACTTCAGTCTTGTGGTATCCGCTCTTGTTTAGCCAAGCCATGTCGATCTCGTTGTCGAAGTGGCCGATGTTGCAGACGATCGCCTTGTCCTTCATCGCCAGGAAATGGCTGCCTCTGATTATGTCCTTGTTTCCAGTAGCCGTGACCACGATATCGGCCAGTTGTATGACGCTGTCGAGCTTCTTCACCTCGAATCCGTCCATAGCCGCCTGAAGCGCGCAGATTGGATCGATCTCGGTGACGATGACTCTCGCGCCAGCTCCTTGGAGAGAAGCAGCCGATCCTTTTCCTACGTCTCCGTATCCGCAGACCACCGCTACCTTTCCTGCCATCATGACATCGGTCGCCCTCCTGATCGCGTCTACCAGAGACTCCTTGCATCCGTATTTGTTGTCGAACTTGGACTTCGTCACGGAGTCGTTGACGTTTATAGCTGGAAGCAGTAGAGTTCCTTTCTTCATCCTTTCCTGGAGCCTAAGCACTCCCGTAGTGGTCTCTTCCGAAAGTCCTTTGATGTTCTTCGCGAGCTGAGGGTATTTGTCGAACACGAGGTTCGTAAGGTCTCCTCCGTCGTCGAGTATCATGTTAAGATATTCGCCGCCTTCGAACGCGTTGAGCGTCTGCTCGATGCACCAGTCGAATTCTTCTTCGTTCATTCCCTTCCATGCGAACACTGGTATTCCGGCAGCCGCTATCGCCGCCGCCGCGTGGTCTTGCGTAGAGAAGATGTTGCATGAGCTCCATGCCACTTCCGCGCCAAGCTCGACAAGAGTCTCGATCAGCACAGCTGTCTGGATAGTCATGTGAAGGCATCCTGCGATCCTAGCCCCTTTCAGTGGGAGCTCTGCCGACCTGTATCCTTCGTATTCCTTTCGGATGGCCATCAATCCTGGCATTTCTGCCTCCGCGAGCCTGATCTCTTTCCTACCCCATTCTGCCAACGAGATATCCTTTACTTTGTAATTCATCTGCTATTATTTCTTTTTTCTTTATATAGAAAAAAGAGCGAAGTGTTTCAACAAAAAAGCCTGCTCAAAATATAAGCAGGCCTTTACTATGTTATCAATTTGTAGAAGTCGTCAATAGACATCTCCGTCCTGTCTCCTTTCGACCGGTTTCCCTCGCTTGACAGCATCCTTAGGTTTTTCGGATGAGAGATGTCTTTAGGGTCTATGTTGTTTCGCCAACCCATTATAACAGGGAAGATATGGTCCACATGGTTGGCATGCACGCCTCTTTCCAGATTTTCCGGATTAATTATATCTTTGTATTGTTCGTATGTTTTCTCTGTGTAGTAAGTGACCGCAGAACGATATAGCCGTATGCTCTCAAGCTCCTTCTCTGTCCATTTGTATATGTGGCCGTTTTCTTTTCTGGTTTGAAGTTGTTTATCTTGAACTTCTTTATTTTTATTTGGATTTTCGTATCCGTATCTTTCGAGACATGTTTCTTTTATTTTGTTCTTTATTTCATCGGATTGAAATGGGTGTTCGACTCCGAATCTTTGTAAAGATTTCGTTTTGATTTTTTCCTTGTATTGTTTGGTTTTGGAAATATGTGATCCATATCTTTCATCCATGGTCTCCAATGCCTTTTCTCTCGTCGCCTCTCCGATGTTGTTGACTCCATACCTATCGAGGACCGTTGACATTATCGCCTTTTTTTTGTCCTCTGAGTTTGATGAGCATTTAACCGAGCAGTAATCGCGGTAGCCCTTGGTGAAGTATATGAACTCTACTTCGTTCTCCTCGCAGTGCTTGCACTTCGGTCGCTCTTCTATCCCGTTCAGATATAGATAAATCATCTCTTGGAATGAGGCACCAATCGACACTCGCGACCTTATTTGCTTGACGAAGTCCGGATATATTTTGGATAGGCTGCTCTCCGTAAGCTTTATTTTGTTTTGTCCGAAGTACTCGATGAATTCCGATTTGGTATTTAGGACTGGGTGGTTTATCTTCTTTCTGTTAGGATTTCTCTCTTTATTTAGCTTTCCTCGACATCTCGCTGAACATACTCGTCGGTATATGTTGTCCTTTTCGACCCAATTTATTTTCGTATACTTGCATACCGGACAAATGAGTTCTTCACTTCCGAGCTTGTTTATGTAGTGGTATAGTTTCTGCTTGAAAGTCCCGAAGGCCATATAGCTTTCTACCAATAGCGAAAGCTCGTTCTCCAACCTAATCTTTTTTATTAGGTTGGAGAACGAGCTTCTGCTTTGATCCACACTTTTGTGTTCTTGTATAAATAAATCTAAATTCTTCATAGTCTATATATAAAGAAGTTACTTCTTTCTATACTAGAAGTCGTCGTCGAGGCTGTCGAAGTCGATGTCTCTATTCTTAGGCTTCTGATACTCCGAAATTTTCCGCTCGAAGAAATTTCCTTTGTTTTGAAGCGAAAGCATGTCCATGAAGTCGAACGGATTGCTCACGTTGTACACCTTCCTGCAACCAAGCTCGGTCAGCCAGAAGTCCGCCACGAACTCGATGTATTGCTGCATCAGCTTCGCGTTCATTCCGATGAGTGATACTGGAAGAGAATCCGTCACGAACTCCTTCTCGATCTCTACCGCCTCGGTGATGATCTGCGTGATCCTTTCCGCGCTCACCTTGTTCTGGATATACTTGTTGTGCAGCAGGCACGCGAACTCGCAGTGAAGGCCCTCGTCTCTCGAGATAAGCTCGTTAGAGAACGCGAGACCCGGCATCAAGCCTCTCTTCTTCAGCCAGAAGATAGAGCAGAAAGATCCAGAGAAGAAGATTCCTTCTACCGCTGCGAAAGCGATAAGCCTTTCCGCGAAAGACTCGGACTCGATCCACTTGAGCGCCCAGTCCGCCTTCTTCCTTACGGAAGGAACCGTGTCGATGGCGTTGAACAGGTGGTCTCTTTCATTGGAGTCTTTGATATACGTGTCGATAAGCAGAGAGTAGGTCTCTGAATGCACGTTTTCCATGGCGATCTGGAATCCGTAGAAGCTCTTCGCTTCAGGATACTGCACTTCTTTGAGGAAGTTCTCTGCCAGGTTCTCGTTGACTATTCCGTCGGACGCCGCGAAGAACGCCAGCACGTTCTTGATATAGTGCCTCTCGTCGTCGTTCAGCTTCTCGTTCCAGTCCGTGAGGTCTTGGGCGAGGTCGATCTCTTCGGCCGTCCAGAACGAATGCTCGGCGGTCTTGTATTTTTCCCAGATGTCGTGGTACTTGAGCGGGAACATTACGAACCTGCCCGGGTTTTCTTTTAAGATATGCTCTGTGTTTTCCATGTTTTTGTTTATGATTGTTTGTTTTATATATTAAATATGGCTAAGTTTGCGGCCGGTTATTAAAAAGCGAAAGCGCCGAGTAGCGAATTCGGCGCTTTCTAATATAGTACCGCCCGTGTGGCATAACTATAACGGGTCCTAAGCCCGTGGTCATTTATCTATATATTATATTTTTTATCGCTATATTTGTTTCATGAAAAGGCTGTTCTTAGACGACTGGAGGATTCCGACCGACTGCGCGACATATATGTGGCAGCGCAAGGCGGACTGCCGCGACTACCATGAGGACTGGACCGTGGCTCGCTCGCATGGCCAGTTCTTGCGATACGTCGATTCCATAGGAATTCCCGACCTGGTATCGCTCGACTACGACCTGGCCGACGTCGAAGAGCTCAAGGAGTCTCTCGCCATAGAAGAATGGTTCGACCTAGTCGAAAGCAGGGTCTATACTGGCGCCGACTGCCTCGCGCATCTGATGGCCAGATGCCGAAGAGAAGGAAAGCCTCTTCCTAAGATATACATCCACTCGGCGAATCCAGACGGATGCGACGAGATGAAGGAAATGATATCGAGCTTCTGATAAACAAACCTCGCCGGCTGTCATAGAATAGTCATGAGAAAGTTCCTCTTGATAGACACAGAAGACCGCAGGGAAAAGGTCGAGATCACGGGCCCTCAGCTGAACGCGGTCATACCAGTGATAAAGAAGATAAACTCCTCGCAAGAAGGATGCGAAGAGATGGAAGGATACGAGACGTTCCTGCAGATATCTCCTTTTCCGCCTGAAGAAATAACATCCATAAACATACAATACCACGCATGATCAAGCACGAGATAAAGCTTGACTGCTCCGCCACGGAGCAGATCAAGGCAATCATAGAAAAGGCATATTTCCAAGAAGGGCTTGCCGGAAAGATACAGGGAAACAAGAACTACATAGTCCTCACGGAGGAACTGGACGAGGTGGCATATTCGGTGCTCTCTGGCCTTCACCACGCCACGGTGAAGATAACGAACGAGATAGTGGACGGAAGCATGCGCTTCATGGTAGACGAGAGCCATGGAGAGCTGAGGATATATCCTATATCCATATACTGCTATGAAGAAGACGGAAAATACTGCTTCTACTAGGATTCTGAGAGGCGACATAATAGTCTGCGCGACGAAGGATTGGGACACATTCACCTACGGAAAGAAGTACGAGGTTCTGATGGACCAGATATATCCAAACTCGTCTGTAGTAGACGTCATGAACGACCTAGGCGCGAGGCACATGCCTGCTTCGAAATACTTCGTGACGTTGGAAGAGTGGAGGGTCGAAAGGATAAAAGAGATTATAGATACTTGATATATAGATAAAACAAAACAAAAGATGCTAAACTACGATGAAGAGCTCGCCAAGCTCGACAGCGCGGTGGCGAAGGCCATAGACAACCTGAGGAGAGACCTCTGCAGAATAAAGAAGTTCAGAATACAATCTCTTTCTCCATGGAAGTCCAATCTTCCAGAAATACTTCCATATGTCGGATCGCGCATGGAATGCGAGATATCCATACATATAAGAGGTCTCGAGATACAGGCCGCCGACCAAAGGAGGAGGCGAGACATAAGAGACTGCCTCTCCTAAAAAAAATCAAAAAAAACAAATGTGCGGAATAGTAGCCTATATAGGAAATAAGCAGGCATTGCCAATATTGATAAAAGGCCTATCCAGGCTTGAATACAGAGGCTACGACAGCGCCGGAGTCGCCCTTCTTTCCAAAAAGAGGCTTTCAATATTCAAGAAGAAAGGAAAGGTTTCGGGACTCGTATCGCATATAGGAAAGAGAGGAAAGTCCCCGGTCGCCGGAATAGGACACACCAGATGGGCGACGCATGGAGAGCCAAGCGATTCCAACTCGCATCCGCACAGCAGCGCCGACGGAAGCTTCGCCATAGTACACAACGGGATAATAGAAAACTACGCCTCTCTCAGACAAGAGCTTTCTTCCAGAGGATACGAATTCAAAAGCCAGACCGACACAGAAGTCGTCGTCCATCTCATAGACGACATAATGAAGTCTTCCGGCGCCACGCTTGAGGATTCTTTCAGGCAGGCGCTCAAAAGCATCGTCGGTGCTTATGCAATAGTTCTCATATCCAAAGACATGCCAAGACAGCTGCTCGCCGCTCGAAAAAGCAGCCCTCTGGTGATCGGAATCGGAGAAGGCGACGAATATTTCGTCGCGTCCGACGCGACTCCTATAATCGAATACACTAACAGGGTCGTCTATCTGGACGACTGCGAGATCGCCAGGATAAGCCTCGATTCAGGAGTATTCATAACCGGCATAGAAAGCGGAGAAAAGGAGCCATATGTACAGACTCTCGAGCTGAAGCTCGGAGAGATAGAGAAAGGCGGATGGGACCACTTCATGATAAAGGAAATATTCGAGCAGCCCAAGTCTATAGAAGACTGCTTCAGAGGGAGGCTTTCGTCCGAAAGCCAGTCTGTCATGCTGGGCGGGCTGAAAGACTACGAGCGAAGGATAGCCGGCGCTCAAAAGATAGTCTTCGTCTCCTGCGGCACCTCTTGGCATGCCAGCCTCGTAGGAGAATACCTCATAGAAGGACTTGCCAGAATACCTGTGGAGGTAGAATACGCGAGCGAGTTCAGATACCGAAATCCCATAATAGAAGAAGGCGACATCGTATTCGCCGTCTCGCAGTCCGGAGAGACCGCAGACACGCTCGCGGCGCTCGAGATTGCTAAGCAGAAGGGCGCTCTCATATTCGGGATATGCAACGTGGTCGGATCTTCCATATCTAGGATAACAGACGCTGGATCCTACACCCATGCCGGCCCAGAGATAGGAGTCGCGTCTACTAAGGCGTTCACAGCGCAGGTGACGCTTCTTACCCTTCTCGCGCTAAGGCTTGCCTGCATAAGAGAAACCATAGACACCATATCCTTTTCAAGGATAGTCGCGGATCTGGAAAAGATGCCGCAGCTCGTCAAAGAAGTCCTCTCGTCGAACGATCGAATAAAAGAAATAGCGGCTGCCTACAAAGACTCCAAGAACGCGCTCTATCTCGGAAGAGGAAGCTCTTTTCCTGTCGCGCTCGAAGGCGCTCTCAAGCTGAAGGAGATTTCATACATACACGCCGAAGGGTATCCCGCTGCGGAGATGAAGCATGGGCCTATAGCGCTGATAGACGAAAAGATGCCAGTGTTCGTCATAGCCACCAAAGGATCCTCCTACGAAAAGGTCATAAGCAACATACAAGAGGTCAAGGCTAGAGGCGGGAAGATAATCGCCATAGCGACGAAAGGCGACCAGATGCTAGAGAAGATGGTAGACCACCTGATAGAAATACCGGAGACAGACGAGTCTCTCGTTCCTATACTTAGCACCATTCCTCTGCAGCTCCTATCGTATCACATCGCTGTGATGAGAGGATGCGACGTCGACCAGCCCAGAAACCTAGCGAAGTCCGTGACCGTGGAATAGCACAATAGGAACTTCAGTAATAGATGGCTTGGCATGCCGTAAATTTTTTTCGGTCTCCTACTTCTTGACCATGAAAAACCATCCTGATGTGGATTGTCCCTTTATCTCGTCTTCTACCGCCTGTACCTCTTCTTTTCCCTGAGAGACCAGATCCGCCACGTTCATGGTCACGCCGCCTGGAAGCGTGAAAGTATATCTTCCCACCATGTTGCCAAGCGCCTGCTTTGCGTATCCGACGCAGTATTTGAAGAACAGGTCGTCGTTGAACAGGTTTTCCTGAGGTATGTTCGCGTAGGCTTCCATTATGACGTCGTATTTTACGTTGGTCAGTATGTGAAGCCTGTGGTTCAGCTGGTTGAATTGGTATTTGAGAGTGTATTTGTTAAGCTGGTTCAGAAGGTCCGACATGTTGTCGAGAAGCGTCTTGTACATTCCAAGCTCTCCTATAGTAGTCACGTAAGACGATAGATATGGCTGGTTCGTGACGCCTAGGTTCACGGAAAGGTTCGGCGTGTTTATGCCTAGCTGGAACAAGCTGTCTCCCCTTACTTCATAGAGGTACACTACCGACTGGATCTCGCAAGGAACCTGAACATAGTTGTATTTGGTGAACTCTTCGGAGAAGAATGCCTCTTTCCTAACCAGGAAGTACATCTTCTGCACCGCGTACTGGTAGGACCTGTAGAACCAAGGAAGCGCCCTCTTTTCTATTATCTGCCTTATCTGGGCGTCTGGCAGAGTCTTTGGCAGCGAGCATGAGATAGTAAGCTCTGTATTTATGCTGTCTATGAACTCGTCGATAGTCAGCCCGCCTTGATATGGAACGTAATCGGACATTTTCTTCTTTTTATTTTACTTATATATTAAAATACAATTCGAAGAATCCGATTTCTAATATATAGTCTATATGGGACACTCGCTTAAAAAGACCAGCTTCGACATAAAGACCTCTTTCTCGCTTAAAGACGGCAACGAGGCTCAAGGATACGTTCTTATGTCCGACGAGTTCGGCAACGCCACATGGAAGGATCCTAGCAAATACATAACCGCGAAGACGAGCAGCCACTACATCGGAGAGATGTTCGGCGGCGGCGTAGTTGTCTCTGTATGGAACGAAAGCGGCATCGACAGATGCCTCGTCGCCTCGCCAGAATGCATATCCACTCTCAACACCTTCTCGGGAACCTGGGGCCCTTACAATACTGGATGGTCCTATGGATTCTCCTTCAGCGCGGTCACTGCCACCTTCGCCGCGACAAGCAGCTCTTTCGGATACGCGAACACGGCCAAGATCGCCGCTCAGGTGTCCGAATCGGCTGCGGCCCGATGCATGGACTACGTCAATCCGGACACAGGCAGCGGAATATGGGACGACTGGTTCCTCCCTTCTATAATGGAGCTGAAGCAGCTCGGCAACAGCTCCGCTATATTCAACAAAGTCCTTCAGGCATACGCGTTCGATTCAGACAAGCCGACCATGGACGAGCTCTACAACATCATATCGCTTTTGAACGCGCAATTATCGGCCAGCACCATAAAGACGGTCTCTACAGACATAAACCTATTCAGCCTCTCTCCCGTAAGATACAAATATTCGGAATTTGATGGCAGAAGCTATGACACGACATATCCCAACTCGAACGACCAGACATTCTACTGGTCTTCCACAGAGAACTCGGAAGGGGGATACGCTTGGGCACTCGTCGCCGGAGCGAGCACCTACTCGACGTTCTTGAACGAAAGCGGCCAGTACGCGCCTTTCAACTTCAACGCATTCTCTTCTATAATGGTGCCAAAAGACACGCCTGCCAAGATAAGGCCTTTCAGGCTGGCAGACGACACGCAGAAGCAGTTCTACTTCGACGCGGACTATATTGTCATAACATACAGGTTCTCTGGCGAGCGCGACCTCGACACCAGGACCACAATGGTTTCTCCAAGCGCGCCCGGTTCTGAGTCAGGATACGGGACTCCAAACGTAGGCGTCGGATGGACGCCGGACGCTCCAGCGCATCCGGCCAGCTCTACATACTCTGTATTGTGGCACGCGGGCGACAATACAGGATTCGGATACGAAAGCGTCATGGTGAACCTAAACGCCTTCAGATACTACTATCCAGGCCAGTCCGAAATCGTCATAGACGCGCGCGCGCATTGGTACATACAGAGCTGGGTTCCGACCACGATAGGGCTGACCACGCGGCAGATACAAGACAGGCTGGACGCTACCGATACGGTCACGCTGGAAGTCAGGCTATACAAAGGAGGCGCCATGGAAAAGGTCGGATATGGATGGGCAAATGCCGGATATTCTTCAGAAATGGTCCTGGACTCATACTCTACTCGAGTTAATGTCAAATCCACATCCGGCGCAGGAAAAGGAATGAGAGTATCGAAGATAAAATACAACCTAGTCGGAAAATTCGGATATCTGCAGCTATTCGACTAAAAACTAATTAAATAGATGGCAACCGTAACTTTAATATCAGCCACAGGGCGACTGAAGAACAGAATCGAAATATCATATCTGGTAGAAAAGCTCTCTACCGAGACGATAACCGACAGCGGAATGATATATTCATCTTCTGAGTCTGGAATATTGTCCGGCACGGTCAGCACGGCTGCCTATTCACCAAACGCACACGGCGCAATATCCTATTCTTTCGAAGGTATTCCATCAGGTAGGTACTATCTAGTCGCCTACGCGAAGAACCAGCAGGGAATAAACTTCTACAGCCAGCCAGCTTCCGTATTCGTCAGCCAGTCTGGATACGAGATCTCTTCCGAAGGCCTCGTAGTCGCCAGCGCTCTCCTGATAGCGGACGGAACGCAAGGATCCGGCAAGACTCTCGTCTCGGACTCTTCCGGGCTCGGAACCTGGAGGCCGATAAGGTCATTGTTCAGCCTTGGGCACTATATAGGAGAGCTCTATGGGGGCGGGATCGTGGCCGATGTCTGGAGAGAAGGAGGCGAAGAAAAAGTTCTGATAGCATCTCTGGAAGACCTAGGACACATAAGCGGCGCGTACAGCGCGACCGGAAGCCAATATCTCCCTAGATGGATATTCTCGACGATGTCCAGCGCGAACTCTACTTCCATACCTGGGGCAATGAGCCTCTATGACGGGAAGGCGAATACCGACGCCATAGTCGCGTTCGCCATATCGCAAGGCCTTTCCGGCGGAAGCGCTGCCAAAGTCTGCACAGACTACAGAGGAGGAGGCTACGACGACTGGTATCTTCCATCATACTACGAGATGAATTCCATATACGTCAACGCGCACGCCATAAACAAAACTCTTGGAAAAGAAAGCCTTTCTTTCCACAGGGATCGGGCGAAAAGCGTAGGTTCCTATTTTGCCCATCTGGCAGCGGCTGCCACTGTTCCCAACTCCGGATACTGGACTTCCACCGAATGCGTCTCTACGACCAGCCCGGGCTCTTTCGCATACTGCCTCGATTCGAACCTTCGTCCCGTATCCAAGTCGATCACTTTTCCTACATCATATGGAACAGACACCACATACGCCCCTAAGATAAGGGCGGTAAGGAAGGAATCCTTCAGGACCTCTTCAGGCCTATGCCTGTCGCTCGACGCCACAAACATAAAGTCATATTCGGACAAATTGGCCTCCGTTCTCGGAACTGCCAGCGTATGGAAAGACCTTGTCAACAAGAACAAGTCTGCTATCAAATCATCATATCCAGAAACGAAATCTGGCGGATCCGAGCAATATATCGTCCCGTCGACGGATGCTTCGGTCGCGCAGTCGACCGGTCCCTCTACTGTCGGAATCTGGACGCTGTCGGCAGTCGCGCAAGACGATCCATTCTTCTTGATGTCCGCTTCTTCCTCATCGATGCAATCTTCATATTTCGAGATATCAGAATCGTACAAAGACGCCAAGCTGACTCTAAGGTCCGCCGCCTCTGATACTGGAAAGGAATCGCAGGCCAAGCTCTCAATATACGTATCTGTAGTCTCGAACGAGAAGATCCCGGATTCCATAAGCAACGCCTTCTTTTCCGGATTCTATTCCAAATACAGGCTCATTTCGGAGATATCGAACACGACATCTCTAAAATACAGCGATATACCGCTTTGGCAATATGCTGGAAAGAAAATATCCATAAAGATATGCTCTCCAAGCGCTGACGCATCCGGCGGGGCTCTTCTCGACAAAATAAGCGTCTCTGGAACGACCGGCGGATACCAGCCGGTAGGGCCTATATACAAGCCGGACCAGAGCGGATATCTAAGATTCAGCTCCGACGTCGCGATAGACGAGAGCACCAATTCATTCATGGGATCATACGCGGACTTCGACGCCAACATAGGAAATTCCGCCACCGTCACCGTAGAGGTCTGGGCTAGGCTCAAAGATACATACGCCAACAGGATGCTTTTCGGATGGAACAAATACTCGCTTTGGACGAAAGACGGATCCTTCGGATTCAACACTGGAGCAGGCGACGTCTTCGGAATATCCGGGACAAAGCTGGCGCAATGCAACGCGGTGGGGCAATGGGCGCATTTCGTATTCGAGATGAGAAGCGACGTCTCCTATACAAACAACAAGATATACATAAACGGAGACCTCATGTCTCTTTCCCAGCAGCACGGGACCGAAGATTCTCAGTTCAGGAGCTTCAATGGTGGACTTGGCCGAATAGGCGGCTGGAGGTTCGACCAGAGATACCTTTTCAACGGAGACATATCCGTCTTCAGAGTATACAACAGGGCGCTCAGCAAAGAAGAAGTCATGTCAAACTATTCTGCCGAGAGAAAGAGATACGAGCTGCTTCCTTCTATGCTCAGATATGGCCTCTATTCGGCGATAGACTTCAATTCCGAAGCTTCATATAGCGGCGACGGGACTTCCGGAAATATCTCAGACCTCGGCGACCTCGGCAGTGCAGCGTCGCTGGTCGTTTCCCAGTCATATTCGCCAGCGGTGCTGGAGACAAGCAAAAAGCTCATGCTGGGAATAAAGAGGCTGTATTTTCCAGGAACCGCCGCGGCCAATCCATACATAACATGGACAGATTCAATACCTCTGAAGAACGCTTCAAGCATCTCGGCCTCTTTCTGGATAATGTTCGACGAGGCTAGGACATCGGAGATAATAGTCAAATGGAAAAACTCGACGAACTCGGTCGGCGCTTGGGAAGTGTCTCAAAGCTTCACCTCTATTTCATCCTTCATATCCTTCAAAGTATTCAATTCTGCGGGAACCTCCTATTCCTCGACCGGAAAGAAGGCCATAAAGAACGGAGTATGGACTCATGTATGCGCGGTATATGACGGGTCTGCCAAAAGAATGAAGACGTATATAAACGGATCTCTAGACATAGACTATGCTCTTCCAATCTCTTTCTCTATAGACACCTCTAATACAGGAGACGTCTTCGTCGGGCAATATCCCCCAAGCGTGCTTTCCGGAAGCAGGCTTCCTATGAAGGGATCTATAGCCAACATGCAGATATACACCGTGGCGTTGGGAAAGGCCGACGTAATCAACAACTACGACGCCGGAAAGGAGCCTTTCGAGTCTTCCACATATTCCAATTATGTCTCGCACCAGCTGAACGGCCCTACTTTCTCCATATACCAGAACCTTGTTCTGGACATAGAAGGAAGAGGAAACGAGAAGCTGCTCATGTCGGACTCGCAGGGAAAGGCCACTTGGGTAGAGAAAGAAGCCATATTCTCCAGACCAAGCAACCAGTTCAGCATCGGAGACATATATGGCGGCGGCATCATAGTCGGCGCGTGGAAATATCCTTCCGACACTTTCAACTACCTCATAATGTCCAGCGAAGACGTGGCGACGTCCAACTGCAGATGGAGCTCCACTACTGGCCTGGTCGGTGCCGATTCTGTCCATGACGGACAATACAACAGCTCCACGATAATGGGCGCCATATCATCTAACGCCGCCATCGCATCGCAATCGGATCCGGACGCCAATGCCTTCATTTCGGCGGCCGCCATCACCAACTCTCTAATGATAAAGGCCATCAGGATATTGGTTTCAGACCTAAAGGCTTCCGGAATATGGAGCAAGATGAAAGCCATCTATCCTTTTGTCGGAATGAACGCGGACGCGCACAGGCTTAACCTAAGAAACATCAGCAGCTACAATCTAAGCTTCCACGGCAGCTGGACGCACGACAACATCGGGTCCTACGCTTCGACCGCAAACGGAACGTACGCCAACATGAACATATTGGCTTCTCAGATATTCACGGCCACCGACGGAATGGTCGGAATATACACATCGTTCGACGAAGGCTCCGGATACATATTCGGCGCCAGCAACATGGGCAACAGCGAGCATAACATGTCATACACGCAGCCTGCCGGAATACTATCCATGACGATATACGGAACCAGCGGAATATCCTCGACCTCTTCCAAAAAAGGACTGCTGTCCGTAGGAATGGAATCTGACGGATCTATGTCAACATACAAAAACGGAACTAGAATGGCGAACGCGAATCGCGGATTCATAGCAGGCCCAAGCGTCAATATGTACCTAAACGCAAGGAACGCCAACGGAACTGCAGACGGATTCTCTCTTCACAGATACAGCTTCGCCTTCGTATCCAACACTCTCACGCAAGACGAGCACGCTCTTCTATACGCGATAGTTCAGACATACCAGGCCAACCTGGCCAGAAAGACAGGCGATCTGGTTCTTTCTGGGGCGGCTAAGGCGTGCCAGGACTACAGAGGCGGCGGATATTCAGACTGGTATCTTCCTTCTATAACGGAGCTAAACCAGGCGTTCAACTCTGCGCTGGCGGTAGACTCCTCGTTCTCTTCCGACCTTGTAAAGGGGGAATACTGGTCTTCTACAGAGGCAAACGGCGAAATGGCCATGACTTATGGATTCAATTCCATAGAGCCAAACAGCCTTACTATTTATGGGGACGATTCTTCATATTCGGCGAACCTAATATCGGAATGGTATGTAGGATACCACAGCAAGCTATCTACCGCTTCCGTTAGGGCTTTCAGGACCTCAAAGGTATACGAAGAGAGAAGGACCTGGAGCCAAGACACGGAAACTATAGTATTGGACGAGGATAGAGAAGTCAAGACCGGGATAAAGATAGTCTCCTTTCAGGTAGAAGAGATTCCTACCGAATACAGATACATTTCTGGACAATACAGTTCTTCTCTCGCGGGAACCATGTCATTCACTTTTTCTCTGAGCATATCGACGTCCGAAAATATACAGTCATTCGGCGTATGCTGGGCAACTTCCAGCGCTGCTCCTGTCGTTCCTTCTTTGCAGGACAACACAACGTATTGGTATTCTAGAAACGTGCCTGTCCTATCGAAAGGAGTCGATTCTGGAATCAGCATGTGGGGAATGGACTATAGGTTATTTTTCAGAGCATTCTTAGTAACTCCGACTGGAGTATACTATTCTTCCGAAAACGATAGATATTCATTGCCATACGGCATGTCGGAAAAAATAGGGATATTGGCTACAACCTATAGCGTTTCCACATCATCGGGCACTCAGATATACTCATACCCTACCAATTCTATGACATGGCACCATTTGCTCATGCCAGGGCCTTCGGGAGCTGTGACTCCTTCATCACTATGGACCAGTATCTATGCGGTGTATAACGCTGATACATTAGGTACATCACTAGACACGTCAATTTATCGTGTATATAACGGAGACAATGTAAATGACTCATCTGGAAATGCACAAAATGGAACAAATGTAGGTAGTGTTACATTTACCACTGGTAAAGTAGGAAATGCATTTACGTTTAATGGTAGTAACTATATTAGTTTACCTAACAATTCACTTAATGATTTAACTGGTGATTTTAGTATATCATGCTGGGTTAAAATTGGCTCATCAAGTGGGTCTAAAATGATTATTGGTAATTTAACTGAAGCTACACCAGGTGGTGCTAGACAAGGTTTTAGATTTGAAATAAATGGAACTTTTGCACATTTAGAACTTTCAGATGCAAGTGGTACAACTACACTTTCAGCTGGAGGAACCCCATTAACTGTTGGTGTTTGGTATCACGTTGTATTAACAAGAAAAGGTAGTACTAGAACAACTATATATGTAAATAGTTGTAGTTCAGTTACCAATGCAGATACTAGAAATCCATCACTTTTACCAACTATGTACACTACAATAGGGGCAAATAGATACGGAACATCAAGTTTTTCTGCTTATTTTAATGGTTCTATAGATGCTGTTACGGTATGGAACAAAGAATTAACAATTGATGAAGTTACATCACTTTACAATGGTGGTTTAGGTGCAGAATATCCATTCTCATCACAAACTCTACTAACCTACAATGATGCTCTAGGTAATTACAATGGAACATCACCATCATCAACATTAACCAATGGTGTACCTGGTCCATCATTCACAACTGGTAAGATTGGTAAAGCATTTCAATTTGATGGTATTAATGATTATATTCAATTACCAGATAATTCACTTAATTTAACTGGTCCATTTAGTTATTCATTTTGGATAAAATCAACTAATACAACTGATTATACCATAATTGTTGGTAATATACAAAATCCAAGAGGAATTTATTCTCATATACATGGTTATCATTATTGGTTATCTGCCGGGAAACTCCAAACGGAGTATGTCAATGGTTTTGGTACGAGTGTCGGTCAATATTCTACTACTACGATTGCTAATGGTGTTTGGAATCATGTGGTTGTAACTTACAATCCAAACAACTCAACAACTGGTAGTAAAGTATACATCAATGGGACACTTGAATCTCAAACTCAATCACTAGGTTTGGTAAATCCAATTGGGTATTCATCACCAATGAAAGCATGTATTGGGGCTAGAAATTTTAATGGAACCCCAGCAACTTTTTTATCAAATGGTACTAGTATAGATATGTTATCGGCATGGAACAAAGAACTATCAGCTACAGAAGTAACCGAACTATATAACTCTGGTAATGGTAAACAATACCCTAACTAATAATAATTAAAAAATAAAAAACAATGGAATACAACGACCACACTTATGTAACAATTTCACATGATGATTGTGAAACATTAAATCTTGGAGATGGACAGCTACTGACAATAATGCGATTCCAGGTGACCCAGTAGGTCCAGATACGCCACCACCACTGCCGGAAGATCCTGGAACAGAAACATCCGGAACTTCCGGAACCGAAGGAACATCCGGAACTTCCGGAACCGAAGGAACATCCGGAACTTCCGGAACCGAAGGAACTTCCGGAACATCAGGAACCGCTTTGCTGATTTTGCCAACTATAGAATGGGAGACTTCTATGGAATTCTATGACTATGATATAATAAACTATCCGAGCGGCCTCGATCCTGATGGATTCATATTAGATGCGGCGGCGGCCACAAACCAATGTCAATATATCTATCCAGGAAGCTCTACGCTTACTGGCTGGAAGACATCCAACAACGGCGCGACTATAAGATTCGATGTTTCTAGAGGCATTCCTTACGACGTGAACGGCGATGGATGTTCCAACGAAGGAACATGTGACAGAAGACAGGTAGGATATGCCACCGCTTCTATAACAGTAGGAAACTACGATACTCTTATGACATTGGACTTCAATGTAGTGGGCGAGACTTGGACAGCAGGATACGACTACATAGAATTCAAGCTTGACGGAGTCTCTATAGGATACGCAGAAGCGGCAGGAGGCGAGATAAGCACATGCTCGGACGGACCAGTCAAAAAGACATTCTACGACATGTCAGGGACCAGCGGGACATCAGGAGTTTCGGGAACCAGCGTCTCGAATCCCTATACATATCTTCTCGCCGCAGGATCAACGCATATTCTTTCCGCATATTTCGATACTGCGGATCCGTATTTCCACAACAACAGCTACTACGTCGCGAATGTCGGATTCAACAAAGCTTAAATATAAAGGCCTCCAAATGGAGGCCTTTTTTAATAGTCATTGATTTTCCGAGTCATCGGGCTTCTTTCCCTCGTCTTCAGGAAAATGATATTCACCATATTCCCAATCTCTCTCTACTTCGTAGTTGACGAACTTCACCGACTTCTCGACTTCCGTCAAAACATGCATCGATTCATCCTCTGCGTATAGATCTCTGAGCCTAGATGCCCATTCCGCCAAATTCCCATTATATGAATAGATCCTCGATAATATCCCGCCTTCCGCGATCTCGCAAGACTCCACATATGCCCATTCGAATTCGAAATCCGTCGCTGGATCGAAGAATATTCCTACGAAAAGAGATTTGTCGGAAGACATAGAATGATAGTTCGCTATGTCGCTCTCGGCCGACGCCGCATTCAGCTTGGAATATATATCCGATATTGATCCTTCGGATCCATTTATTGTTATCTTGTTAAGGCTAAGCATATTCTAATTTTATTTTTTTATTATCTATATATAAAAAGAAAGAGAGGCTCTCGCCTCTCTTTCCTATACGTTGAAGTTCTTGGAAGACCTCAGCTTCTCGAGAATCATCTTCTCGTCCAGCTCTATCTTCTTCGGTATCTTAACCGCTATCTTTATATACATGTCTCCAATGCCGTAGTTTAGGTCGGGTATTCCCTTTCCGGATATCCTTATTGTCCTCCCATGCTCTGTCCCGGGCTCTATATAAACCGGCATCTCTCCATGCGGAGTTTCCGTCTTGACCGTGGCGCCGCATATCGCGTCTATGACAGATATCTCCTTCTCCACCACTATGTTGTTTCCTTCTCTCTTATATGAGAAATCATGTGCCTCTTCTACCAGAACGTAGAGGTCGCCAGGAACTCCGTTCCTTACATAGTTGCCATATCCCTGCATTTTTAGCTGCATTCCGGTAGAAACTCCTGCCGGTATCTGAACGTCTACGACCTGCTCTTTCAGCTGAGTCCCTTCTCCGTGGCAGTGCCCGCATTTGTTCTTTATCACGCTTCCCGTTCCTTGGCAATCAGGGCATGCCATCTCTGTCCTCATCTGTCCAAAAGGAGTATTCTGAACTACTATTCTCCTCCCTTTTCCTGCGCAGGTGAGGCATTCTCTCGAATCCGATCCTCCTTTTCCACCACAGGGGTCGCACTTCATGTGCCTTTTGTATTTCAGCTTCTTCGTGCAGCCCTTCAATATTTCTCCTATCGTCAAGACGACTTTTATCCTTAGGTCGGAACCCCTCGACTGTCTCTGCTGCTGCTGGCTTCCTCTGTTTCCGAATATGTCTCCGAACTGAGAGAAGATGTCGTCCATAGAGAATCCATGTCCTCCTCCGAAAGGATTTCCGCCACCGAATCCACCATAAGGATTTCCATCGGCGCTTCCATATCTGTCGTAGTTCGACTTCTTCCCCGCGTCGGAGAGAACGTCATATGCCTCAGCCGCCTCCTTGAACTTCGCTTCCGCAGAGGAGTCTCCAGGGTTCTTGTCAGGGTGGAACTGCATCGCCTTCTTCCTGTAGGCTTTCTTTATCTGCTCTTCGCTGGCGTTCTTGTCCACGCCTAGTATGCTGTAATAGTCCTTGCTCATGTAGCTAATCTATTTTTTTTGTAAAATCTTCTGTATTCTCATCATCCTCAGAATAGACGCGTCTGGAGTAGACGCGTCTACTCCAGGGCTTGGGAACCAGTATTCCTTCTGGTATGCGAACATTGGCGTCGGAATCAGACCGAACATTCGAGATATCTTCGACGCTCGGTCCAGATGCTTGCAGTCAATCTCTTCTTTGTATCCGGAAATGATATCCGCTATAGATTCCTCCGCAGAGTCTCCTTTCTTCCTCCAGAACTGCCACCACCGCTTCTTCTTGGCAGGCATGTTTCCTACCATTATCTCGAAAACCATCTGCTTCATCTCTTCACTCTAAGATTTTCGTATGCGGCCTCGTCGACCACTATGTTGTTCCATGTGCCGGGCTCTCTGCTGTCGTCCAGGTATTCGTGCGCCAATTGGTTTACCGCCACGTTTTCCGTGTCGATGTCGGAATAGTGCACATGCTCGAAGGCCTGCATCAGCTCCTGCCTGTCTTCTTCCGTGGGAACCACTATGACGTACTTCGTCCACTTGACGCTGGTAAGCTCTTCCTTCGTAAGGTAGGGAGTTTCGTTCTCCGGATTCTTGAAATCTTCGTATCTCTTCATCTTCATATCATTTTAGCAGCTTTTCTATGACGGCTTCCCTCCTTATACAGACGGCGCTGTCCTCGAAGTATATATCAACATACCGGTTGTATTCCACGAAGAAGTCCGGGCCTTCATAGTGCTGGTTGTAGTCGGACCTCCTCCTGAACTTCATAACCGGAAGCTCGTCCATTATCTGCTTGAAAAGGTCTTCCGCCTTGTCGAACCTCGTCACGTCTTCTTCTACGATCCTCTCGCAGAGCCAGTCCATCACAGGACCGACTATGCCTTCCACGTTCTTCCTGTACTTAGGAGTGTCGACGCTCTCGTGTATGCTTATATTCCATTTCATCTCAATGCCTTTTCTATCCTCAATTGCCTTATTTCCTGCTTTATGTCTTCGGACGACCTCGCAAGCCTGACGTTCTTCGCTATGTAGTTGTCCACTATCAGCGCCACGGTCTCCGCGCCTCTGTCCAGCTCTTCCATCGGAAGGAGCATGTCCTTCGCTGTCGGAAGAGTCTCGGCCAGGTATTCCATGAATCCCTTGGCGGAGAACAGAAGCTGGAACAATTCGAGCCTCTCTGCCTTCAGAAGAGTTGGCGGCGTCGCGAAAGTCTTTCCCCAGGCTCGCCTGAACGCTGGAAGCACAAGATCTAGTATGTCTTCTTCCGTCTCGTCTCCATACATCTTTCCCTCGAAATCCTTTCCCTCGAAGAGGAACAGCTCGTCAATGGCCTTCTCTAGCTCGTCCATGAATTCGGACGAGCTAGGGACTCCGACGCACAGAGAGTCTATCACTATCTGCCTCGTCGCCGGATCCTTCGCTATATCCAAGATGTTCTTCTTCTCGCCATCCATCACTCGCCCAGTATTATCTTAGGATATCTGAACGGCTTTCCGTCTATAGAATATCCTTTAGATATCACGTCTACGACCTTCTTCTCTCCTACTTGCAGAACCGTTACCACCTCATGCAGGTCCGCGTCGTAATCTTCTGTCTGTATCGCCTCTATTCCATGTCCTTTCAGGAACTTCTCTATCTTTCCGGCGATCAGCTCCACTCCTTCTCTCGCGGAATCGTCCTTGATGTTCTTGACCGCGATGGATATGTCGCTGTCCATGTCCATTATCGAAGAAAGCATGCTGGCCTTGACAGAATTCCTCAGCTCTTCCTTTTCCCTGGCAGACCTCTTCTTGTAGTTCTCGAAGTCCGCGTACAGAAGCATGTATTTGCCGTTGGCTTCCTCTAGCTTCTTCTCAAGCACATCTATCATAAGATGCTTGTTTTCGGAAGAAGACTCTTCGCTTCCTGTCAGGTCGAGCCCAACCTCTTCTTTATTTTCTTCTTTCATTGTACTAATAGTTGAATTTTAGCAGCTTCCTCACAGAGTTCGAATTGTAGAACTCGTATGTTATGTTCTTGTCGACGATCTTGCTTATCTCTAGCGACTCTACGTCCTTCTTTATGTTTTCCACATAGAGAACCAAGTCTTCCAATCCTTTCCTGAAAAGCGAGTTTGGCTCCCAATAGTCCGGAAACTTCTCGACGAACTTCTCTATCGCCGAGTCCAGAACTCTCTTTCTTATAAGAAGAGACTCTTTTTCTTTCAGAGACTTGTTTGTCAGCACCTCCATGATGTATCCGTTGAACTTGTGTATCAGATTGTCGGTCTCTATCACCTTCAGAAGCCCCATCACTAGCGCGTCCTTTTCCGATACTTCCACCTCTTCGTTGTCGGTGAGCAGCTTCTCTGCTTCCTTTTCCGACCCGCCTAGTATATAATAGACATAGTTGTCCCACAGGCACCTTTTGACAATGTCTTCCGGGTATATCTTAATCGTCATATATTGTTTTTTTTTATTTTTTATATAACATTTGCGGATAAAGTTTATATATTTGGCCAATAATCGACAACGCAATGGAAATAGAAGAAAAGATCGAGCTCAACAAGAAGATAAGAAAATACGAAGGAGACAACCAGTTCATATTATCTTTGCAGAAGCAGCTGAAGACAAGCAAATACCTGAACAAAGAAGATTTTGGCGGAAAGCAGGTGAAAGTTCTTTCCGAAAAGCAGTACGACGCCGCCAAGTCATCCTTGCAATAAACATATCGCGCAAATCCGCATATAACGGATATGGAAAAGAAATACACAGAAGACAGAAAGCTGTTGGGAACCGTGCACACGCAGGGCTCGATAGACGAATACTATCATGTGAGAAGGAAATACGAAGAAAGGACAGAATTCTCATTCATGCTGGTATGCAACACGAAAAGCTCGGTCAGAGAATACCGAATAACCGAAAAGCAGCTACCAAAGCACATAAGAACTTTATGATATCAGAGAGATCCGCCAACACATCGCTTTGGAGGCAGCGATATGAGCTGGGAATATCCTACGCTTGGGAAACAGGAGAATACGCCGTTTTCGAAAAGATCGAGAAAGACGAACTCATTGGCGAATATCTGATAATCGAGCGCTTCTCTGACGGAAAGATAGAAGTAACCGACTCTAAAGGCATCGCTCTAGAAGCGACCAGGACAATGAACCTATTCAGGCTGGGGATATGAGGAAGACAGGATTCACATGCTCGTGCTTCGACCTGTTCCACGCGGGACATATAATGATGCTCAAAGAGGCAAAGTCCGTATGCGACTACCTGATAGTAGGACTGCAGACGGATCCTACCATAGACCGGCCTGAAAAGAACAAGCCAATACAGTCCGTGTTCGAGAGATACGTTCAGCTAATGGCCTGCAGGTACGTAGACGAAGTAGTGGTATACGCGACCGAGAAAGACCTACTCGACATATTGCATTCCTACCCGATAGAAGTCAGGATAATAGGAGACGAATACAGAGACAGAGACTTCACCGGAAAAGATCTTGCGAATATCGAAACCTACTACAACAGCAGAAAGCACTCTTTTTCCACTACAGAGCTTAGGAATAGAGTCATAGACAGCTACGAAAAAGAAAAGCCTATCAAAAGATAGGCTTTTTTCTTCTATATGTGTATTCCTCTTATGCAATAGTCATCCACGGAAAATGGCTTCTGCTCGCCTTTCCACCAGTTCAGGAAGTTTGCGTATACTCTCGCGTCTTTCCTCTCGACAACCAGCTCGTTCAATCCAATGGCCTGTTCCGATCCTGTCGAGCTAACCATCAAGATCCTTCCTTCCTTTATGAGGTCGTCCGTGATGAAAAGCCTGCTCGCAGCGCCTTTCTTGGTCTGGAAGTCTCCTTTCAGCTCTATCCAGGTGTCGCCGCCCGGGTTTACCCTAGTGTCCTCGACCAGGCACTCCGCGCCGAAGAGCGTTCCGCTAGTGATCCTCATGAACTCGTTGTAGTTTTCTCTTTTCTTCGAGTTACTAGATTCTCTTTCGGCATCGGCCGCCGCCGCGTAGAACTTATCACCACGCGCTCTTTGCTCACGGTCGTATGCGGCTTTGGCCGCTCTTTTGAGCAGCTCCGGGGATAGCTCTTCGTTGAATTGCTTGAAATTCTTGATCATATGAAAAATTCGTTTTATTATATATTAATATTTAAGATATCTTTTTGAAAACCAGCTTGCATGTAAGGTTGTGCGCCAGCTTTCTTATGAATTCATCGTTGGCCTTAGTCTTGTGCAGCAGCTTCGGCTTCTTGACCTGCGTTATCGATCCGTCGTCTCCTATGTACGAAAGGCCAGCATATTCAGGAACCTCCTCGGCGGAAACGAGCCCGAACGGAGTCAGGAAAGAGAAGTAGTTCGGGAGAAGGTATACCAGCTCTCCCCTGACAGTCTTCGTGCAGTTCTCGTTTATCATATTCGTATGCTTCTCCTTTATGAAGTCCTTCTTGAAGTCAGCCCTGCTCGTCTTTATCTCGTGCTCGTATATGTATCCAGACTTCGATATAGATATCACGTCGCATTCCTGAAGGCCCATTCCAGTGAACCTGGTGGTTATCGGCGAATGCTGCTTCTCGTAGAGGTGCATGCACATAGCCGCCTCGATGTTTTTGGACGCGGAGTTGTCCCTCTTTATCTTCTTTATAGACGATTTTCTTCCCATTAGGTATATATACGTTTTATCCTTATCTTCGCATACAAAGACTATAGAAATGAAAAGAACACTGCCGTCATACGACCAAGCGCTGGCTCTGTGCCAAGGAAAGGACGCTCCTTTCTACGAAGCGAAGTTCGCGGTAGAAGGATACGCGGTGTCTATATTCAACTATAGGCTAGCTCAATACTCGGATTTCGCGGAAAACGACGCATTCGAGATGCGAGGGCTTACTTTCGTGTTCAACGAAGACGGGTCTCTATACAAGAGATACCTGCTTCTCCACAAGTTCTTCAACCTAAACCAAGCAGCGGAGTCTCAATACTCGCTGGTGAAAGGATTGGGCGTTAGGTCCGTATACAACAAAGAAGACGGATCGGTGGCTTCCTTCATAAGGCTGCCAAACGGATCCGTATTAGGAAAGTCGAAGATGTCTTTCGATTCCGACCAAGCTGCCGGAATGAACAGGATATACAGGAACGACGCGGACTTGAAGAGGTTGGTAGACTGGTCTCTAGACAACGACTATGTGGCGGTCTTCGAATACGTGGCTCCGCACAACCGAATAGTATTGAAATACCGAGACGAAGAGCTCATATTGCTTAGGCTGAGAGACAACAAGACTGGAGAATACCTGGACCTTTCAGCGTTCTCCGACGTTATAGGATCCGTTAGAGTGGCTCCATCTGATGTTGCCACATTAGACGAGCTTGTTGAATTGTCTCATTCGGTAGAAGACAAAGAAGGATGGATCATAGAATTCTCAAACGGTCTTTTCATAAAGATTAAAACATCCTGGTATGTTTCACTTCACGGTCTTCTAACAGATGATTTATACAGAGAGCATGTGCTGGTGAGATACGTGCTCGAAGAAAAGATAGACGACATATTGGGACAGATACCAGAAGACGAGGCAGAAGCGCGCGCGAGGATCGAAAAGATAATCGGCGCGGTAAAGCACGCAGTCTCCGAAAAGGCAGCCTCAATATTGGCGTCATACGAACTCTTCTTGAAAGGAGGCGAAGGAAAGGACTGGTCTGGAGATTTGAGGAGCCAATTGATGAGGAAGGCGTTCGCGCAATCCTACAGGAAAGATCCAAACTTCGGATACGTGATGTCGCTGTCGAAAGGAAACGCTGACGCATACGACCTGGCGAAAGGCTGGGTGGCCGGAGAATGCAGGAAGCTGAAAGCTGCTAGGGAATTCCTCAAGCTGAGAGACGAGTCTCTGTTCTTTCTGGACGCTCCAGAAGACGAAGACAGAGATTAATATATATCCTGTGAAAAGGATAAAAAAGTTCTCAAAATTCAGAAAGAAAGGCAAAGTCAGTCTAAAAAAGCCTGGAGAAGCAGGCGTGATGATATTCGACCCTATTTCAAAGAAGAATAGCCCAGCGCCTGCGCACTCGATAGGAATATCGATGAAGAGATATTCAGACATATAAAAAAAGCTTCAGCATTTGCTGAAGCTTTTTCTTTTCAGGAAGATCCGATTAAGAAACTTTGATAGTCCTGTAGTTTGTAGTAGCAGTCTTTGGAACCAAGATAGTCAATACTCCGTTTTCGTATTTCGCTCTTGCTTCTGTCGTGTCCGCGTTGTTAGGCAAAGTGAACTCTCTTGTGAAGCTAGAGTAGTTGAACTCTCTGTAAGAGTAGTTTGAAGGATTCTCGCTTCTTGCAGCTGTAGCATTCGCCTTCAAAGTAAGGTTAGGATAGTTAAAAGACAGTTCGAAAGAGTCTTTGCTGTATCCAGGGGCAGCGATTTCGAAAACATAAGAGTCAGAGTTTTCGTATGCGTTTGCGGCAGGCGTGTTAGGCGTAGCGTTCGCGAATGCGGTAACTGCTGTAGCATAAGGGTTGTTGTTCGCGAAAGGAGCGACGTTCCATGAAAATGGATTCAGCGTGTTTGCTGTGTTCCAAGGAGTGTTTGTCCACTCTGTTGCGTTCCAAAGGTTGTTTCTGTTTGTCATTTTTTATGTTTGTTTTTTTTTGATTTGATATTTATATTCGATCATTCTATGGTTGTTTTAAAAAATATCTATTTAATATATAATATATGTACACATATAGAATAAAGAGGCTGAATTCCGTCGTGGACGGAGACACCATAGACTGCGAGATAGATCTTGGATTCAACATATCCATAACTCGGCGAATAAGGCTCGCCGGCATAGACACACCAGAATCTAAGACCAAAGACCTTAACGAGAAGAAATACGGGATTGAAGCAAAGGACTTCATAAAGAAGAAGCTTTCCGAATGCAAAGGAAGCTTAGTGATAAAGACCGAAAAGATGAATTCTACCGAAAAGTACGGAAGGATTCTAGGGTGGCTCTACGAAGACGGAAAGGACTATTCTTTCAACCAGATGCTTATAGACGAAGGATTCGCCTGGGAATATCTCGGCGAGAAGAAGGTCAAGGACTTCTCGATATTGGACTCTAAGAGGAAGAAGATCAACTCTTGATCGACTCTATCAGAGGTTTTATTTAGTTCGGCGCTAGGTTTAAAACCGCTACGCTCGACTCGATAAAGGTACAGTTGCTTTGCCTCATGGGTATTACTTTCATACTAGTCCGTCTAAGTTCTTTCTGCGTCTGTATTTCTTCTTTGATTCTTCGACATACATCTCCGGTTTTATGTAGTGACCGCTCTTGAAGAGCAGCAGCGTGGCGTCCTCTAGGTTCTCCGCGATGCAGCTGTCGCAGATTGCGATGATGAAGCTGTCGGTGTCGTGCACCGATCCGAATCCTGCGTGTATGATTTGAACAATACCACCATTGACCATCTCGTTGTCTACGGTCAGTGTACGACCTTGGTGTTCCTCTTCTCTCCATAGCATGTCTTCTTCATTCAAGCCACCAATTTGGCCATCCATCAACTGGTCAAAAGGAGTCACCTTGTTTTGTTTGCAGCAGATGCAATACATATAGTTAGTTATTTGTTTGAAAACCCTGGTCGATTAAAATCCACTCTATACCTTATCAATGCTAAATCTTTCATCTTACACTCCAACTCAGTATCAAAATGGAGACCATATGTTTTAATTTCTTCATAAATATAATCTGCATGTGCTGTATTTTTACCTGATGTATCTTCTAATGTTTTTGGTGAACTCATATGAGTCATTGGAGTTATATCTCCCCATGTTGAAAGTGCTAGTCTTAGAGCATCTTCTGCTGAAAGATCTTGAGGACCATAATTGTGATGGTGAAAATCGTGTGTTATTGGTATTCCAATTTCCTTATGTATCAAATCATATAGCATTTTTGTAGAGTATTGATTTGGCCCATCGTCATTTTCCACAACTAATCTCTTTCTACAAGATTCACTTAGATTCCAAAACTGCTCGCAGAATCTTTTCGCGGCATCTTCTCTGGTAGGCTTTGTCGTGTTCACATGTATGTTTATCGGATAGTAATGCGTCTGGTCCAGACCCATCAGATCCATTATTTCCGCATGCTTGTCCAATTCGTCTATCGCGTTTTCAACAACTATCGGATTTTCGCTGGCCGGTATGCAAAAGTGCGTAGGGTGGAAAGAAAGCCTCATGTCGACGCTCTTTGCATAATCGCCAATCTCTTTTAATTTTTTAGAAATCGAATCGAACTTCGGCAAATCGGCCAATCTATAAAAGCCAATGCATGGAAGTATGTCGCTAGACATTCGATATACAAATATTCCATTTTCCTTATTCCATTTTATTATCTTAAACATATCGTCTATATTCAAGAGCGCCAATTCGGACACATATTCGAGTCCTTTCTTCTCGAAGGTTTTTTTGGTCATTCCCCTATTCACGGTAATGAAGTCCTTCTTTTTCCTTCCATTGTTTATAGAGATGTTTATGCAGCAGTATCCAATTCTATTCATATTCTACAAATATACGATTTTTATATGTTCGGTCAAAGAAAACAAAGAAGTCTTTAGCTTCTGTGATGAATTTGACAAAAAGCAATTCTAACCTTGTGTTAAAATATATTGTCTAATTGTATTTGGATTGGCTTCACCAA
>Ga0172372_10002041_pt1 | contig 30959 bp, 37 predicted proteins | sample LakKiv5m_2_FD_114544 | JGI IMG/M metagenome (GOLD analysis project Ga0172372, IMG submission 114544) | Freshwater microbial communities from Kabuno Bay, South-Kivu, Congo - kab_092012_9.5m | ecosystem: Environmental > Aquatic > Freshwater > Lake | place: Democratic Republic of the Congo...
ATTTTTAACAATCTCTTTCCAAATGGAAGTTGTTTCCTTTAGTGTTGTGAGTTGGTCGGTGGTGATGTTGTTTTTCATTTCGTTTTGTTGTTTTGTTTTCATACTTCAAAGATACTGGTTTTACTTGGTTCTACAAAATTATTTTGTAATACCCTTGAGCCAATTATAGTAATTTACCGCATCTTTTTGTTTGTTGAAACGAATTACACTCTTTCGCTCGTCATTATTCCAAGTAATGCTTACTACATACCCCATAATGTAATCAACTTCTATAGATTTAATTTCAGGGTCAATAAAGGTTTGTTTATCCATCTTGTTTTCCATACTTCAAAGATACTGGTTTTATTTGGTTCTACAAAATTATTTTTTATCAAATGCCATTTGAACCATCTTTTCAATTACACGAACTTTACGCTCTGCACTGAATGGATTGTATCCACTCCAATCAATCTTATCACAGATTGCGTTGATAAGACATACACGCTCTAACTTGAACTTACTATTGAGGTCAATTTGTTTTTCTACGATACATTCGTTCATCAAGGTAAATACTGATTTTTTCATTTCGGGGTTTGTTGTTTTGATTTCCATACCACAAAGAAACAACGAATATTTGGAACTGCCAAATGTTTTGAAAAAAAAAATAAAAAAAAAATGGAGGACATAGTCCTCCAATAAAATCCCGACCAAGACCACAAATGGCACAAAGGTAGTTGGTATGGGGATTTTTAATTACTAACCCTTTTTAGCTTCAGGGTATAATATTTGAACTTCTTGGTTGTCTTTGGGTCTTACCCCTAACTTACCAAAAATGTATTCCCCGAGTAATTGATAATCACTCTGGGTCATAGAAGACCAACCGCTACTAACCAGTCGTCTTTCTAATCTTTGTATGGGTGTCTGCTTACAAGAACACATAGTCGTAATATAAATTAAATATCTTGGTAAGACAACCCCTTACACACTCTTTCTATTGTTTTATAGTCCCTCTTGAACTCTTTGGCTAATCTATAACAGGTTTTATTCTTACCACAATTTTCACGGATATAAATTACCTCTTCTTTGGTTAGGTCAGGTATTCCAAGTTGTTTCTCTTCCTGTAATCCATTTAATCGTGCGTGTTCGTTGTTTTCCCTTGTATTGACCCATTCCAAGTTTTCTACACGATTGTCCTTCTTATCCCCGTTTATGTGGTTAATACAACATTTATTCAGGGGGTTTGGTATGTAGGTTTCCGCTACTAACCGATGAACCCTTTTGTTCTTACCTTCAACCCAAACTATATCATATCCTTTGGAGTGGTTGTAAGGTTTCTTTAATTTACCATCTTGGTAAATCGTTCCGTCCGTTCTTATTTCTAAATTAGATATTCCAGTTTCCATCTCTTTTTGTGTGTATTCCCCAAATGATTTCGTTGTAATACCATACGATTTCATACTCCTCGTTGTTTCGTGCTTTCTCCATTTCAGTTTCCAATAACATCAGGTGTCTATCCATATACTGCTCAACAGAACAATTAAGAATTAGAGCTCCAATTTTGGTTTGTTGAAGGAATAATTCAACCCCCTCTTCTACGAGTTTTTTTCTATCTTCAATATTGTAATTGAAAATATCTTTAACATCTACATCTTGAATTGTTAATTTCATTTTACAACTCTCTTTCTTGAAGTGGTGGGTGCCATTTGTTGTCTAAAAGAATACAACTCTGTTTCCAATTTTTCAATATGTTTTTGATAAGTGGCTAATTTATCCTTGAGGTCTTTTACTTCAATCTTAAGGTCGTTAATCGTATCCACATAGACACTAATTACTTCCTTAACATTCTCTATTTCTATTTTTGTGGTTTCCGCTTTGTTTCTCTTTAAACCGACAACATAGCCAATTGCCGTCGTTATGAAACTAATTAAACCAGTTGTGATAATTTCTACTAAATCCATTTTGATAAATATTTCAATACTTAAATCCGTGTTTGTCGTTGAATTGTTGCCATACAGGTTTCGTTGAATTAACATCAAAACCCAATGCCGTCAAAACATCTTCCCTTTGTTTCATCAAAGTTTTTTCTCTTTTTTTATTGGCTAGTTTTTGTCGGCAGGAAGAACATACCAAACAATTTCCGTAAGCATCAATCTTTTCAACACAACCCGAAAATCTCTTTGGAGGAAGCCACAATTCACATTCAACGCATTCGTGTTCCCACTCTCCGTAGTCATTAACTCTTTTTCTTCTTACCAATAAATCTTCTTGTTCTTCCATAGTATTAAATTAAAAAGGGGAGGGTTAAAAAAAAATAAATGCCATCACGAAAAGGATAGTAAAACTGAATAGGACAAACCCCTCCCCTTATTAATAAATATATTATTCAAAATCAAAAACATCTAAAGTGCTTTCAAGGTCTTTATATCCCTTCCTTTCCAAGAAGCTTGTATATCCTACCCCGATTTTATACGACGGCTTCGTTCTTACTTCTTCAGCACTTTCAATACCCCTTTCAATCAAATAACTTTCTTCAAACGAACTCAACGATGGGTATGGTTTCCATATATCGTTTTTTTGGTCGGTTTCCCAATCCACAATAAACTTTTCTAGCTGTGGTAAGGTAAGTTCATCAATTTTGAAATTGAAGTCATTACAGAGGGAATTAAACTCATCTATCTTTGCGAATATACCTTTTGTTGATATTCCCTTGAGTGAAATATAATTGTTGTTTGAAGTCCTGACTTTAACTCCGTTGAAGGTCTTGTATTCGTTAATCCAAACCATTAGTATCATTTTATCCTTAATCAGTTTCTTTTCTTCGTAATCAATAATTTCACCAAAGCTATTTTTGATAGGTTTAATTAACTTGTATATGAAAGGTTCAAGTTGCTTACAAAAATAATTAATAGTATCCATCATCTTTTCCTCCGTTGGATTATCACGGAGTAATGCCGTCCAAAGCCAGCACTCGTCTTTAGTTTCAAGATAATCACAAACACTAAAGAATATCATATTGAACGGATTTTTGTTCTTATGTCTGTTTGTGTAAGGTTGAATGTCCTGCCATAGTTGGTAGAGGAAGTTTTCTTCATTTGCTTCAAAAGCACCGATGCCATTTGTCTTATTCATTTTAATTGTTTTTTTGTTGTTCTTGTATTTTTTTCTTTTCCAAAAGTTTATCAACCATACTCATTTCAAAATCAGTTCGGGTCTTTGGATTGGATAATGGTTTAATTGTTTTATTCTTCTCATACAAAGATATAGAAATTGTGTCTTTATTCCAAAATCGGTCTTGAAAATAATATAATATTTTTTTGATGAAGTGCGGTGAATGGATATTTCGTTGAAGGTAATGTGGTGTAATGTTTTCAGCCTTCACTCGTTCGTCCTCTGGTAATTCAGTCCAATACAAATCATAAGTTTCACTAATACTAACTCTTTTGTCTTCTGGGAATTGTTTTATCAAACGGACAAATCGTTCGTCCTTTTTCCAACTCTCTTCAAATAAACCAAGCGTTTCGTCGTCGTCGTTATTATGTTCTTTATTATATTCTTTATTATAGGTAATCTCTGTGATTAGGGGGGTAGTCAATTTGATTAGGGGGTCTAATCTTTGTGATGAGGGGGGGTAATCATCTTGATTAGGGAGGGTAGAAGATTTTTCCACCCCTTCTAAATCACAAACTTCAAGGTTAATATCCTCTAGTTCGGGACAATTCAATAGACGAATTATTCGTCTTTCCCCGTAAGGTTGAAAAGTTGTAATATATTTCAGCGATTTAAGACGAGTAATTGCTCGTGTAATTGTTGGAACTGAAACCCCAATCATTTTAGCAGCATATTCATTACCAAAACAGATTACCTGTTTAGCCTCACTCAAGGAAATAATCCACGACATCAACAATCGTTCGTATGTTGATAAATCCTTGAAAGGTTTATACAATATAAAAGGAGTTTTACTCATTTCTTAAACTCACTAACTTTAAATATTTCCTCAAGATTTTCAGTTGGTTCAACGACAATATGTGCCCAACGACCATTAGGGTCATCAGGATTAACCATACCCAAATGTATCTTGGTAATTTGAGCACGACTAACTCCATACTTCTCTGCGATTTGTTGTTGTGTTAATTTAGCCTCAATAATGAGTTTCTTGATGTTTCTAACTTTCTGTGGTGTAAGTTTAATGTGTGGCATAATTTTAATTTTATTTATTGTATTTTAGTTTGTCTTGTAGATTAAAAAAATATTCGTCCCGTTTTAACCACTTTTCCCGTTCATACAAGTCATCACGAGCATCTTTTGATGGTCTTATATGGATTGGTAATTTGGGTTCGTTAGAATGAAGATTTGTTTGTTTTGGGTTTTCTGTTTGTTTCATATACAATAAATAGTTCCTTTAGTTCCAAAAGTCAAGTTGGATATAAAAAATATTTGAATTATATTTGTGGTATGGTTGAAATAGTTAGAAGCACGACAATACACCTCAAAGACAATTACTTCAAGGTGAATGTATTACAATCCACTCATACAGGTAAGATTACCTATGAATGTTTCTATCTAAAATACGGAAGGGAGTATCACCAATTTAACCATTCACCGAACGGACTGATGAAACGATTTTACCTGTTTGTGAAAATGGTTGTTTCGGTTCAAAGTCCCGAACCTCTTGTGCGTGTTCTCTACAAACTTCAATACGAGCACTTGGTGATGGAACGACCTTTACCAAGTCAGGACTACTTGAGCATCGTTGAGCATACCCTGTAATACTTTCACCACGACGATATGTTGGAAAGTAATTTGCCATTACCCACAACAACCATAAGAAGACCAAGAGTTAAATGCTTGGTTATTTCTACTCCAACGAGCTCTTTGACCTAACACCATACCACCCGCAGCATACTTGTCTCGGGGGTTGCTCGGTTGCTCACCATTAGTAATCATATAGGTATATTCAGGGAAGTATTGTTGGTTCCAGTATAACCAGTTTTTACATCTTTCAGCGTAGTATGTTGCCAAGTCCCTACACTCCTGTTTCATCTGTCTATAGATTGCTAAATCAACATTATTACTGAACTCTCCGTTGTTGGTTGATAATGCTTTGTTCGCATATTTAGCTAATAGATTAGTAGTCAAATAAACCTGCGTCCAATACAAAACTACATCTTGGAGGTAAGTATCCATTAGATATTTGTATTGTATATTTTCAGGGTCTAAAATCGTATTGTTTTCAATCATTAGGTTAATTTGATTGAAGAGTTTGTCCCCCAACAAATCACGAGCGTTGATGAAATGTGCCTGTTGTAAAGCAGGTAAAATATTCCCCTCCAATAATGAATAATCTACAGGAAGATTATTACGGACATAATCGGTGCTGATATAATAAATCATAAGTTTTCTGTGTTCTGGAAGAAGTTAATTATGTTGATTGGTTTGTTATATTTTAACGCCAATACATTTTCCAATCCCATATTCATTTTTTCAATTTGAGGTCTAATAACGAAATCTACTAAATGTTGAGTAGCAGTTTTGATTTCGTCGGCGTTTGACGAAAACCCGTTTGCTATACCGATGTGAGCTCCAATCAATAACGGACTACTGATTTGATTAGCAGAAATCGTAGAAGATTGTGCCAAAGACAATACATCAATATACAACGACGAGTTGGCACTATTTGAAATGGTTTCAATTACAGGTCTGGTTTCAGGACTATCACTAAACGACAACATAAGTTTCTGTCCCCACTTACCACTATACGACCTCACCAGTTCTTCGTAAATCTCTTCTTTTTCCTGTGGAGTAGGAGAACCTATCAAACTAACATTTAAGTTCGGCAGAAGTGATGTGGAGAGGTTTGTTTTGTGGAAATCCCATATCTCACTCTCCAATACCGCACTATTAACTCCCGCCTGCCAAGGAAGTAGTGGATAAAATCTGTTATTACTTGGGGTATAGTTTTTCCAATAGTAGATTTGTCTTCCACTTCTATCAACAGGATTGAGTGCGTCAAAACGAGTAATTATCTTTCTTGATGCCTTCCAATTTTCGCAGTAGTAATAACACTCCGTTTCCCTTTCGTGTTGGTCTTCCAAAGGTTTCTTTACACGAAGATTTTGAAATGGTAGGTGGTAGATACTTTCAATATTGTTGCCATCTTTAGACCAAATTATTTCACAGGCAAATCCCCCAAAAATCCAAACATCAGCTAATAATTTATAGTATAATTCACTAATACTTTCGTAGCGATTTACCATACTATTACCCATACCCTCAAGTTCAACACCCTTACCGAAACTGATTGTAATTTTACTATTCAAACAAACTGCTAATGTAGCAGATTTTTCCATCAATTCTAATACGAATTGTGGGTAATCATTCATATCACCCCACCACAACCAATCGTCCTTTTTTATATGTCTTTCAACATTCTCACGAATGTCTAATCTATACATATCGCCAGGAGCTAAATTGTAGGCATTAAAGGTGGATTTTTGTGGATTATTCATATTCATATTTTTTATCTTATTGTGTGTAGAATAAAACCTGGTTGGGTTGCGTTAGTAGAAACTATTGTATCTAATTGTGTTGAGGTCATAGTAGATGGAAATGAAGCGGTATTCAAAACAAATCCAAGTTGGTTTCCACTTGTGCTATTTAACCTAAATGGTGATTGTGCCATAGTTCCAGCCGTATTATACACTAAACCTAAACTCGCAAACATAGCCCACCCCATATAAAATGGAACATTCAAACTAGGATTATTAGCCAATCTTAAAACTGGAGTTCCTGAAGTATTGTATCTATAAACAACCCAAACTAACCCACCGCCCATACCACTAAAAGATAAAGATGGGGAAAAGGACGCAGTTTTAATTCCTGTTGAAGTTGTATTGATATTCACCTCTGTTATTTTTTGATAAGGAACATAACCATAAGTGTCTAAATATTGTGAATTATAGAATGCCACATCAACAGAAGTCCCTGCTTCTAAAGTTATACAATTCAGGGTTATAGCGGAATAATCATATAATCCTGTATCATAAAATCCATTACATACTAATTGATTTTGAACCGCATTTGGATTTAGAGCAGTCGCATTAAAACCTATACCCGTGTATTGTGGAGTATTTGGTTTATAAACATTAAATAAGTTTCCACCTTCTAATCTATTTTCTGCGATTTGGAAACCAGTATCATTACCCAATCCGTCCTGTAAGGATTGTGGGTTTTGTGTAATACCTGTCGTTGAGGTCTGTAATGTTAAAAGACCTGGATACGATTGATTGATTTGTTGATTACTTAAATCTGCCATATTTGTATATCTGTTATTCTATAATTATCGGTTCAACCCACTCTATTAAAGGTAGGTTTTTTACCCACTCGTTTTGTGGATAAATAGATGCGTTTATTTCTTGTGTTGATATTACCCAATTTGGAGGGGTATTACCATCTTGAACGGGGTAAAAATACCAATCAGGTTGAACTAATTGTCCTACCAAATCTGTCTTTTGTAATTCTGTTAGTTTTCCTACATATATCATAATCTTCCTAATGTGGTGTTAAAGTTAGTTATTAGAGTGTTGAAAGTAGAGCGTTCCCCTGATGTTAAAGATTGTCCTATATTAAACCAATTATATCTACGAGTTGTTCTATTACTTGGTGCCCCACTAATAGAATAACACATAACAAATACATCTTGATTTACACGAGCAGCAGAGGCAATTGAATTGGTGCTGGCAACTAAAGTATTATTTCTATATGCCGCCATATCCGCAACACTTGTTCTTTGGAATAGTGTAAATCCACTGCTAGGTGCGTTTGTATTGGATAATGCTGAAGTAAAGTAAGTTTGTTGAATATAACCATTAAAATTACCAGACGACCTTATATTCATTCTTGTTCTATAAGTTCCATTTTCAGCACCCATATCTCCCACTTGTGAAGCACTTTCGTTTTGGTCTGTCGGTGTGTATAAACCATAACTTAAATTATCACCCGAACCAGCCCCATTATTTACCTCGTCCCAACCAGTATTACCATAACCACTAACACCTGTAGATTGCACATAATTTGCGTCAAATATAACTGAACCATTCCAAGTCATAGTGAATGAACCTGGTGATTTTGCGTTGATTGCGGTAGATGCCGCAGTTCCACCCAGTATTGGATAAAATACATATAACTTATCCCAAATACCACTTGATTTAAGACCTGCGAATAGGTCAATCGTAGCACCTGAAATATTACAATCCAAAGTTCCACCAGCGGCTACTACTGCCGCTAAATAAGTTTCAGCATCGGGGTCAGGTAGAACCGCACAACCACCACTAAATCCTGCTGGTTGTGGGAAACCACCAACGATATACCAAGTTCCATAATTACCTGTAGCCATTTCATTCGTGTAATATCCATTTGGAACAGCTATAGTCAATCCACTATCAAGATAGACTTGTTGTGATGTTGATAAACAAGCCCAACAAGTAAGTCCCGCACCAACACAACCACTACAATTACCTAAATCTTGAGCATATACATTAAAGAAACAAACACTCTCACAAGCATCATCTTTAGTTGCTCCCGAAGTTATTACAAACGATAAAGGAGGTAATGGACTTGACGATGGAGTTGGGGTATTTGTCGGTGTGCTGGTTTGAGTTGGAGTTTGCGTCGGTGTTGTTGTATTGGTCGGTGTAGGAGTTAAGGTAGGTGTTGGTGAAGAGGTTATAGACGGAGTTGGCGTTGGTGAGTATGGAGGAACAGGTTGGCACTCGTCCCACTCATTCGCATTACATACCCAACAATCAGTAATGGCACTCCACGAACAATTAAATCCAACACTCGTAGAAGTTGGCGTTGGCGTCGGTGTGGTAGTATTAGTTGGAGTATTGGTAGGTGTATTTGTTGGGGTCTCCGTTGGTGTTGAAGTCGTAGTGTTAGTTGGAGTTTGTGTAGTCGTAGGAGTTTGTGTCGGGGTTTCAGTTGGACTTGGACTAACCACAGGACTACTTGATGTAGGTGTATTCGTTGGAGTTTCCGTTGGTGTTGAAGTCGTAGTGTTAGTTGGAGTTTGTGTATTGGTTGGAGTTATTGTTGGCGTCGGTGTTAAACTCTCTGTAGGAGTATTGGTCGGTGTAGGAGTATTAGTTCCCGTTGGAGTAATCGTCGGTGTGATACTCGCAGTCGGTGTTGGACTAACACTTTCCGTAGGTGTAGTCGTCGGTGTATTAGTCGGGCTTATAGATGGTGTATTCGTTGGAGTATAGGTCGGGGTCTGTGTTGGACTTTCGGTAGGAGTATTGGTTGGAGTTTGCGTCGGTGTTTCCGTATTACTTGGTGTAGGTGTCGCACTCGCACCAGGACTTCCTGATGGCGTAGGAGTTATAGTTGAGGTTGGAGTATTAGTTGGTGTAATACTTGTCGTAGGAGTGATTGTATTGGTCGGGGTGATACTTGGAGTAGTTGTTGGGGTAGAAGTCATCGTAGGGGTTGCCGTAGGAGTATTCGTTGGGGTTTTGGTCGGTGTTGTCGTTGGACTTGAGGTAATAGAAGGAGTTGGACTATTTGTGATACTCGGTGTAATACTTGGGGTATTAGTTGGAGTTTTGGTTGGTGATGGAGTAATGGATGCGGTCGGTGATGGTGATGGTGGTATTGGTGTTCCGTTCGGGTTATAGATAATATTGTTTGCGGTATTCTGTGAATTACCTGAATAGAATTGGTTGTTTTCATCAACGAAGATAAACGCCAACGATGTTAATAACTTTTCACCCGCATAATTAACATTTGTGGATAATACTGGTGTTTCATAAATCCCCAACCAATATTCGTTATTTGCTGTAAGATTTAGATTAACAGGACTACCACCTGAATAAATAAAATTGGTTGCCCCACTCAAGAATGTATTGAACGAAAACACATCATATTTGTTAGCATAAAACGACGGATATGTTGATGTAATATTTTGAGGTATAAATGATATAATTTCCCTTGTCTGTGCGTTCTGTAATCTCCACAAATAATAGGGGGTTGGTAGTGTCTTAAACTCACTAACATTTACAAATATTTCGTTGGTTGTGTTCTGTTGAATGTATATCATCTTATGCGTTCATATAATTTGTAATGATGGTTTGGAAACCTGGTATATCTGCGGCTGATAAACCTGCTCCACTAAACCACATACCCGAAGTCCAACTGAAACTATTTGTTGTTCCCGCTCCAATATAGTTTAGATACAAACTACCACCAGCAACGCCACTATCAGTTGTAGTTTTGGTCTTGAGTGTTTGTGTTCCGCCATTTTGGAAATAGATGTTTGTATCTGCCGTTATTACTCCATCAATAGTTGCTGACTTGAAACCAAGACCAGTAAAGTCATAACTATCTGTTAAACTAATCCCTCTAAATATTTGATGGTTATTTACATTATTGTAAAATGCTCTGTTCCAAGAGTTATTATCTGTTCCCCAAATACCATTACTTCCACTTGTAGAATTGGCAACAAAATCAGCAACATAAGTCCCTTCACTATTTCTAATACTTGTTGTTGAAATTGGATTTGTCCCTTGACTAATTTGGTTTCCAATTCTCATATAGTTTTCGTTTGTAAATCTCCAACCTTGAGTTGTATGTGTTGGTGAAACCACCCCCCCTGCGTGAATGAGTAAAGAACAAGTAGTCAATGACGGATTTATCCAGTTCAATAGAGTAAATGCCGAAGAACCACCACCCGTTAAATCAACCTTGAAGATATACATATTTCCAAGTTTAGCCCAATAACCAGCATTTTTAAGGTCAATAATAAGTTGATTTTGTAATACTTTTTGTGCGTAAGATGGTGCTGTATAACCGAGTGTAGCCGCTCTTGCTAAAATTGTGTTATATTCTGCGGTAAATGTTACTGGGGTTGAACTTGGAGTTGGAGTAATAGTTGGGGTATTACTTGGAGTAATAGTTGGGGTATTACTTGGAGTTATGGACGGAGTTGGCGTTGGACTTGGACTTGGAGCAGGACACGATACGGCATTACCTAATCCCAAGAATGTATCGTAATAATACACAACATCACCTGCGGATAAATAACCAACCACAGATACAGGGTTAGTTAAACCAGCATCATAATAAAGATATTGTCCTACACTAAAGAATGGCTCATTAGAATAAAGTTGTAATGTCTCCGCAGCAGCACAAGCATTCGCTTCAGTTGAACCACTACCGAAGTATTCATCATAAACGACAGGACTTGGTGATGGCGTTGGTGTAGATGTATTGGTGGGTGTTGTCGTTGGCGTTGTAGTCGGTGTAGATGTATTGGTGGGTGTTGTCGTTGGCGTAGGTGATACTGAACCTGGTGTAGAACTTGGAGTAATGGACGGAGTTGGCGTCGGCGTTGGTGTTATTGGTTGAGTTTCAGGAAACAATACAGGTGGGACAAATCCCCCAAAATTGAATAACTCATCACCATTAAGGTATGTCGTTTGTAGTGATTTATATTTCGCCATTAGATAGTATTTCTTTCGTTTGAATTATTAGATTATCAACATCAACCTCACCTGTGGTCTCACTAAAATAAATATATCGTGTATCTACAAGTAAGTCGTCTTTGAATAATTCAACTTCAATTTTAACTTGTGGGTTTCTTAAATCTAATATTAAATTGGTAATAATATACCTTGTTATTTTAACAAAAGTATTCCCTCTTTTTAATCGCAAATTATTTGCTACGACTTCCAATTTCATATTAAAAAAAAGGGGGGTTTTATCCCCCCTTAATTTGTTGATTAGTGTTTTGTATTATTCACTATCAATAGTGATGCCTGAACCTGCCAAGAACGCTGTTAATGTAGTAGGAACATACATTTCAGGAACACTTGACGCTCCGTTAGACACGAGGTCTAATGAATAAAGTTGAGGGTCACCAGGAAGCGAACCCGAACCGATTGACGCTGAAGATACAAACATACCTCCGTCGTGTCCCGCCAAGAAGTATTTACCTGTCTTAAGAAGAACGATAAAATAACTTTCTGTGCATTGAACTAATTGTTCGTATAAATCGGTGTGGTTTTGTGTTATACCTGGAATGGTAAATAAGAGGTGAGTGTTATAGGTAAAACCTAAACTCTCCAAGTTGATTGAAGTGTCCTCGTTAAGAGCAGCACTTGAGTTTCTAACGATGTCTATTTGTTTGAACTCTAAACCAGCTGAAGCACCACTTACACTCAAAACCATATTCTTCGTAGCACCTGTGGTGCCATAAGTAATTGTTGCGAAAGTAGCAGTATCACCAGTAGAAGTTAAAGTCCAGATTTGACTGATGCCAGGGACATTATTACTACAAGATGCTAAACTTAAGCCTTGTTGAACTACGCAATTTGAAGCCATAATTTTAATATATTTTTGTTAATTTGTAAGTGTTTATTCTGTTAAAGATTAGGATGCGAAAACTACCTGATTACCGAAAGCTACTGCGCTGCCAATCTTCATTACGAGCTTCATTCTGTAAGTCCCGAAATCCTGGCTATACCAGCTAATCGGTGAAGTAATATCGCTCAATAAATCCGTTCCTAAAAGTAGGTTGTCGTAGTTAGAAACTACTGCGTAAGAACCTACAGCACCAATTTCACAAGAAACCGCGATAGTATTGGTGAAAGGAACACGAATAGCCATCTGTCCGTTTGCTAATTGGATAGGGTCAAAGTGATAAAGGTTAGCCGCTACTAAAGCAAGTTGGTAAGCCTGAAAATCTCCGTGATTTAACCAAAGAATAGTTGGGATAGTTTTTAGAGGGTCAGGTAAGTTTAATACATACTGATTTACCACTTCAACACCCGCAGCATTTGCTGTAATTGCTGTGTAGGAAACATTCACTACTGAACCTGAAATAGCGACTGATTGGAGTTGCTCAATAATACCTGATGTGCCTTCAACCGCAGTCGTAGCTCCCCAAATCTTTCTTGAAGCAAATACATTCGCCTTTTTAGATACATCGTCCATAATTGCTTGCTCAAATCCACCACCGACTTCTTCGCCGTATGAACCTGGACGCAAACGAACAGACATAATTGTATTGTTTAGGTCTGCCTCACACCAAGATTTCTCAATTTGGTAAGATGCGACTTTTAATTCTACTTCAGTCATAGTAATTGTAGTTCCAGTTCCAGTTGAAAACTCACCACAACCATTACCCAAAGTAGCGATGCCGTCAATAGCACCTGTTTCAAACACAGGCACCAATTCGCCATACTTAATTCCTGGTAAAACTTTCATATACTGCGCCTCGGTTGTATCCATAACGATGCGGTGGAGTAGGAGTTCTGCGTTAGCATTTAAAAAATCTACCATTCCAGCAGTATTAAAATCAAAAGAATATTTTTTCATAATTTTAATGTTGTTTAATTTTGTTAATAAATAGTTTATTTTCGTCTCTTCGCTTCTTTTAACGCCTTGAATACTTCATATCTCTCGTCGTTAGAAAATGCATTAGAAACGATTTTATCGTCTTTTAATGGGTTGTGTGTTCCCGATTGTTTGAAGGTCTCGTAATCCTTTTTAAGATTACCCATTTCTTCCTTCATTTTTTTCATTTCTTCTACCATAGGCATCAACGCCTCAATAATAGCATCAACAATTTTGCTGTCTGTATCTTCGGTTTCTACTTCAAAAGTTTCAGCGGCATCATTAACCTCTTCAGCAATCGCCATAGGGTCAGCAGCCTCTTCACCACTTTTGATAGAAACCAATTTTCCTTCCTCGTCAGTTTCAAAGATTTTTTCACCATCAAGAAACTTCCAAGTTCCAGCTCCCACGATTGAATAAGTTTGGTCGTCATTAACAAGGTAGATAGTATCACCAACCACAAAATCCGTATCTGGTTTTTGGTTTGTGATAATAGCACCACCTTCAAGTTCAACCTCGTTAAACTCAACTTTTTTAGCTGTAGAAAACTTAATACCTACAAGTTCAGCAACTTTGTATAAGATTTCGTCTTTAGTCATAATTGAAATTATTTTGTTTATTTGTTAGATAAATATATCCATAAAGTTTATTGTTTATAGTGTTTCATCACTTCTACGACCATTTCGTATATTTTTTGGGACTGGTATAGGTCTGTCGCCTCTTTATGTGTCTTACAAGGAAAGTATCCCTGTCCCTCCATATAATGCGTTCCACTACAACCCATCTCCTTTGCTTTACTATCAGCACCACTTTCCGTCGTGTATGCGGGTGCTCCCCCAATATCACCGATGAAGTCAAAAACCTCTTTGGTTTCCAAGTCCTTTTCATCAGGATTTAGATAGGGGGTCATACCTGATGTATTAACATCAAATCTACCTTCCCACATTCCATAACATTTACCAGCAGCCTCGTCTTGTGATTTACCCTCACTAATTACATAGGGGATACACTCATTCAAATAATCTTCTTTGGACTGACCTGGTCTTGGTTCAATAAAAGTTTCACGGGAAACATCACCAAAATTAAATGGGACTTCCTGAAAGAAACCCTCAAGGGATATTCCCGTAGTTTCGTTTGATAAAACATACTGCTCAAAGATTTCTTTATCCTTGAATGCGATGGTGGTAATCCAAGTTCCAGGTTTCATTTCCTTACCGAAGATTTGATATGACTTATCCTCCTTTGGATTATCACATACCAACCAGTTTTCGTATGTATAAACATCTTCTGCGTTGAAGGTATAATCACTATGCTCAAGGTTGATAAAGTTAGTTAATTTACCCATTTCTTTTAATCTTGAAACCTTCATCAACGCCTTCTTGATTGTCTCTTTAGACATAAAAACATAGTAGGATTTACCCTCACTAAATCTGTAGATGTATGTATCAGGTTCAAATACCACAGCGGTAATTTCTCCCTTGTAATTATCCACAGAAAAGTTTTGTTCTTTATTGGCTGCTCGTTCAATAATTCTCTTACTCCATTCTAACGCAGGTTCGCCACCCCAACTATCAAACATAAGTTTTCCGCACCCGTCTCCGTATTCTGTTGAACTTTCCAAATCTACTTTATGACGGGACAAATAACTATACATTCTGGTAATTGTTTCAAGGGACAGATTTTCACCATTCGCCAACTGCGATGCACGAGTTTTACCCACAGCTGTTCCACAATCACCCCAACCATTTTCTTCAGTCCAATTAACAACCCTTTTACCGATTTCCTGTATTTCTTTGGTGGGGACTTCAAACTTTTCTTTTACCTCAAATCTATCTATGACTTGTGCTTTACCCTCAAAGTATTCTTCACCGATATACATAGGACACCAACCTTCATACTCATCAAACTTAACTTTGGTGAAATGACGAACTGATGGTTCATTTACCAACGCCGACATTACCGACGGGTAATAGAATAATCCCATAAAGAAATTGTTTGGTTTATACTCGTTTTGTGAAGACATATTGTAGTGTAATGCCTCACTTAAAAATGGTCTATCACTACCCTCATAAACAACATCAGCAGTAGCAACTCCACGAGCTGCTTGACTTGGAATACGAGCTAATAGTTGGTCGTAAGTTTCGTTTTCTCTTAAGTTGAAAACCAACGCCTTATAGCGATGGTAGCAATTTTTGCCACCCTTGTAGTTATACACATCAACATCAGGAATGTTCTTTGAACGAGGAATAATCTTAAAGGTATTCGGTTCAGCGGCAATCTCATTACTGATACGCTCAAGGTCTGCTCTTGAATAGACACGACCAGCACCAATCATCTTACGACAGAATTGTCTGCTTTCAGGTTTTAGGACACTTCCAGCACCACTATCAATCACATAGATATATCTTGTGATACTATCCAAAGATAAGTCGTTTAGAGGGTCTTTTCTGTTGGGGGTTGATGATACAGAATAAAACTTGTGGTTGTATTCTTCAATATCCATAACCTCAACATCACCCCACATTTCAGGTGTTATTTCAACACCATACTTATCCACAATTTCCAAAAGTTCGGGGTTAATATCTTCTTCCATAAAACACTCCTGATAGGGTAATTTATCGTTGAAGATTTCCCAAGACATCTGTGTCGCAGGGGACTTTACGATAGACAATTTTTCTATACCTGAAACCTCGTCTTCGTCGTCAATAAGTAATTCAAAAACTTTCATATTATAGTCGTGCTAATTGCTCAATTTTATTATTTAATTTTTCCGTGTTCTGTATGTCGTTATACAAAACATAGGTCTTAAGTGGGACTTTTGTAGATGTGTTTTGTTTTGCGATTGCTTGAACTATTCTACTATCGTCAATCGCAAGTGGTCTCGCACCCACAGACGAGTTCATCATTCCAAGTGTATCACCATAAGTATCAACAGCGGCACGGGACATCACGAACTCACCACCTTCAAGTAAAGCGGGGACACCTCCGTCTTCGTGTGTATCACCCATAACAAGACCACCTCGTCTTCCAATAAAGGTTTTAGATTGTGTGAATTGGATTTGGTCGTTGATTACCGCAACCTGTGCTGCTGTAATACCCGCCAATACCAAAGAGTAAGGAATTGCTGCTGCCACGGGTAAGGTGGCGTATGCGTTGATTATCGCCTGTGCGGATTGTGATATTGCGTTCGCAAGTCCAAATTGTAATTCCTGAACCCTCACTTTTTTCTCTATATCAAACTTTTCTTTAGCGTATTGTTTATCAATTTTAGCTCTTTCTTTAGCAATCTTTTCGTTCTCCTTTTTGTTTTCAGTATTAGCCTCACCAATAATAGCCAAAGTAGCTTCCTGTTCGTATGCTAATTTCTCCAACATTAAACTACTCTGTTGTCCCGATACTTCACTAATTCTATTAGATATATCTGTGAATAATGTGAGGATAATATCCGCTATTTTCTTGAACTTACTTTCACTAAAAGTTTCCTCAAAACTCTTACCTGTTTTCTTGGTCTCCTCTTGTAGTTCTTTTAACTTCTTTTTTAACTCATCAATAATATCAACAAACGACGCATAACCACTACCCACGACCTCTGTAGTCCCGTCTATGTTCTGTAAGGTAGTTGTGATACTATCCCCTAATTGTAATTCTAATTGGGTAAGATTTGTTATTAAATCTGTAATGTCTTTTTCGGTTTCAAAGTTAATATCCTTAAGACCCTTTGCCCCCTCTTGAAGAAGTTTAACCAATCGTTCAGGTGATAATACTTTTAGGTATTTGTCCCTTATTCCTTCAACTCCTTTTACCACAACATTACCCGTTTCATCAACTACTTCTTGAACCCTACCTGTGTTGTTAATAAGGTCATTTACAAACTCGGTAAATGCTTCAGGACTTTCAGCTGCGGTTGTTCTAATCTTCTTAACAGCATTTTCAAACTCGGCGGCGTTTAGGTCTAATACCTCACCAAATGCTTTACCCTGTCTTTTTAATTGTGCCTCATTTTCCGCACTTATTTCAGTTAATATTTTTAATTCCTCACCAACTGCTTTTACATCAATTCTGGTGTTCGCCGACTTTTCACCCAATAGAACAAATACATTCGCCAGTTCGTCAAGTTTCTTATTGTAAGCATCAACTTCTGCTTTCTGCACATCAGTAAAACCATCTTGTAATTTCTTATATTCTAACCCTAATGTTTTGAACTCATCTAACACCCTGTCTTTCAAAACACGGGGGACATCAGCGGGTAGTAAGGTTTCATTTTCTAAAATCTGTTGTGATTGATTTACGATATTTTTAATAGCGTTTAATGCTTGGGTTTCGTCAATTTGAATTTTAAATAATTTTTCAATATTCTTACCCGACAATTCCTCACTATATTTGTTGAATAAATTGAAATAATCCGTTAAAGATTTTCTTGCCTCATCGGTGAATAATCCCTTTTGTGCCATTTGTAATTTTTCTAACTCTTTGATTAGTGTTGTCTTTTTTAAAGCACCATCAATACCGACAAAACTACCTTTTAATAAATCGTTAATTTCACTAATTCTTTTCGTATTATTTGAATATTGTTCTAATGCATTAAGAGCATCACTACCACCAATTGCATAAATTGGATTTGATTTTTCAATTTCAATGGCTAATTCTACAAATTGTTCTAATGTCTTATTTCCACCCTCAACAAGTTTAGCATTACCCTTTTCAAACTCTTTATTAAGAATGTTGAATACAGATAGAAAACTATCTAAAAATAACTTCCTTTCGTCTTCCTTTGGAATGACCTTGAATATATCAATTTGGAGTTGTTCTTCTAATTTTTCTCTTGCGGATTTTGCGTTTTCGGCACGGAGTTCAAGTAAGGCATTTTGGTCGTCAATTATCTTTTTAACTCTTTCAATTACTTCAGCATCTACCTTAACTTCTTCACTACCTAATTCCTTCAAATATTCAACATATTTTAATTGAGCTGCCAATCTATCACTAATTTCTTTTAGTTTGATTTGTTTAAGTTTTTCAGCAGTTTCTTTAGCTTTTTTAACTCTCTCTTCCTCTTGTTTCTTTTCAAAATTAGTTAAATCACTTTGAGCATTTTTTCTATCTGTATCCGCTTTGATTAAATCTTGAGTAATCTTGTTGATATTTTCTTTAATCTGTTTCGCTTGGTTCAGGTATTTTGTTTTTGACTTTGAAAAGTATTGGTCTTCGTTTCTTGCCGCTTCCCCCGTTGCTCGTGCGTATGCGTCCCACAAATCTTTACTTTCCTGTTCTAACTTACCATATACCGCTTTTGTATTTGCGAGGTTTTGTTCTAATACACTTTTTTCATCAGCACCCGATGCTTTGAAATTGTCTAACCTGATTTGGTTTGCGGAGTTTAACTCATCAATACTCTTTTTAACCTCATCGTAATATTCCTTTGCGTCAAGGGGTGCTTTGTTTTCAAACTCGTCATTTACATCGGTAAGGTATTCGTATAACAATCCAAGACCCGCAATCAACGCAGGAATACCCAACGCAGCAAGTGCTGATGTTAATACCCTAACTCCCGTTGATGCGACACCAGCAGAAATACCTACACTATTCAAAGCAGCGGATATTCCTTTAGCGGTTGCGATATAAACTTTACTGGTAATCATAGACAACTTTTCAGCTGCTTCACGACGAAGAACCCTACTCTCCAATAAACCCTCACTAATGGCACGAGCACCCAATACGATATTGACCGCAGCCATCGCCTTAGCCTCCGCTTGTTGAACTTTTAATAAATCCTCTTCGTTTGCTGCTGCCAGAGTTAAAGCACCCGTTAATAAAGAAAATGAACCTGTAAGTAGATTGGTTGCGTCGTTGATGGCACGAAGTCGTTTCTCCATACCAAGACCCTCTGTCGCTTTATCAACATTTTCTAATTGAGCACGAAGTTTTTGAAGGTCAGCAGAAATCTTGTTAAATCTATCACTACCATAGGAGGTGGTTGCCAGTTCCTCTCTTAATGCCTTTACAGCTTCTTCTGTTTGTTGGATATTGGATACGACTTTTTCAGTCCCATTAACATTTACCTTGATACTTAACGCTATTTCTTTAGCCATATTTTTCTTCTATTAACAACTGGTTAGATTGGTTAGAATACCATATTCTATTACCTGATAAATAGTATTACTACCTGATTGCTTTAGGAGTGTCCCCTCACTAACAAAAGTGGTAGATGTGTTGTCCGTCCATAAAGAACAACCCGCACTAATTACCGAACAATTAGACCAGTATTGATTGATGAGTGCCACTTCACCACAGAGGTTCGTGATATTAACATCTTGGTAGAACAAATGTGGATAAGTTGTTCCTGTCGGTATTGGGACAATCGGTGCTACACTCTGTTCGTAAGTTGGGGGTATAAGTTCGTTAGGTATTAAATCGTAAGGTAATTTAATGAACTTACATTTAGTCAAAGATAGGTCTGTGATGTCCGCATCGGTCATTTCATACAACCTCCAATATGCCTCTTGGAAATATACTTTATCGTTGAACTGAATGTCCTTAATTTCTTCAGGTGTAAGTTTGAAACTACCCTCAAATATTTTTACATCAGGTTCGTATAATTGAGCAAATCTTCCGTCCCAAAAATCGTGGAATACATCGTGGAAGGTATAACCCACATAGGAGTTATTTGGTTTCTGCCAGAAGTCATACTGATTACCATAGTTCAAATCACTAAAGGTAGATGCTGAATATTCGTAAGATGATAGGTGTGATACTGCGGGGTATGTTGAATGAGCCATCGGTGAGTTTCCCGAAAGGATATAGATATTCACAGGTATTTCGTTGATGGATGCGTCCAACATTCCCAAATACCAACCCAACCTCATTTCACTACCGAGTGGTGTGTGGATATTTTCAGGACTTTCTCCTCCCTTGTTTAATGTGTATATGTGTGGAATGAGGATATTACTTTCTGTTTGATTATCAAATGTGGAAATCGGTAATGGTTCAAATACCGATGTCTGTGTTATTATACCCGTATGGAAGGGGGCAGTATCAATATATCTGTAAGTCCCGAATTGTTGGTTTTGACTTTGTTTGTTAAGAAAACACAACGCATCATCACTATCCTTGAACTCCAATATGTATTCTTTCTGTAATGTGTTTGTCGGTTCTAAACTATAGGGACTTGATATGTCTAATTTCTGGCTCCATTCCAATACTCTACCAGAACTGAAATAATCGTTCCAAGTTTCAACAAAAACGGAGTTTGAACCCGTAGGTATTACCACAAGGTTAAAGTGTTGTATAAGACCCTTAAAATAGTCCAAACACGAAGTTTGTTTTGGTAGGTTGTCTTGTAATAAAACATTATTTGCTGCTAACAGAATTGGTGAAGTCCATAACTCCCAATACGCAGATTGGAAGTATAACTCTGCGTCGGGGTCTCCACCTGTATCTTGTCTTGAGTAATACATCGCAACTCTACGACCAGCGGGTATGGTTGCGTTCAGGTAGAAATCACCATAACTGGTTGGACTTGATAAATTGAAAATCGGTAATCCTTGAACCTGTGTATAGATTGTCCCGTCATCAACATCTTTAACTGCGATGTTAAGATAGGTTGCTGGTAGGTATGAATATCTTACCGATGCGGTAAATCCAAACTTGAACTTATACTCCCCCGATACTGCGGTGGTAAAGAAGTGTCCTCTATTTTGAAATGATATAGAGGGGGAAAATATGTTTAACGGGTCATTCAATTCATTACGAAGAATGAAACCTTTGAAGTAATTTGTATTGTAGTTTCCATCAGGTAAATCTATGTATGTTTTGTTGTCCTCTGCTCTAAAAACATTTATGTTGTCTGTATTACCAGTTGCGGTTCTTACACCCATCAAATCATTATTTTTAGCTAATACAAATAGACCTGTAAAATAATCACTATTAAAAAAATCACTTTCGTATGTGAAACCAATTTTATTAAACATTTGGTCTAACAGATATTTCGCATTCACCCATAACGCAAATTGTTCTACAGCCAAGGGGTAAGCAGAATTGGTGAAACCTGATGCCCCTGAAATGAACTCACTATAGTATTGGGTATTGTCGTATCCGTAGAAACCAAGTGGGTATAGTAATGTCCCTGTAATACCCGTATAGTTTGAATATGAACCACCCGTATAACTCCAAGTAGAAACTATCGTGTCGTAGTTGAGTTCGTGTGTTAAACCTGAAAAGTCAAGTTCGGTAAGTTTAACCTCCCCGAGTGATATTGAAAGTTCAGGTAAGGTTTCAGTCATAAAGACCTCGTATGTCCCACCCTCACTTTCGTTGATGATTTTGTTTAATCGTAGCTGTCCGTTGAATACATCAGCCCCTCCGTATTTAACAACACCATTTACGACGATTGCGTCTTGGAAGTTTGAACTATTAACCATAAAACAACTCTTAAAAAAGTCGTTGTTTCTTTTGGTTTGGGGGATTGTAAATGTCTTTGTGTAGTTGGATTTTCTTGTTGTAAAATCTTGTATTTCCTCAAAACTTTTATTCAAGGAAATAGACAACGAAATATCCACATCTACCGAAACCCAGTCATTCGTGATGTTTGATTGAAGCCACAATTCTACCATATTATTCTTCGTTTTGTCTTATCGTATCGTAAGATGATTTATATTCAATACTGATTTGGTATTTGTTTGAATTGATTTGGTAATTCGGCATTACAACCTCCGTATTTGTTATTACGATTGGTTCTAAATAACCTTCATCATTTACCATATACACAGAAGGGGATTGGAATAACTCCTCACTCAACCACAACATTTCTCCTTGTGGCATATAGTCCGTGTATAAGACACCTGATTTTACAACCTTGTTATACCATACTCGTCTTTGACTATTCCACCCGTTATATGATGGTGTATTCCAACCTTCACTATAAAGTTCAGGTGCGGTCTGTAATACCGATTTGTTGGTAGAATAACCCACATCTTCCCTCGCTCTAAAATTGTATGTCTCCCAAGTTCCAAACTTACTCATAAAGTAAATTAACCTGTCTCCTGATGAGCATTCCCCGTCAAGATAGAAGTAGAATGGTTCGCTAATAATTGTTGTATCTAAACAAGTGTTTCCCGTGAAATTAGGACAAGGGAACGCAGATAATACCTGTTCCTCACTATTGAAAATATAGGGGACATTCAACGGGACTAATCCACCACCACCGATACTTACAAACTCGTAAGGTTCGTATTCATAGTTAAAGTATTGTCCCACAGAAATTGTATCACCTGAATACAAGAAATACATTAGGGTATTATCACATAGGTTTCTACCTACGATTGCCGTTCCTGTATCTGCGGTATAAGATGGGACAGGTTGAGGTGTTGGTGGGCACGGGTCAGGTGAAGTTGAACCTAACAACACCGCAGTAATTCCTGGAGGTGTTGGTGCGGGGTAATTGATTTTCAAAATCGTTGATACACCAGGAGGAAGATTTATCGTCTGTTCCGTTCCACAACAACCCGTATATGTGTATTGATATATGGTCGCTGCGGAGTATGATACACCATAACTTCTACAATCCGCACTAAATGGTAAAGGACAATCACCCTGTAGAATAACAGACATTTCACCAGCTTCTACCGAACCCTCACAAGCACATACATCAACATAATCATCAGGGGGAACTGAACCCGTTTCTGTTGAACCACTACAAGAAGTATAATCAAAAATTGCTGGATAATCAGGGTCAGCATTTACCACACGATAGGTCTTACAAACACACGCATCACACTCACTTACTCCCGTAAATGAATATGGAGTGTTCCCCGTGAAACTTAATGAGTTTTGGCAAGCACAGAAATTACCGAATGTTTCAGGGTTCAAAGTCAAAGTTTGTTCTACCCCCAAACAATCCAAATAACTAAAAATTAGTTGTGCTTCTAAACTTTGGTTTTCCACATCAAAGTTCCAACAAGAACACCCATCAAACTCATCAATTTCAGGGTCAGGTGGGGTTGGTTGGTTAAGGGTTGCTTCTAACTCAACGGAGTAGTATTTTACATCATCAGGATACACTATTCCGTGTGCTGTGATATTAGGGACACCAACACCCAAGTAGATTACCTGTTCCTCTGCGAAGTTCGTTGGGTTCGTCCAAAAGTGGTCGTAGTAATTACAGAATGGTCTTGTCCCACACAAACTCGCCACATTATAGGTTCGTGATGTTTGAATAAGATTATTACCTTCATCGTAAAACTTGAATACTGCGGAATAGACCTGTCTTGAATTAACATCACCCTCAACATCAAACCAGTTAAGAGCTGCCAAAGTCATATAGTCCCCCGTTCTAATCCATCTACTTCTTGGGGAGTTAGTCATAAATCTATCCACACCCGAGTTGAAGGTTGTTGAACCTGTAAGTAAGAACGGATTGAAGTTGTAATTCTTCCCGTTAAACCATTCCTTTACTCCGTTGTATGCGAAACAAACATTACTTCTAACCACAGGGACACCGACATTACCATCACCATCGTAAAGGGTAAGTGTTCCCGTCGGTGATGTTGCGTATTCCTCACCAACCATAATGGAGTAGTTAATCATATTATCACTCAATACACCCCACGCTGATTGGTGTAGAGGTGTTGCTCCACTACAACCTACATTCACAGGTTTTGAGTGTGTGTAATTCATTAAAATTGGGGATAAATCACACTGCCCCCAACCTTCAGTTGAAGGGGTGATTTTCAGTTGTGCTACTGACCCGTCTTGTGTGAATACATCTACCACATATCTATATCGGTAAAGTGATGGGTCTGTCGCAGCAGTTGATGTAAATTGAAATACCAAATTACTATAAACTGGTTCTATCGTATTCGGTTGTGATTGAAATGTAATCATAAATCTAATCCTAAATTAAATTGGGCACTTGATTTACTCAATAGTGTAAATCTGTCTAATATATCGTTTATTACAAACCCTTCATACTCGGGTAGTCCAAGTAATCGTTCTGCTTCTCCAAAGATGTCCCTATTGACCTGTGGGGTGAAGAGTGGTATTCCTGCCCAACCTGCCTTAAACATATTCTTTCTAACTGCGAATGCCATTCCCTTAACATTTGTGGTTGGTATTTTTTTATTCACAATCCACTTCATAAGTGCGTCCAATAAAGCACTTTTGTTTTGTTTTTCTTCAGGTCTTCTTCTGTCGGGATAAAACCTACCTTGTCCAGGCCAAGACCCCGCTTGTTCGTCAAGTAAATCGTTAAAGACATAATCAATTCCGTAGTCCTCCATAAACAGATAAATCAATCCATCTATCACTCGGTAATCAACACTTCTGTAGAGTTTTCCTGATGCGTAGGTATTGTATGTCGGGGGTTGTTTTGGTATTTTACCCAACTTCGTATAACGAGCTTGAGGGGTCTTAATTTGCTTACGAACCCTCAATTTGATAAACTCACCAAACGCATTCAAAAACTCTTCTTCCATCTTTAATTAAGTGGGGGAATACAAGCGGTCTGCTGACTGATAATCGTTATGGTGCTTTCTATACCTACGACATCTTCTTTCCAATTATCAAGGAAGGGAGTGAATTGTAGGGGACTTTCCAAATAGAAATCCCTGTTGTTGATTTGGTTGATAAACCAGTTATAGAAGTCGTTTAGTATCTCGTGGCACATAGACAAACTATCCAACTGGTTTGAATTAGGGGACATATCTGCCCACTCGTTATTTATATCAAATATCAACATAGAAAAGGTGAAGTATGTTGCGGTGTCTTGTAATGAACTTGTGATAGGAACGAAGTGTATTGCGGGGTATTTTTGCTTATACTCGTTTCTTTGGTAATCACTCATATTACCCCAACTAAAGTGTCCCTTTAAGAATGGGTGTTGAACTGCGAACGCTTCAAAGAGGGTCATTAAATCTTTATAGGTCATCTTCGTATTTTTTCATAAATATATTTTTACCCGACAGCTTTTTCTTGTGCTCTTCTATATCTGTCTTCTTTATCAATTTTATACGCTATAAATTGTAAAACTGCGTATATGTTCTGTCTTCCAATCCCCTCCACTTTTAATAAGTCCTCACCTGATGCGAACATCAAAGTTGAGTAATAAAAGTCAATTACGCTTTGTTGTATTTCTTGGGGGGTTCGTTCGTCGTGTTTTGAGTTTTCCCTTCGGTCTTCGTCGTCTCCATAAACTCTAGCAAATTGTCGGTAAGTGTTTTGCCGAAAGTTATTAAAAAAAAAAGCGCCGACATCAGTTTTTTAATTGGAAAGTGTTTTTTGAACTCTGGTATTCTATCCATACATTCAGTCAAATCATACTCCACAAGGTTTCGTTTTTCACCGATGAAATCGTCCTTGAGGGGTCTGTATAGATGGGTTGCTATTTTCGGTAAATCAAGGGGTTTTTCCGCCATAAAGATTTCCAAATTAACGAACTCATCAAAGGTCATTTCACTTGGTTTAATCAGTCCGTATCGTGTCCCATTTATTTCCAATACCATTTCCAAAGCGGACATCTCATCTTGGTATGCTACTTCATTCTTCAAGTATCTAACGGCAAATAAAAGGTCTTGAACCCTAACCTTTTTTAGTAAGTCCTTTGGAGCTCCCGTCATCAAACATACAAAGTCAATATCACTAATATCATCAACATCTTTGAGTGCGAGGTATTGCTCAATCGTTAAGTCCCTTACAGGATAATCTGTTTCGCCAATTTGTATTTTCATAATAATAAATATTTTTACCCCTGCCCGACAGACACTTTAACATACCTCTTGGAATGTTTGTGTGATGAGGTTTTAGTTTTTGCGTGAATACCAGGTCTTTTCCTTTTTGGTTTCACTCGGTAAGTTTTGATGTTTGTGGTTGATTTTGATTTTGCCATTATCTAAATGAATATGATGGTTTGGGTTTATCTACGAACTCCATTACACAATACCTTAAACAATCTAAAAGGTGGTCTGCACCTTCGGGGGTTGATGTAAGACGACCACTTCTGTCCCTCTTGAACTTATACCCCTTGAACTCTGTGATTAGGTTGGTTGATAATTCATTAACAAATATCTTAAAGGTTCGTAATTTCTGTATCCCAAATAATACTGAACCATCACCTTTTTTAACCCCTCTTATTTTGAAATTAGCTCTACGGATTTCTTCAATAGATTTGGGTTCGCTACTATCCCCGATGATGTCTAACGATTTGGATACACCTAATTCATTCAACCTGAATATTAAGTCCTGATTGGTAAGTCCGTGTTCGTATAACAATTCCGTAGCATAGATTTTATTATCACTTGAAACATCTACCCTGATTACAGCACAGGGGTCAGCTCCATACCCGAAGTCAATTCCTATGTATGTTGATTTGATGTTTGATGGTGTCCCTGAAAATGTTTGGGGTTGTATGTAAATCTTTTCACGAGGGGGGACTAACTTACCCTCACTATAGATTTGCCATAGGTCATAATCTATATCTTTTAACTCCATAATTGAGTTAATAATTTCTTGTGATAAAAATGGATTGTCTCTCCAAGAAGATATAAATAAAGATGAGTTTTCTTTCTTTTCGTAATCAAATCCCCAAAAGTCCTCTTCTACTTCAGGGTTGTAGCAGCAGATGATGTATCGTTCGGTTCGTATGTCTAATTGAACGAAACTATTTCTGTCTATTGTGTTGTATTCATCTACTAACACGATTGTTGATTTAAGACCCCTTAAACGACCTGTGGTGTCGTCAAGTCCCACAAACCTTATCACACTACCATTTGGGAATGTATAGGTCATATCAACCTTGTTTAACTTACCTGAATGTAGAATATCCATCTGTTCTAATATCTCCAAGAAATCTACCATAATAGTATTCTTGATAGACACTTGGGTCATACGAGCTATGGTGATTGATATGTTGGGTTTTTTGAGTGCTTCTACGATGAGGTATTGAACCGCAGATGTTGTCTTACTTGAACGGGACGAACCCCTTAAAAAGATATACCTTTTACCCTCCTGAACTGCGGTGTTAATATCAGCAAATATTTTAGTTGCTTGTATCTTCATCAGTTTCTTTTTTGGGTTGGATAATTTCCACAATAATATTATTATCGGGATTGTGTAGTTTATCCCCTCCTGTTGTGATGTCTATTTGTTGTTCTGCGGGTCTCCAATCTTTTCTATACACATTCTCCATATAATACTTCCACAGGGTCGCATTCATCTTACCTGATGTGTTATTTTCAAATCCTTCACGAACTTTACCTACCCACCATTCCTGCGATAATTCTAATGCGTAATTTATAGTGTGTAAAAAATCTGGGTCTCTATCTTGTATTTTATACAGAGTATTTCTTGTAATACCTAAAAAATTAGCGAAGTGAAGTTTGTTCTTACCCTCCCTACCAAGTTGGATAATATCTTCCCTCCAAGTTTCAGGAACTAATCCTCTTTTGACTAAAGCCTCCATCGTTTTACGAGGTCGTCCTTTACCTCTTTTTTCTTCCTTCATAGTTGTAATTTATACTGATAAATATATTACTCCCTAAAAATAAAAAACCCCCAACTTGTTTAAGGTCAGGGGAAGCAGTTATGGGAGCACTACTTTTTGTGTATTGAAACCGATTTTCACAAAGAATTACATATATGAAAACAAAACCCGAAATAATTACTCACCAGTTTCAATAAGGTTGTTTAGAACATCTACTCGTTTGTTGAAGTATTCATCATCATACATTCCCACGAGTTTTTCCTCTGTAATAAAAGATAAGATATTATAGTCGTCAGTTGTAGTCCAAATCGTGCCAATTTTTTCTTTAAGTTCGTCGTAATTAAAATCGTCGTTAAAGAATACTTTTTTCATCAAACTACCCAACCCACACTCTTTACCATCTTCATCACTCATTTCAAATAGTATGTGTAGGAAACCTACCTTCTCTTGACCCCCAAAGAAGTTCCAAATCATCACAGGGACACTATCTTCATCACGGACATATACTATTAGGTTCTTGTCGTTCGTATGGTCTGTAAAGGGGTAATAAAAGGATTGTTTCATATTCTATAAGTATATCAATTATTTCTTATTATCCAAGTGTTCCTGTATCTTATCTAATCTGTTCCCGATTTCACTTGAGTATCCATTCTCTACGAAATCTACGATGACTACGGACATCGCTACAAGCTCCTTCATCGTCAAACATTTATTACAAGAGTTCGCCCAATCCAATACAAGTTTCATACTTGATTGTGATGCTATTTGTCTATCTTTATTCTGTGCCATTTTCTTTTGTTATTAAAAGGGAGGAGGGACAATTCAAACTTCCCTCCCCCTTGTTTTGTTTAGATTTTTACCAACGATTTAACTACTTCTCTTGCTTCTTGGAACAAGATAGACAGAATGTCTTTCTTGAAATAAGATTTAGTGTATTCATTAGGGAATGTGATAATGTATCTACCTTTCTGCCATTTCTCCATTTTGAAAATACGACCATTCAATTCAAGGAAACCATCTTTTTCAAGTGTGTTAAACATTTCTTCAGCAACTACATTTTGTAGTTCAAACTCTTCATCTCTTCTCATATAATCATAGTTTGCGAGGTAGTCAAGTTGAATATCAGTTAGTTCGTTCTCATACTTACTCAAAACCTTAAACACTTGGATTTGAATGTAGCTATTCATTTCGTTAATGATATGTGGGAATTGGATATGGAAATTACCACCACCAAAACTAATTCTAATGTCTCGGTTTATAGACCACTTATCATCTTTATAGATACTGATTTGTTTATCCCCTTTACGATATTGGGTGATAATACCCATATCGTTCAAGTCCATATTCACCATCTCTACAAGTTTAATTTCTTGTTCGTGAATTAGGTTGTCTAATTCATCTTGTTTGATACGCTTGGTTTTGATTTCGTTAATCAAGTTTTCTTTGTTTTTCATTTCGGTTTTGTTTTGTTGTTTTGTTTTCATACTTCAAATATAATAACACTTTTCTATAAGTCAAGAACCTTAAGGAACTTTTTTACAAATTATTTTTTATCTACCAAATACTTTTTGTAGATTTCGTCCAAAGGTTCTTTGGTGATGATTACGCTGTCGTGAGAAAATCCATCATAACTCCAAGATGAAGAGTAGTAAAAACTTTCATCATCTCTTTTTCTACCATAGTTTTCTTTCATCAGTTTCCAGTTGTAGAAAAAAAAGTTTAACACTTCCCACAAATTACCCTTACCATTTTCATATTCAGCCTTTTCAGTAGTCCAATTAGAGTGTTCGTCAAACTTTTCACCACTTACTACCAAATCAGTAGTTTTCAACCAAGATGCGAACTTGTGTCTGTTATATCCATCATCAACCAAATCTTTATACAACTTTGATGAACGGGACAAGTTGTATTTAACCTTTTCTTTTTTGGGTTTGATAAACTTTTCAATTACTTCCAAACCTCTACGGAAACCGATTTCCTGTTCGTTTTCCAATTCTACATTTACATAAGAGGTTTTACTTGATACAATACCAATCATACCGAAGTATTTTCCTTCGTATGTGATTTTTACTTTGTCTCCTACTTGGAATTGTTTTTTCCAATCGTTTAGTTCTTTTCGTGTGATAGTTGCCATAGTTGTTGTTGTTTTTAATTGTCTTACAAAATTACATTACTGGCGTCATACTGCCAAATCTTTTTTATGAAAAAAGGTATTTGTTTTCAAGAAGTTCCTTGAACCAATCTGTTTCTCGTAGTTCGTAATTGTGATTGTATCCGTATCCTTCTACATAGAACAAATCACAACCCTTACCCTTTCTGTAAGTTTTGTTAAGGTGTTTGATTACTCCCTGATATTCGTTGGTTCTTGCTGTTGGTTCTTCTTTCAACCAACGGAAGTTTTTACCATTTAACTTACGATATGTAGTTCCTTTAAGATTAGCGAAAGGGTGTTTTTTCCACATCAATTCACTATCCCATACATTACCATCTTTATCTTCATTCCAAAAATGAAAACCAAAAGCAGCAAGCCAAGTGTTCTGTTCTTTGTTCCACATAAATACTGACCCTGCGACGATACGATGACCCATAATCATATTTACACATTTGCTTCTATCAACACAAGCATCAACATCAAATCCCATAGCAAATCCATCGGTGTTTTTTATTTTGTTTTCCATACTTCAAATATACATCAGTTATTTTACATACACAAATATTAGAAAAGTTTTTTGATGAACTCTTGCACATACGACACAGCATTTAGAGTTTGGATAGTATCGTTTGAGTTAAACTCCCAACTCTCCAAGTATTCTGCTTCACCCTGATTGTCGTATTCCATCAAGGAAACAAAAAAGGTAGAATTGGTATTGTGTTCGTTGTAAAAGATTTCAACACACTCAAATCCCTCCATTACATCAAAGTTGTTTTTTAGGATACGGATTACACGACCCTCGTCAGTTTTGTAAAGACCACAACTAACATAGTTAGACATCGGGTGATTTTTAACAATCTCTTTCCAAATGGAAGTTGTTTCCTTTAGTGTTGTGAGTTGGTCGGTGGTGATGTTGTTTTTCATTTCGTTTTGTTGTTTTGTTTTCATACTTCAAAGATACTGGTTTTA
>Ga0172372_10002043_pt1 | contig 30933 bp, 30 predicted proteins | sample LakKiv5m_2_FD_114544 | JGI IMG/M metagenome (GOLD analysis project Ga0172372, IMG submission 114544) | Freshwater microbial communities from Kabuno Bay, South-Kivu, Congo - kab_092012_9.5m | ecosystem: Environmental > Aquatic > Freshwater > Lake | place: Democratic Republic of the Congo...
CCCCTCGTATTAAAACAGCGCCAGATGCCGACAATTTGCGCTGCAATTCTTTGTCTGTTATTCTGTCCTTATATATCATGTTGTCTCTTTTTCAATTCAAAGATAATCGTATTTTACATATTTTGAGCATTTTACTTTACACTTTTGGAGCATTTTACTTTACATATTTATAGCAAACCACTTTACAATTTCTGACTTGAAGGTTTCTTTTAAAGTATTTTCTTTGATGGGTTAGATGGAGAAAAGTTTATTCAGCCAAATGGCAAGCGAGAATAGCCCAACGTTTCACTTCGGGATTTCCGGTCATAGTAATGCCAGTTAGCCGTGCCATTTTATCGAAATTAAAAGTCCCTGAATAATGGGGTTTAGCCATTATTTTTCATCAACCTCACGCGCTACTATATCCTTTACAACATGGTGTTTAAACGCCACATTGTGTCAAGTGGTGGTCAAGGTGTTTACTGAACATTGTGCTCCATTCTTGTGCGGTCAAAACACCAAATGAATGGGATTCTTTTCCGTCAAAATAAGTTTCTCCAAGATGTTGTGTCTTGTTTAGATAATCTCAAAAATGGTGATCCGGTTTGTACCTTCTTTTTGTACGGTTTTTGGCCAACTATGGAATTTTTTACAAATAGTATCAACATTAATTTTAAAAAGCCATTTGGTTTTGGGTGAATATTTTCATATTCCAATTCGTAGGTAACATTACAATGTGCCATCATTTTTGCTACATCCAATTTGCCTCAGATTGGTTTTGTAGTCGGTGTTAATTTGTCGATTCGGCTTATAAATTCTGCCGTGTATTGTTCGTTAAATGAATTTTTCATTTGCTTTATAATTTAACATCATTTATTATCTAAAAACCGGAAAGAAAAGGTATGACCTTCCTGTAAATCCTGCGGATCATTGTATAACAGGCAAATGATAACCTTTCCCCGGCCTTCCCGGTGGATGGCAATCAGCCGGCAATAGGCGTAATATCCCAGCGCTATTTTGGGTGGAAACTGGTATATTTTACCAGCATCGCATTGATACCAGTCATATAGCTCATCTTCACTTAATTCTCTGGCAGTAACCACACTATTCTCTTCATTTTTACAAACATGAAGGACCAGACGATAAACCGACATGTCAGGGGGAAAATGGCTGCTGGAGGTGTCGGGTAAAAACATATAACGAATTTCTCGTTTATGTTTTCTGTCCGCGAGTGTTAAATCCCAGCTGGGTTCTTCCTCCGGCCCGGTTTTGAAAAAAGAAATGTTTCTAATGTCTGCATCTAACGGGAGCAATAACTCCCCGTTCAATTGGGCTATCTTATTTTTTACCGTATCCGGCAATGCGACCTGACCTGCTGCATGCAGCGAAAAAAGAAGGAGGAAAAGGACAGGTAATAGGGGCATAAGCTATTCAACGGTTAAGAATCTTTTCTTTAATGGCAATAATCCGATGAGGAGCAGGCTGATATTGGGACAATGATTTTTTAATCAGATAGGGAATATCTATATGATCAAAATGATCGGTTTCTGTGGTATTTTCTTTCAGAGAATTTCCTTCTTTTTGATCATCTTCCAGCTGGTCCTGGTGAAATTTTTCAATATTTGTCATAACGTTAAAATCTTGCGGTTTAAGTAGGTATCTTTTACAAATGTAGGGTATATTTATAGAATAATGCAAATGATTTTACTATGGAAAATATACCAGCCATCACATTGAAAAATGAAAAAGTAATATTAACACCACTGCTTGAAAGTGATTTTGAAAAATTGTATGAGGTGGCTTCCGATAAAATGATCTGGGAGCAACATCCTAATCCGGATAGGTTTAAACGGGAAGTTTTCCGGAAGTATTTTGAAGGAGCCATCCAATCGGAAGGGGCTTTTTTAATTTCAAATGCAGGTACTGGAAATATCATCGGTTCCACCCGATTTTATGATTATGATGCTGTCGCGCGGCTGATTAAAATTGGCTATACTTTTTTTTCCTGCGATTGTTGGGGAAAGGGCTTTAATAAAGAGGTTAAATGGCTCATGCTACATTATGCCTTCAACTATGCTGATAAGGTTCATTTTGAAGTTGGCGCCCAAAATATAAGATCCCAAAAAGCGATGGAGCGACTGGGTGCCGAAAAGATTTTCGAACAGGAAGTCACTTACTATGGAGAGTCACCTAAACTCAATTTCGTATATGAAATGAAAAAAGGGGCTGCATAATGTCATTTATTGCGCACCTGCCACCCTGTACATTTTCCCATCTGCTTTGGTGAAAATCAATAGCTCATCATTTTCATCTAAACCAAGACGTACATCTGGTTTATAGGTTGTATGAATGGACAAAAAATCAAAAGGCTGTTTGTCAAGGGTAAGGCTAAATTCAGCGATAGTAGATTGCGTGCCTAATTTCAGTTTATCGGCTTCAACGAAAAAAAATCGTCCGTTTGTTACATCGCTAAATATGTATTTTCCCTGCAACACCGGTATTTTCTTGCCTGTGTAAACAAAGCCCCCGGAAATGGCTTTTCCTTCATCATGGTCAAAATGAGCCACCGGATAAAGATAGGGTATAGAATCACCATCTGCAGGCAGGGGAAAAACCTGATCTATTTTTGCTTTTGGACGCACAACAAAAGTCCCTTCTCGGTCTGGCCAGCCATAATTTCCTCCGGGAATGCCCAGGTTTAATTCTTCGCTGTTTGATTGCCCTATATCAGTTATCAACATGTTACCCCTGGGTGTCCAGATAATCCTGTTTGGATTTCTAAAACCGCGGCAATAGATTTCTTTACAAAGGTCAGCATCTTTTGACTTTGCAAACGGATTATCGGGGGGGATTCCATACTGACCATTGTTACTGTTTTTCCCCATAGGATCTATCCGAATGACCGAACCCCAGATCCTGTTATTGCCTGTGGTTACATGGGTCCAGCCTTCTCCGGCAGCACCACCATCGCCTACACCAATGTAGAGCATGCCATAATCTGCCGAACCTTTAACAGCATGCGTATTGAAAGTACACTCCTGAACCCCATGGATAGGTGTTGCCACATTTATCCGAAGTAAGGTTCTGTTTGTGACCTTAAATGGCAGAGTGCCGGCATCCTGAATTTTCCATTCTGTTAAAACCCATTGTAGGGTGACTTTGATGGAATCTTCGAAGGCAAAATCGGCCTTAGCGGTTCCGGGGGGTTCTGTATGAGTTGTATATAGCAGTCCATTTGATTTAAAGTCGGGATGAAAGGCAAAACTGCCAAAACCAGTCGCCAAGCCCGGCGCATGAATAAATGCAGGTTTTTCCCGAATCAAATCAATGGCTACTTCCCATTTATTATTCTTGAACTCATAAAGAAATCCGCGTAAATCCTGAATAAAAAGGCGGTTTGGCGTTCCTGGAAGGGTTCTTGATACATTTATTCTCGACAAAGGCGCTTTGGTAGCAGTTAGCGGCGAAGTAGAAACGTATGCGAGGTCAAGGGTAATGGGAGACTTAGCTATTTTAGTGGGAATAGGGTCGGTCAATGGGGCAATTCCATCAGAAGAGGGAATGGCTGGAGCCATTTTCTTTTGTTTACTCCCAATGTAGGACATAAGCGCATCAACCTCTGATTTTTTCAAATATTGAAAAGAGGGCATGACCTGTTTATAATCATCGTACAGTTGCTTTGCCCTGGGATCTCCTTTTTCAGTCATTGCCCCTGCATTGACAATCATATTTTTTATCCAGTCAGCAGGCGCCGCTGACATGACCGTACCCAGTTCAGGCCCAATGACCCGTTGGGAAAAATTATGACAAGACGAACAAAGAGCATCAAAAAGTGCCTGACCTTTGGCCAATGATTTAGGCGATACTACCTTTCCAGCATTCGTTTGCGAAAAGGAAGAAAAAGTAAGGCAAATCAGGCAAAAAGTAAATAGGCCTGAATATAGGTTTAGGTGTGTTTTTTTCATCACGTAAAATAATCATTTTCCTAAAAAGAAGGAATACAAATTATATACTTATTTATTTTTGAGGTTAAATGAATCTAAAGAAAATGAAAAAGGAAAAATTATTTTCTGGACAGCGACCATCGTAATCGCTTTATTTGAAGGAGTAATGCCAGCATTGACTTCACAAACAGAACTGGCTAAGGAATCAGACATTTAGGTTATCCTGAATATTTTGGAAATGCATTAGTAATGGCTAATCTAAAGAATGTTCCCAGGTATAATCTCTCCTGAGATATATTATCCCAAGGAAAGCAATATCCAAGCAGGCAAAATAGTCCATGATATTTTGTTTGATGTAATTCATGGAAAAAAGTTCCTTAGGTTTAAAAAAACCTGAAATTGACGTTAAACTATCAATTAAAAAAATCTTCCCAACGGTAGTATTGAAAAGTGCCATCTGTACTCATGGCCACAAAAATTCCTTTTTTAAACGTGTTATTTAGAGGTAAATGTAAGACCTCGCTGCCATCACTCTCTATTGAACTTGCAAGAATCTTTTTGATTAACCCATGTTTATGTGGATTATCTTTCAGTCCTTCCCGTGGATAAACATTAAATTGATTAGCCTGCTGGTCTGAAAGAAGGATAAAACCAGTCCCATCAGGATTTTTAAAAATGGACAAGCCCTCGTGGTCTTCTTTTACCTTTTTACGGGCAAATAAGGCAAGTTCCTTAGAACTGCTATCGGGATGTGCATAATATTTCCTGACCCCCTTGCCTTCATCGGAATAATATAGATAACCCAATTCGTTATCAACCACGATAGATTCGATCTCTTTTTTCCTGCTAAACTTTCCAAATTTTCTAACCAGCTGACCTTTAACTACGCCATTGTCGTCGGCAGATAAAAGGTATTGAAAGATATAGTTTAGTTTAGGTCCTGTTTTACGACCTACAAAAGCATAGATTACATTGGTTCTGTAATCTTTGTACAGGGCAATACCCATGGGAGAACGTAAAGATTCTCCTTCAAAAACATGGATTCCCCCGTTATCTAAACGCTTCATTTCAGGTAATGAAAAAACGCGTATGGTATTTGTATTCCGCTCTGTGCACACTGCTATGTCTGTTTTTTTGCCTAAGACCTCCAGGCCATAAGCAACGTCAACGTTATTGGGTCTTTTTAAGCCTAAGACAGATTTGTTATAGTCTATCTTTCCATTCAGATCAAATACATAAAGTCCGCCATCGAGTGTGTCATTTCCTTTATCTGTGCCGAGGATAAAGCTTTTAGCCGGATCTTCCTTATTGAACCAAATGGCCGGATCATCACTATCGGACTTAACTTTTTCAGTAACAATGACCGGGACTTTTGCTTTTGGAGAGTCTTGAGCGATACATTTTATAAGGGACGTAAAAAGTATTAATAAAATGGATAAACGAATCATGGTTGCTTATTTTCTGCAAAATTAGGTTAATATTTCCCTCTAAGAACGGATAAGTATTTTTTAATAATTATTTAATATTTATAATTTATTCAATTAATAATACACACATAATATTGTGATTTAATCATATAAAAATTTGAATATGTTAAGATTGCTTACTTTACTTAGTTTTTTAATAGTAACTTCTGTGTTGTACAGTCAAACAGGGAAACTAATAGGAAAAGTTTTGGATGAAAATGGATTAAGTATGCCTGGAGCTACGTTATCCCTAAATACCCAACCACTTACGGGGACAATTTCTGATAATCTGGGAAAATTTCAATTTCTTAATGTAAAGGAGGGGAAATATATCCTTTCTGTTTCTTATCTTGGTTATATCTCTTTAGAGGCAGAGGTTAATATTTCAGGTGGAACAACTACAGAACAGAATTTTAAATTAGTAGAATCAGCCATTCTTGGTGAAGAAGTTTTAATTCTTGGAGATCGATTAAAAGGTCAGGCTAAAGCCTTGAATCAGCAAAAGAATAATGCCAATATCACAAATATCGTGGCTGCTGACCAAATTGGTAAGTTCCCGGATGCAAATATCGGAGATGCCTTGAAGCGTATTTCAGGTATTACCATGCAAAATGACCAGGGTGAGGCCAGAAATATTATTATTCGTGGTATGGCCCCTCAGTTAAATTCAATTATGTTGAATGGGGAAAGAGTTCCATCCGCTGAAGGGGATAACAGGAATGTTCAGCTCGATTTGATTCCGGCAGATATGATTCAAACCATTGAGGTTAATAAGGCTATTCTACCCAACATGGATGCTGATGCCATTGGTGGCGCCGTTAATCTCGTAACGAGAAAAGCGCCAAATGCCCTTCGACTTTCCGGAACATTGGGTTCTGGTTTGAATTTATTATCCGAAAAGCCTATTCTAAATGGTTCTCTTATTGTGGGTGATAGAGTGGCAAATGATAAATTGGGAATTATTTTATCCGCTTCCTATAACAATCATAATTTTGGTTCTGATAACTATGAGGCGGTTTGGGCTCAAACGACGAATGCGAAATATCCTGTGGTCTTAAGCGGTTTTGATTTGAGAAAATATGATGTTCAAAGAGTACGCAGAAGTATTTCCCTGGCGTTGGATTATGAATTGGGTAAAGGACATAATATCTATTTTAACACTATGTATAATTGGAGAGACGATTGGGAGAACAGATTTAGATTTAGAGCAGATAGATTAAATACGCCCGTCACCACAGCTAAATTCACCGAAATTTCTGATAAATTATTAGAATTAACGGGGAGAGTGGCCATTCAAACGAAAGGTGGTATCGATAATGCAAGAAATAAGGCCAGAAGACTTGAAGACCAACGTGTAACTAATAATATGCTGTCAGGGGACCATATATTTGGATCTTTGAAAATGAGATGGTCCGCTACGCTTGCATCCGCTTTGGAAGACAGACCAAATGAACGTTACATTACACACAGGACAAACAAAGTAGTTTTGGTGGACACTAAAGATCCTTTCAAGGCATTGGTAACGCTTAAGAATGGTGCTGACGACCTCACCCTTACGTTAAATGAGATTTATGAGTCGAATAATAATACCAATGAACAGGACTTTAATAGTAAGGTAGATTTTGAATTACCATTTAAAAATAAAAAGGGAAATATATATTTTGGAGGAAGACTAAGAAATAAGCAAAAGGAAAGAATTAATTCCTATGATATTTATGCCCCAATAAGTCCTTTGTCAAGTGCAGGTAATAACTTAGGTAGTCTGACCTATTCAAAACAAAATAATCGTATTTTCTTGAATGGTGATAAATACGTTCCAGGTAATTTTGTGAATAATACCTTCTTGGGTGGTTTAAATCTTTATGATAATTCGAAATTCAAAAAGACGGATGCATTATCCTCGTACATTACCTCCAATTTTTTCGCGACAGAAAATATTCAGGCAACTTATCTGATGGGTGATTATAAATTATCTGATAAATTAATGTTCATTGCTGGTGTAAGGTTAGAAAACACAAATATAAATTACAGAGGGTTCAATTTTGATAGTAAAAAAGGTGTTGCAAATGAGACCCCTGAAGTTAAAAAATCTTATTACAACGTGCTGCCAAGTGCGCATGTTAAATATAATTTTTCTGATAATGCCATCTTGAGGCTAGCCTGGACCAATTCACTGGCCAGACCAAATTATTATGATATCGTTCCACATGCTACCTATAGCCCTGATAATCAGGTCTTGGTTCAGGGTAATCCTGATCTGGAAGCAACTACCTCAAGTAATGTTGACCTTATGTTTGAAAATTATTTCAAATCCATTGGTTTAGTTTCCATTGGTTCTTTCTACAAGGATTTGAATAATTTCATTTATACCCGTACCGATTTAAATGTAACTGATGCCAAATATGGACAGTTACAATCCAGAACACAACCTCAGAATGGTGGAACGGCAAATGTATATGGTTTGGAGCTTTCCTTCCAAAGACAACTTGATTTTTTACCTGGATTTTTAAAAGGCTTTGGTGTTTATTTAAATTATACGCTGACTGAATCTGGTACAACGGGCATTCAGGGCAGAGAAAAAGATGACCTAAGACTGACGGGTATAGCAAAAAATATGTTGAATGCTTCCCTTTCTTATGAAACTAAGAAACTGGTTATCAGAGCATCATTGAATTATGCAAGTGATTATATCGATTTGATTGGTAGTTCATCTTTTGACGATGTTTACTATGACAAACAGTTGTTTTTAGATGTGAATGCTTCTTATGCGGTCTCTCCTAAATGGAGAATTTACTTTGAAGCAAACAACCTGACAAACCAACCGTTGAGATATTATCAGGGGATTAGAGAAAGAACTTTTCAAGAGGAATATTACAACGCACGACTAAATCTTGGCATCAAGTTCGATTTCTTTGGAAATTAAACGGATTCCGGGATAACCTAAAAAGGGTCTTTGAATAATTTATTCAAAGGCCCTTTTTGATTGCTGTCAAGCATAAAATTCATTCAATTGCACCAATAGATAAATTTTTTTTTCTGGGTATATGTGAAGCGTTTTTTTTAGTTTTAGTTTTATTTTGAATATTTTTATGAATAAACCATTATCCACTTCAAAAATGTAGAACACCTTGAAAAAACCCCTGTTAAAAATAGTTAACCTGATTCTTTTAATAAGTCTGCAATGGTTTTGCCATGTAGGTTATGCACAGGATGGAACTATTTATCCGCTGGAAGCACCTAAAGAACCCAATGCTATTCCATTAGGCACTGGGGCAGTTAACAATCAGCCCTCACCGGAAACCTGGTTTCGTCAATGGGGTGATCCTATGGCAAGGAATATTTCAATGGCTGCCTTAACACCATTTTTGCCTGAAAAGGGAAAGGGAAACGGAACTGCGGTAATTGTTGCACCGGGAGGAGGGTTTCGTTGGCTTTCCATGGGTAATGAAGGATGGGAGGTGGCCGAAGCACTTGCCAAACAAGGCATAGCCGCCTTTGTTTTAAAATATCGCTTATATCCGACGCCTTCATCTCTGGATGATTTCAAGACATGGATGAACCGCCCAAGGCCTGCACCTCAAAAACCTGATGAAACAGGTAAGAATAATACGCCTGCACTTCCGGAACAAAGAGATTTATCCAATCAACTCGAGGACGCTGAAGCGGCCTATGCTATGATTGTAAATAATGCAGAGAAATGGGGTGTTGATATAAATCGGATTGGAATGATCGGATTCTCTGCCGGCGCTGGACTGACGATGCACGCTACGCTTAATTCCCAAACAATGAAACTGGCTTTTATTGGTCCTATTTATGGGGGAATGGGTCCGCTAAAAGTGCCTGAAAATGCTCCTCCGATGTTCAATGTAATTGCTACAGACGATTTCTTATTTAATTCCCAGTTTGGTATAATCGATGCCTGGTTTAAAGCAGGCAGACCGGTCGAATTTCACTTGTACCAGAACGGAGGGCATGGTTTTGGTCTGGGAAATCCAAACAGGACCAGTAACCGTTGGTTTGACGCATTTATCCACTGGTTAAATGTTAATCGTTTTCTTGTTTCTAATGCAGTAAAATAAGGAAGTTATATAAGGGAGGATACTATTTTATTTTCTGCCTGTAAAAATAAGGTATTGCCAAATTCCGAAATAAGCCTGCTTTACCATTTTTTTTGCTGAGATAAAATGAGATTCAAGTATTGGTAACAGATGACCGTTCATTTCCACATGATTTACGCCCATCCAACTTTTGAATCCTTCAAAGTTGGATTGGTGGAAATCAACTACAGCTATCTGACCACCAGGTTTTAAATCATGATAGGCTTGCTCAATAAGTTCTTTCCAACCAGGGTTAATCATACTTAGGGAATAAGAGAATAAGATAAGATCTGGTTTTTCCCAGGCTTCAGTATGATTAACTTTGTATGTGGTATGCAAAATGGAGTAAGATGAGGGGTATTTTTTTAATTTTTTTTTCGAAATTTCAACCATCTCATGGGATGTATCGAGGCCAAGACAAGTAATTAAGGGATATTTTTTTAATAAAAAGGATAAATTTTTTCCTGTTCCGCATCCAATTTCCCAAATATGATATGGTTTCTCAGGAATTTCTAATTTTTTTAAAAGAGCAGTACGACCAAACAAGAAACTCCACCTGGTCAGATCATAAATGGGTGCATGCCATCGGTAATAACCGGAAAGCGTTTGCTCCAGTGTTTTAGTTTGGTTTTTCATTACTATTTTATTTTACAATGCCTAAATGCACACTTCCGTAGGTACCTACCCGGTCTAAAGAATGCTGAAAAAGTGTTTCGCTATTTGAAAAAACAACCGCTTCATGCACAAAATCAGGAATAAAATGCAAATGAGTTGCTGCAGAACGAAGCAAAAAGGTAGTACCAGGGGCACTATTTTTAAGCATGATTTCCCATTCTTCGCGCATGGCAACCGGATGATGATAGGCCAGCCAATCTAAGTGATCTAATAGGATAAAATGAGAATAAACGCCAGGGTTTTCATTTAGGAAAGAAGTAATCGTTTGGGAATAGGTCCTTATTTTATTAATATTTTCTTTTAAAGGTACAAAATTTTCAGGTTTTAGATAATTCGGACAACACGTCGGAGTATATTTTCCAAATAAATAAACATGCCAAAAATAATTGTCCCGAAGTGGTATTTTTGTAAATACATGTTTTAGGCTATTAAATATAAATGATTTAACCCCTCCTGGACAATCGGCTTGAATCAGATTTCTTTGCGCCCTGGGTACACCCGCCATGGTTAATACGGTATGTCTGCTGGTCAGCCATTGAAAGAATGGGGAAAAAATTTTCTTTTCTATGCCCGCATATTTTTCCTGTTGTTCTTCCAGTGAGGTTGCCGAAAATATTTTATATAGGTCTGCCTTTAATGTTGGGGTTAGACTCAAAAAGTTCTTAAACCACCAGGCAATTAATCCTGACGTTCCATGGTAATAAAAACTACCCTTATTCTTATCTGCCTCAAAATAATGCGCTTTTTGTTGCCAATATTGGAGGTCATTTTCTACCAGGGATTTGCATAAATACTTATTTAACAGGTATTTAAAATCAAATGTATTACCCTCCCCAAATAATTCAAATAAGATAGGATGCTCTGTTTCCTTAAAAACCGACTTTTTTAAATTTAACAGCGCATTTTGGCGGGGATTCATATCCACGCAATGTATTTCCTTCGGATTATCAAGTAAATAATCTAATGCATTACACCCTGCGCTTGTAATCATGCAAAGTTTGCTTTCTTCATTCAATTTTAGTAATTCCCTGTCACATCTTGGGTCTTCCCAACAAGTATTATAAACTAAATTGGTGGTATGAATCTGTTTAAAAAACTGATCCCGGAAATGGTGTAAAGCCGTCATACTTTTTTTCTTTCATAGAAGGGTAAAGTTAATGGGCCTATATTACCTTAAGATTATCTGGATATTAAATGAAAGTAAAAAAAACCTGAACCACGCGAAGGTTCAGGTCAACCAGATTGTATGAAAAAACACTAATTAACAATAGTAATATAGGAACGAAAATAAAGCCGAGAACTTAGAATAAGGTCGCTGGCGATATTATATAATTATCATCTTTATGTTAAATCAGCCAATCCAAAGGATAAGGTCATGCCAGCACCACCCACCCCTGTCACGACATAAACACCTGATTCTACTTCACCTATATGCCATTTCGCATTTGGCATTTTGACATAGGTACCATTCCAAAAAGATTGTAGATCTGGTTTTGGAAAATGAGCGAAAGAATCAAGATATTGAAGAATAAGTTCGTTTGTCTTTTGATCATCAAAGGGTAATATATCATCTCCGTAATGATGACTATCTCCTATGGTTATTTCGTTATAAGCTGTTTGCGAAGCCATAACGTGAATTCCTCTTTTTAAATATTCAGGAGATTCTATTTCTATCCTTTTTTTCAATATTTCTCTGGAAGGGCAGGACAGAAATGATTCATAATGCAGAAGGGTCAGCCCGGCCGCTAAATTGGGGCCCAATTGCCAATCAGCAGGTTGGGAAATGGTCCTCATCATCTGTAGTTTGCATTTTATTAATGCAAGTGATTGAAAATATTCCGGATACAAGGTTTCAACATCTTCACCAGTACAAAGAATTATCTTGTCAGCTTTCCACATTTTGCTGCCACTGCTTAAAACAGGAAAATCAATAGCTGAAATAACGGTTTTGTACTCAATGTGTACGTTCAATACCTCCTTTAAATATTTATGCAATTGCCAGACAGCCTGTCGGGGATCAACATTAACTTCTGTTGAACTGAACATAGCACCAAATAATCCTTTTGTTTTTACAGCAGTACTCTTTTGACTTACCATTTCAGGTGTCATTAATTCAATGGCATAAGGGGAGTTTTTATATAAATCGTGAAATTCATTTAAAATAGCCCATTCATCCTCATGATAGGCTACATGTAAGGAACCAGATGGCGCGGCCCAAAAATTAGCCTTTTCAGCCAGCTCCAGCCATATTTCCCTCGATTTTAAAGCTACGGGATAACTATCGGTAGGTTGACCAATAGGCCAAATCATGCCAAAATTTCTGATGGAAGCTCCCTGCGCTTGTGGATTCCTTTCAAAAAGGATTACTTTCTGTCCTTTTTTAGCTCTTTCCCAGGCTTGAGCCAACCCAATAATACCACCACCGACGATGGCTATGTCAAAATGATTTTCGTTCATGTTAATCTACAGTTTCTAAGATTAAGAGAAGATTAATTCTTACGGTAAAGGTAAATCTTTGTACTTTGACAAATAGAAAGTAAATATTAATTATGGTAGCTTTGATGTTAATTTTTAAATTATTTGAAGATGGCGAAAATAAAATTGATGGTTTTAGATATGGCTGGAACCACCGTCAGGGATAAAAATGAAGTGGAGGATTGTTTTTTGAAGGCTGCGATCGAATCAAATTTAAAAACAACACCTCAAAGGGTCAATGATTTACAGGGAATCCCCAAATTGATTGTCATAAATACACTTTGGGAAGAATATCTTGGAAAAGATCATCCTGATTTTGCTGTTAATGTAGATAAAACCTTTAAATCCTTTAAGGAAATATTGGAAAACCACTACTTGACGCAGCCTGTTTTTCCGGCTTTTAAAGCGGAAGAGACATTACTTTGGCTTCGGAGTAAAGGAATTAAAATAGCGCTAACCACTGGTTTTTATAGAAAAGTTACAAATATCATTCTTAACAGATTAGGGTGGGATAAACATCTGAATGAGGTATATTTTAATTATACGGGAAATGCAGTGATTGACCTTTCTTTGACTCCGGATGAAACTGGTGGGGTTGGCAGGCCTTACCCTGATATGATATATAAGGCAATGGAAATATTTAACATCAAAGACCCGCAGGAAGTAGCAAATATTGGGGATACACCATCAGATATATTATCGGGAAATGCAGCTAAATGTCAATTTTCATTAGGCGTATTGAATGGTACTCATACGAAAGAATCGTTGGAAGAATACCCCAATCATGGCTTATTAAATTCCCTGGCACAGCTTCCTGAATTCCTGGAGAGTCATCAGGCCATTTAAAACGGTCTATAATTATTTAATGATTAGTTAATATTAAAAATTTAATATAAAGAGAGTGTGCCTCTACCTTTAATCAAAAAAGGTATGGAAACTCAAAACGATATCATTTCAGGAATTTTAAAAATATTTAATGAGAAGGGGCATTCCGAATATGGAGGAGAAGCGGTTACACAATTGGAGCACGCCTTACAAACAGCCACTTTAGCAAGAGAACATAATGCGTCTGATCAACTGATAACGGCTGCTTTATTGCATGATATAGGTCATTTATTGCATGATTTACCCAACGATGCACCTCTCCATGGCATTGATGACGTGCATGAAAATAAAGCAGCCGCATTTTTAAGAAAATATTTTCCTGATGCTGTTACTGAACCTGTTCGTTTACACGTAATGGCAAAAAGGTACCTTTCCTCCACAGAAGAAGATTATTATGCTATGCTAAGTGAGCCTTCTAAACAAAGTTTAGTATTACAAGGCGGCTTAATGTCTTCAGCTGAAGTAAGTGACTTCGAACAACATCCATTTTTTTCCGATGCTGTAAAATTAAGGAAATGGGATGATCAGGCAAAAGTAAAGGCGTTGCCTACCGCGCCGGTTGAAGATTTTGAAAAAAATATAGCGGTATCTCTGCGACTTTACTTTTTAGAAGATAAGGTATGAGTTTGCAGGTGAATAAACCAGAATTACTATACCGGCATCCGATATGGGCTATTATTGCTGCTTTCGGAACCTATTTCTGCATGTATGGTTTCAGAAAACCATATACAGCCGCCGATTTTGATGGATACCTACTTTTGGGTATTGGTTATAAGACCGTTTTAGTCTCCTCACAGATTATAGGTTATGCCTTATCTAAATTTATAGGGATTAAAATTATTTCCGAACTGGGGAATCAAAACAGGACTAAAATACTTATTGGGTTCATTTTGTTTGCTCAACTTATGTTAATCGGTTTTGGACTGGTTCCTGCGTCAGCGGGCATCCTATTTTTATTTCTAAATGGTTTACCCCTTGGCATGGTTTACGGGATTGTACAGAGTTATCTGGAGGGAAGGAAGATGACCGAAGCCCTCATTGCAGGTTTATGTATTAGTTTTATTTTAGCAGATGGTTTCACCAAATCGCTTGGAAGTTATTTGTTACAATTGGGGACTTCTCCATTTTGGATGCCTGGATTAGCTGGCTTTCTTTTTCTATTACCAACCTTTCTTTTTATCTGGATGTTGACAAAAATTCCACCTCCAAGTCAGGAGGATGAGGCGCACCGAGTTAAAAGGTCACCTCTATCACGCAAAGAAAGAGGTTTAATGTTAAAACAATTTGGATTAGGTATTTTTTTTGTAGGAATTGCTTTTTTACTTATAACCTTACTAAGGAGTTTTAGAGCCGATTTCGCTCTGGAAATCTGGCAGGGTTTACAATACGAAGGAATTCCTTCAGTTTTCATTTATTCTGAGTTGTGGATAGCTTTGGGGATCATTTTATCTCATGGCTTTATGGTTTTAATAAAAAGTAACAAGAAAGCCTTTTTCTTCAGTTTGATATTATGTAACCTGGGATTTTTACTCATCTTGCTGGCTTTGTTTGCACAATCGCGCGGATTGGATGGATTTTGGTTTATGGTACTTTCAGGGTTAGGCATTTATATACCTTATGTAACGATTCACACCACCGTTTTTGAACGCCTCATTGCCACTTTCAGGCAGGAGGGGAATATTGGCTTTTTTATGTACATCGTTGATAGCATGGGTTACATAGGCTACGTTTTTTTACTTTTTTCCAAAGAATTCATTCCTAAAACCTCGATTATTACCTATTTTAATTATTGTTTGATTCTATTTTCAATTTTTGCTATTTTATTTCTTCTAATGGCTATTATCTATTTTCAAAGAAAATTAATAATTAGTTCACGTAAAGTTGTTGTTTAGTTAGTGTTACCCTTTCATATTTGTGATGAAAATTGAGGAGTGTACCATTTAAAAATGAGTTCACTCCTCTCTAATTTACTTTAACTAAAAACAAATTTATGCGTTTTTTTACACAAAAGTTTAAAAAAAGCAACGTATTGTCTGTATTTTTTATGTGCAGCGCTATGTTATTTGCTTTAAATGGTTTTTCTCAAAAGATGGTTCAGGGAATCGTTTATGAGCAGGCAACCCAGTCTCCCATTATTGGCGCCAATGTACTGGTAAAGGGATCAACCACAGGAACAGTTACAGATCTGGATGGAAAATTTTCCATTTCGCTCAACGGGGGAGAAAACGCCTTAACTATTTCTTATGTAGGCTTTGCTGAAAAAGAAATAATGGTGGATGGGCAGACAACTATTCTGGTTTATCTGGAAGAGGCTGCTTTAGGTTTGACAGAAGTTACCGTTACCGCTTTGGGTATCACAAAAGAGAAGAAGAGAATTACGACCGCTATTCAAAGTGTTGAAGGCTCCCAGTTGATAAAGGCAAGAGAACCAAATAATATCAATGGATTAGCCGGAAAAGTTGCGGGTTTGACTATTGGTGCATCACCTGAATTATTAAGACGTCCGAATGTTGTACTTAGAGGAAGTACAGATCTCTTGTATGTTGTAGATGGCGTTCCCATTAATTCTGACACCTGGAATATTAATTCGGATGATATTGAAACGTTTACCGTATTAAAAGGGGCAACAGCCGCTTCACTATATGGTTTCAGGGGAAGAAATGGAGCGATCCTGATTACTACAAAAAGAGGAACTGGTAAAAAGAAGGGATTCAGTGTTGAATTTAACGCTTCAACCATGTTGGAAGACGGATTTAATGCCATTCCGAAGGTTCAGGATTTATATGGACCTGGTGACCATGGAATATATGAATTTGTAGATGGAAAAGGAGGTGGAAAAAATGATGGAGACTATGATGTATGGGGCCCTCCCTTAGATGGCCGTTTGTTACCACAATATGACAGCCCAATAGATCCATTAACTGGAAAAAGAATACCAACGCCTTTTATAGCCAGAGGAACAGATAACCTGACAAGATTTTTACAACCAGGTGTTCTAACAAAAAATAGTTTCGCAGTGGCAAGTTCAGGAGAGCGATATGACATGCGTTTTTCTATGGGTCACAATTACCAGCAAGGTATCGTACCAAATACAAATCTGAATATTTTAAATTTTAATGCAACATTAGGGTTTGATTTTACTAAAAAACTTCGTTTTGAGTCTAATATTAATTATAACAGACAGTATTCTGACAATTTTCCGGATGCAAATTATGGACCAAATTCCATTATTTACAATATTGTAACCTGGGCGGGAGCTGACTGGGATGTTGATGATATGAAACAAATATGGCAGGAAGGGAAAGAAGGTATTCAACAGATTTATGCCGAATACCAGCGCTATAATAACCCTTGGTTCATGTCGCAGGAATGGTTGCGTGGACATTACAAGAATGATGTGTATGGGTATGGAAGTCTGACTTATACTTTTAATGATTATTTAAAATTAATTGGGCGTACATCGGTAACCTCTTATGATATGTTAAGAGATGAGAAATTCCCTTATTCTGCTGGTTCTTATGGCCGTGATGAGCGTAGAGGTGATTACAGAGAGGACAGACGTTCCCTTTTTGAAAATAACACCGATTTCCTGTTGACGTATAACCGTAATATTGGTAAAGTTGGCCTGAATATCCTGGGTGGTGGAAATATTCGTTCTTTTTCATACAGAAGTAATTATGCCTCCACAGATTATCTGATTACCCCAGGTGTGTATTCTTTTAGTAATTCATTGAATCCTGTCAGGGCTTTCAGTTTTGAATCAAACATGGGTGTTGCCAGTGGTTATTATTCAGCTGATATTTCACTTGGCAATATCCTGAATATCACCCACACGGGAAGAGTTGATAAAATTTCAACTTTACCAGTTGGCAACCAGACATTTTTTTATCCTTCCCTTGGTGCCAATAGTATCATTACAGAAATGGTTAATCTGGGACCCATTTCTTTCTTAAAATTACGTGGTGCTTATGCCAATGTAAAAGATGGGCTTACTTCTTCAACCATTTTAACAGCTGCCAGTCCTTTCGGTGGAAATCCACTCGGTTACGGAGACACTTATGCTTCTTCTTATGATGGTCCAAACTACAGTAATTCTACCGTTTATAGTACCCAAACAGGTTATAACAACAATCCGGCAGCCTATTATTCTAATACGCTAGGAAATCCCAGCCTGGAAAGGAATTCAAGATCCGAAGTTGAAATGGGTTTTGACATGGGTTTATTGAAAAATAAAATTAATCTCGAATTTACTTATTTCAATATTCTTGAGGGACCACGAACATTTGCCAGACCTATCTCTGATGCCACTGGTTACACAGGTCAGTTAGTTAATGGTATTTCTACCCGCAGAAAAGGACTGGAAATAGTTTTAAAAGCGGATCCAAATAAAGGTTCGGACAGCAAATTCCGCTGGAATCCGGAAATTAACTTTTCTACCTTCAGAGAGCGTTGGGCCTCTTTTTATAAAGGTGCTGATGGTAATGAGTTAACGGAATTATCTCCATTCCAGCAATTGGGTGAAAGGGTAGATAAATTTTATACCTCAGGTTATTTATTTACGCAGGATGGTCAAATCATAAATGATGCAGGAGGCAGACCTATTCGTGTGACTTCCGTGAATGGTAATGCCCGCAAATTCGTTGGGCATTTAGATCCTGATTTTGTATGGGGATTTATAAATCGCTTCTCATATAAAAACTGGTCTGTTTCTTTCCAGTTTGATGGAAGACAAGGTGGCGTTCTTTCTAATTATATACAAAGGCAAACTTTCAGAGGAGGTCGTCATATAGCTACGGTACAAGGTGCTATGGCGAATGCTCGTCTTGAGGATACCAAAGGTAATCGCACCTGGTTGGGCCAAGGTGTTCAATTGGCAAAATCCGCCTCTATTAAAACGGATATCTATGGTAACATAACGAACTATAGTGAGCTACAATTTAAACCAAATGAAACAAAAACATTCCTGCAAGACTGGATTAGCCGTTATTATCAGGATGATGAAAACAATCTGATGAGCCGCTCTTTTGCCAAACTCAGAGAAGTAGTCATTACGTATCAGGTACCTGTAAAACCGAATAGTTTCTTCCAGGAAGTTACCTTGTCATTTGTTGGTCGTAACCTTTTATATTTTGCAGAAAGTAAGGATGTTGATTTAGACCAATATGTTGGACGTCAGGGTTCATCCAGTTTTGAAACGCCAACCACAAAGCGTTTTGGATTTAATTTGAACCTGAAATTCTAAATCTTACCATTCTACACCAAAAAATTTGAAAAATGAAAAAATATATCGTTTTAACGTTGGCAATATCTTTATTTGCCTTCAATTCGTGTGATTACACCTCATTGGATGTAGATCCGAACAGGGCGACTTCCACACCTCCTTCCCTAATCATGAATGGTGTCCTCTTGAATATGCGCACTGGAGCATGGAATAACCAAATGCGCTGGAACCAGTATTTTTGCATCAATTACAACTACTACGGTACCAATGAATATTGGTCAGGCTCTGCAGATCTGGACTTTACCAGATTGAAAAATGTGCAGAAAATGGAAGAGGAAGCACTTAAAGCTGGTGCAACTGCTGTAAATCCTTACGCTGCAGCTGGTAAATTTTTACGCGCCTTTCACTTTGTAAATATGACGCAAAAAGTGGGCGATCTGCCTTTATCAGAAAGTTTGAATGGTCTTGAAAATACAACACCCAAATATGCTACGCAGAAGGAAATTTATATCCAGGTGTTGAAGTGGTTAGATGAAGCCAATGCCGATTTCTCTGCCTTAATCCAAAAAGGAGGGCAAAAAGTGGATGGCGATTGGTTCTATGACGGAAATCTGATAAAATGGCAGAAACTGGTTAATTCATACAAATTGAGAGTATTGATTAGTTTGAGCAAAAAAGAAGCGGATGCTGACCTAAAGGTAAAGCAACAATTTGCAGATATACTGGCAAATCCAGTTAAATTTCCTATTTTTTCAAGTAATGCTGATAATCTTCAATTCATTTCAAGGGCTCCTCTTTATAAGTATCCTAAGAATCCGGATAATTATGGTTTTGATGCTTTACGTGAAAATACCTCGAAATTATATATTGATCTGTTGAAAAAATACCAGGATCCAAGACTTTTTGTGGTTGCTGAACCTGCAGAAGCAGCTATCAAAGCGGGAAAATCTCCTTTGGCATTTGAATCATTCGAGGGCGCAAGTTCCGGAGAAAGCCTGGACAATATGGCGTTTAACGCTCAAAAAGGGGTTTATTCTTTAATTAACCGCAAACGATTTTATGCTACTTACGAAGGGGAACCTATCGTACAGTTAGGTTTTGCAGAAACCTGCCTGAATATTGCAGAAGGTATTAACAGAGGTTGGTCAAGTGGCGATGCGGAAAGCTGGTATAAGAAGGGTATTTTAGCTTCAATGGACTTTTACGGTATTAAAACAGGTACGCTAAATATATCTTTTGCAAAAGCTGGTGCAGTGTTAGGTGTTTTCGATACTTATTCCTTGCCTGTTAATACAGATACTTATTATGCAAATCCTGCTGTCAAATATCTGGGAAATAGTCAGGCTGGTTTGACCCAAATATTGGAGCAGAAATATTTGGCTATGGCTCAGGGAAATGATTTAGAGGCCTATTATAATTATAGAAGAACTAACACCCCCGCGTTTTTAATAGGTGTTGGTAGTGGAAATGGTGGGCAAATTCCGTTGAGATTCAGGTACCCAAACAATGAATATACTACAAATGCAACAAATCTAAATGCTGCTTTGCAAAGACAGTATGCTGGGAAAGATGACGTTTTTGGAAAAATGTGGATACTTCAGTAAACGCCATTTTTTCTTAACAATTTGAGTTTTGAGTATTGATGTTGCAGGCGGGTTTTCTCGCCTGCTTTTTTTTAAAATATATTAAACCTTTTGCTTCTTTTGACATCAAATACAAAGAAATGTCGATAAACCCGCAAAATGAACCGATTACTAAGTCTTTTTTTTCTCTGTTTCCTCTTAAACCTAAATGCCCAGACTCAGCCTAATTTTATTTTTATTTTAGCTGATGATTAGAGCTGGAATGGAACATCCGTGTTAATGGATCCAACACAACCTGATTCCCGAAGCGATTATTTTCAGACACCGGTACTGGAAGCAATAGCTAAAAAAGGAATGATTTTTAGTCAGGGTTATGCATCTGCACCAAAATGCGCGCCAACCAGAATAAGTATCCTAACTGGAAAATCAACATCCAGACTGCATTTTACTTTTACCGACAACACACAAGAAGCAGGTACCAGAGTGTTAGAGGCTAAAACGGAACTGGTTATTCCGGACTCGCTTACTACCATAGCATAATGGCTTAAAAAACAAGGTCTCAACTATACCACCGCCCATTATGGTAAATGGCATATTCAGGGAAAAGGTCCCGCCTTTCACGGTTTTGACAGAGGCGATGGAGAAACAGGAAATGAGGACGGCAATCATGACGGCCTGGTTCAAACCGACCCGAGAAATATTTTTAGTATTACCGTTTAACAGAAATCAACAGGATCTTGTCCTTCACTGTCCGCATTTTAATCCTAACACCTTTCCTCAGTCAGCCTGGATTGATAAAGTTTATAAATTACTGGTCGATTATGAAGCGGATAAAATTCAACTGTTCGATCTTAAAAAAGATATCAGTGAAACAACAGATGTTTCTTATTTATTTCCCGCAAAAGCAAGGGAACTGACTATCAAACTCAGGGATTATCTGAAGAAGGTAAATACCCGTATGCCTTCTCTAAACAAGAGTTACAGTAAATTTACAGGAACTGCGGAAGATCTGGACAAGGATAGTCTGCCAGATATTTGGGAATTTAAAGAGCTGCTTACTACTTCATTTATTGGTGCAGATGATCCTGATAAGGATGGAATTTCCAATTGGAATGAGTGGAAAGCTCAATCCGATCCTTATATTTCAAATAGTACCACACCAAATAAGGAAATTCAACTTCCTGCTAATCTTTTCAGGGTATTGGAAAATCCTTTTCGGGAGGATATTTCACTGGAATTTTTAAACATTCCCAGGTATTCAAACGTTTAACTCTCGTTATTTGATTTACAGGGGAAGTAATGGTTGCGGGAATTGCATTCGGGTTACGAAACGATTTTGCATATTGCTTCTAAACATTTAAGTGCTGGCACTTATTTACTGCGGGTCCAAATAATTGGTTCAAATGAATTTCAATCACAGCTCATTCAAAAACAGTAAATATGTTAACGCTAGAAACCATTGTAAAAGTAATCATTGCCTTATCCATCCTATTTGTCTGGGTATTAAGATTTGACAATATTGTTAAGGAATTCAAACAATATGAATTAAGTGATTTGGTGCGAACCATAGTTGGTACGTCAAAAATTATACTGGCTACTTTACTGGTGGTGAGTATCTGGCATAAGGAATTTGCGTTTTTACCAGCTTCACTGATGGCGTTCTTAATGATTTCTGCCCAATATTTTCATTTTAAGGTCAAAAATCCGTGGCAAAAACATGTTCCCTCTTTATTTCTTTTGACCTTATGTATTTATCTTATTTACCAAAATGCTTAACCATTGCGTTTATATAACTTTTTGGTAGCACTTAGTGGTCTTTCTTTTCTGATATACGGTATAACCTATTTCATGACTGACAAAATGAAACTGGAGTTTAGCCGTTTTGGATTAGCGAAGTTCGGAACCTTAGTCGCTATCCTGGAAATTTTAGGTGCGCTAGGTTTGTTTGTAGGGTACTTCGCCAAACCTATTTTTCTGTTATCTGCCGGCGGGCTTTCGCTTCTGATGTTGCTGGGTGTACTTACCCGTCTGAAAATCAGGGATGATTTCAAATTAATCATTCCAGCCTTCTTTTTTATGTTGCTGAATGGGTATTTATTTTTTATAAATCTATAATTTTCTCCGCTTCTCTCAGACCGCTCAAATAGGCCCCGTGAACGGTGCCTCTATATTCCATCTCAGTATGTTCTCCTGCAAAAAAAACTTTATTCTGGACCGACTGGGCCATGGTATTAAAATCTTCTGAGGTAGTACCTGAGGTAGCGAAAGAATAGGAACCAAAAGAGTTGATATTTGACCCCCATTTTGTTCTTAAAAATTGAATAGGATTACTAATATTATTACCATAAATAGCTTTTAAATGGCTCGTTATTTCGGTGGTAATCTGAGCGTCCGACATAGATTCCGTTTGGGTTGCGTATTTACCAAAAGCGAAAGTCATTAAAGCATTGGAAGCGGGCAGGAATTTATTCACATTCATGAAATAATTAAATTTCCCTTTTGTCTCTGGCGTATAACCTATATATTGGGTATTTGCGTCCCAGAAGGCAGCTTTCCATACCAGCAGGAACTTATTCACATTCCCCATCTGGTTTTTTTCAATAGCTTTAGTTTTTTCACTGGGTAGTGCGGGGGAAAATGCAATGGATTTGTTTTTCAGAACACCTAAAGGCACCGTAACCAGTATATGGTCGGCTTCAAAGGTAGTGCCATTAGCTTTAACGAAAGGTTTTGCAGCCCCATAATTGATTTCTGTAACGCGGGAATTTAGTTTTATGTCTAATCCCTTCCCCAGGAAATCTGCTACTTTATCATATCCGTTGGTAATAATCACATCTGCGCCTGAAAATTCCTCATCATCATAAAAATACTTAGACGATAAATTTGAAATATCTCCGCCTGTATCAAATTCCAGGTAAGCAGAAAGCATATATTTCCATAATCTTTCCTTCCCTTTTTCGGGATATAAGGCATTAAAAATGGCTTCAAAAGATTGATTTTCAGATCCAGCTTTTCTTACCGCTGTTAACGCAGCTTCAAATAAATCATATTCGGTGTCCAACAAATCAGTATTGTATTCTTTGCCACTTTGGTCATAAATTCTAAGACTTTCATCGTCCGTCAAATAGGTATTAGCACCAGATTGAGCTGCCAGAGGAGTGATTGGATTTCCCTTAGGACCATGTATCCAGCTGGCACCCTCATCAAAAGCAATACCCAGGGAACGATCTGTACGTAACCTGCCGCCTGTTTTCTCCTGGGACTCCAGTATTAAAACAGTAAAACCATTCTCTTTTAATTTTTTCGCCGCAGCCAGACCAGCGACACCAGCGCCTATGACAATTATTTTTTTGTCGGTTAGCACCGGAGTTTCTGTTTCCAACAGGGAACAAGCACTAGTCAAAGAGGATTGCAATAAAAAAAAGGGACTTGCCTTGATGGCAGATAATACAAATTTGCGACGTAACATAGGTAATTATTTATTTAGCGGGCTGAAATTAGCTATATTTATTCAACAAAATACTAATTATTACAAAACATGGATTTTAGAAACAAAATTGTTTGGATAACGGGCGCTTCCTCTGGATTGGGAGAAGCTATGGCAAAATTATTTAACGAACAAGGCGCCCAACTAATTTTGTCTTCCCGGAATGTTGCAGCCTTGGAAAGAGTACAACAATCTTTCGTAAATAAAGAAGCATCCTCTGTTATCATCCCATTAGATTTACGCGAATATCATACCTTTGAAGGGCTTACAAAGAAAGCAATAGATGCTTTTGGTAAAATCGATATTTTAATAAATAATGGGGGCATTAGTCAACGAAGTTTTGCTGTAGATACCCCATTTTCAGAGGAATTACGATTGCTTGAGACCGATTTAATAGGTACCATTGCCCTTACAAAGGCTGCCCTACCTCAATTATTGCTCCAAAAGGGGCAGATAGTGGTGATAAGTAGCGTAATGGGTAAAATAAATACCAAATACAGAACCTCCTATGCTGCAGCTAAACATGGTCTGGTGGGCTATTTTGAGTCCTTAAGACTGGAGCTGGCTGATGAAGGTGTTAATGTTTGCAACATCATGCCAGGATTTATTGCGACAAATATCACAAAAAACTCATTGGGAACAACGCCGACACTGGTAAAGATGAGTCAAAATAACAAAGGATTATCAGCGGAAAAATTTGCCGTAAAGGCACTTGACGCTATTTATCGCAGAAAAGGAAATGTGTATATTGGTGGTTTTAAAGAAGGGGCGGCTATGATTATTAAACGAGTTTCTCCGGGTATTTTCGACTATTTTATCAAAAATCAAAAAGTTACTTAAGGGGACAACTTTATCTGAAGATAAGGAATTATTTTTCCAAAAGGGATTGGACTTCCTCTAATTCCCCTTTAAAAAATTGGGTAGGAATAATTAATGGACTTGTAACATTTCCAAGATTCGTAGTTAGTGTTGTGATAAAAGCCCTAACGTAAGGAAACATGATAGCAGGCCCATTGATATTGACAAATACTTTCTTTAAGGACTTATCTACATTAGCTTTTAATTCAAAAGTGCCAACGGAAATAATGAATAATTCAAAAAAATTTGAGGAACTTAATGTAACTTCTTGAATAATTTTAAAATAATCTGGCTGTTCTGTGGGGTAAAAAACCTTAGGTTTAATATCAATGTTTATAATGTTCCTGGGACTTTGGATGAAAGGATTTTCTGACTTTAGATTAATTACAGGGAAATCAACGCCATGAAATTTTAATTGTATTTGGTCAGCAACTTCCACTATGATGCTAATTGATAATGTTGAGAACAAGGAACTTCATTAAATTTTGTCTCAAAAACAACATTCTGATAAGAAAGTACGCTTTCTATGTATAGGTCTGGTATTGGCGTAAATATACCTTCGCCTAAAGATTGGAAAAAAGCATTCAACCTTTTCTCATGAAGCCATGCAGTCAGACTTTCACTTGTCTCATTAGCTAATGCCAAATCAAGTTTAATTTCCAGATTTACTAAATCCAACATAAAAAGGTGATTTTCTTAGATACACTTTTCTCTTTTTAGGAATTCAAAGGTAAGAATAATTTCCGCATTATAAACGGCTAATTGTATTCTCTTACGGTATTGAAAATATCTTATCTTACCTGCCTTGTATTCAATAGGTTTTATTAAAAGTCTTTCTGAATTGGCAGGTAAATCCTGAAATTTAATTCCATGTATCTCATTCCAAAGTCCTCGCTCCTTCAGATAGTCATTTAATTCCTTTAAACTGGGTTTCATTTTAGTTTTAGACATAATAGCTCTGGCTACTTTTTCTATTTGTTTGAACCAAAAAAAATAGTGTTCCTCATTAAAAACAGTATCCAGAATATTTTCTATTTTAATTTCACTTTGATATACCTCATAGTAGTTGCTGCCTCGTTTAGATTTTATGCCCCAATCATCGGCATCTTCTAAATCTAGCCAGAAATAAAATGCTTCTCCAAGCCATGCGTCATCTCTAACGCATTTAATTGGATTTTTCAAGATGCTTTTTCTTGATTCTTGTGTATGGTAGTAAATAATTTTTCTCACCTGAATTTATTAAATACTTGATATTTAAAAAAAATATCAATATAGCGGATAAGACTTTGAGGTGAATATACTTTTTAGAGACAAAATACATTTTTAATTAACTTTGTTACATTAAAATAAAAACAATGAAATATAATTTATATCAGATTGATGCATTTACGGATACCATATTTGGGGGTAATCCCGCTTGCGTTGTTCCCCTTGACCATTGGTTGCCAGATGATGTCCTTTTGAAAATAGCGAAGGAGAATGCCGTTGCCGAAACGGCTTTTTTTGTAGATAAAGGCGATACATTTCACTTGAGATGGTTCACTCCCGAAATTGAAATGGATCTGTGCGGACACGCTACGCTGGCCTCTGCACATTGCCTGGCAACGATTCTCAACTACCCCAAACAAGAAATTGTCTTTGAATCCCAGAGCGGCAATCTGATAGTTAACGTCGAGGATGGCGTATATAAGTTGAACTTTCCATCAAGAATGCCTGTAGAAGCCGATCTACCTCTCATCATTTCAAAGTCCTTAAATATTCAACCTAAAGAAATTCTGAAATCAAGAGACTTTGTCCTGGTTTACGATAACGAAACGGACATCAGAAATATAAAAATAGACCGTCAGTCATTTGACCAGATAAATCTTGCACCCGGAGGAATGATTGTAACAGCAAAAGGGGATAACTGCGATTTCGTGTCAAGATTTTTCACGCCTCAAACATCTATTCTGGAAGATCCTGTAACAGGTTCTGCGCACTGTTCCCTCATCCCATTTTGGGCAAAAAGACTTGACAAAAAGGTGCTTTACGCTCAACAAGTGTCAGAAAGGATGGGCAAATTGTATTGTGAAAACCTGGGAGAACGGGTCATAATTAGTGGTCAGGCAAAAACGTATTCCATTGGACATTTTTGGATAAATTAGTCACCTGCCTTGCTCAACATTAATAGTCAAAACCTTTAAAGCATGAAACATATATCGTTATTGTTAATGTGTTTGTTGTTTCTTTCCAATGTATTCGCTCAGAATCAAAGAGATACCACTTACACTGATCAACGTCAGGGTTTTGAAAGGGAACATTTTGTTTTTCAGGGAAGAAAAGCATGGTTGATAAAACCTGCCAAAGGATTGGAGGGGAAACCCTGGGTTTGGCGTGCCCATTTTCCTGAATGGCACACAGAAGTCGATTCAATATTGCTTTCAGAGGGTTTTCATATTGTTTACCTGAATACCAATGATATGTTTGGTTCCAATGCTGCTATGCAAATATGGGATGCTTTTTATGAATATATGGTTCGTCAGCGAGGTTTTTCTCCTATTGTGGCGCTGGAAGGAGTAAGCAGAGGTGGCCTTTATATCTATCAATGGGCAAAACGAAATCCTTTAAAAGTATCCTGTATTTATGCGGAAGCTCCCGTTTGCGATATAAAAAGCTGGCCCGGTGGAAAGGGAAAAGGGAAGGGTTCTCCTCAGGACTGGCATAAATTATTGACAACATACCAAATTTCCGAAGCGGATGCCTTAGACTTTTCAGATAATCCAATGGACAATTTACAGGGATTAGCTGCCTGTAAAACACCAATTTTGCATAGTGTCAGTTTAAAGGATAGCATAGTTCCTTATCTTGAAAATACCTTTCCATTGGTTCAGCGATATATACATCTGGGTGGACCTGCTACCATTATGCCTATGACAAAAGGCAAACAGACCCTGGAAGGACATCATTTTCCCATTGAATATCCGGAAAGAATAGCCCAGTTTATTAGTTTTCATACGTTGCAAAAAGGATCCCCCTTACCTGCCTCTGATTTTCATGTCTTACGATCAGATTTTCAGCATAGCTTTTTAAAATTTAAAAATGAGAGAAAAGGAGTCGTTGCTTTTATGGGCGGATCTATAACAGAAAGTGATGGCTGGCGAAATAAAGTCTGCCAGTATTTAAATGAAAAATTCCCGGAAACCGATTTTGAATTTATTAATGCGGGTATTGCTTCAACGGGTTCAACACCAGGTGCTTTCCGACTCTCATCGGAGGTTCTGGCAAAGGGTAAAATTGATTTGTTATTTGAAGAAGCAGGGGTAAATGACAGGACAAATGGGTTTGATAGCCTGGCACAAATCAGGGGAATGGAAGGTATTGTCAGACAAGCCAAACGATCTAATCCTAAAATGGATATTATACTGATGCATTTTGTCGATCCGGAAAAATTAATAGATTATCAACATGGGGTGATTCCCTCTGAAATACAAAATCATGAGCGTGTTGCTGAACATTATCAGGTGAATAGTATTCATCTGGCGAAAGAGGTATATGAACGGATTAAAAATAAGGAGTTTACCTGGGCCGATGATTTTAAAGATTTACATCCTTCTCCGTTTGGTCAGGAGGTCTATTTCCAATCCATTAAGACTTTTTTGAACAATGCATTCAATGGAATTTCAAGTAGTGCCCGATATTCAGTAAATCCTTTACCTACATTATTAAACGATGGAAGTTATGATAAGGGAAGGTATCTTTCAATTAAAAATGCTGAAATAAAAAGTAATTTTATGTTTATTGATTCCTGGAAACCAAAGGATGGTGCAGGTACCCGAAAACAATATGTAAATATTCCTGCGTTGATAGGAGAAAAACCCGATGCAGCTTTCCAATTAGAATTTACGGGAAATACGATAGGAATTTGTGTGGCATCTGGCCCTGATGCAGGTATCATTTCTTATAGTATCGATGGTCAACCGTTTAAAAAACTGGATTTATTCACCCAATGGAGCCAAAATCTTCATCTGCCCTGGTATTTGATGTTAGGTCAATCATTGAATGAAAAAAAACATATACTGAGGGTACGAATTTTGTCTGAAAAAAATGAAAAGAGTAAGGGAAATGCCTGTCGGATCCTGCACTTTTTAGTGAATGACGGTGGATAGAAATTAGTTTAAACACGAAAACAGCATCATTAGTCTTAATCAGGTAAACCATACGCACATTAACTGCATCTGCGGTTTACTACCATATTTATTCGTACCTTCCCTAAAATAAATAAACAATGATTATTGCAAATCCTATTTATGAAGAAGTGTTTAAAAGGTTGATGGAGAATGATAAATTAATTGAGGAACTTAGAAATAAATTAAAAAATGGTATTAAAATATGATCGTTTTTATTCAACAACTGAAAGACCGGAATGAAACCCTATTCTATTATGGTTTACTATGCCTTGTGCTATCCGTTATTTTTATGATTCTTACAAAAGTTACAAACACACAAGTTTATAATGTAAATGCATGGTATAAACCAGTCAAATTTGCGTTTTCAACTTTTTTATTTGCCTGGGCAATGGCTTGGTATTGCCATTATTTGCCGAATTTCAATATTAAGGTACTAAAGTTTCGGAGCAAATTTAAGCGGCATTTTTAATTGGACATTTTAAAAATTCAAATTGGGTTTGTACCAATTTTTCAATGTTAATTTTATTTTCTGCTAGTTTGTCAAGGAATATTTACCTACTTCAGATATATTTTTAATAACTTTGATTTGTTGCATTTTTGGCTGATTTGGAAATTTTTCTTTAACACACTCAAAATTAACAAGTTATGCTCAAAAATGCAACTTTTTTTTGATTTTATTTTGCTGATAATCAGCTTTTTAGCAACTCCGAAACTTTAGTTAAGGTATTCAATTGGGCAGTCATCATTTTATTGGGTTTTGAAATATTCTATATTGCATTTCAAGCAAATAAAGGAGAACTCTCCCATTACAACGTAAGCTCACCAGTTTATGCATTTTTGTATTCAATGATGGCACTGGCAGCATCGTTAGTTACACTTTATACCGCTTATGTTGGGCTATTATTTTTCATACACTCCTTTCCAGATTTACCTGATTACTATGTTTGGGCTATACGTTTGGGAATAATTATTTTCGTTATTTTTTCATTCGAGGGTTTTGCCATGGGCTCAAGATTAAACCATAGTGTAGGTGCATTAAACGACAACTCAAATTTGTTCCTAATTGGTTGGAGCAAAACCGTTGGCGATTTAAGGGTTTCACATTTTATTGGAATGCATGCCTTACAAATATTGCCAATAGTTTCATATTACGGTTTAAAAAGCACAAAATTGACCATTGGATTGTCCGTTATTTATGGGTTATTGGCTTTGCTGACACTCATTCAAGCGCTACAAGGAAGACCGTTTATCAAGACAAATAATGCCCAAATCGAAAGGATGAATAAAGGGTAATGAGAATTATAGACTACTTTAGGCAAAAGTGCTAGCTTTGAGCAGACAATTATTAACGTTGACAAAATCTCAAAATCAAATGGTCGGGTTTAACTTATATACATCAATTTGCTCTTTGCTTTTAGCATCGACCTTTTTGACTTCCTGCAATGGACAAACTAAAACAGAAGTGAAAAATGACCTAAGTGCTGAACCAGAATCAACTATGTTAGTACAACCGAAACTTATAAAAACCCAAGGTTCATCAGAAGCTGATAATGTTCGGTGTGGACTGCAAGATAAACAGGGTAATCTCTGGTTTGGAACTACAGGAGAAGGAGTTTATCGCTATGACGGAAAAATATTTACTCAATTTACAATAAAAGACGGACTACTCAGTAATTGTGTCTGGTCGATGTTAGAAGACAATTCAGGGAATATTTGGTTTGGCACAGTGGAGGGAATTTGCCGTTATGATGGTAAAAGTATCACCTCTATGACCATTCCTTTTTTTATCAGACCTGTAGTAAGTGACCATTATTATACCAATAGTTCCAAGAAAAATACAGTATGGAGTATGTTGCAAGATAAAAGCGGAATGATTTGGTTTGGTACTGGTGATGGCGTTTATTGTTATAACGGTAATAATTTTACTCGTTTCTTAGACAATGATGGAGTCATAAATAAAGATAGTTTGCATCTCAAAATGATTGATTGCATTTTGGAAGATAAAAATGGGGATATTTGGTTTGCATCAGGAATGCCACCCGGTGGAGAAGGAGTTTGTCGTTATGACGGTAAGTCCATAACTAGTTCAAAGCCCAA
>Ga0172372_10002044_pt1 | contig 30928 bp, 27 predicted proteins | sample LakKiv5m_2_FD_114544 | JGI IMG/M metagenome (GOLD analysis project Ga0172372, IMG submission 114544) | Freshwater microbial communities from Kabuno Bay, South-Kivu, Congo - kab_092012_9.5m | ecosystem: Environmental > Aquatic > Freshwater > Lake | place: Democratic Republic of the Congo...
GGCCGGCGTCATCGTGTCGGCACTCACCGCATCGTCGAACGGGTTGGTGGGATTCCCGGTGTCGGTGGAGGCTCACGTGGGTCCGGGGTTGCCGAACTTCACCATCCTCGGTCGTCCCGACGAGGCCTGTCGCGAGGCGCGTGATCGTGTCAGGTCGGCGGTGGTGGCGAGTGGTCTCGAATGGCCGATCCGCAAGATCATCGTGAATCTCGCTCCGAGTGGAGTGCGCAAGTCGGGCTCGTCGCTCGATCTGGCGATGGCCGTGGCGTTGTTGGAGGCCGATGGTCAGTTGCCGCAATCGGCGTCGGCGGGTCGCGCGTTCTTCGGCGAGTTGGGTCTCGACGGTCGGTTGCGTCCGATCGCCGGTCTCGCTCCGATGGTCGCGGCCGTGCGCGACCGACCGGTGGTGGTTCCCGTGGCCAACGTCAGGGAGGCATTGGTGGCCGGTGCGGTCGATGTGCTCCCCGCTTCTTCCCTCGACGAGGTCGTGGCGTGTCTGCGCGGTCGCGCCGAGTGGGCCACCCCCGATCGGCGCGACTCCGACTCCGACGACCTCGACACTCCCGATCTCGCCGATGTCCGCGGTCAACCGGCCGCGCGACTCGGACTCGAATTGGCGGCCGCCGGGGGCCATCATCTCCTACTGGTGGGTCCCCCCGGATCGGGCAAGACCATGCTCGCCCGACGGTTGCCCGGTCTTCTGCCGCCGCTCGACGACGACACGGCCTTCGAGGCCACGATCATTCGGGCCACCGGCAACGAGCGAGATCCCTCGTCCGGTCTCGTGCGTCGACCTCCGCTCCGCATGCCGCATCACTCCATCAGTCAGACCGCGATGGTGGGAGGCGGTTCCGGGCGCATCCGTCCCGGCGAAGTGAGCCTCGCCCACGGCGGGGTGTTGTTCCTGGACGAACTGGGGGAGTTCGCCCCCACGACTCTCGACGCACTTCGGCAACCGCTGGAGGAGGGGGTCGTGCGCGTCGACCGGGCCGAGGCCGGACTCGTGTTGCCGGCCCGGTTCACCCTCGTCGGGGCCACCAATCCCTGTCCGTGCGGCGGGGGACCACCCGGATCGTGCGAGTGCGACGAGGCCGCTCTGGCTCGCTATCGACGTCGTTTCTCGGGACCACTGCTCGATCGCTTCGACCTACGAGTCGTCGTGAATCGACCGGCCGCCGACGATCTTCTCGGGTCCGTACTCGGCGAGTCCACCGCGGTGGTCGCGGGCCGGGTCGCCGGGGTGCGTTCACTGTCACGCCGCCGCCAGGGAGTCCCGAACGGCTCTCTTTCCGGTTCGCAACTCGACGAGTTCGCCCGAGTGAGCGCCGACGGCACGGCGCTTCTGCGTCGCGAACTCGAGGCCGGTCGACTCTCGGGGCGGGGTCTGCATCGAATTCGCCGGGTGGCCCGCACGATCGCCGACCTCGCCGCCCTCGCCGATCCCGGCGAGGTACCCGACACTCTGGACGAGCGACACGTGGCCACCGCCCTCGCCCTGCGGGCACGCATCGCGCCGCGACGCAGGTGATCGATGGAACGAACCTCGCGCGACATCGATGTGGTGCGGTTGATGGGCCTGCCCGCCCTCGGTCCGCGCCGTCTGCGGGCCTTGCTCAATCGACACGATCCGTCGACGGTGGTCGCGGCGATCGAATCGGGACGCGGGCTCGGTGGCCCCTGTGTCGCGTCGACCTTGTTGAGCGATTTCGGGTCCGCTTGGAGGAGCGCGTTGCGCGAATCCCGTCGTTCGTTCGACGACGAGGCGCTGGTCCGATCCCTCGGTGACGATCGCGTGTTGATGTCCGACGATCCCGAGTTTCCGGAGGTTCTCGCGTCCGACCCCGATGGTCCCGCCGTGCTCTTCGCGCGGGGCGACCTGGCGGTGTTGCGCGCGCGGAGGGTGGCCATGGTGGGCACTCGGCACTGCACCGAGTACGGGCGGGCCACGGCGGTCGAACTCGCGGCGCGATTGACCGAGCGGGGGGTGGCGATCGTGTCGGGCTTGGCGCGCGGCATCGACGCGGCGGCCCATCGCGGAGTGCTGACCGCTCTCGACGGGCGCTCCGACGGCGATCTCGCCCGCCCGATCGATCGCACCCACGATCCGATGTACGGACGTCCGCTCGGCGTGGTGGCCAGTGGCCTCGACGTGGTGTACCCGCGCGAGCACGGTGGCCTCTGGAAACTCGTGGCCGAACGCGGACTTCTCGTCGGGGAATCGCCACCCGGAGCGCCCCCCGAGCGTCACCGCTTCCCGTTGCGCAACCGGATCATCGCCGCCCTCGCCGAAGTCGTGGTCGTCGTCGAGTCGCGAGCCTCCGGTGGATCCATGATCACGGTGAACGAGGCTCTCCAACGCGGAGTTCCGGTGATGGCGGTTCCCGGTGCCACGTCCACGCGCGCCAGCGACGGCACCAACTTGTTGCTCCGGGATGGTGCGGGCATCGTGCTGTCGGCCGACGACGTGCTCGATGCCCTCGGTCTCGATCATGCGCGTCGCGACGTGTCGATCGACCCGCGATCCGTTCCGGTGGGTTTCGACGCCGTCGTGTTGTCGACTCTCGGACGTGACGGAACCACGTTGGGCGATCTCGCCGGGCGCGTTCTTCGCGCGGTCTCCGATGGTGCCGCGTTCGACCACGGGATCGATCGGATGATCGCGCGGGGAGACGTGCTCGCCGACACCGCGCTTTCCCTCGGGCGGCTCGAAGCCGGTGGATGGGTGGTCGAACACGGTGGTTGGTTCGAGCGTCGGGGAGTCCGATGAGGGGCGTGTCCCGGCCGCTCGATCCGAACGAACCACGACGAGGGGTTTGGGTACCCTGCGCCCATGACCGGAGGCGAGCGCACACCGTTCGTGGTGCCGCGCGCGTGGAGGCTCGACGACTTCCTGGCGTCGCTCACCCGGGCGTCGCGCAACACGGTCGATGCCTACCGGGGTGACGTCCGAGACTTCGTGGAGTGGGCCGAACGTGGCGGTGTCGAGAAACCCACGTCGGTCGACCGACTGGTTCTTCGGCGGTACCTGGCCTTCCTCGGCACCCGACGCCTGGCCAAGCGCACGGTGGCGCGCAAGGCCTCCGCGTTGCGTCGATACTTCGGCTGGGCGCGCCGTCGCGGGCTCGTGGAGGTCGACCCGGCGCTCGGCCTGAAGGCGCCGCACGGTGAGGGCCGGCTGCCGAGGGTTCTGGACGGTCGCGAACTCCAGGCGATTCTCGAACCCGTCGCGACGGTCGAGGGGCACCCCGAGTGGAGGCGCCGGCGCGACGACGCCATGCTCGAGGTGCTCTACGGAAGCGGCTTGCGAGTGGGTGAGTTGTGCGGCCTCGACCTCGACGGGGTGGATCTTCGCCGGGCCGCGGTGACGGTGTGGGGCAAGGGCGGAAAGGAACGCCGGGTCCCCCTGAGCGATGCGGCGGTCGAGTCGTTGCGCGACTGGCAGAGGGTTCGCGCCGAGGTCGTCGGTCCCGAGTCCGGTTCGGCCCTGTTCCTGAACGCGCGGGGCGCTCGGATCGGCACGCGGGATCTGCGCCGGGTTCTGGACGAACGAAGCCCGTCGCCCACGCATCCCCACGCGTTGCGCCACACCTTCGCCACCCACCTGCTCGACGGTGGCGCCGACCTTCGCGTGGTGCAGGAACTGCTCGGCCACAGCGACGTGGCCACCACCCAGAGATACACGCACGTCAGCAAGGAGCGTCTACGGTCTGTGTACACCGCGACCCACCCTCGCGCCTAGTGCACTCCGATGACGCCACCCGACGACGACCGTTCCCCGTCCCGCACGACGCCCGCGATCGATCGTGCGTGGGTTCGATGGACCACCGAACGCGACGAGGGTGCGCGAGATCAATTGATCGTCCACTACTCGTCGCTCGTGAAGTTCGTGGCCGGCCGAGTCGCCGCGGGTCTTCCGGTCGGAGTCGACACCGGTGAACTGGTGAGCACCGGCATCTTCGGTCTGATGGATGCGGTCGATCGTTTCGATCCGTCGCGAGGATTCAAGTTCGAGACCTTCGCGATTCCCCGCATCAAGGGGGCGATCCTCGACGGCATGCGGGCGCTCGATTGGGTGCCGCGGTCGGTTCGCCAGCGCGCCCGTCAGATCGAGAATGCGGTGGCCAAACTGGGCAACGAACTGAAGCGCTCGCCGACCGACGACGAGATCGCCGCCGAAATCGGAATCGACTTCGAGGAACTGCAGAAGTGGTTGGGCGCGGTGGCCGTGGCCAACGTCGGTCCGCTCGATCACCTCGTGTCGGGCGGAGAGTTCGAGTCGAGGCAGGTGGCCGCCGATGCCGCCGAGCAACCGCAGGCCGTGGTGGAGGACCGTGAGTTGCGAGCGGTGATGCGATCCGAGATGCGCGAGTTGCCCGAACGCGAACGAACCGTGCTCGCGCTGTACTACGACGAAGGCATGACCTTGCTCGAAATCGGCGAGATTCTGGGCGTCACCGAGAGTCGGGTGTCGCAGATTCACTCGAAGGCGGTCATCTTGTTGCGCGCGCGACTCGCTGCCGTCGGCGTCGCCTGACGCCGAGTTTTCCCGCCAACAGTCGCAGCGTGAGAAGACCGTTGTCGATGGCGTTGTCGTTCTCGTTCTCGTTGTCGACGTCGGTCGCGCTCGTCGGGTCCCTCGTTTCCCCGACGTCCACGCCGTGCGTGTTGCGGCCGGTGTCCGGTTCGATCGTGGGGTCGTTCCGGGCTCCCGATTGCCCGTGGTGTCCGGGAAACGTGTCGGTCGACTTCGCCACCGAACCCGGGCGACCGGTCGGCGCCCCCACTCCCGGCACGGTCACCTTCGCCGGCGACGTGGCCGGAACGTCGTACGTGAGCATCGAACCCGAGGGTTGGGTCGAGCACCTCGTCACCGTCGGTGGAGTCGAACCCGTCGTGGCGGTGGGCGATCGCGTGGTGTTCGGGCAACGCATCGGCCGGGCCGACGGAGGAATCGTGGGCCTCAGTCTCCGACGCCCGGGAGTGGCGGGCCCCGAGTATCTGGATCCCCTCGGGCGACCGGCCCAACGGGTCGGGCGGGGTCGGCTGGTGCCCCTCGACGGAACGGCGTGGCGTCGATTCCGCGCCCGTGTCGCCTGTCCCGACTCCCGCTAGCCTGCGCAACGGCCCGATCACGGGTCGACGACACATGCACGTCGCTCGTCTGCGGTCGTTGCCTTCGGGCGGCGCGAGATGGCGTGCCGGCAACCGCAGAAACAGGAGGAACATCACCATGGCCATCGTGACGATGCGTCAAATGCTGGAAGCCGGAGTCCACTTCGGGCACCAGACCCGCCGTTGGAACCCCAAGATGCGGCGCTTCATCTTCGGAGAGCGCAACGACATCTACATCATCGACCTCGAGCAGACCCTCGAGCGCGTCGAGACGGCCTATTCGTTCGTGCGCGATCTGGTGGCCAAGGGCGGCACGGTTCTGTTCATCGGAACCAAGAAGCAGGCCCAGGACCCGGTGTCGCAGAACGCCGACCGCTCCGGCATGCCGTACATCAACGAGCGTTGGCTCGGCGGCATGCTCACCAACTTCGAAACCATCCACAAGCGCGTCCAGAAGATGCTCGAACTCGAGCACATGAAGAAGGTGGGCGACTTCGAGGCCATGCCGAAGAAGGAAGCCCTCCTGAAGGACCGCGAACTCACCAAGCTCCAGAAGAACCTCAGCGGTATCCGGTCGATGACCCGCCGTCCCGACGCGGTGTTCGTGCTCGACACCAAGAAGGAGCACATCGCGGTCACCGAGGCCAACAAGCTCGGTATTCCGGTGGTGGCCGTGGTCGACACCAACGTCGATCCCGATCTCGTGCAGTTCCCGATTCCGGGCAACGACGACGCGATCCGCGCCAACGAACTGATGTGCAACGTGATCGCCGAGGCCGTTCTCGAGGGTCGTTACATCGCGGGCAAGACCTTGGGTGGTGCGGTCACGACCGAGCGCACCCCCGAGCAGCAGGCCGAGTTCGAGCGGGCGCAGGCCGATGCCCGCACCGCCGCGGCCCGAGCCCAGGCCGAGCGCGAGGAGCGCCTCGCCGCGCAGCGCGCCGCTCAGGGCGCGGGCGGGGAGGCCTGACATGTCGTTCACCGCCAAGGACGTCCAGACCCTGCGTCAGTCCACCGGCGCCGGAATGATGGACTGCAAGAAGGCCCTCGAAGCCAACAACGGCGACATGGAAGAGGCCAAGCAGTGGTTGCGCGAGAAGGGTCTCGCCGCGTCGGCCAAGCGCGACGATCGCGAGAACACCCAGGGAGTCGTGGCGCTGTTCGTCGACGGCAACGTGGGCTCGCTGGTCAAGTTGAAGTGCGAGACCGACTTCGTGGCCGGATCCGATCAGTTCAAGGGCGAGGCCGAGACTCTGGCCCGGCTCGTGGCGGCCAAGGGCGAGGCTTCGGTTGCCGAACGCGCGGCCGTGCTCGAGGATCTGAAGATCACCCTCAAGGAGAAGATCGAACTGGGCGACGTGGTGCGCATCGAAGCCGCCCCCGGCAACGTGCTCGACTCGTACCAGCACGTGCAGGGTGGTCGTGGCGTGAATGCCGTTCTCGTCGAGGTCGCCGGTGGTTCGGTCGATCTGGCCCACGACATGGCGGTGCACATCGCCTTCGCGCGACCGCGGTTCCTCGATCGCGACGACGTTCCGGCCGCCGAGGTCGACAAGGAGCGGTCGACGCTCGAGACCATCACGCGCAACGAGGGCAAGCCCGACGCCGCGATTCCGAAGATCGTCGAGGGTCGACTCAACGGCTTCTTCAAGGACGTGTGCCTCCTCGAGCAGGCCTACGCCAAGGACGACAAGCAGTCCGTGAAGCAGGTGCTGGGGTCGGCCTCGATCGTTCGCTACGCGCAGGTCGAGATCGGCTGATCCGGTGAACGCGGCGAACGGCGACGAACGTCCCCGCTGGAAACGCGTCGTTCTCAAGTTGTCGGGCGAGGCTCTCGCTGAGCCGACCGGTTTCGGTCTCGACACCGGCGTGCTCCATCAGGTCGCCACGGAGATCAAGGAAGTTCGCACCGATCTCGGCATCGACGTCGCCGTGGTGGTTGGTGGCGGCAACTTCTGGCGGGGGCTGAAGGGCGCCGGCCAGGGAATGGATCAGGCACAGGCCGACTTCATGGGAATGATCGCCACCGTCATGAACGGACTCGCGCTGCAGGACGCTCTCGAGCGGGTGGGGCAGTACAGCCGGGTGATGACCGCGGTCGAGATGCCCAAGGTCGCCGAGCCCTACATTCGTCGTCGCGCCGAACGCCACATGGAGAAGGGTCGCGTCGTGATCTTCGCCGGCGGCACCGGCAACCCGTTCTTCACCACCGACACCGCCGCCGCGTTGCGGGCCGCCGAGATCGGTGCCCAGGCGATCCTGAAGGGCACCCATTCAGGAGTCGACGGCGTCTACACCGCCGATCCCAAACTCGACCCCACCGCCACCCGCTACGACCGGGTGTCCCACAAAGAGGTCATCGAGAAGGAGTTGCGGGTGATGGACGCGACCGCGATCGCGTTCTGCCGCGACAATCGCATCCCGATCGTGGTGTTCGACGTCAGCACCCGGGGCAACATCAGATCCGTTTTGGAGGGTCGGCCCGTCGGTACGCTGGTGGGGTGAACGACGAGATCCTGCTCGACGCCATCGAGAAGATGGACAAGGCGGTCGAGCACGCTCGTTCCCAGTTCACGACCGTCCGGACCGGTCGTGCGACGCCGGCCATCGTCGAGAAGTTGATGGTCGAGTACTACGGCGCCGACGTCCCACTCCAGCAGTTGGCGGGATTCCAGGTGCCCGAGGCCCGGTTGCTGGTCGTCAAGCCGCACGACCGGGGGGCGCTGGCGGCCATCGAGAAGGCGATCCGCGACAGCGACCTGGGGATGTCGCCATCCAATGACGGCACGGTGATCCGGCTCAGCTTCCCGGCCCTGACCGAGGAGCGACGGCGGGACTACGTGAAGTTGGTGAAGAATATGGCCGAGGACGGACGTATCGCCGTGCGCAACGTGCGGCGCGACGCCCGCAAGCAACTCGAAACGGCCGAGAAGGACGGCGAGATCTCGGCCGACGAACTCGAGCGGGCCGAGAAGGAACTCGAGAAGATCACCCACGACCACGTCGAGACCATCGATCAGGCCGTGAACCGCAAGGAACAGGAACTGCTCGAGGTCTGACGACCTCGACGAACCGATAGGTGGAGGTTTGGTCATGAGCGACGACGCGTGGCGCCGAGGAGACTCCGAGGACGACGACGATTTCGGCGAACTTCGCTTCTCCGACGACGAGCAGGCCCCGGTCTCGTTCGGCGACTCCGACACTGGTCCGTTGCCCGACTGGTCCGAACCGGCACCGGGCGACATGGAACCGTTGTTCCCGGAGGAACCATCGGGTTCGCGCCCCACGTCGCGCCCGACCTCGCGCCCGACCCCGCGCCCGACCCCAGGGCCTGTCGACGACGACGATGTCGACATCTGGGACTCGTATTCGGGTTCGGCTCCTCGTCCCGTCCCCGACCGTCCGGCCTCGGCCGACACGAGTGGCAGTCGTCCCCGGGTCCGTCTCGGCGAGCCGACCGGCGGCACCCGTCGCGATGACGCCACGCAGCCGGCCCGTCGCGATTCCGACACCGGCCGCACCTCCCGGGTCGCGGTCGACGACGACCCGCGTGGTCGCACCTCGAGCGGAGCGCGTCCCCGTCCGTCCGCCGGTCCGACGTCCGATCGCGAACCCCGTCCTCGGCCGGCCGCCGCGCGTCGTGGATCGGATCGAGATCTCCCCACCGCGGTGGCCGTCGGCCTCATCATGGCGGCGGCTTTCATGGCGGCCATCCTCTGGAAGCCCGTCGCGGTTCTGGCGATCGTGGTTCTGGTGTGCGGTCTGGCGAGCGTCGAGTTCTTCGAGAAGGTCGCCGAAAAGGGATACCACCCCGCCACCCTGACCGGAATCGTCGCGGCGGTTTCCGCGCCCCTCGCCGCTTATTGGATGGGCGAATCGGCCCTACCGTTGGTGGTGCTTCTCGCTTTCGCGGCGTCGGCGGGCACGTTCGTCGGAGCCGACCGATTCCAGGGTCCGTTGCCGAACATGGCCATCACGACCCTGGCTGTCGTGTGGATCGGACTCATGGGTTCGTTCGCGGCCCTCATCGTCTCGGTGTCGAACATCGGAGGTCTCTCCGACGTCGGAACCGACACGCTCTTCATCCTCGCCGTCGGTGTCGTGGCCAACGACGTGGGTGCGCTGTTCACCGGTGCCGCCGGTGGTCGCACTCCCTTGCGTTCGTGGATCAGCCCCAACAAGACCGTCGAAGGACTCATCGGAGGAACCTTGGCCACCTTCGTCGCGGTGTGGTTGGTCAGCATGCAGAGCGACACATGGAACGATCTCGGTGAGATTCTCCTCCTCGCTCTGGTGATCGCGGTGTTCGCGCCGCTCGGCGATCTGGTCGAGAGCATGTTCAAGCGGAACCTCGAGATCAAGGACTTCGGCACGATCGTTCGTGGTCACGGAGGACTTCTCGACCGCTTCGACGGGTTCCTCTTCGTGCTCCCGGCCGTGTGGTACCTGCTGCAGGTTCTGCAGCCGTTCGCCTCCTGATCGCTCGCCCCGTGTCCGAGGTGCGAGTCGCGATCGCCGGTTCGTCCGGATCGATCGGCACCCAGACCCTCGACGTCGTTCGCGCCGAACCCGATCGGTTCCGCGTCGTGGCGCTCGGCGTCTCGTCCTCGGTCGACGTGCTCATCGCCCAGGCCCGCGAGTTCCGGCCCGAGTTGGTGACGGTGGCCGATGCGTCGCAGCGAGCCGCCGTGTCGGCCGCGTTGCCCTTCGCCACGGTGGTCGATCGTCTCGAGGATCTGGTCGAGCCGGCCGACGTCGTCGTGAACGCGGTGGTGGGGTTCGCCGGACTTCCGGTGACGCTGAGCACCCTCGCCGCGGGGAAGCGACTGGCCCTGGCCAACAAGGAGTCCCTGATCGCCGCCGGACCGGTGGTTCGGCCCTTGCGTTCCAGGCCGGGTGCCGAGATCGTTCCGGTCGACAGCGAGCATTGTGCGGTGCACCAATGCCTCCGCTCGTCGCGTCGAACGGCGACGGAAGTCGCTCGGATCGTTCTCACCGCCAGTGGCGGACCCTTTCGCGGTCGGTCCCTCGACGAACTTCGATCGGTCACGGTGGAACAGGCGCTCGCCCATCCGACCTGGGCCATGGGGCCGAAGATCACGGTCGACTCGTCGACGCTCATGAACAAGGGTCTCGAGGTGATCGAGGCGCACGAGTTGTTCGACGTCGACTACGACCGCATCGAGGTCGTGGTGCATCCGCAGTCGATCGTTCACTCGATGGTCGAATTCACCGACGGGAGCACGATGGCCCAGTTGAGCCTGCCGGACATGAGGCTCCCCATCGGCTACGCGCTGGCCCATCCCGATCGGATCGCGACTCCTTTCGGTCGGATCGACTGGACGCGTCTCGAGCGACTCGACTTCGCCGCTCCGGATCGGGACACGTTCCGATGTCTCGACCTCGCGTACCGGGCCGGTCGAGCCGGTGGCACCGTCCCGGCGTTCCTGTCGGCGGCCAACGAGATCGCCGTCGACGCTTTCCTGGCCGGACGGCTCACCTGGGTCGAGATACCGGCCGTGATCGAGTCGGCTCTGGACCACCACGTGGAGACACCGGGCACGCTGTCGAGCGACGACATCGTGGCTGCCGACGAGCGCGGCCGAGCCGCGGCTCGTAAAGTTCTGGAGTCGGCGGACTGAAGGTCCGCGCGATTCGATCGAGAAGCGAGCCCCCGACGCCCATGACCCTGTACAAGTCCCTGCGCGAGGAGATGATGGCGGGCGGTTCCACCGAGGACCGCCCCGAACCCGAGAGTCCGGGACGTTCGCGGGGTGTCGTGACCGCGGTGGTGATCGGTGGTTTGTTGGTGTGGCTCGGTGTCGAGAATCCCTGGAGTCTCCTGGTCGTTCTCGGCTTGCTGGTGTCGGTCTTCCTCCACGAAGTCGGTCACTTCGTCACCGCCGGTTGGGCGGGCATGAAGCGAACCCAGTTCTTCATGGGTTTCGGGCCACGGGTCTGGAGCTTCCATCGTCGCGGTGTCGAGTACGGAGTTCGGGCTCTTCCGCTCGGAGCCTTCGTTCGCATCGTCGGGATGAACAACCTCGACCCGGTCGAGCCCGGTGACGAGGACGTCGCCTACTACTCGAAGCCGTACCGGTGGCGGCTGCTGGTGATCACCGCGGGTTCGATGATGCACTTCATCATCGCGGCGGTGCTGTTGTTCGGTACCTACGTGGCCGGTGGTCGCTACCAGGAAACCGGCCGCGCCGAGGTGATGGCGGTGAGCGAGGGAACTCCCGCCGCGGCCATCGGTCTCCAACCCGGCGACGTGGTGGAGCGGATCGACGACGTGGTCGTGACCAGTTCGGACGTGTTGCGCAACCGCATCAGATCGCTCGAGGCCGGTGATTCGGTGGAACTCTTCTGGACGAGGGACGGAAAGGAGTACCGCGCCGAACTCGTGTTGGCCGAAGCCTCGGCGGGGTCGACGGCTGGAACCTCCGACTCCAGTCGTCCCGGTTTCGTCGGCGTGTCCACCAACTCGTTCGGTCGCGAACGTCTGTCACCTCTCGATGCCACGGGGCGCATCGTCGGCGACCTCGCCAACGGTTTCTGGCAGACGGTCGACGGCATCGGCACCGTGGCCAACCCCCTCAATCAGTGGGATCAACTCACGAATGAGGATGCCGATCCCGCCAAGCGGCCCACGACGGTGGTCGGGGTCACGATGGTCGCCGGCGACATCGGCGACCGCTTCGGATTCTGGGCGGTGCTCGAGGTTCTGGCCTCGATCAACGTCTTCGTCGGGCTGTTCAACCTCCTGCCCTTGCTTCCGTTCGACGGCGGTCACGCCGCGATCGCCACCTACGAGCGTCTCCGATCCCGGCGCGGTCGTGCCTATCGGGCCGACGTCGAGAAGATGTGGCCGGTGACGGTCGTCGTGCTCGCATTGCTCCTGGCTCTCACGTTCACCGGCTTGTATCTCGACATCACCCGTCCCTTCTGACCATCGGAGACCGAACGACATGGAACTGAAGCCAGACTCTCCGGAGCGGTATCCGCGTCGCGCGACCCGGCAGATCCACGTGGGCAAGGTGCCGGTGGGCGGGGGGAGTCCCATCTCCGTGCAGTCGATGACCATCACCAAGACCGCCGATGTCGAGGGCACGTTGCAGCAGATCTACGCGTTGGCGGCCGCGGGATGCGACATCGTTCGTTGCACGTGCAACGAAACCGAGGCCGCCGAGGGTTTGGCGCGCATCGTTCCCCGGTCGCCGATTCCGGTGATTGCCGACATTCACCACCAGTACCGGATGGCTCTGGCGGCCATGGAGGCCGGAGTACACGGGTTGCGTCTCAACCCGGGGAACATCCGGCGGCCCGAGCACATCAAGGCGGTGGCGGCCGAGGCCCGGGACCGTGGCATACCGATTCGTATCGGAGTGAACGGCGGTTCGCTCGATCCCGAGTTGTACGACAAGTACGGCGGGCGGGTGACCCCCGAGGCGATGGTCGAATCGGCGCTTCGCGAAATCGCCTACTTCGACGAGGTCGGCTTCGACCTGATCAAGATCAGCGTGAAGGCTTCGAGCGTTCCCCTGATGGTCGAGGCGTACCGGCAACTGAGCGAGGTCACCGATCACCCCTTGCATCTCGGCGTGACCGAAGCCGGACCTCCGCCGGCTGGATTACTGAAGGCCACCGCGGGAATCGCCACGTTGTTGCTGGAGGGCATCGGCGACACCATCCGCTACAGCCTCACGGCCGATCCCGTCGAGGAGGCCCGGGCCGGACGGCAGTTGTTGGAGTCGCTGGGATTGCGCGAGCGGAAGAACGTCGACCTCATCGCCTGTCCGAGTTGTGGTCGGGCCGAGATCGACGTGATCGATGTCGCGAAACGGGCGATGGAAGCGTTCGGTGATCGCGAGATTCCGCTTCAGGTGGCGGTGATGGGTTGCGTGGTCAACGGTCCGGGCGAGGCCCGTGACGCCGACATCGGCATCGCCGCGGGCAACAAGCGCGGACATCTCTTCGTGAAGGGACGCAACGTCGCCGTCGTTCCCGAGTCCGAGATGGTCGAGGCTCTCGTCGAGTGGGCCGAGTTCATCCATGAACACGGGGTCGAGGCGGCCGTGGCGCGGGTCGACACCGAGCGCGCCGAGCGCGAAGCGGCCAAGGATCGCTCGGCACTGCTCGACGCCAAGGGTGACGACGCGAACCACTCCGAGGAGCGGATCGTCGAGATCCGCCGCAAGACGCAGTAGTCGTCAGTCGTCAGTCCTCGGTCGTGGGATCGAGGGGTTCGCTCACGCGGAACAAGGTCGCCTTGCCGTCGAGGGTGATCTCCTCGCCGGGTCGCAGGAACGTGACTTCGCCGCGCCGCAGCCGATCGGTGCTGCCGATTCCACAGAGAACGAGTTCGCGGGAGTCGGCGTGAAGGGTCTCCTCGCCGTCGATCTGGTGCACCGAGAGGACGAAAGGTGCGGGGGGAGTCTCGAAGCGCCAGAGTTTCCCGGCGCGGGTTCGACGCACCGGTGTGGCCTTGAGCACCGGATCGGCCAGAACCACCGGATCGACGGTCGACAGGAGTTCGTTGACGTCGACGTGTTTGTTGGTGAGTCCGCATCGCACGACGTTGTCGCTCGAGCCCATCACTTCGATACCCATGCCCGACAGGTAGGCGTGGAGATTGCCCGGGCCGAGGAACAGGGCCTGTCCCGGTAGGAGCACGACGTGGTTCATGAGCAGGGTCACGGCGACCGCCGGATCGTCGGGGTACGCGTCGGCGAGTCGAACCGCCCACGACGCGGAATCGGAGTCGTGGTTGGCGCAGGCGGCCACGACGTCGTGGAGGAGGGGACGGATGTCGTCGCCACCCGAGAAGAGGAACTGGACGGTACGGGCGAGTCCGAAGTCGGTGAGATGTCGGGCGATCACCGAGGCGCCACCGCCGATCTCGTGGAGGAACGGAACGGTCTCGACCGGATCGCGGAAACCACAGAGCGCCTCGAAACGGCCGAGCGCGCAGATCAACTCGGGCTTGGCGAAGGGATCGCGATAGATGCGACGCGAGTTGCTGACCGGGACTCCCAGTCGGTTCTCGCGGGCGTAGCCCTCGCGGGCCTGGCGTTCCGAGGGGTGCGACTGCAACGACAGCGGTTGGGCGGCCGCAAGAACCTTGAGCAGATACGGAAGTTCTCCCGACACCGACACGAGGGGGACCGACAAACCTCCCGAGTCGTCCTCGACGGTTCGGCGGCGGGTCAACACGCGGGTGGCGCCCTCCGGGTCGAGGGCGAGGGCATCGCCGTCGATCACCGACGACGCATCGTCGATCTCGAACACCTTGGCCGGACCGCCGAGGTGCGTACCGAACCACATCTCGGCCCACGGGCGACCGTCGGGTGGCAGGCCGAGCAACTGCGGAATCACCGACTCGTGACCCCAGGCGTAGTGCTGCACCACTCCGCGGACGAGGCGCACGGTCAGCCTCCCGAGGAAATCGGGCTGGAAGTGGGGTGGGCGAGCACCAGTCGTGCGACGTGATCGACGATGTCGGCCACCGGAATCGACGACTTGTCGCCGGAGGCCCGGTCGCGGACTTCGACGACTCCGTCGGCCAGACCCTTGCCGACGATGACGATGGTGGGCACGCCGATGAGTTCGGCGTCCTTGAACTTCACTCCCGGCGAGACATTGGTGCGGTCGTCGAGGAGCACGCGCACTCCCCGGGAGTCGAGTTCGGCGGCGATGCGTTCGGCCTCGGCGGAGATGTCGTCGCCGCCCTTGCCGGCGATCACGAGATGGACGTCGGCCGGGGCCACGGCACGCGGCCAGCACAACCCGAGTTCGTCGGCCGATGTTTCGGCGATGGCCGCCACGGCCCGGGAAACGCCGATGCCGTAACTACCCATCGTGACCACGACCTGCTTGCCGTTCTGGTCGAGGACGGTGAGTCCGAGGGCTTCGGCGTACTTGCGCCCCAACTGGAAGATGTGTCCGATCTCGATACCCCGGGCCATCTCGAGTCGGCCGGCGCGATTCGAGCCGGCACACGCCGGACACGGATCGCCGGCGCGCACCTCGGCGGCCTCGATCGTTCCGTCGGGCACGAAATCGCGACCGCACACCAGATCGACCACGTGACGACCGGCCGCGTTGGCGCCGGTGACCCAGCGCGAACCGGCCACGACACGGGGGTCGACGAGATAGCGGATTCCGGACGCCGACGCCGATCCGAGCACGGTCGGTCCGATGTATCCCTTCACGAGTGGTGGATGTCGCCCGAAGTCCTCCTCGACGAACGGTTCCGGCTCGGCCGGAGCGACCTGGGCCTCTAGGCGCTTCATGTCGACCTCGCGGTCGCCGGGAACTCCGACGGCCAAGGGCTCGCGGCGACCGTCGGGATGACGCAGCATCACCAGAACGTTCTTCAAGGTGTCGCCCGCCGTCCATGGACGGTCGGTGCGGGCGAGTTCGGCGCGTTCGTTGAGGAGGTCGACGAGGGTGGCGATCGTCGGCGTGCCGGGTGTGTCGTGCGCGACGGCCGGCGGGGCATCGGTGGCGTCGACGGGCTCCGGAGAGGGCACGGCGACCGCTTCGGTGTTGGCCGCGAATCCGCAATCGCAGCGCACGAAGGTGTCCTCACCGACCTCGAGCGGAGCGAGGAACTCCTCGCTCTTGGAGCCGCCCATGGCCCCGGACATCGCCGACACGATGACGAACGGAAGACCGAGTCGTTCGAAGGTGCGGATGTAGGCGTCGCGGTGGGCTTCGTAACTGCGGGCGAGACCGTCGTCGTCGATGTCGAAGCTGTACGAATCCTTCATCACGAACTCGCGACCACGTAGAAGTCCGGCGCGCGGACGAGCCTCGTCTCGGTACTTGGTCTGGATCTGGTAGATCACGAGAGGCAGATCGCGGTAACTCGAATACAGATCCTTGACGAGAAGGGTGAACATCTCCTCGTGGGTCGGGCCGAGCAGGAAGTCGGCACCGCGACGGTCCTTCAGCCGGAACAGGTTGTCGCCGTACTCGGTCCAGCGGTTGGTGGCCTCGTAGGGCTCGCGGGGAAGCAGGGCGGGGAAGTGCACCTCCTGGAATCCGGAGGCGTCCATTTCCTCGCGGACGATCCGCTCGACGTTGCGGTACACCGCCCAGCCGAGCGGCAACCAGGTGAATCCACCCGGAGCGGCTCGGCGGATGTACCCGGCCCGCAGGAGAAGCTGGTGGCTCGGCACCTCGGCATCGGAGGGGTTCTCGCGAAGGGTGCGGACGAAGAGCGTCGACATCCTGAGCACGGGGGAAGGTTAGTGCCGACCCCTGTATGCTCTTCGGGTCTTTCAGATCCGGGTACCCCGGGACCGCCGAAGACGTGGGTGTACACCCACGTCTTTTTCAGTCTCAGGGGGTCCTCGTCAGGAGCCGTCGGCTCCCCGGGCCCGGGCCTGGTCGACGACGAGAACCGCGAGTCAGGAGAGGAGGACGAACCGATGGATCAGGCTTCCGAGTCGGCCGTGGTTCGTCGGCTCCACACCCTCGTGGCTCCCATCGTCGCCGACCTCGGCCTCGATCTCTACGACCTCGAGTTCGGCGCCGGACTGTTGAAGATCACGGTCGACACTCCGCCCGGTTCGCCCGGAGGAGTCGACGTCGACGCCCTGTCGCAGTGCACGCGTCTCGTGTCGCGCGAACTCGACCACTCCGATCCGATTCCGGGCCATTACACCCTCGAGGTGTCGAGTCCGGGTCTCGAACGGAACCTGCGCACTCCGCACCACTTCCGACGCGAGGTCGGGAAAACGGTCAACGTCCGGCTCCGCGACGTCGTGAACGACGAGCGCCGGGTGACCGGAGTGCTGGTGAGCGCCGACGACCAGGGGATCGTGGTGCTCGCCGACGACGGTGAGCGTTCCATCGCCTACTCCCAGATCGATCGCGCCCGCACGGTGTTCGTGTGGGGCGCGGCCCCGAAACCGGGATCCAAGGGTCGACCCGCGGCGTCGAAGAAGGCTCGACCCACGGCAGACTCTTCGTCCCCGGCACGCAAGCGATCCACTCAGTCCAAGAAATCAGGAGACAAGTCATGAGCAACCTCGACATGGCCGAAGCCGTTCGCATGTTGGCGGCGGAGAAGAACATCTCCGTCGACGAATTGCTGCAGGTTCTCGTCGACGCGTTGGCGACCGCCTACAAGCGGCGACCCGGGGCCGCCGAGGAGGTCGAAGTGGGACTCGACCCGGAGACTCTCGACATCACCTTCACCGCCTACGACATCGACGAGGACGGCAACTGGATCAACCCGCGCGACGACACCCCCAACAAGGGCGAACTCGGACGCATCGCGGCCCAGACCTTCCGTCAGGTCATGGGTCAGCGAATCCGCGAGGCCGAACGCGATCGCAAGTTCGAGGAGTACGCGAACCGCGAGGGCGACATCGTCACCGGCATCATCCAGCAGATCGACAACCGATTCGCGTTGCTCGATCTCGGCCGCGTCGAGGCGCTCATGCCCCAGACCGAGCAGGTCATCAACGAGCGCGCCGAGAAGGGCAGTCGGATGAAGGCCTACATCGTCGAGGTGCGCCGCACCGCCAAGGGCCCGCAGATCATCGTGAGCCGCACCCATCCGGGTCTGGTGAAGCGCCTCTTCGATCTCGAGGTTCCCGAGATGGCCGACGGCGTCGTCGAGATCAAGGCCTGTTCGCGCGAACCCGGTCACCGCACCAAGATCGCCGTGTGGTCGAACGACAACAACATCGATCCGGTCGGAGCGTGCGTGGGTGCCCGCGGCAGTCGGGTGCGCATGGTGGTCAACGAACTCAACCAAGAGAAGATCGACATCATTCCTTTCTCCGACGACATGGTGGAGTACATCAAGTCGGCGCTCTCGCCGGCCAAGGTCACCGAGGTTCGTCTGAGCGAGGACGGCACGTCGGCCACCATCGTGGTTCCCGACAACCAGTTGAGCCTCGCCATCGGGACGGGCGGTCAGAACTCGCGTCTGGCGTCGCGTCTCACCGGTGTGCACCTCAACTGCATCAGCGAGACCAACGACCGCAACGAGAAATTGGGCCTCCCCGAGACCCGGCAACTCGAGGGTGAGTGGAAGTTCGACGGCGAGTCCGGCGATTACCTCTTCTACACCGCAGACGATCGCGTGCTGACCCGCGAACAGGCCGAACAGGTGAACCTCGAGGCGCAGGAAGAAGTCCGGGCCCGGCAGGCCAAGCGCAATCAGGAGAACCCGTCCTGACGTCGTCGTCGACTCCGATGCGCACCTGCGTGGGATGCCGCCGACGGCATCCGGCGCACGCTTTGACCCGATGCGTGCATCCGGGTCGGGTTTCGAACTCGTCGGCGGGTCGGGGCGCGTGGGTGTGTTCGGTGAACTGCGCCGAATCGGCCGGTCGCTCCGGGGGATTCGCGCGCGCCTGGCGGCGATCGACCGATGCCCGGACGTTGGCCGAACTCGTCGAAACCCTGCGGAACACGCAGGTTCCTAACCGTGTGATCGGGGAAGAGTCCTCCTCGGTCGCGACCGTGGCAGAATGCGAAGCCGGCTCGCCGGCCGATGACGTGAGGAACCAGTAGCCGAATGGCCGAGAAGAAGATCAAAGTCAGCGATTTGGCCAAGAAGCTCGGCATGACCAGTGGCGAGCTGGTCGACCTCGCCTCCAGCCTCACCATTCCGGTGAAGGGCCCGGCGAGTTCGTTGCAGCCGGTGTTCGCCGACATGATCGAGCAGACCGCCAACGAGCGCGGACTCGTCCGCGAGGTGGTGCCCGAGGAACCCAAGGCGGCCAAGAAGTCGACCAAGAAGGACGCCGCCGAGGGCGACGAGGCCGCTCCGGCGAAGAAGACGACCGCCAAGGCCGCAACGACATCAGCCGCAACGACATCGGTCGCGACATCATCGGCCGCGACATCATCGGCTGGCGACACCGCGCCCGCGAACGTCGACGCCGCCGAAGCTCCGGCGGTCGCGCCGAGCACGCCGTCGGAGGCCCCGGTGGCGACACCACCGGCCGCTCCGAAACCCGAACCGAGCGCGGATCGTCCGGCCGCGTCGTCCGCGCCCAAGCCCGAGACGAGACCCGAGACGAGACCCGAGACCAAAGTGGTGTCCAGCCGGGTGATCTCCGGACGCGACACCACGCGTGACATTCCTCGGCCGCCGTTGTCGCCGCGCCCCGACGCTCCTCGTCCTCCCGTGGGTCGTCCCACGCCTCCGCCGCCGCCACGTCCGACCGGTCGACCGTTGCCGCCGCCCCCGGGTGGTCCTCGTCCCACGCGCATCGTGCCGCCGCCGCCCGGCGGTCCTCGTCCCGCGGGTGGTCCGCGCCCCGGTGGTTTCGGTGGTCCGCGGCCTGGTGGTGGCCCCGGTGGTCCGCGCCCCGGTGGTTTCGGTGGTCCGCGCCCCGGTGGTTTCGGTGGTCCGCGGCCTGGTGGTGGCCCCGGTGGTCCGCGCCCCGGTGGTGGTTTCGGTGGTCCGCGTCCCGGTGGTGGCCCCGGTGGCCGTCCCGGCGGCGGTCCGGGGCGTCCCGGTGGTGGTCCGCGCCCGAGTGGTGGCCGACGGGCTCCCCGCGGTCGCCGGCGTCGTCGCGGTGAGGAAGAACTGCAGCCCGGTGAGATCAGGTATTCGGAGTCGAACGCCCCGGTGCCCGAGGGCGTCGTCGTCATCGAGCGCGGAGTCTCGGCGCAGGAGTTCGCCCCGAAACTGAACCGCACCGCGGCCGACGTCGTGCGGTTCCTCATGAAGAACGGCGAGATGGTGACCGCCACCATGACCCTGTCGGACGAGCAGATGGAGTTGTTCGCCCTCGACATCGGCGCCGAGATTCTGCTCGTCGAACCCGGCCAGCAGGAGGAGATGGAGCTGCAGGCTCTGTTCGACGACTCCGACGACGACATCGAGGAGGCTCAGGCGTTGCGTCCCCCGGTGATCACCGTGATGGGCCACGTCGACCACGGAAAGACGACTCTGCTCGACCGGATCCGCAACGCCAACGTGGTGGCCGGCGAAGCCGGAGGAATCACCCAGCACATCGGCGCTTATCAGGTGTTGAAGGACGGTCACCCGATCACGTTCATCGACACCCCGGGACACGCGGCGTTCACGAAGATGCGCGCCCGTGGAGCGCAGGTCACCGACATCGTGGTGTTGATGGTCGCCGCCGACGACGGTGTCATGCCCCAGACCATCGAGGCCATCAGCCACGCCCGCGCGGCCGAGGTGCCGATCGTGGTGGCGATCAACAAGGTCGACAAGGAGAACGCCGACGTTCAGCGCGTGCTCGCCCAGTTGGCCGAACAGGAACTGGTGCCCGAGTCGTGGGGTGGCGACACGATCTGCGTCGAGATGGCCGCCCAGCAAGGACTCGGCGTCGACGATCTGCTCGAGCAGCTCACCTTGGTCGCCGAAGTCGAGGAGCTCACCGCCAATCCCACCGGTCGTGCCAAGGGCGTGGTGCTCGAGGCCAACCTCGACACCGGTCGTGGTCCCGTCGCCACGATCCTGGTCGACAAGGGAACCCTGAAGGTCGGCGATCCGATCGTGGCTGGCGGTGCGTGGGGTCGCGTTCGCGCGATGATCGACGACAATGGTCAGCAGGTGAAAGAGGCCGGTCCGTCGTCGCCCGTGCAGGTGCTCGGTCTGCAGACCGTGCCGAATGCCGGTGACGAGTTCCGTGTCGCTCCCGACGAGCGCACCGCGCGCACCGTCGGCGAGGCGCGCGAGCAGCGACAGCGGGCCAAGGCCCAGCGCGGCGACGCGCGCGTGCAGCGCGGCGTGAAACTCGAGGACGTCTTCACACAGATTCAGGCTGGTGAGGTCGCCACGCTGAACCTGGTCGTGAAGGCCGACGTTCAGGGATCACTGGAGGCCGTCACCGAGAGTTTGCGACGACTCGAGCGCGACGAGGTCAAGTTGGCGTTCGTCCACCGCGCGGTGGGCGGAGTGACCGAGAACGACATCTCGCTCGCCAGCGCCACCAACGCCACCATCATCGGATTCAACGTGCGTCCCGACCGCAAGGCGCGCGACCTGGCCGAATCCGAGAAGGTCGAGATCCGCACCTACGAAGTGATCTACAAGCTGCTCGAGGACATCGAAGCGGCCATGGTGGGCATGCTCGCTCCGGAGTACGAAGAAGTCGTCACCGGCGAAGCCGAGGTCCGCGAGATCTTCCGGGTGCCCAAGATCGGCGCGATCGCCGGTTGCTACGTGCGCACCGGGCAGATCACGCGTGGCAGCAAGGTCCGCTTCCTCCGCGACGGTGTCATCATCTGGAAGGGCGCCATTCAGTCGTTGCGTCGGTTCAAGGACGACGTGCGTGAGGTTCGCGAGGGCTTCGAGTGCGGTATCGGATTGTCCGACTTCCAGGATCTGAAGCAGGGCGATCTCATCGAGACCTACGAAGACAAGTTGATCGTTCGTACCTGATCGGGACGAACGACACCGGAAGGAGCCCGACGTGAGCGACCTCGAGTTCTTTTTCGACCCGGTGTGCCCGTGGGCCTGGATCACCTCGCGTTGGGTGGAGGAGGTGAGGTCGTTGCGATCGTACGACGTTCGTTGGCGATTCATCTCGCTCAAGTTGCTGAACGCCGGTAACACCGCCGACTGGTACACCGACCAGTACAAGCGCTGGCACGCCATGGGTCACGAGTCGTTGCGGGTGGCGGCCCGAATCGACGCCGAACTCGGCAACGAGGCCGTCGGCCGTCTCTATTCCGCGATCGGAACCGAGGGACACGTGAAGCGTCGACGCGACGATTTCGCCGCCAGCACCGAGGCGTACGTCGGGGAATGCCTCGACATCGCCGGACTGTCGAGGTCCCTCGTGGAGTCGGCGTTCGACGAGTCGTGGGACGATCGCATCGCCTCCGATACCGAGGTCGCTCTCGGTCGCACGGGTCGCGACGTCGGTACCCCGATTCTCACGTTCCGGCCCGGTGCCGACGACGAGGGTTCGTTCTTCGGTCCCGTGATCGCCCGCATTCCACGGGGTGCCGAGGCCCTGCGTCTCTGGGACGCGGTGGAGGTCGTGGCCACGACACCGGGGGTCGCCGAGTTGAAGCGTTCGTTGCGGGCGACACCGGTCTTCGACTGAGGACCGACGTATCGCGACCCTCCCGAAGGGTCGCCGATAATCTCGCCCCATGGCGCGTGGACGATCCCCGAAGCGATCGTCGAGTGCGGGGCACTCGTATCCCCGAGCGGTGCGACTCGGTGAAACGTTGCGCGAGGTGGTCGCCGAGGAACTCGTTCGCATCGACGACGAGCGACTCTCCTTCGTCGCGGTGACCCGCGTGGAGGTCGACAGCGAGATGAATCGGGCGATTGTCTATTTCGATTCCCTCGCCGGCGAGGAGGGTGACGCACCGATCCTCGAGGCCTTCGCCGAACATCGCATCCGTCTGCAGGGCTCCATCGGTCGGCAGGTTCGCGCCAAGAAGACCCCGATCATTTCGTTCCGACCCGACGACGTCATCCGGTCAGCCGAGCGCATCGACCGCATCCTGCGCGAGAACCCCAGCCCCGCTCGGCACGACGAAGTCTGAGCGACCCGTGGCGCGTCGCCGACCGGCTCGGGTGCACGGATGCCTCGTGGTCGACAAGCCCGCCGGGATGACGAGTCACGACGTGGTTGACGCGGCACGTCGCTCGCTCGGCGAGCGCAAGATCGGGCACGCCGGGACGCTCGATCCCGATGCCACCGGCGTGCTCGTGCTCGGAGTCGGGGATGCCACCCGGCTGATGAGGTTCATCGACTTGGTTCCCTCCGACGGAACCGCGCCACACTCCTCCAAGTCGTACACCGGCACGGTGGTTCTCGGTCGCGAGACCGACACGTTGGACGCCTCCGGCGAGACGATTCGCGAGCACGAGATGTCGGCGGTGATCGCCGGGCTCGACGTCGGTGATCTGCAGACCTTGATCGACGAACGATTGGTCGGTGACATCAGGCAGGTGCCGCCGATGGTGTCGTCCATCCGGGTGGACGGCCGCCGTCTGCACGAGTTGGCGCGCGAGGGGGTCGAACTCGCACTCGAACCTCGGGCGGTCACGGTGCATTCGTGTCGGGTGATCGCGATTCGCGGGAATCTCGTCGATCTCGACGTGAGTTGTTCGTCGGGCACCTACATCCGGTCGTTGGCCGCCGATCTCGGACGCTTCCTCGGGGGTGGTGCTCATCTGCGCGACTTGCGGCGCACCTCGGTGGGCTCGTTCGACCTGTCGCGGGCGGCAGCGGTCGACGCGATTTCCCCCGAAGTCCTGCTACCGGTGCGTGCGGCCGTGCGAGCGCTCACCCGTTTCGAGGTGGACGAGGACGAGGTGGATCGCATCGCCACCGGTGGTCTGCTGGCGCTCGGCCGACTCGCCGCCGCCGGTCCGGGTCCGTGGGCGGTGTTCCGGGGCGATCGATTGCTCGCCGTCTACGAGGCCTTCGCCAACGAACGGGTGGGCGACGGTTGGGCGCGTCCGGCGGTGAATCTCGCCACCTGATCGGCTCCACGTGGGACGGGAGGCGGTCAGTAGCGTGTCGTTTCGTGCTGGTGTTGGAGGACTTCTCGCGTGCGGCGTGGGCCGGTGAGGGAAGCGTGGTCACCATCGGCGCCTACGACGGTCTGCACATCGGACACCGAGCCGTGATCGAGCAAGTGGTCGAGCGGGCCGAGCGTGACGGATTGCGATCGGTCGTCGTCACCTTCGATCGACATCCGGCTGCACTGGTCCGTCCGGAGTCGGCACCGAAGTTGCTCACCGACCACGGTCAGAAGCTCGATCTCTTGGCCGCGACCGGGGTCGACGCGGCGGCCGTCGTGCCGTTCGACGCCGCCCAAGCCGCCGAGTCGGCCGAGGATTTCGTGGAGCGGGTGCTCGTCGGGGTGTTGGGAGTTCGAACGATCCTGGTGGGAGCGGACTTTCACTTTGGTCGGGGCCGCGAGGGCAACGTGGAATTGTTGGTTCGATCGGGAGAGCGTCACGGCTTCGCCGTCGAGCCGATTCGATTGATCGAGTCGAACGGGACGGTCTCGAGTTCGACGGCGATCCGCCGGGCCCTGCACGAGGGCGATCTGGATGGAGCCGAGCGCATGTTGGGTCGACGGCACGAGATCCGGGGCACGGTGGTGCGGGGCGACCAACGGGGTCGCACCATCGGCTTTCCCACCGCCAACGTGGAGGTGCCGGCCGAGATCTGCCTGCCCGCCGATGGCGTGTACGCGGCGTGGTACGTGCGCGAGAACGCCGACGGTCTGTCGGAGCCTTTTCCGGCCGCGGTGAACGTCGGCCGACGTCCGACCTTCTACGAGAACGCGCCGATGTCGTTGGTGGAGGCCCATCTGCTCGACGTCGACGGAGTCGACCTGTACGGCGAACGGGCGCGTCTTTCCTTCGTCCGAAGATTGCGTGGCGAGCGGAAGTTCGCCGGTCTCGACGAGTTGAGATCGCAGTTGCGGAACGACATCATCGCGGCGCGGTCCGCGCTGACCGAAAGGTGACGTCGTGCCGATCTCGCGTTTGAATCACGCCGTCTTCTACGTTCGCGACGTCGCGAACACCAGACGCTTCTATTGCGACGTGCTCGGCTTCCGGGTGGTGATCGAGGATCCGGCCGGACGCTTTCTCTTCCTGCGCGCCGAGGCGTCCGACAACCATCACGACGTGGCCTTCTTCGCCGTCGGACCCCGCGCCGTCGACAACCCGGCGGGCCGCGGCGGAGCGGTGGGTCTGTATCACGTGGCCTGGCAGGTCGGGACGGTCGTCGAACTGGACGGCTATCGACGTCGTCTGGCCGAGGTCGGAGCGCTGGTGGGAGCGAGCGACCATGGCGTGAGCAAGAGTCTCTACGCGGTCGATCCCGACGGCAACGAGTTCGAGATCATGTGGGCGGTGCCGCCCGAGCGGTGGGGCGACATGGAAAACGAGGCGATCATCGAGCCGCTCGATCTGGAGCGCGAGATCGCTCGCTACTCCGAGATCGATCGCGGCTGAGCCGGCCGAATCGTCAGGCGCCGACCAACGCGTAGCCGGTGGTGCGTTGCACGAGGGTGCGACCGAGCGGTGAGGCGAGCGACGCGAACGATTCCTCGGTCATCTTCTGACCGTGGTTGGCCCCCGCGGCGCGACTGATGTTCTCGTCCATCAGCGTCCCGCCGAGGTCGTTGCAGCCCGCACGCAGCAGTTGCCGCGCTCCGGCCACGCCGATCTTCACCCAACTCACCTGCACGTTGTCGATGAGTCCGTGGTACGCGACGCGACCGATGGCGTGCATCAACACCGTCTCCCGGAAGGTGGGACCTCGGCGCGACTTCTTCTGCAGATAGATGGGCGACGCCATGTGCACGAAGGGGAGCGGAATGAACTCGGTGAAGCCGCCGGTGATCTTCTGCAGCTCGCGGGTGCGGATCATGTGGCGGGCCCACGCCCCCGGGTCCTCCACCGATCCGTACATGATCGTGATGTTGGAGTGCAGTCCGACCTCGTGGGCCACCCGATGGCACTCGAGCCATTCCTCGGTGTTCACCTTGTCGGGGCACAGCACCGCGCGGACGGAATCGTCGAGGATCTCGGCCGCCGTGCCGGGCAACGAGGCCAGTCCGGCCTCCTTCATGCGGGAGAGGTAGGAGCGCAGTTCCTCGCCATTGCGCCGCGCACCCTCGGTGATCTCGAGCGCGGTGAAGCCGTGCACGTGCATCTCGGGCACGGCATCTTTCACCGCCTGGGTGACGTGCAGGTAGTAATCGCCGTCGAAGTCGGGGTGGATGCCACCTTGCAACGTGACCTCGGTGGCGCCCATGTTCCAAGCTTCCTCGGCCCGGCGCGCGATGTCGTCGAGGGTGAGCAGATACGGCGTGCCCCGCAGGTTGAGTGACAACGGGCCCTTCGAGAAGCCGCAGAACTTGCACTTGAAGGTGCACACGTTGGTGTAGTTGATGTTGCGGTTGTGCACCCAGGTGACCACGTCGCCGACGGTCTCGTGTCGGAGGTGGTCGGCGTATTCGGCGACGCGCACGACCTCGGGTCCGCGAGCGGCGAACAACGCGACGATCTCGTCCTCGCCGAGTTCGTGTCCGGCCCGATGGCCGTCGACGATCTCGTCGACGCGCGACCGACGGTGTCCGTGCGATCCGTGTCCGTGCGATCCGTGTCCGTGCGATCCGTGTCCGTGCGATCCGGGAACGAGCGTCGGCGGGGCGTTGTTGGCTCCGCTGTACCACGCGGTGCTGCGATGTCCGACCAGCACCACCTCGGCACCGTCGTGCACGACGTCGGCGGCCGTCACCTTCTCGGGCCACACCGCGCCCGGATCGTCGCGGCCCAGTCCCTCGGCGTCGCTGCGGTCGAGAACCGCGAAGCGCAGCGAGTCGTCGATCCACCGATTGGGCGCGAGCCCGAGGTTGTTGGCGCCGCCGACGAACTCCGGATACACGGTGAGGCGCGGCGCCAGCACCTTGCCCCGAGCCTCGGTGACCTCCCGCAGGCGGTCGAGATCGGGCCAGGGTCGCTCGGGGTTCACGTGATCGGCGGTGACCGGCGAGACGCCACCCCAGTCGTCGATGCCGGCGTCCAGCAGAACGCCGAAGTCGTCGGAGAGATTCGGGGGCGCCTGCAGATGAACCTCGGGAGGCAACACCAGGCGAGCAGCGGCGATCGACCACAGGAACTCGTCCTGCGGGCAGGGTGCTTCGTTCTGCATGCCGGTGCGCGGCTTGGGCAGGAAGTTCTGCACGATCACCTCCTGTACGTGTCCGTGGCGACGATGCGACTCGGCGATGGCGGCCAGTGCGTCGAGGCGATCGGCGCGGGTCTCGCCGATGCCGACCAGGATGCCGGTGGTGAACGGAATGCGCAGTTCGCCCGCCACTTCGAGGGTGGCGAGACGGCGCTCGGGTGTCTTGTCGGGTGCGCCGCGATGGCACGAGAGGTCGTCGCGCAACGACTCGACCATCATTCCCTGACTCGGCGACACGGCCCGGAGCGCGGCCAGATCGTGGGCATCGAGCGCGCCGGCGTTGGCGTGGGGAAGCAGACCGGTTTCGTCGAGCACCAACCGGCACATCGCCACGAGGTAGTCGACGGTCGAGCGGTATCCGTGTGCGTCGAGCCACTCGCGCGCGATCGTGTACCGCTCCTCGGGCGCCTCGCCGAGCGTGAAGAGCGCCTCGTGACATCCCAACTTGGCGCCTTGTCTGGCGATGGCCAGCACCTCGTCGGGCGACAGATACGGGCTCTCCAGCCGAGCCGGCGGCTGGGCGAAGGTGCAGTAACCGCAGGTGTCGCGGCAGAGCATGGTGAGAGGAATGAACACCTTGGGCGAATAGGTGACGCGGGACCCGTGGTGGCGATCGCGAACCGCGCGGGCCGTCGACATGATGGTGTCGAGTGGTTGGTCGACGAGATGGGCGAACGGTGTCCCCGGACGGGACACATGGAAGCGCTGGCGCGACATGACGATCCTTCGTGAACGGGACGAACCGCGGGGGTTCGTCGGCTCGGTTGTGTGCCAGCGCGCGACGGGTGTGGGAGGCGTGCGAGACGAGCCCCCGGGCCCTTGAGTCGTGCGAGGTGAGCCTACGCCACCGGAGGCTCACCGAACGCAAGGAGCGCGTTGTCGGTGGCCAGTCCCACTCGGTGCCCGGTGCGGGAGATGAAGCCGAACTGCACGCCCGTGGCCGGGTCGCGCAGGGTGAAGAACTGCTCGTGGCCAGCGGCGTCGACGACGAGGGGAGTCATGTCGGGTGCCGGCACCAGGGCGGCCAAGGCGGACCGCGCGTAGCCGGCGTTCAGCACGTCGACCGCCACGTGGTGCAGACCCGGCCCATGGTCGGCGATGTGGCGGGCCACCGCGGGTCCGGCCTCGGGCGACACCAACACCACGGCGACCCCGCCGGCCTCGACGGCCGCCACCCCGGGTCGATGGTCGGCCACGTCGGCTCGATGGAAGCCGAGGTGTTGAGTGAAGCGTTCGAGGGCCGACGCCAGGTCGGGAACCGCCACCACCACGTGGTCGATGCGACTGGCGACGGTGTCGATGGCCGAGCGGATGCCCTCCGGAGTGGCCGATTTGTCGGGGGCGGCATCGGCGCGCCGACCAGCGACCTCGATGCGGTGCGTCTCGGCGAGTACGGTGCGCAGCACTTGTTCGACGAAATCGGGATCGGCTCCGGAGTCGATGGCCCACTGGCGGCGTTGGCCGATGACCTCGCGCACCCGGTCGGGTTGGATCACGGGGATGTCGGTCGACTCCTTCACGCGCGCGACTTCTTCGCACACCACGATTCGCTCGGCGAGGATCTCGACGAGGCGGCGGTCGAGATCGTCGATGCGCGAGCGCAGTTCGGTGAGTCGCGGGTCGATGGTCACGGCGAGCACGCTAGTGGAGGGCTCTCGGTGGTCGACGTCCCGTTGCGACGCGTCAGCGCAGGTGCGGGTCGACGAGTCGTTCGATGTGCTTGGCGAGCACGTCCATCTCGAGGTTCACGCGGGATCCGGCGGGTCGGTGGCCGAGCGTGGTGACCTCGGCGGTGTGCGGGATCACCGCCACGCGGAAGTTGTCGTCGCCGAGTCCGAACGCGGTGAGGCTGATGCCGTCGACGGTGACCGAGCCTTTCTCCACGAGGTAGCGCATCAGGTGACGCGGCACGCGCACGACGAGATCGGGGGCCGGCGACACCACCTCGCCGACACCGTCGACGTGGCCGAGAACGATGTGTCCGCCGAGGCGTTCGCCGAGCGCCATGGGGCGCTCGAGGTTCACCCGATCGCCGGCGGAGAGGGATCCGATCGTGGTGCGGGCGAGGGTTTCCTCGCTCACGTCCGCGTCCCACCACGAACCCTCGGCGTCGGTTCCGGACTCCACGAGGGTGAGACAGGTTCCGTTCACGGCGATGGATGCCCCGAGTCCCGAGCCCTCGAGCACGACGCTGGCGCGAATGCGAACGCGCCGACCGGGTCCCCATTCGGTGTCGATCGGGCGACTGTCGACGACCCAACCCAGTTCCTCGACGATGCCCGTGAACACGTTCGGGAGGGTATCGGGGACTACCGGGGACCATCAGGGACCATCAGGAACCGTCGGGAAGATGTCGGCACGACGGATCACAATCCGGGGTTCCGCGGTCGTTTCACCCTCACATGAACGTCTCCGACACCGAAGCCATCCATCTCCTGCACCACCTCGCGTCACTGCGAGCCGACGCCCGTCGACTGGGGAGCGTCGAACCTTTCGATCCGGCGCACCCGGGTCGGGTCGCCTATCGGCACGAGGGTCGTCGCTACGTGGTCGAACTGAGGCGACGGGAGGAGGACCACATGGGTCCGCGGTTGGTGGCGACCAGTTACGTGGGGTTGGTGCCGCGGGTGCCCGTGCCGAGTGTCGCGGCACTCCACCATGCCGCGGCCCGACGGGTCGTCGGCGACTTCCGTCTCGAAGTGGCGTTGGTCGACGGAGCGGAGGCGCGCGGTTCCCTCGGATTCGCCGACGAGTTCGTGGTGAAGTCCGATCAGGACATCGATTTGTGGTCCGCACCGCTCTCGTGCGACCGCGCCGGGGCCATCGTCGACTGGTTCGGCAGGGAATTCGAACAGATTGCCGAATGGCAGAGCGGGGTCGACGTGCACGGCGACGCCAATCACGCGGGCGCCGAAGGGCGACGCGACCACGAGGTCCCGTCCGACCCGTCCCCGTTGCCGTCGGAACTCTCGCAGCCCGACGAGGACGACGGCAACGAGCACTTGTCGCGGGCCAACGATCGGGTGATCGGTAATCGGGCCCGTTCGGTGGATTCGATTCTCGCCGAACTCGACCGGTTGATCGGTCTCGAGCCGGTGAAGAAGCAGATTCGACGACTGGTGCGCAGCCAGCAGGTGTCCGCCGAGCGCAAGCGTCGCGGCCTTCCGTCCGCCGAGGTGTCCCCGCATCTGGTGTTCCTCGGCAACCCGGGAACCGGCAAGACCACCGTGGCCCGACTGGTGGGCGAGGTGTACCGCGCCATCGGTCTGCTCGATCGGGGACACGTGGTCGAGACCGACCGAGCCGGATTGGTGGGCGCCTACATCGGAACCACGGCCATCAAGACGCGTCGCGTCTGCAAGTCGGCGATGGGCGGAGTGCTGTTCGTCGACGAGGCCTACATGTTGAATCCCAACGGGGTCGACCGCGACTACGGTCCCGAGGCGATCGCCACGCTGCTCGCCTTCATGGAGAACAATCGCGGCCGGATCGCCGTCGTGGCCGCCGGGTATCCGGCCGAGATGGAGGCCTTCTTGAAGGTCAACCCCGGTTTGGCCTCGCGCTTCGACATCTCGGTGAACTTTCCCGATTACGAGACCTCCGAACTGTCGGAAATCCTCGACCTGATGTTGAGCGAGCAGGGGATGGTCCTGACCACCCAGGCCCGGGAGGCCGTGTCCGCCGTGCTGGCCGGTTGGAGGGCCGTCGCCCGACCCAACTTCGCCAACGGGCGCGAGGTGCGCAACTTGGTGCAGGAGATCCTGCGCCGGCACGCCGAGATCCTGGGCGAGGCCGGCGGCCTGGAGGACCTCACCGACGAGCAGTTGAACACGATTGGAGTGGAGTCGATCCCGACCGATGACTCGGCCTCGAACGGGTCGGTGTCGACGGCGGGTTACATCTGAGCGACGACCACCGGGGAACTACGACCCGAACTGACAGGACCCGAACTGGCAGGACCCGAACTGGCACGACCCGAACTGGGTCACACCCCGGTGGTTTCATGACGCGGTAGCGAATCCGGATTTCTTGCTATCCGACATCACACGAGGGTCGGTCCGTGTCGTTACCCGAGCATCCATTCCCGAGCATCCATTCCCGAGTGTCGTCAGCCGAGCATCCTCACCCGA
>Ga0172372_10002047_pt1 | contig 30916 bp, 32 predicted proteins | sample LakKiv5m_2_FD_114544 | JGI IMG/M metagenome (GOLD analysis project Ga0172372, IMG submission 114544) | Freshwater microbial communities from Kabuno Bay, South-Kivu, Congo - kab_092012_9.5m | ecosystem: Environmental > Aquatic > Freshwater > Lake | place: Democratic Republic of the Congo...
AAATGGGTGCAAAGGATAGAGGTGCTCCAAAAATTTGGACAGACTTTGGACCCAATTACTATGCAGCTTACTTAACTGACCTTGATGGCTGGCAGATAGAAGCAGCGTTCAAAACCATTCAATAACAGTGTCGTGAAAGAGAAATTGTTAGTATGTGTTACACATCTTGCGGTTTAGTTTGCATCCATACTTGCATCCAAAGGCTCTAGTAGCTGAAGGGCTACTGCCTTATGTTTGTTGTCAGGACTGAGACTGACACCTGATTAGGTTCTGCAATCTCAACCATTTAAGGGTGGGTGTGGTTAACGATATCTTCGCCGGGCAAAGAATAGTGAAGTCATTGTAAAGATTGTTGTAACACTCGCAATTAACAAGATTTTGTCTAAGTTGATCTTCATTTCCCAGCTCCCATGCTTTAACATAGCATCCTAACAAGATGAATTAGGAAAGAAACTTCGCCAGTTTTCTCTCGATGACACCGATCACCTATGGAACTCTTAGTTTAATTCAGAAAATCTTGGTGGATTAATCGGCGCGGATGTTGAGTTCGTTAATCCGTCATCAAATGATGGTGAGTATGAAATTGGTGCTGTGCTTTTGACGACACCAACAGGATCTGTCGTTCTCGATTAGGATTTAGCAATCCTTGCTTGACTTTGTAATTAATAACCTTGGACATGTTCCATAAAAAAGTTAGTTCCACTAGACTACACTTATGATCCATGGGGTTGGAATTGATGTTGTTCACATCGATCGTTTCAAGCAATTTTTGGAAAGGACTCCCGGCCTTAAAATAAAGTTGTTTACAGAAGCAGAACGCATAAAATCGATCGAATCACTCGCTGCGCGATTTGCCGCAAAAGAAGCTTTAGTAAAGGCTTTGAATGCCGTGAACGGAATTTTATGGCACGAAGCCGAGGTTCTGAATATGGAAAGCGGCAAGCCAATATTTACTTTCTATGGGTCTGTTGCAGATCTAGTTGATGGCGCGAATGTGTATCTTTCAATTTCCCATGACGCTGGACTGGCAACGGCAATAGTAATAGTGGAGCAATTATGACAAGAACAGTAGTTGTGCTTGAGTTGTAGGCTGGAGGATTCTAGTTTGAAGTTTCACTCTTTGAAGAAGTAATTGTTTTGGTGAAGCCGAAATTAGTGAATCATCTGATACTCAGTCTGTAACTCTATAATCTAGTTGTAATTGATTATTGCTAATCAAGTCGAATTAACAGTATCTTTAATTGAGTTCGAAGAAAAATTAGTTTAATTCAATTAGAAGTTCAGAAGTTGATGCAAAAATTAGTTACTTGGATTCCTTTGTGAGTAAAGTAAAAACGATTCCCACTCGTCCAGATGAAATGATTCTTGAGCGGAAGCTAATTGGAGTTTATGAAATCAATCACTCTCGAGAGCCACCTTTTCATTTCATGGCTATCCGCTGATCGCACACTACAAAATGGCAATGCAGTTGCTGCAATTGAGGAGATTACCTTCGATGGCACTGATAATTTCCTGGATTCTTGATTTAAGAAAGAGATCCTCGACAGATCAAACGGGGGAAATATTGAGTTTATTGTCCCAACAAATGATGACGGTCAGGGAAAGTTGCCCTGAATTTTAATTCGAAGAGGCGTGTTCTGAGGGCTGATTAGGTAAACCAATAGCGCTTTGTTCTCAACCTTTGAAACTAATTTCATAGCCTGGGATGAACAATTTATCTAGATGGCTCAATTCAAAAGCGCGAATTGAATCTTCAATGGTTCTAACTATTGGTTCCTCATGCATATTATAAGAAGTATTCACCAAAATATGCTCTCCTGTTAACATTGCATATTGATCTAATATTTTATAGATTAACTCATTCTTGTCGTCGATAACTTGTGGTCTTGCGGTATTGTCCACATGAACGATAGCTGGATATTTCTCAACTGTTTCGGGACTTACTTCACAAGTTATTGTCATGGTTGAGTAATCGACGCCATCTGTTAACTTGAAGTATCGATTTGCATAGATATCCTGGACAACGGGCGCAAACGGCATAAACTCCGTTCTGTTCAGTCTCTTGTTGAGCCATGTGTTGACTTCTTTGTCCTTAGCGGTGTACAAGATGGAACGGTGGCAAAGAGCCCTAGGACCAAATTCCATTTTTCCTACGGAAAGCGCAACTACTTGGCCACTGGAAAGTGCTTGGGCAATCTCAAATGCCATATTTGACAGTTTTCGAGTTCGCATAGAGAGGGGCAGTTTGGAATTTGAGAATTGATCTTCTAATATTTCGTGACCCAAATACATATTTGATTTAGTCTGCTTTGTTGGTTTTTGTGCAAGTTTTGCAACTCCTAAACTCAACCCGCCATCACCCATATTTGGTGCGACAGTAATACCTTTGCACCAAGAGCTTTCGGCAATTCTTTGGTTGAGTTTAACATTTGCGAAGAGCCCGCCTGACAAGTAAATGTGCTGTTTTCCAAATATGGGGATCACGGCATGCTCTATATATCTCAATATGTTCTTTTCCGTTAACGCCTGTACGCCTGCTGCAATATCCTCGGGATTAAAACCTTCAAGTACTTTGGCTAGCCGGGTGTACAAGAGACTTCGGTACCCTAATGTATTTACCCACTTCCGCTTATTCTTATCAAAGAAAAAGTAATTTTCTAGTATCTTGGCAGTTTCGTCTGGATTACCAAGTGCAGCTAACCCGGTGATTTTTCCCTCGTGTCGCATTGGCTTATACCCAAGTAATTTAGTAACCTGCATGTACAAATTTGCTGGAGAATAAAAAGAGGGAACACTATATTCCGGATACTCATTCAGACTACAGCCGTCGAACGAAAATATCTTTGAGCAATAACCTTCTCCAGACGCATCAAAACTGATACTCAACCCCGGCGCCGAATCGCCTGATGAGGTCACTAAAGTTGCTGATGCTGAATGAGCCATATGATGATCAAAGAATTCCTTTTTTGCCTTCTTCAGTCCAAAGCTGTCAAGTAATTGAAGAAGCTCTTTACGCTTACCCATTTGCAAAAGCCAAAGCACATCTTGGGTAATCCTGACGCCTCTACTGTTACCAATCGTGAATCGATAGATGCCAAGTCTCTCAAGAATTTCCATGTAAATTGAATCTGTGCCCTCACCCAAGTCTGTCGAACTCCTAAATGGCAAGATGCGTTTTCCTTCGATAGCAACCACTTTAACTTTTCTTAGATCAAATTCACTCTGGACTAGCTGGAGCGCTTGTAGTGGGAAGCCCGTGAAGCCTTTTATTCTAGAAATTCTCTCTTCATTCTCAGCAAAAACTAATTGATTATCATGCAAGAGTGTGACGCCAGAGTCATGACCAGTATTGATTCCTAAAATCAAGTTACTCTCCTAAGTTACGAACCCCGAATTCCCAGACAATATGAACGTTGATGATATCAACACAATAGAGCAACGCGTAGCCCATCTCTAGTAAATTTGCGAAAAACTCGACGTCAATGTCGCTTTGAGGTCATCTTTCTACTAGCGGGAGTGCTCGAAGAGATTTTGCTAATTTTCGAATGGAATCTGTCAATAAGCCAGCTCGTCTTGATGCTTGGCCATGACTTTAAAAATAAGTTCTTGAAACCTGTGATGCGCGAGAAAAGGATTAGGTTGTTAGGGAAAGCCACACGACTCTCATCGGTTTTTGGCGCAATATAAAATTATTGTTTACTTGAGACCATTTTAACCCATTCAGGGACAATTTTTGGGAATTAAATCCCAAGACAAATAACCCAAAGAATGTGGGTTGAAATGCCAAAATTAGCAGTGGTTTTCTTGAATTTCAGTGAATAAGACAAGAAGTTTACTACAATTCGGGATATACCAAAGGGAGTTGCGATGCCACGAAATACCTCAAGTTTTAGAAATGCGAGCCGGGAGCAATTGTCTATTTCGGATGAGATATTTGCATTTATCCTAGCTAAATTGATCTACAGTTTCAGGTGGCTCAGAACCAGAATTACAGTTGCGGGAAGTGTTGCAGAATACGTCTCGGAGCTTTCTGCATTCGGAAAATTACGAATCTTTTCAAAACGAGAAAATCTCTGGGGCTATATCCTCAAGGAATACAAATTGGAAAAAGAACAAAATATTTATTTTGAATTTGGAGTTGCTTGGGGTTATTTAACATTGTGGTGGACCCAAAGACTAAAGCAAGAAGACCTTGAATGGCACGGCTTTGATCGCTTTACAGGACTGCCAAGAAAATGGGAAGAACTTCCAGAAGGTGCCTTTAGTGCGAATGGCGCAACTCCTGATATATCCGATCAGCGAATTAAATGGCATGTGGGTGATGTTGAGAACACAATTGAACAGGTATCGGAAACATCTCCCTCTAAATTCTACCGAAGGGTAATTTTTTTTGATTTAGATTTATACGAACCTTCAAAAGTCGCTTATGAATATTTGAAACCATATATTCGCAAAGGCGATGTCCTTTATTTTGATGAAGCAAGAATGGCCGACGAATGGAAATTGATTACTGAGCAAGTTATTAATGACTTCCCCTTTAAGATAATTGCAATAACTTTTAATTGCTTGGCTCTAGAAATTACAAGCAACTAATCGGATGTTAACTATGAATAAATCAGTTTTAGTTGTTATTCCTGCCTTTAATGAGGAAGCAGTGATTCAAACAGTAATTACGAAGATTAGAAATCTTCAATATGATGAATTCGCACTTAAGATTTGTGTAGTAAACGACGGGTCGCGTGATGGTACTTTCGAGGTAGCATCTAAATTCGCTGACGTCGTAATCGACCTTCCCCTCAATTTAGGAGTAGGTTCAGCGGTGCGGGCTGGATATCAATATGCTTTAAGAAACCAAATTGATTACTTAATTCAAATTGATGCCGATGATCAACATAATCCTGTATACATTCTTAGCATGCTATCCGAACTCTCGAAATATGATCATGTTGTGGGATCCCGTTATCTGCAAAAAGAGGGATACGAGATTTCGAAGATTGTTAGATTGGCACAGATAATCGTTAGCTTATTGATGCGGATGGTGCACCGGATAAACATTACTGATCCAACATCTGGGTTCCGAGCTAGCGGGAGGAATTCAATCGCGATACTAGCGCACACATACCCCACTGCATTCCTGCAAGACACTATTGGGTCCCTGATTTTGGTGAAGAAAGCTAAATTGAGTATTACCGAAGTGAATACCCCCATGAAGCCTCGAATAGTGGGTGAGTCCTCCCAAAAAACTCTTCGGCGCATTCGTCTATATGTACAATCAATACTACTAATTATTTTTTGGAGATAAAATGTATTTGATTATTCCCGTTTTTGCCGTATTCCTAATGTATGTGGTGCTTCTTGTTAGAACATCTCGACTAAGTATGAAGTATACTTATTTGTGGGTTTTATTCTCAGTAATGTCCCTGACGCCTATATTCCTAAATGAAAAAATAGATCAAACCCTTAATAGAATGGGGTTTGAAGTTGCGGCTAACGGTATTATAGTTGTCAGCATCGCATTTCTATCGTTTGTGTCTCTACATTTATCAGTACAATTAACTTTGTTAGAAAATAGATTTGAAAACTTTGTGACAGGTATGGCTGTCGATCGAGCATCAAAACCGTCTAATGATTCGTGAAGAGATCTTTACAGAAGCAACCGTTTCTGAATTTATTGCCTTTTCTAAACTCGTCTACGAGGAAAGTAATCCAGTTGCTAATTTTGAACTAGTCAAAAATAAACACTTACTGAATCCAGATGGCAAATCTTTGCTTTATCAATTGATCGAAAATAATGTTGTAACGGGTCGATTGGCTGTGGTTCACAGGAAGGGTGCTAACAACTCTTTAAATGAGATTTTTAAGAACCCGGTAGATCTAGTTTCCATCGGAAAACATCCATTCGGCGGGATCAACCTATATCGAACGTCCCTAAAAAATGAAGATGCTGACTACGGGGGAGGCGTTTTTCATACCAGTAATCCAAAGTCTGAAGTCTTCTATCGAAAAATACTCAAAGAAACTCCGGTTGCGGAATTGAGTTATCGAGCCATTCCTCTCTCAATACCAGGGAAAAAGTCTTATTTTAATTTCGTAAATCACGTTTTGTTCTTGTCTCGGAAATCAATATCTAGGCTATTAGGGCTTGGTGGATGGTTTAGCTACGCTAAATTATTGACTGTTAAAGATTTTGAAAGTGATCAAATGAAAACCTTAATGTCAGTGGCAGAGGATTTAGTACTTCAACGAGATTCTGAAAGGCTTGCGTGGAGATTCCCAAATTGTGACCAGTTTGCACAGTATAAAAAAATCGAAATTTACAAAAAAGACAAATTTCAAGGTTACCTTGTGTTAAGAAAAATTGAATTCCAAGGCTTGTCTGCTATAGCCGTGGTAGATTTCTACTTCTTGAGTTTATCTCTATTTGATCGATGTAAGATTTATCATGAACTTATCAAGTATGCTCAAAACAAAAATGTGATTTTCGTGATTGCTAATTTTGAAAACCGAAACATTCGCAGGTTTTTCAGGTTTCCCTTTTTTCGAATTCCAAAGAGATATGTGCCTCGAGATTTCCCAATTTATTCACCTCTTTCAAGCAAAGTTAATGGGATTAACGAGTATTCATACCTCACACTCTTTGATTTGGACGTAATGTAAAATGAAAATAGAACATTTTCCTAATTCCAAGATATCAAGTATCTATACTTCACAACCATCAACCGTTAATTCCATCCACTCCATTAATGTACCCGGGGATCAATTTGAGAAATTCGCCAATATTGCCGGAAAATTGGGTGTGCAGGAAACTAGGATAATCGGTGATCAGAATATTTATGATTTGGTCGTGAAGTTGGTACAGATATCCCTAGATGCCTCACAGTTAGAGCTGTCTGATATTGCTCAGGTCATTTGCGTTACACAAACAAATTCATACTTAATACCAGGCTTCAGTTCGTTACTTCAAAATTACCTAGATTTCTCAGAAGACACTCGCTTTCTTGACTTGAGTCAAGGATGTGCAGGTTTTGTGGATGGTCTTCAACTTGCAGCCCAATTCTGCACTCATCCTGAGGATAAAATCCTCTTAATAACAAGTGAGGTTATGTCGGCAACACTCGACCCAGAGGATTTTGGAAATCGCCTTTTGTTTGGTGACGCATGCAGCGTGACATTGATTGAATACGACGAAAAAGCTCCAGAGATACTTGGCTTTATGAAGTACGACGGAACCGGATACCGCGGGGCTTTTCTAAAAAGTAATAATTTCAATGAAGGCGAGAGCTATTTTTCGTTGAATGGACCAGCTGTTTTTAGCCTAGCCTTAAAGGCTTTTGACGATGCCAAGACTTTCATAGAGCAGGTCGGACTCGAATTTAAAGACCTAGACTCGATTATTCCGCATCAGGCAAACACGTTCATACTTGAAAAAATTGGTTCCAAGTACTCAATTGAGGATTTAATAGTTAATGAAATGAAATTTACAGGCAATACAAGTAGTAATTCAATACCAGTGGCAATGACCAACTACTTTGAACGGACAGGCAGTAGGTTTGGAAAAAAAACACTTTGTGTTGGATTTGGGAATGGCTTTAGTTGGGGTGCTGTTTTAGCGGACTTGTCAAATACTTCCTTTGGAAAAGTCTGACTTAATGTTGATTGATCTAAAGGCTCATCAAGACTACCTAGATTTTACTGGTGATTTGAGCGGAATTCACACCTCAGAGGAATTTGCAAAGAAAGTTGGTTTCGAGGGCTTGGTGGTACATGGCACTCATTTAGTACAGCTCGGACTCTTGGCACTGTTTGCAGATTCCCCAGACTTGGAAATAGAAAAGTTACGGATTGACTTTATTGGAATCTTAAATCTGGATCAAGAATTTTTTATCAATGTTGATCACGAGGAAAACTTTGCACGAGTCACCATCGTAGCCTTCGGAAAGATTAAAGTGAAAATTAGCGTCTATCTCAATAGTCGGGAAAATAGAATTAGTTGTATCGATTCGTCAGATCTTGTTGGATTGTTCCGAGACATGGGAAAAGTCAGTCAATATGTTGGAATGAAAGATCCGGGTGATGCAGCTGTGTTTCGTCAACTTGAAATTTTTGTCGAGAATGCCCCATCGAATAAGGTTGTCCATAATGCAATCAGAGTGAAGGACCACTTTTTTGAGGGATACACAATTCGATCCACAGCGCTTGTAAATCGACTTGTTGTGTTGGAAGATGAAATAATCAAAGTACGAAACTATCTGAGTTTAGAGAACAATCTAAGTGCGCCCAGGAGTGATGATTTTGCAATAGTTGGGTTTGGGACATTAGGTAAAGTTGTTCTTCAAGTCCTAATTTCGTTAGGTTTCCAAAAAGGATATGTTCTAACAAGTAAGCCAGAAAGTGCGGGTAATTTCATAGAAAAAATGAATTTACCTAGTAGCGCGGAAGTCAAAATTCTCAAGAATAGAGACCAACTACCTAATTCTATTGGAACACTGTTTTACACTAATTCTGCAAGAATTGAATCAGAGACAGTGGAAAATTTAGACACACTCGCTGTCAGATACCAAACTGTATATCGTGATGAACTTATGGATTTGTCTTCTTGCTTAAGATTTGGGAAACTCTTCTATCCGTCTACATCCTATATAAATGAAGACACCGACGGTTTTAGAATTTATACTGAGATTAAAAAGAACATAGAAAACGAAATCAAAGGGTGTGCCCTCAAAGATGGTTTTGACTACTTGATTCTAAGGTTACCTCCATTTGTAAGTCGCCATCACTCAGTCTTGATGAAAACCAAAGGAGAGTTAAGTATTTTTGAACTGTCTAGTCTTTTGAAGACAGAATTCATGAACTGGTACAACATCTAGAGCTTGCTCTCTATTAGAGCTAAAATCAGGTTGAACGTAGTATTCTCCCCAATTTCAATAGGCGATAATTGAACTGACCATTTCTCTTCAGCCGCAACCATGATTGATATCTGCGCAAACGAGTCCCACTCCGTAGGATCTCCCATTCCACTTTCCAAAGAGAGAGCTTCATTCTGAATCCCAAGAATCTCGCAAATCAAATTACGAAGTTGCTCTGAGTTACTCACGATTTAATTCTCCGATCAACTTGGTATCGATATCAGAACTCAAAATAGCATGAATATTGAGATTACCATCTGCCTCCAATAGTCCTGAAAGAGCCAACTCCTTGTAGAAGTTTTCTAAATATGAGGTTCTATCAGTTTTTTGCAATGCAAATACCACACGAGTAACACCGTCTTTTGCAAGTCGCTTTGCGAAGTCCTTCAAAATCCACCACTCGACACCTCTTGAGAAAGCTCTGCACGAGAGAACCCATTCTTTGACTGCAAAATCTTCATTCCTCTTTTCAATAACCACCACTGACATGATCCCCTTAGCAACAGAATTTTCATCTATTTCATATGCAATCACATAGCAATTAGGGTTCTGTGCCAATTCCCACAACTGAGATCTACTTGTTCTATTTGATGTCAAATTGAATTGATTGGTTTTGACGATTAAGTTGGAAGTGCGATCTAGATGATCAAGACTGACTTCTAATGATCTAATCTCAATGGTATATGAATTCTCACTTAGATTCGTAGTCTGAATGATGGGTGTTGAGCCGATAGATGTGCGACTTGAGTTTTGCCGAGAGCCGTGAAAGATCCCTGTTTTTCGCAGGGTCTCTAAGAATGTGGTCCTATCCCCAGACACATGAATAGTTTGAATTTCAGGGATTGCATTTCTAACTTCAGCAATCTCAAACTCGGAATCATCTATGAATACAATTGAACTTACGTGGATATTCAATTGTTCAGCCATTGCCAATATAGAAGTTGATTTTTTATCCCAATTAACACCCCAAAATGCCACTTGTTCTTTTGTGAGCAACATTTCAGCACGATTTTCAAAAGCTTTATCAACCATTTTTTGATCATTCTTACTTATTACTCCAATAAAGATTCCTTTTCTAAATTGGTCTACCAAGAAACGTTGAAACTCTAAGTGGGAACGCCCTTCCCCGTACTGATCCAATGCCAAGCCTTCTATACCCACATCGCCAACAATCCCACTCCAAAGCGTGTCGTCTAGATCCACAGCGATTGCCTTAATGCCAAAGCCGAAATCATTTCTGATAGTTGACGCCACTGATTTTGCAATGCATGAAATTAGTCCAGTATTGCCAGGCATCCGTGCGACTTCCCAAAATTTCGGCGCAACCCAATTTGAAATATTCTTGACTCCCAACCAATTTTCCCAAGGAAGAAGAACCAAGTTTTTGCTATGTTCAAAATTAATGTTCAAGTTTCGAATAAAGTCCATTCGCGATTCCTCAAGTGAATCTCCACGGAAAACGCTCGAAATTGATGGCTCAGGCAATAGGACATAAACGGATGAACCTCCCTGCAGCCTTAAATTAATCGCCGTAGTCAAATCGCCGAGCAATGAAGGGGAAATCTCTAGGCCACCACTTGATATTGCCAAAATTGGTAGCCAAAAAATACAAGTATCGATTCCTTTCGTCGGTTCTAAAAACCTCCATTCATCAAAACGATAAGTCTGCAATCTCACAGATAGGTTTGATACAGCAAAATCAAGTTGAATAGCTGATGCCAAAAGTTCCATTTCGGAAAGCCCTAGAATTTCGACTGAAATTGCTGGAGTTGTCGCCATAAAATCAGATAACTCTTTAGATTTATGGCAGTTTCGAATCTCATAATCTTTAAAGTCGCGTACACGCCATTCAGATAAAGGTTTCAGGTCGATGATATCCATGTGGCTATTTGCGTTCTTTTTTTAATCTGTCATTGATCAAACTTTGATTTGTGAATTCTATATGCATGGGGACTTTGAATTTACTGAGTCTTGAAAGACAATGCGCCCTAATTTCTCCACGAAGTATTGCGTGTTCTTTAACAATATTCGTTTGGATCTGGGCTGCCACCACGTTACCAAGAAGTGGATGAGGAAGCCCATATACTCTTACATCTTCAACCCACTCGCAATCTAGAATTTCTGATTCAATTTCTGAAGGATAAACCTTTTCTCCCCCAGTGATAATGAGGTTGGAGCGTCGGCCCAATATTCTTACAAATTCTCCGTGCTGTTCAACGACGTCACCAGTTTTAAAGTAACCATCTGGAGTAAATGGCGATTCTGCGTTTAGATAGCCCAACATGCTAGTTTTTGCTTTAATCTCAAGCATGTCATCAACAATTCTGATCTCGTAGCCGTTTCCTCCAAGTTTTACAAGCGTGGACTCATCTGATTCGGACACAGTCGACAGAACCCCAATTTCGATTAGTCCGTAGGTCTGCTTGAATTTTAGGCCAGGCAATAGTTGGTTCAGTCTGTTTAGCGTGGCCTCAGGCATTGGCTCAGCTCCATAAGTAATCCAGCGCAAACTAGATAGGTCATAATTTTGAAATGAGCCCTTCAACAAGAAGAGATTTAAAAAACTGGGTGAAGCTGGCAGGAGATCCAATTTGTGTCTTTCAATCTCAGCAGCCACCGAGTCAGGTTTTCGATCAGTAATCATCATCAAAAAACCGCCTGAGAACAAACTGTGGAAAAGCGTGTTTAGTCCTCCCCAATGGTCAAACATCAAAATCGATATCGATCTAAAAGGTTTTAAGGATTCTGGCCCACCAGCGAATTTCGAGAGTAGCAACTCAAAATTATGAATTACCCCTTTAGGTTCGCCTGTAGTTCCAGAGGTGAAAAGAATTAGTCCTGGATTTTCCGACGCCCTAAGAGAATCAATCAAGGGACTTCTTGTAGTTTCTTCACCTTGACCTATGTTTCGCGTAACCTCTAAGAATTCATAGTCGGCAAGAATCAACGTAATATTTCTTATCTCACTAATCAATTCACGTTTTCGCTGATCATTATCGCTTCTAACATGCGGGACAACAATTCCGCCAGCGCTATAAATTGCTATTATTGAAGCAACACCTAATAACGAGTAATCGCACCGCAGATGGACAACATCTCCCCTGCGAAAACCAACGCTTGCCAACCGACTATCGACTGCTCTGACTGCGTTGAGGAGATCTGCACCAGAGTAAACATTATTCCTAAAACCTAGTAATTCGGTTTCCCGGTGGAACTCTAAAGCCTTGAGAATATCAAAAGTCATCGACTCCCCAGTCAATATCTGATTTGCGGAAATAATCTCCATGCCCAGGCGCAATAGTATCGAACTGCATGTTCGCCTTTAGATCGTGCATAGTTTTTTTCATGGATTTTGTGTCGCCACCGGGAAGCAGGGTAGGTCCAATCTCATTGGCTAAGAATGTATCCCCCGAAATTAAAGTCCGCTCATATATAAAGCTGGTGCTACCTGGCGTATGTCCAGGAGTGTGAATTTTCTGGATACTAAATTCATCCAAAACTTCCAAGCATCTTGCTTCTTCGAGATCTATATATTCATGTAACTGAAATGGAACAGTTTTCGATTTCGTCACGAACTGTAACAATCTATTCTGCTTAAGCAATGTTTCATCAAGTTTGCTCATAAAAACAGGTATCTCACCAAAAATTCTTTCGATCTGAGGTATACCGTTTAAGTGATCAAAATGACCATGCGTTAGGAAAATGCCGATAGGTCGGGTAACTCGGGAAGCTATATCGGCAAGAACTTCAGCTGAAAGATATCCAGGATCAAAAATAATTGACGTGTCATTCTTGGTGACAACATACATTCTTTGCCCAAATTCAAAAGTCTTAAATCTGGTGAGCATTATTTATCGAGTTCCACCGATTTGAATCTCAGTACCTGACATTGATTTTGGGCGGTTCTCAATCAGGAACTTCACAAGAGCATAAATTTCATGAATTTCAATAGAGTTGAATATCAAATGATTTTGATAACCCGCCATAGCTTTTTCTGGAAGATTTGCAACCATCGGTGTTTCGTGTATTAATGATGGCGAAAGCGTGTAAAAGACATGTCCAAACTTCTTGTATTCCAGGGCCATTCCCTTATGAGTCCTTGCCAATGCAGCTTTTGAACCACCGTAAATAGAATTCCCAGCTTGAATTACGTGAGTAGCTAGAGAAGAAAACATGATTGATGTTATTGGAATTTGATAAACCGTGGCCCGTTTGGTGAACTCGTTTTGCAAATTTAGAGGTTGGATCAGGTTTGTTTCTAAAGAACTACGCCAGTTTAGTGAGTTTGAGGACATGAATATCTGCCCGGCACCAAGGCCCACACAATTTATTACGCAGTCAGGAAAATTGCCGCGATTAAATTTGTTTTCGAGGAGGCTCGATAAACCTACAAAATCAGAGATATCTAAAATTATCTTCTCTGATTCGCCAACATCCTGCCACTCTTCTGTTGGTCGCCTTCCAACAGAAAAAACTCTCTCTCCCGAATTCGAGAGCTCTTTAGATAAATAAGCTCCGATTCCGCTTGATGCACCCACGACCAAAATTCGCTTTGTCATTTAGCTCAACTTTTTAATAATATAGTCAGTCAAGCTAGCAATTGTTGCGAATGGATGATTTGGGTCATTTGGATCGAGACCAAAGACATAATCATCAAAAAGAGTGATTTCCTTGTTTGCTTCGTCTTTGATGAACTGCTCAATGGAAATTACAAAAAAAGCAAAATTCAAAGAATCCATACCAGTTTCTCCACCAAAAATTTGGTTATTTGGTTCGGCTACATAAGGGCGCTCTGCCGAATCTATGGAGTTGATCTGATCCACCGCATAAGAGATTGATTTTTGGGCTAGTTCCCGCATGCGATAACTATAACCTCAAGGCAAAACTCACATGTGTTTATCGGAAATAATGCCAATTTCCGACCAATGACGGGTTACTGAGGCCCTATCTGCACGGCCTCTTGACTCATAAAATAGAAAATCAGATTCGGGATAATTCTCCATTGAAACGTAGTTTGGCTTGAGAATCTGAAATTTCCGAGTCATCGCTATCGCGAGCGGTAATCCGAGCCCGATCCAGGTTTTCCATTGACTTCGGTAAATAGACATTATTCGAATAGCTGTCACAATTGCCCGAAATCTTATTCGTAGACCTCTAATTTCATTCTTAATGCCTGAGCCGTGTGTATTCATAACACTATATAATTTCTTCATAATAGAATGTTGACAATACAAATGGAAACTAAACAAATTAATATCTAGTTTCAAAGATAGATGCTGAGAAACCATAAAGGTTGTGTCGTGATCCTGGTGTCCGCCTTCCGCGTGAGTAGTTACGATGCATTTAACGCCAGCATTAATAATCAATTCTTGTAATATTTCCAAATGATTGACGGTGAAACTAGAATGAAGCGTTCCATCTGGAATCTGGAATTTACTACCGAAGTTTATAATTTCTGGTCCACAATCAAGAATTCTCCAACTTCTACTTATTTCACTTTCGCGTTTCTTGGAAAAATCACTATTACCAATTCCACTTCCATTTGTTAGATACAAGACTATAGTCGGAGGAGTTTTAAGGACGATTGGTATTACTCCAATTTCATCATCTCCATGTGCAAGTATTAATGCATATGGTTTCAGTAATTCCAAATCTAATTCCTCAACCATTTTTTTGCGAGAGGTTTTCTTTTAACCACAAGGAGATGGATTCAAGACTAGATCCTGATGGAAAGATTCCTTTTATTCCCAGTTCATTCAACTCATTAAAATCGGCTTGTGGAATTATTCCGCCCGCAAATAGAAGAATATTTTCTGAATTGACTGCCCTTAATTCCGACACAAGTGCGGACAAATGGTGAATATGAGACCCGGAAAGTATTGATACTCCGATTGCCTGCACATCTTCTTGCAGTGCAATATTAGTGAGTTGAGAAGCAGACTTATGTACACCGGAAAAAATTACTTCATATCCCAGATTTCTTAAGTAGTCTGAAATCACAAGAGCTCCGCGATCATGACCATCCAAGCCAAGCTTTCCAATCAGAATTCGTGTTGGAGTGCGTTTATTCATGGAAGGCTCTCAATTTTCGAGAGCTTTACTTTTTGCATATGCAAATACATAAGGTTATAAAGTTCTTCCATACCTTCTCTTTTGTCCGCTGAACCCTTCAAGACTTTAGGGAACTTTTCTATCTGAGGAATTAAATTTTGGTATAACTTCATCTTAAGTAATGAATAAATTAAATCAGAGTTATCTAAGTCGCTCTTATTAATAAAGAATATATCGCCGTACTCCAATATTCCGGACTTGTAAAGCTGGATTTCATCCCCAGCAGTAGGTCCTAAGATATTTATTAGTGTATCAGCAATGGTGCTTGAAGTTGAATCATTTTGGGCAACTCCCATAGTTTCTACAAGAACTACATCGACGCTAAAGATTTTTAAAACTTCTAACATTCCAGGAATCGAATCAGAAAAAGCATTTTTACTTCCTCGAGAAGCTATCGATCTATAGAAAATTCTTTCATTACCTTCGTTTTCAGACATTCTTACACGGTCACCGAGCAGCGCTCCACCACCTAAAGAGGAAGAGGGGTCGGTCGCTAAAACTGCAATGAAATTAAAATCCCTAAGAAAAAAAGGAATCAATCTATCTATTAACACCGATTTGCCAACCCCTGAAGGTCCGACAAAGACAAATACATGTGGCCGCAGCGAGGACGTTTCTTCCAGCTGTAAGGAAGGCTCTGCCATGATTTTGGAGTTTTCTACTAGAGACAATGCCTGACCCAACCTCTTACTCAATGGCTCAGAGACTTTTTCCTTCAAATCAAGTATCATATGGCGAACGTCAGAGTCATCACCATTTAGTTTTCTCACTTTTTAATTATCCCACAAAACCCTAAGTGCAAATGAATCGTGGCCAAATTGGATACCTTAGGTGGATCTGTGGCACTACACATCTAAACTGGGGTTGTTAATTCTGGTAGGAGATTAGTGAGGTAACCAGTCATGACGAATGAGTCAAAAGCGGGCAAATTTCCATTTCGTTCGGGGATTCACGAAGGAATGTATAAAACTAAACCATGGACGATTCGGCAATATGCTGGATTTGGGACACCTGAACAGACAAATCAGAAATTTAAGGAGCTTATTGCTAATGGTGTGACAGGCTTATCGGTCGCTTTCGATTTACCAACTCAAATGGGGTTAGACCCTGAAGATCCAAGTGCGTTAGGTGAAATAGGAAGAATCGGAGTTTCAATTTCGAATTTGAATGACATGCGAAAGTTGCTTGCTGATATACCTCTAGATCAGATATCAATTTCAATGACAATAAATGCTACTGCTCCAGTAATCTATTTGATGTATTTAATCGTTGCAGAGGAGCGCAATTGTAATCTTGAAAACCTACGGGGAACGATTCAAAACGACATCCTTAAAGAATTCATTTCAAGAAATACCTATATTTTTTCACCAGACTTTTCGATATACTTGACGACTAGTTTGATTAAGTATTCACTGAGAAATACTCCTAAATGGAATCCGATTTCCATATCTGGATATCACATGTCGGAGGCGGGCGCAACTTCGATTCAAGAACTGGCTTTTACTTTTACGAATGCCATGGCCTATATCGATGACTTGATTTTGCACGGTTCCACTATCGACGAGATCGCTCCTCGGCTCTCATTCTTTTTTTCGGCGAAACTAAATTTAATTGAAGAGGTTGGAAAATTCAGAGCAGCAAGAGATGTCTATGCGAGACTGATTCAAGAGAGGTACAAACCCAAAAATGATTTATCAACGCGATTAAGGTTTCACTCTCAAACATCAGGCGCAGAATTGTCGGCAAATAAACCAGAGCTAAACTTAATTCGTGTTTCAATCCAGGCGCTCGCAGCAATTTTGGGTGGAACACAATCTCTACATACGAATTCGTTTGATGAGGCTCTCTCAATTCCTTCAGAGTACTCGGCTAGCCTGGCGGTCGATACTCAGAATATTCTTCAACAGGAAACAGATCTGCTTGATCACGTGGATCCATTTGAAGGCTCAAAAGTGGTTGAAGATCTAACCGGCGCAATTATTTCAGGTACAGAAGAATTAATAGAACAAGTAAAAAACTTGGGGGGTGCTATGAACGCAATTAAGGCCGGCTACCAAAAAAATTTAATCTCCGCGGAGGCTCTGAAGATTTCATTGGCATTCGAAAGCGGAGAGAAAGTTATGGTGGGAAGTTCATCAGATAGAGAGAGAGAAAGTTACTTCGGACGGAATCCAGTAAAAAAAATCGAAAATGATGTGTCATCTCTGTCACCAGGAGGCAAGAAGGCCGTCACGCAGAGTATGATTCTGAAAGCACTTGAGCAAATTGAGGTTACAAAATTGGATAGAGAAGAAATATTCAGTTCAATTAAAAACGCACTAAAGGTTGACGCTAGCTTGGGTCAAATAATTAAATCACTCAAAAAACTAGACGCGAAGTACTTCGGATGAATCAAATACTTGGGATGCCAGGCATTGTTAGACTCGATCATGTTGGAATTGCTGTTTATCATTTAGATGCCGCGATAGATTGGTATACAAATTTTTTGGGAGCGAAATTGATTTCCCGCGAAAAAAATAGAGATCAGATGGTAGAAGAAGCTACTCTTGCTTTAGGTGGCTCTTCAATTCAGCTTCTCAGTCCATTAGGTGACTTAAGTCCGATTTCAAAATTCTTGGAGAATAGAGGGCAAGGCATTCAACAAATTGCCTTTGCAGTTTCTGATTTAGATATTGCAATTGACTATGCGCAAAGAAACAACGTAAGAGTGATCTTCCCAGAATCTAGAATTGGCACAAATGGATGCAGAATAAACTTTCTGCATCCAAAAGACTGTCTAGGGGTTCTCATAGAGCTCGTTGAATCAAGAAAATAGAGTAAATCAATATTTCGTCTATTAAAGATGTAATTTGTGCACATCTGACCCATGTGGTCAACTACTGAAGGAACCTAAAAGCGAAGAATACTTCCGACGCACCTGTCTATCAGAATTTGAATAATTCCCCCGTCGAATTCTAAATGTTTGTCCCTTGCAGACCCAGATTCATTTTTTAGTCGTGGATTAGTTCCCTTTAGTCAATGGAGTGCAACACAATGTGAGCAAAAGATTTGGTTTCAATGTTAGCCTTAGCGGGTGTCCACAGTCTTCAAAAAACTTAATTTAGATGACTCAAGACTATTATTCTCTCCCACTCTCATTCTCTCAGTCATCCTTATTTCATTTGAGCTTAAGTGGAGTAACAATACGAGATGGTCGCTATTCCTTATCTATTTAATGTTCTTTGTGCGGGCGAAACGACGAAGAAAGTGGCATATAACTTGGATATCAGCACTATATTTTCTGGTATCTGTGCTTTCATCATTTTTATTTTTCAACAATCAACCTGCTCGCGCCATGCAATTCTTGTCATACGGCTACGATCAGGCTTTTCATTTTACTTTATTCCGCGGCTTCATTGATACAAGTTGGTATCCAAATGTAGATTTTGACAGTTGGTTTACTAATTTTGAACCTTTCACAAACGGTCCCTTGGGCTACCACTCTCTCAGTAGTTTCATTCTACATCCATTTAGCTTGATAAATTCTGATCCAGAATTCCTTCTGACTTTGTACGCTTCTTTTCAAATATTCACAATATTCCTGTTGATTTGGTTAACATTTAATCTTATCACTGATTTGATTCAGGTAAAAGGAAATGAAAAGATCTATGGTGCTATTCTAACTTTGCTTATTATCTTTTGTCTACCTTCGACGTTATTATTCAACGGTTTTCCTCCATACTTCATGAGCATTATCTTGATTCTAATTTGGCTTAAGTATGATTCCAGGAATCTAAATTCCTGGCAAAGGAACCTTACTTTGTCCTCATGCATTTATGCCGTAAGTATGGTGACTCCCGCTCCAGCTGCTTTTCTTTTTCTTGGTGCGCTCCTAAGTACTTTGCGCGAATTTCAACACTTTCTTAGGGGCGAACGAATAGCTTCATCACTAAAGAACATATCACCTTTTATCTTTGTTGGCGGGATTGTTCTTTGGAGCTTTTCTAAATCTAGCGCGGGTCCTGGGTGGCGACAGCTACTTCAGTCGGGAGGGCTACAAAATATAAATGTTTTTACTTCCCTTACTATTTTCGTAGTCACATCTATTCTGCTAACGAGGAATTTCAAAAATTCAATTAGTGAAGATTTGTCCGTGATTGTGATTTCTGGTATGTCGTCGGTGTTTGCACTGTCCTTGCTTACAATCTTATTCACTGGAAATCTACAGTATTATGCAATAAAACAAATTTATGTGGCACTCTTTTTTTCATCAATATATTTCGTTATTTCGGTAATGTCATACAAGCACAGATTAATTTTAAGTGTCTTTCAGGTTGTACTTCTAATGATTCCTATCTTGAATCCAATTTTCTATAAAGGTGGATTCATGGGAGTGCCCCCACGGGTATTAATAAACACTATTCAGGAAGAGAGTTGGAGTACGGCTCCCGTAAATTCATTGAAGTTGATAAGCGTAGATGGTCTATCAAAAATTGATGAAGAGATTTGTTATGTTTGGCGGTCAAAGAATCCCTTTACTGACATGGACCTCAACAGTCGTTGGTTAAACGCAATGAAGGCAAAGAATTTAATCAGCGAAAATTGTTTTTATGGCTATTGGAACAATGTCCAATTTACCAATGAAGAATTGCACCTAAGGTTATCTAAAATTGTGCACGAGTTCGTGATTTTTACTGAGCCTCCCTTCCCTGAAGAAAATGAGGAAAACATCACCTACGAAATTATTTCTGATTAAAAGTTGTTCTTTCGATAAATTTCCCTACTTCACTTTCTTTTGATCAATAGGCTGATACCGAAGATTTTAACTCAATAAATGACGGTTTAACACGGCGGAAAAACTTGACATTCAAAAGCCAATCTATGTTTTGCATGGAATTGTTTTCCTCCTAATAGGAATGTACTAAATGTTACTTGCCTTCATGTTGGGAAAAGACTTTTTTCATCCATGCAAAGTTTTTCCCTCAAAGAATTAACTCATTGCAAAAATTTCTTTCTTTACCGGCATAAATTGGTAGCGTCTATGTTACGGATACCCCATCTAAGGTAAGCATGCCGTAGCATGAATTAATCTGACTATTCGTTATCTGAAGAGTAGAGGCCGTTTAGTTGCTTGGGAACCAACCAATGGACGGTTCACTGTACTTTTCGTGATAAATGACTCAAGTCAGTCTTAAGTTTGTTATGATTAGTGGGTTCTGGGAAAAGAGGTAAACGTTGAGCATCGCGCTAATTACGGGGATAACCGGTCAAGACGGAACACATCTCAGCAAATTGTTGTTGAGCAAGGGTTACGCTGTTCATGGCGTTATTAATGGTCAAAAGAATGCCTCACGCATTGAGTTTCAGTCAAAGTTTCCAGAAGTCATTATTCATCACGCAGACTTGACTGATCTGTCAAGCCTAATTCGTGTACTCGACATGGTTCGCCCTGATGAAATTTATAACCTCGGTGCGATCAGTTATGTGGGACTAAGCTTTTTACAACCTGAACTGACTGCGGATGTAACTGGACTTGGATGCTTAAGACTTCTTGAAAGCATCCGCCAGTTGCACATCGAAGATACTACAAAATTCTATCAGGCTTCCTCTTCTGAAATGTTCGGTAAAGTCAGGGAAGTTCCTCAGACCGAATTAACTCCCTTTCACCCACGTTCGCCATACGGTGTTGCTAAGACATTCGCGCACTACACGAGTGTGAATTATCGCGAAGCTTATTCCATGTTTATTTCCACTGGAATTCTCTTCAATCACGAAGGTGAGCACCGAGGTTATGAATTTGTGACAAGGAAAATTACCTCCAATATTGCTCGGATTAAGCTTGGTAAGCAGTCTCGATTTTCTTTAGGTGATTTGAATCCTCAAAGAGACTGGGGCTATGCCGGAGACTACGTTGAGTCAATGTGGAGAATGTTGCAACATCCAACCGCAGATGATTTCGTAATTGCAACTGGCAAAATACATTCTGTGCGTGACTTTGTTGAAGCTGCTTTAGTATCTGCTGATCTAAAGGGTGATGTTGAACAGTACGTCGACTATGACCCTAATATGAAGCGACCTTCAGAAGTAGATTTATTGATCGGAGACGCTACTAAAGCAAAAAATACCCTTGGATGGCAGCCTACTACAAGCTTCAACGAGTTGGTAGACATTATGGTTCAAAATGATCTGAAGCTAGAAAGTCAAAAGTCTTAGTGTTGTTTGTCCAAGAAATCAGAAGTTAAAAATGACTTTTGAAATTTTCGAAGCCAAGCCATTACTTCCCATTGATTTAGTAGAAATCTCGCGCTTTAGTGCTATCTACCAAACGGAGAATTTGGCTATTAATCTTTCGCGCCCCACAACTGGGACACCCCAAAAGAATCAGAAGTTTAGAAATTTGATTGTTTCCGAAATACTAAAATTTGCTCCGCGAAATAGCAGCCGGCGTGACTTCCTAAGAAGGTTCTGGAGATTCACCCCAAACTCCTTCAAACTGGCAATCTTGGCGAAGAATGGTTGGGTATCTAATACCGGAGAAAGATTTGCAATTACTTCCTCCATCAATATCGATCGCGGTTTCGGAATTAGAACATCGGATGCACCATTAGTATCGGTGGTTATTCCGGTGCATAACAAATACGATCTAACACTCCAATGTCTACGAGCTTTACAGAACAATGCGGACATTACGCCCTACGAAATCATTGTAGTCAATGATGCTTCGGGTGATTGGACAAAGACCGCACTATCAAACATTAGAGGAATACGAGTTATTAATGTGCAGGACAATCTCGGTTATCTGCGTGCAACTAACTTGGGGATCTCAGCCACACGAGGAAAATATGTAGCGCTACTAAATAATGACACTATTCCAATTAGTGGTTGGCTGGATCGTCTAGTTAGCGAACTCGAATGTGATTCACAAATTGGAATCGCCGGTGCAAAGCTACTTTATCCAAACATGCAAGTGCAAGAGTTGGGTAGTCAGATATTTAGTGACGGTTCAGGATGGAACTTGGGTAAGTATGCAGACCACTTTTTGCCGGAGCATTCATTCACGAGAGAAGTGGATTATGTCAGTGCTGCGGCCATAATCGTAAGATCCGATCTTCTCGCCAAAACAAAAGGTTTTGATGAGCTCTACATTCCTGCGTACTATGAAGATGTAGATTTAGCAATGCAAGCCCGCAAGAATGGCTTGAAAGTTGTCGCCGTACATGACGCTTTTGTAATTCACATCGAAGGCGGTAGTCATGGTACCAACACAAATCGAGGAATTAAGCAATTCCAAGAAGTAAATAAATCCAAATTTATCGAGAAATGGCGAGAAGAATTAGTCCAACATTGGGATTCTAATGATGGGCCGAGATTAGAATCTAAGCGAAATTCCAAAGGTATTGTCTTGATTTACGATTCTCAAATCCCACAGGGCTTGCGTGATGCGGGTTCTCAACGTGCCGTTCAAATTGCCACGGAGCTATCAGATTTAGAATTTCATGTAATTTATTTCTCACCCAATCAATCGGTATCTATTATTGACGTTATCAAGTTTCGTGATGAGGGAATTGAAATTCACACAAATCATGACATGTTGATTGCAAGTCTTGAAAATCGCGTTAATCGCATCCGTGGAATCTGGTTTCAGCGAATTTCTGTCGCGAAGACTTTTTTCGATGTGATCCATAAGAAATTTCCAAACGTTCCCATCATATTCGACACAATCGATTTAGTCTCGAGTCGTGTTCGGCATGAAACTCTTCAAGATACTAAATCAGAGATGACATTAAGAGAGGCAACTAGATTAGAAGATAAGTTTACGTCGCAATCTTCAATAACTTTGACAGTATCTGAAGATGAGAAACGAGTTTTACAATCGCGAGTCCCCTCGGCGAAAATCGAAACTTTGTGGATGGCATATGGCACTGTTAAAGATTCAACCTATAAAGACAACTTGGAAAATATTGGTTTATTTGTTGGTAATTTTCGACACACACCAAACAAAATTTCCTTAACTTGGTTTATTGGCGAGGTGCTTCCTAAAATACGTTTGATAAATAATGATTTTATATTGAATGTGATCGGAACTGGATTAAGTCCTAATGAAATCACCAACCTACGTATTGAAGGTGTTAACTTTCTTGGTTTTGTAGATGATTTAGGACCAGCTTATGAATCAGCCAAAGTAGTTGTTATTCCTTTGCAATATGGTGCAGGAATTAAAGGAAAGACTTGCGAGGCACTAAGTCATTCATCCGTTGTAGTCTCCACGACTTTTGGTGTAGAAGGACTCAGTTTAACGGATGGCATCGAATATCTCCTTGCCGATAACGCCGAGGATTTCGCACATCAAGTAAATCGGGTTTTGAGTGACGAAGAATTGAGAAAGGAAATGTCACAAGCGGCTTTAAACTTTTCCCGTGACAAACTTTCTCGCGATTCCTTTTCCGCGAAAGTGAAGAACATTGCACAAATCTTTGAATAAACCTTCCGTGGATGTCCTCCTGACAACACTCAATGGAGAAAAGTATTTAGAAGAACAACTAGAATCCTTAGATTGTCAGGAAGATGTGATTGTAAGAGTTTGGGTAAATGATGATGGATCAATCGATGAGACCTTAGCTATTTTGAACAAATGGCAAAAGAAGGGCTTAATTAAGGAAGTGTCGAAGTCTCAAGGTGTTGGCAGCACTAGAGCTTTCCTGAGATTGCTCTCTGAACATTCAGATTCTCAATATGTTGCTTTTTGTGATCAGGATGACATTTGGGAACCTAGAAAATTGGCAACACAAGTATTTGAGATGAAAAATGAAATGCCAATGTGCATTATCACCCAAAAACTCCATATAGATTCTTCTGGCGCAATTATAGGAAAATCTAAGAGACTTAGAAGGAAGCCAAGTTTTGAAAATAGCATGATTGAAAATGTGGCATCCGGAAATACTATTCTAATCAACAGCCTAGCGATAAACTTGATTAACAAGATTCCCGAGCCTCCAGTGCAACATTACGATTCGTGGATATACCTAGTGGTCTCGCTATTTGGGAAAGTAGTAGAAATTCCTATTCCCCTTACTAATTACAGAATCCACTCGAATAATGCGGTCGGTTTGAGAAGGATCTCTTTAAGAGAGAATTGGATTTCTATTAACTCTTTCATTGATCAAAACCTTTTTTTATATGAAAATACTGTTTATGATAATAATTGCAAAATGATTCAAAAACTAAAGATGTTTCAAATGCTACGTGTCGAAACAAATATGGTGAAGAAATTTAGGATCATTCAGGGAATTGGTTTCAAGCGACAGCGATTTATAGATCAAATTGTTGTGATTTTGCTGATACTCTTCCTAAAGTATTCAAAATAAAACACTGTCAATTGGTATTTCATGGACCAAATTCCACACTAAACGAGGGAAATAAAGCTAAATCTAATCACTTTGAACAGCTCACATCTTGTTCGAACTTCAGAGAAGATACACATATAGTCAATTTGCACCTCACGCGAACTTTGTCGAGGCGGGGGAGAATTCAGACATTACCGACTAATCCTGAAAGTTTTTGCTGCGCAACAAAGCAAAAAATCTTTCATCATAATTCATGTCATGTGGAACAGAACTAGCTGTATCTCCAACACACTTCGATTTCACAACCTCAAAACCAGTTCTTTCGAAAAGCCTTAGAATGGCTTTCTCTGAAAAGACCCAATAATTAGTGGCATCATTATTCAACTCTGAATCAGTTAATAAATATGCCAGAGACTCCCTTTTCATTTCATAGCCATTAGGCGTGTAACGGGAAATCCTAGTAGAAAATACTAAATATTCTGTTTTGGCAGACAGAAAATCTAATGTCAAAAAAGGATTCTTTAAATGATAATGAATCCCCAATAAGAAAGTTAGAGAGACCGGGTTAGGCAAAATAGAGTCAATTGCACCATAGCTATCTAAATTAAAGTCAAAGATCTCAATTTTGGAGTCCAAGACAGAACCCAGGGTTCTAATTCCAATCAAGTTGTTATGATTTGTTGGCGCGAAGTCAATTACTTTCGGTTGATACCCTAGTTTTTCACACATGAAGGCAAGCTCACCATCTGCCGCCCCAATATCTAAAACATCACTTCCCTTAGAGATAAGTTTGTTCAATGGGATTAAATCAAAAAATTCCTTAATGTGAGCAAAGTTGCTTAAGGTGTCATACGGATACCAGTCCACATCGAGGATAGCTTTTTTTACATCAGCGAGCTCCTCTCTAAACTTTCTTGCCATTTTTAAGAGATAGTCACCATCAAAATCTGCATTTCTCATGGTTTAATACTATTAGAAAAGTCCAGTATTTTATGTGAATCTCTATCTCATGTGAAACAATTTAAAGGTGACGTTAGAAAATCATCGAAACAAGGTCGGTGTAACCCTTGTGCATAGACCATGTAGCCGCGAATAAAGTTGACTTGCGGCGCTAAATGGGATTGGTATTGATCCAAACCTAAGCTTTAGAACTTGAATACGAGGTTTTTGATCTAGTCTGATTTCAGAAGATTTAGCAAGTAATTCCCATAAGGGTTTAGACCATAAGCTGCCGCCAATTGTTCTAGTGCCGTGCTAGATATCCAACCATTGCGCCAGGCTATTTCCTCGAGGCACGAAACCTTGCTTCCCTGCCGTTCTTCAATAATTTGAACATAGGAGGATGCGGCATGGAGATTTCGTATAGTTCCCGTGTCCAGCCAGGTGGTTCCCCTCTCGAGAACTCTTATATTTAACTCACCTGCGTTCAAGTAATAATCGTTAACCGAAGTAATCTCAAGCTCTCCACGTTTACTCGGCTTGATCTGCTTGGCAATTTCAACAACTTGAGGGTCGTAGAAATAGAGACCTGGGACTGCATAGTTGGATTTAGGAACGAGAGGTTTTTCTTCAATTGAAATAACCTTTCCATCTTGGGCAAACTCAACAACGCCATAACTTTCGGGATTAGAAACCTTATATGCAAAAATAGTTGCGCCGCCATCCAATTTAATCTCTTGCAATTGGCGCCCAAGCCCCACTCCATGAAAAATGTTGTCGCCTAGAATAAGTGAGACTCTTTCATCAGATATGAATCTTTCGCCGATTATGAAAGCCTCTGCCAAACCATTGGGCCTCTCTTGAATTGTGAACTCAAAAGATACGCCATATTGCGACCCATCTCCTAGAAGTCGCTTGAAGGCAGGAGAGTCTTCAGGAGTTGTAATAATCAAAATATCTTGAATGCCGGCCAAAAATAGAGTTCCGAGCGGATAGTGAATCAATGGTTTGTCATAAACAGGTAATAATTGCTTGCTGACACCTTTTGTTATTGGCCAAAGGCGCGACCCGGTACCTCCAGCGAGAACAATTCCTTTCATGAGGAAAGGGTAGTGGGTAACATGCCACCATTAAATTTAGTCCATTGGGGTGTTCATGCGCGTATTGGTTACTGGTGGGGCTGGCTTTATTGGCTCAAACTTCGTACGAATGAAGGCAAAAGATGAACTTCAAGGAGTTTCAAGCATCACAGTGTTGGATAAATTGACATATGCGGGAGTGAAATCCAATCTCGATCCTGCCGCTCATTTATCTAAATATGAATTTATACAAGGTGACATTTGTGACTCGACTTTAGTCGCTGAACTTCTGAAGGAAGTTGATGCAGTCATTAATTTTGCCGCTGAGTCGCATGTAGATCGCTCTATTTCAGGTGCTGAAGATTTTGTTCGTACAAATATTGTGGGTGTTCAAGTACTACTTGATGCTATAAAGACTTCAGGAAGAAAGATACGCTTCCTCCAAGTTTCAACTGATGAAGTTTATGGATCTATCGAAAAGGGCTCTTGGACAGAAGACTGGCCTCTTCAACCGAATTCCCCCTATTCCGCAAGCAAAGCTAGCGGTGAGTTATTGGCGCGTTCCTATTGCAGAACACATGGAATGGATATAGTCATAACTCGTTGTAGCAATAATTATGGCACTCATCATTTTCCAGAAAAATTAATCCCACTCTTTATTACAAATTTGATTGAAGGCAAGAAAGTTCCTGTGTATGGAACCGGGGAGAATGTTCGTGACTGGTTACACGTAGATGATCATTGCCGCGGAATTTATCAAGTATTAATGAATGGTCGATCTGGTGAGGTGTACAACATTGGGGGTGGCCGCGAGCTAACCAATAATGAAATCACTAGTCTGATTCTTGATGCCATGGGTGCCGATGATTCCTCAATCGAATATGTTGAAGATCGCAAAGCGCACGATCTTCGATACAGTGTTGATTGGAGCAAGATAAACAAGGAGCTTGGTTATGAACCGCAAGTTAAGTTTGAAGAAGGCTTGAGAGAAACGATTCAGTGGTACCGAGAAAATGAAGCGTGGTGGAAGCCACTTAAGAATAGTTGATTTACAAATGACTTGGTTAATTCTGGGCAGTTCTGGGCAGTTGGGTATTGCAGTTTCTCAAGAGCTGGGTGAACGAGTTAGTGATTTTCGTGCTTGGAGTAGGCGAGATTTGAATGTCACACAAGGACCAATAGTTAAGGCGTTTGTTGCGCAATTGTCACCTAGATTGATTGTTAACTGTGCCGCTTGGACGGATGTTGACAGAGCGGAAAGCAATGAAATAGCGGCTTCCCGAGTAAATAGTGATGGTGCAGAGAATATTGCGGTAGCTGCTAAAGAGTGTGGTGCAAGGTTTATTCATATTTCCACTGATTATGTTTTTTCAGGAGAAGGTGCATCACCATGGGAGGTTGATGATGTCATTGACCCAAAGTCTGCATACGGGCGGACTAAAGCAGAGGGTGAAGCTCGAGTTGTAAAAAGTTATCCAGACAATTCATTCATAGTCCGTACGGCTTGGCTTTACAGTCCTTGGGGGAAGAACTTCGCGAAGACATTGACACGCCTTGCAATCAAAGGTGAGGGCGAGGTCAAGGTTGTAAACGATCAATTTGGACAGCCGACCTCCGCAATTGATCTTGCAAAGCAGTTAGTTGAGTTGGGTTTGTCAGATGCTCCGGTTGGGATTTACCACGGGACTAATTCTGGACAAGCTACTTGGTTTGAATTTGCACAAGAGATATTCAAGCTCGCAGGAGCTGATGCTCGAAGAATTGTTCCAATTCCGTCAAGTGAGCATCCCAGACCTGCCAGGAGGCCTACATATTCGGTACTAAGTCATACGGCTTGGGCAAAGACATCAATTGAGCCGATGCGAGAATGGCGGATCGCGCTCGCAGGGACGATGCCTGCAATCATTTCTGCTGTCGAGGCTGAAGAATAGACAAATGAAATTGACCCCTTTGGCAATTGAAGGTGCCTGGTTGGCGGAGTCACCCGTGTGGAGTGATGACCGCGGATTCTTTCGCGAGTGGTTTAAGTCTGAAGATGTGAAAGCTGCTACAGGTCGAGACTTCAGAATAGAGCAAGCAAATATTTCACTCTCTTCAGCGGGAACGCTTCGAGGGATTCACTACAGCATTGCTCCACGGGGTCAGGCAAAATGGATTACGTGTGTGACGGGTTCGATACAAGATGTGATCGTGGATATCCGTCCAGATTCAAAGACATTTGGTAAGTGGGTTGATGTTGAGCTAAAGGGCGATTCAGGAAAGGCCGTTTTGATCAGCGAGGGATTAGGACATGGTTTCCTGGCACTTGAAAACAACACTCTCGTTGCCTACTTGGTATCAACTCCGTTTTCGCCAACAGATGAGTTTGAAATTAACCCGCTTGATGAAAAAATAGGAATTGATTGGCGTGTAGATCGAAGCAAGTTGAGAATCTCAGAAAAAGACAGAAGAGCTCCATCACTTGCATGGCGATTAAATGAAGGAAAACTTCCCTAACTCTTCCGAAAGAGGTTCTTTGCTTTTCTGTATGGGGTGAAAAGTGACCAAATTGTAGAGTTTAAGATTGAGTCTCGCTCTGCTACTGCACTATCTCGCTCTGCTACTGCACTATCTCGCTCTGCTACTGCACTATCTCGCTCTGCTACTGCACTATCTCGCTCTGCTACTGCACTATCTCGCTCTGCTACTGCACTAACAACATGGGTTTCCATATTATTTAAACTACTCGAATGAATTTTTTTTTGCAAATTTGTAATTATCGCTTCTAATTCTAACACTTTTGGCGTTTTGGAGTCATCTGCTTTAATTCTCACTTTATTGAGATCAATAACTGATGTAAAAATTTCTCTCGCAGAATCTTTAGAAATTTTTGTGTTGACAAAGTGCCCGAGTTTGCTCCAGAAGTATTCAAAATCTTCAGCAAATCGTGGGAAACTAATAAACAAATAAGGTATTGAACGTGTTTCGCATGCTTCAACCATGTCCCACAATCCATTAGACAAAGTTTGATTTACGGCCTCGAAATCAACTCCAGAAACAGACCCACCCGGTACATTGCCCCAAGAGTTCCATTTCCAATGATCTGTAGGCATGGACAGAGCTTTATGGGTGCGCTCCTGAGATACCCGACTAACCACCGCATCTTGTCTTTTCCGAACCGGAATCAAGATTAATTCATACTGATTAGTCACACTTTCTGGCAATTCACTTATGTACTCAAAAAACCAAGGATCTTTGTCAATTTCAAATTCTGAGGTTCCATCGATTCTTGATTCATAGCCGGCAAGAGCTTCTTCATGAAACACTCCATCTTCGACCGCTGTATAGAAGCCAAACTTTGAAAACAATAGAGTCAGCAGAGAGGTTCCGGATCTTCCTGGACCGGCTATCCCAATTTTCATAGATTGAGAATAGGGCATGAGAATGTGGATTGGGCCGGGATCGAACCGGCGACCTAACGATTTTCAGTCGTTCACTCGTACCAACTGAGCTACCAAGCCTAACAAGGTTCTGATATCGGTCTTTAAAAAGTACGACACCAAAACCTTTGCGACCTGGACGGGACTTGAACTCGCGAATTCCACCGTGACAGGGGGCGCGCTAACCAACTGCGCTACCAGGCCTTAAGAGTTCGAGAATCTAGCAATTTAGGCTACTGCTTCAACTCTTAGGTTTTACCTGTTTTTCTCACCTGACTCCACTCTTTTCTTTGGACGCTTTAACCCTGGGGGTCCATTCGCAATTTAATTGCCAGAGATAGCAAGTCTCCTCTTCAGCTTTTCTCATTCTCTCCTGCACGCCTAAAAGCTGGGATATCTGGGTAAGTGCCTTGTTTGAAACTCTACTTGGTTTCGGTGGCTTTATTGGCTGAGAAGGAACAAACTTGAATTGTTCGCTCCGACTATTTCCTGGTTTATTTCGGCTACTACTCACTTAGTAAATCCTCAAACCGTCTGCAACATGGGGTATTTCATGAAGTCTGTGGAAACTATCAACTGGATTTGTGTACTGAGTTCTAACGAAGTCCAAACTTGAAGACTTAAAATCACTGTTATCAGGTACTGCACATCGAGTTTCCGCTTTTAAGCGTGCTAAATTTTTCGTTATTATCATATATGTTCAACTTTAGAAGTTAGCTGCCCAACAAATTCATGAATTTGGTCCATTGTTATTCTGCGAGACCTGCCAATATGGACAGACTCTAGTTGATTGCTATTCATCAGGTTATAGACCTGAGAGCGGCTGATACTCATAATCTCAGCCACTTCTTGAGGGGTGTAGAGCATAGGTACTTTGGTCATGCGGTTTCTCCAATCGTTGACACTAGGTTCTCATTCATGTCGACTGATGTCTGGGTGAACTCAAGAGTTCTTTCCTGTTCCACTAATACAACTTCTCCCCTGGCAAAATCCACTTTGATTTTTATGCCGCCGATACTTTCCAGGGGTTGACCTAACAGGAAACCGCATTGTTGTCCGATTTCTCTATATTCCTGAATCTTCCTCGAATGCATGTCTACGGGGTAGCCCTTGGCAAGGGATGTGGCCAAGCCAATAAA
>Ga0172372_10002048_pt1 | contig 30906 bp, 29 predicted proteins | sample LakKiv5m_2_FD_114544 | JGI IMG/M metagenome (GOLD analysis project Ga0172372, IMG submission 114544) | Freshwater microbial communities from Kabuno Bay, South-Kivu, Congo - kab_092012_9.5m | ecosystem: Environmental > Aquatic > Freshwater > Lake | place: Democratic Republic of the Congo...
GTTCTTCCTATAGAGCCGTCGTAGACTACGACGTTGATAGGACGGGTGTGGAAGCGTGGTAACACGTTAAGCTTACCGTTACTAATAGCTCAATTGGCTTGATTTATGCACTGAAAAATTTTTGTGATACAAATTACAATGTTATTTTTTAATTTCTTCATATTTACATTTGTATAAAAAACTAAAAGTATTTTTTAAAAAACTATAATAATATTATTTATTATTTTCTATACAAAAGTATAAAATGAAAAAAAAAATTTTGATTGCTGGAGCTAAAGGCATGGTTGGTACAGCTCTGCAATTAGAACTAAAAAAAAATAAAAACGTAAGACTTTTAACACCCTCAAGAAAAGAGGTTGATTATTCTGATTTTAAACAAGTAAATAGTTACTTTTATAAAATGAAGCCAGATTATGTTTATATCCTGGCAGCAAAAGTTGGTGGTATTTTAACTAATTCTAAAAATCATGTGAGTTTTTTTGAGGAAAATATTCTAATAGCAATTAATTTATTTAAAGCGATTTATAAACACAAAGTTAAAAAAACATTATTTTTAGGTAGTTCATGCGTTTATCCAAGAGACTCTAAGCAGCCAATAAAAGAAGAATATTTCTTTAAAGGTCCTTTAGAGCCAACGAATGAAGGTTATGCACTAGCAAAGATAGCATCTATTAGATTGGCCTATTTTTATAAGCGTCAATATGGATTAAATATAATTTGTCCCATGTGCACAAATATTTACGGAACCAATGATAATTATAATCCAGAAACATCTCATGTAATGTCAGCGTTAATTAAAAAAATTTCTGACGCAAAGCATAATAATCTAGAAGAGGTTGTGTTATGGGGCACCGGCAAACCAAAAAGAGAATTTATGCACGTAAAAGACGTCGCTAGAGGATTGGTATTTTTAATGAATAATTCAAATGATTTTTTAATAAATTTAGGAGTTGGTTATGACATTTCTATAAAAAGTCTATCTAGTTATATAGTCAAAAAATTAAATTATAATGGAAAAATTGTTTGGGACAAAACTAAACCGGACGGAATGCCAAGAAAACTTTTATCAACTCAAAAAATTGATAAATTAGGATTTGTTTCAAAAATTGACATAAAATCAGGCATTTCAAAAACAATTAAAGAATATAAAAATATTTTTATCAATAAATAAAAAAATTTATAATTATGAAAAAAAATTCACTTTCTATTAAAATTAATAAAAAAAAAATTATATCTAATCTAAATAATTTAAAACAGAAATACTATGAAGTTCAAAAAAGTAAGTATTGGTATCCTCTAATGACTCCCACATATAATGAAAAAGAAATAATGCAGGCTTTACATTCTATGATTACGTTTAATACCACAATGTTCAATAAGACTATGAAATTTGAAAAAAAATTTTCTAGTTTTAATAAAACAAAATATTCTGTCATGGTAAATAGCGGATCCTCTGCAGATTTGTTAATTAGCTTCACTCTAGTTGATAGATTATTAAGAATTTTAAAAAAAGGAGATGAAGTTATAGTCCCAATTTTAACCTGGCCAACACATATTTGGTCTGTAATTATGGCTGGCCTAAAAGTTAAATTGGTTGATATAAATCCAGACAATCTCAATATTGATATAAATATTTTAAAAAAATCTATAACAAAAAATACAAAAGCAATATTTTTAGTGCATGTTCTTGGAAATCCATGCCCAATGAAAGAAATATTAAATATAGCCAAAAAACATAAATTACTTATTTTAGAAGATTGTTGTGAAGCATTAGGAGCAAAATACAATAACAAAAATGTTGGAAATTTTGGTTTAGCTGCAAGTTTTTCATTCTTTTTCGCTCATCATATAAATACCATGGAAGGAGGAATGATCGTTACTAATTCTAAAAAAATAATGAAGAATTTAAAAATTATAAGAGCCCATGGCTGGAGAAGGGCAATTATAAAAAACTTTAATAATAACTATACTAACTTTTATAAAAAATTTGAATTTCTTAATTGGGGCTTTAATGTTAGACCAACTGAACTGCAAGCTGGCTTTGGTATTGAACAATTAAAAAAAATTTATTTATTTAATAAAAATAGAAAAATTTTTTTTAATAGATTTTATGATGCATTCAAAAACAGTATTTATTTTTATTTTCCAAAAGTTGAACCCGAATCTGAACCAAGTTGGTTTGCTATACCTATTATTTTAAAAAAAAATTGCCCTTTTAACAGAAATATTATTCTTAAATATTTAGAGAGAGAAGGAGTAGAAACAAGACCGATTATTGTGGGAAATTTAGCAAATCATCCTGTTAACGAATTATTTCCAGAGTTTAGTCAAAAGATTTTCCATGGTGCAAATTATATCCATAATAATGGATTTTATATTGGACTAAATCCAATGGTCGATATCAAAGTGATTGATAGTTTGATAAAAAAATTTAATTATTTTTTTAATAATTATTTTAAATTTTAAAAATTTTATATTTTTTTAATTTTTTTTAAAGAACAGAAAATAAATTTTTCTCAAGGGTCTTAAAATTATTATAAATATTATAAATAGGCTATTTTGTTTGTTATTAATTCTTATTCTTACTTCTTGAAAAAGATTTTTTAAAAAACTAATTTTACTTGAAAATCCATAAAGATCAAATATAGCAATAATTTCTTCTTTTTTTGTACTCACGCAAGAAAATTTATAAGTTTTTATAAATTTGTACAAAAAATCCCAATCAGCAAGATATTTGTATTTAGTATTAAACATTCCAATCTTTTTAATAGAATTTAATTTAATAAAAAAACCTACAAAACTAGGAATTATGTTAAAATTATAGTGTATTCTTTTAGGAAAATAACCACTATAAGTTTTATTTTTGATTACAGTGCCAGCAATAGCTTCTCGGTGAGGATATCTTAATATGTAATTGTGAATTAAATTAATTGCGTTTTTAGATAAGTAATCTCCACTATTAATAAAACCGATATACTTTCCTGAAGATAATTTTAATCCAACATTCCAAGCAGCAAATATTCCATTGTCTTTATGACTAGTCCAATAATCAATATATTTATCATATTTTTTTATAATCGATAAAGTGCCATCATTAGATGAACCATCAATGATTATATATTCTAGGTTTGGGTAGTTCTGTCTAAGAACACTTTTAATAGTATTTTCAATATTGCTCTTGTCATTAAGAACGACAGTAATAATAGTTATAATAGGAAATCTTTTTTCATTTTTTCTAAAAAAACCATATTTTCTTTTTCCTCCAGATTTAGCATATATTAGATTATTATTTAAAAGATTTGATTTGAATTTTTCATCTTTATAATAAATTGAAGTTTTAATTTTTGAATATTTCTGTACACAAGGGGTATTTTCAAATTTTTTTAATAAATAGATTTTTTGATTAAAAATATTATTCATATAAATATTTACAATATAAATATATATTTCAATTATAAATGATTAAAATCTTAAAAGAAATTTTTCAAATAATAAGTTTTAAGCAAAAAGTTTCTTTTTTTTATCTACAGCTTAGTATTATATTTTCATCATTAGTTGAACTAATTAGTATATTCACAATTCTATTATTTGTTAAAATTAGCTATAATTTTGATTTTGTATTAAAAAATTACTATTTAAATTTTTTTTTTGAAAATTACTTAAATTTTAATAAGTACATTTTTATTCTTTATTTAGGAATTTTTGTTTTAATTTTCACATTATTAAGCATTGCTGTATCTTTATTTACTAATTGGTTTATAATTCGATTTGCTGAAAAAACGCATCAAGAGATTAGTAATATTATATATTTCAAATTTATCAATCAAACTTGGAAATCTAATTTTTCAGGAACTTTTTCAGAATTCAATTCTTTAATTTTTAACAATCTGACTGAAGTTAAAAATAGAATTTTTTATTCTTTATTTCAGATAAATAATAAATTCTTTATTCTGCTTTTTTTTAGTCTGGCAATTTTTATTTATAGTAAGTATATTTTTTTAATAGGTCTTTTAATTCTTGTTATTTTATATATTATTTTATTTCGTTTTATTAAAAAAATCGCTAGCAGCAATTCTGATAAAACAGTAAAAATTATTGATGAAAAATCTAAAATATTAAGTGACAGTTTTTTAGGCATAAGAGAAATTTCATTATTATCTCTTGAAAATAAATATTATAATAGATTTAATACATTAGGGAATAGCATTATAAAATATGTAAGTAAGAACGTTGCCCTTTCTCATTTGCCAAGATTAATAATAGAATATTTTTCATATTGTTTTATTGTTATACTAATAATCTTAATTATAAAATTATCAGGTCATCCAGAAGAAATACTTCCGACAGTCATTTTTTTAGGTTTTGCAGGATTAAAAATTATTCCATCATTAAATCAAATATATGTAGGATTCATCAATATCAGAATCGGAATTCCATATTATAAGGATTTAAAAAAAAAATTTTTATTATCTTTAACAAAAGAGGATCACGAAAGATTATCAAAAAATATCAATAAAAAAGTAAAAAAGTTACAGATTAAAAAAAGTATTGTTTTAAAAAAAATATATTTAAAGTATCAAAATAGTTCAACTTATTCATTAAAAGATATAAATTTAAAAATTCCAATTCATAAAGTTATAGGAATAACTGGACATAGCGGCTCAGGAAAATCAAGTCTAATTGATGTTATTTTAGGTTTTGTAAATCCCACAAAAGGAAATGTCTTTATAGATGGAAAAATTTTTAAACCTTCTCAGATGAAGAGTTGGCAATATAATTTTTCAGTATTAACAAATAATATTTTTTTTTCTAATAATTCAATTTTAGAAAATATTGCTTTTGGACAAGATTTAAAAAGTATAGACTTGGATAAAGTTGAAAATATTTTGAAGCTATTAAAAATTAATAAAATTATTGAAAAACTTCCAAATAAATACTTAACTAACATTAATGATAAAGATGCTGGCTTTTCAAGCGGAGAAAAACAAAAAATAAGTTTAGCAAGATCTTTATATTTTAATAAAGATTTTTTAATATTAGACGAAGCAACTAATTCATTAGATTCTCTCTCAGAGAATTATATAATAAATTTAATTACAAAGATCAAAAGCAATAAGACAATTATTATTATAACTCATAAAATTGATACATTGAAATTTTGCGATTTAATCTTTTTGTTAAAAGATGGTTCCTTAGTTCAACAGGGTACATACAGGCATTTGATGTCAAAAAACTTAATAAAAAAAAACCTTATTAATTAATTTTTATGAAAATATTAATTACTGGTGCGGCAGGATTTATTGGATATCATTTGTCAAAAAGTTTTTTAAAAAGTAATTGTAAAGTTTATGGAATTGACAGTTTAAATTCTTACTATTCAATAAAATTAAAAAAATTAAGATTAAACAAATTATTAAATAATAAAAATTTTTATTTTACGAAACTGAATCTTTGTAATTATCATAATTCATTAAACTTAATAAAAAAAATTAAACCTGATTATGTTTTCCATTTAGCTGGGCAGCCCGGCGTAATCTATTCCTTTACAGATCCCATAAGCTATAAAAATAATAATATTCATGCTACTGAAAATTTAGTTAAAATTATTAATATTTATAAACCTAAGAAATTTATTTTTGCCTCCTCTAGTTCTGTTTATGGAAACAAAAAAAAATTTCCCATTACTGAAAATCAATTATTAAAACCAGAGAATTATTATGGAAAGACAAAAAAAATATGCGAAAAAGAAATTAAGAGTAAATTGAAAGTTCCGTACATTATTTTTAGGTTATTTACTGTTTATGGCTCTCTTGGACGTCCAGACATGTTTTTTTCAATTTTTTTAAGAAAAGTTTTTACCAGAAAAAATATTAATTTATACAATTATGGAGAGTACGTAAGAGATTTTACTTATATAGATGATGTTATTGATGTGTTTCGAAAAGTTATGTTTTTGAATATTAAAAAAAAGATATTGAATGTTTGCTCTTCTAATCCCATTAAAATGAATGAATTAATAAAGATAATAAGAAGAATTTTAAAAATAAAAATTATTATTAATTATAAAAATAGTAGAAAAGGAGAAATGACGAAAACTTATGGATCAAATTTAAGACTGCAAAAACTTATAAACAAAAAAAAATATTTTAGAATTGATCAAGGTATAAGAGTAATCATAAAAAAATTTAGTAATTTAGAAAAAAAAATAAAAGTTAATTAATTTTTATGAGAAGATGTGTTATTAAGTTTTATACTTCATTGGCTAATATATATTCATATATTTTTAGTAAAAAGTATTTTCGATTTATAAATGAAGTTTTATACAATTTAAGTTTAAAGGCCAAAGGCTATACTAATTATGGTTCATTATCTTTAACAGGGGAAAAATATTTTATCAAAATCCTAGCCAATTCAAATCCAAGCTTGTGTATTGATATAGGTGCAAATACAGGAAATTTTTCGAAACATTTAATTGAAAACACATCTTCAAATGTCATAGCTTTTGAACCACTCAAAAAAGCTTTTGAAGATTTAAAAAAAATTGAAAAAAATTATCCAAAAAGATTTTTTGCATTTAACTACGGCCTAAGTAATAAAAACAAAAAATCTTATATATTTTTTAGTGATAATAAGTCTGAAAAAGCAACATTTAATATTAACTTTGATAAGGTTACTTTTTTTTCTAGAAAAAAAATTCAAAAAAATATTGCCACCCTTATTACTCTCGATTCATTTTATTTAAAAAATAAATCTCTATTTAAAAATGGATTAGATTATATTAAAATTGATTCTGAGGGTTATGAATATCAAATATTAACAGGTGCAAAAAAAGTTTTAAATATTTTTAAGCCAAAATTTATTCAGATCGAAATGAATCAGTATAATATATATAATAATTTTAATATTTTTCAGTTTTCTAAAATATTATTAAATTATGACGTATTTAGAATTCTTCCTTATAGATCTGGTATATTAAAAATTAATCCCATTTATGCTGATAATAATATTTTTCATCTATCAAACTTTATTTTTATAAGAAAATAGAATAATTTTATAAATACTTATATTTTATTTTAAGTTTACTATAAATTTTTTTTTTTAAAAAATTAACGCCATAAATAGTTTTTAAAGCAATTTTTTTATTAACGTCATAATTAACTTTATTAGCAAGTACTTTGTTAATCATTATTTTTAATTTATTTTTTTTAGATTTATATAAATTTATGTTGTTATGGAAATATTTCTTTTTTTTAGAATATTCATTATATAAAAAATGATACACCTTATTATTTAGACTTAAAGTAAAGCTAAATTTTTTATTTAATTTAATATTTTTAATTTTTAAATTTCCTATTTTTTGATCCACAAAAATTTGGTAAAAGTCATGATAAAACCATCTATTCAAAATATTTTTATAATTAAAATTACTATTATTTTCTCTGATTATAAAATTTTCTTTATTATAAAAAATTTTTTCCTTAAAATTTTCAATATCACTAACGTAAAGTTTAACTTTATATTTTTTTGCCAATTTAAATAAAAATTTTGCATCAAGATTTTTAATCGCTAAAGGTTTTTCACAGAAAATGTTTTTTTTTTTTCTTAACAAAAATTTCACTAGTTTAAAATGCGTTTCATCTGGTGTCGCAATAAAAACCCAATCTATTTTATTAAGTTTTTTTTTAAAATTAGTTTTCGAATTTGCTATAAAAACTATATTAGTATTTTTTTGCAAAATTTTTTTAATTTTTTTCCCCCAATTTCCATATCCTATGATTGCGGTATTAATCATTAATTTTTTTATTAATAATATGCGCTATATTTATGCAAGTATTCCATTTAGACGACAATATTGTGATAAATTTTTTATAAAATTTAATTTCGCCTAGTCGCTCATCAGTCTTTTCTTTTTTTATTTTTAAAGTTCTTACAATATAATACGATCCTATATATTTGGATTGTTTCAGAAAGTTTAAAAATTGAGAGGAATGTGAAATAAATTTTCTAAAATTACTGCTAGCTTTATTTTTTATTATACCTTTGTTTATAAATTTTTTTTTATTATTTTTAAAATTAGGAAAAATTGATGATTTAAGTACTTCAATTTTAGAATTTTTAACGTCACTTAATAAATGAAAATTTGTTCCAAGATAAGGATCAACACACACAAAATTACCATCTAATACAACGAAACTTTTATTTGAATATTTTTTTGGAAGTTTAACTATAATTTTTTCAACTAATTCATATCTTCTTTTTGAAATGTTTTTTACATTTAATTTTTTTAAGATTGCATTATTGTTACTATAGGCAGCTATAATTATTTTATCGTATCTTCCTAAGTCTTTCTTAGTTATGCTTTTATTTAAAAGCAATTTAATATTTTTATTTTTATTTATTTTTTAAGAAATATATTTTTTAATTTTAAAATAATTAAGATTTTTTTCTTTTACTTGTATAAAATTTGAAATTTGTTTGTATTTATTTTGTTTTATTATTGTATATTTTAGATTATTTTTTCTTAAAAAATTTATATAATTTGTATATTTAGTTTTGCTATTGTAATTTGAGATTGCATAATAATTTTTTGTCTTTCCAAAAAATTTTCTTCCAAAATATTTAATAAAACTATTTTTTGAACTTTGTATATTTTCTACTGTTTTTTTTGATCTTGGATAATGATACCCCTCATGAAATCTTAATTGATTTGCTCTCGTCGCACCTTGCATTATTGATTTTTCAGATTCATACAGATCTATTTGGTGTTTTTTTGATAAAATTAGAGCTATCGATGATCCAAATATTCCGGAGCCAATAATTGCTATTTTCATTTAATAACTTTATTTAAAATTTGAATAAATTCATTTGTATTATTTTTTTTATAATTTTTCAGAACATTTAAGTAGTTATTTTTTATTTTTTTTTTTATTATTTTGTCTTTTAAATTTAGTTTAATTAAAATATTTGATATTTTTTTATGGTCTCCTATTTTAACCAAAAATCCATTTCTTCCATTTTGAAGTATTTGTCTAGGACCGACATTACAATCAGTTGATATTATTAATTTTTTTAATACAGCAACTTCTAACAATATATTTGGATTACCTTCATATTTAGAGGTTAATATGAAAACATCTGATAATTTAATGTATGGAAATGGATTTGGAGTAAAGTTTATTATTTTTACAATACTAGTTAGATTATTAGTTTGTATAAAATTTTTTATTTTATCCTCATTTTTTCCGGAACCTATCAATAAAAGTTTAACTTTTCTGAATTTAATTAATCTTTTAATAGAATGTAATAATGTTATTTGATCTTTTTGATCAACTAATCTTCCAACGGAAATTAATTTTAGTATTTTTTTATTTTTAAAGAAATTAAATTTATTTTTTTTTTTAGATTTTTTTAAAATTTCTTGTCTATTTAAAATTTGTTTGTGAATATAACAATTTAAATTAAAAAAAGCATAAAATTTTTTTTTAAAAATTTTTGATGGTACTATAATGCCATCAGCTTTTGAGTAAAAATAATAAAAAATTTTTTTCAATATAAAACTTTTTATATATTTGTCTGGAGATGTATTACATCTAATTATAATTTTTGATCGAGTAATTATTGCAGCAATAATAGCAAATACATTAGCTTGAAATGATATAATTATAATTTTTTTTTTAAAATTAAATAAAATAATTCTTATAAAACATGCAACTATTTTATAAATTCTAAAATTTTTAAAAATTTGTAAAGAAGGGTATATTACTTTAATATTTTTATTAAATTTATATATTTTTATAAATAATTTATTCTCAATTTTTTTATTATAAGTGCAAAAAAAAATATTAAATTTTTTTATAGCTAAATCGTTAACTAAGCCGAAAAGATTTTTAGTTACACCTCCTCCCTCTATGGATGGATTAAAAAATATTAAGTTATTTTTTTTGTTCAATTTGGATAATTATTGATTTATACTAGTCCTTAATAAATTTTCTTAAAAAAATTACAGATTTTCTAATCATATTTCTCATTGAAAACTCTCTATTAATAATTTCTGCTTTTTCGTTTAATTTAGTATTGCTTATTTTTTTTATTTTACACATGCCGGATAAATTATAAGAAAATTTTAATTCCATTTTTTTTTGATTGTTATTGTATATTTCTAATATTCTTTTAAATGTCTCTCTATTATTAATTTCTACCCAGAAGTTATCTCTATACTGATTTTTACAATAAGGTAGCCAAAATGTATCGTCTATAACAAAGTTACCATTAATTTTTAATTTAGTGAAATATAAATATATAATTTTTTCTACATGATCTGCTGTATGTGTTGTGTCTAAATAAATAATATCTAATTTATTCTTAATATGTCTTTTTATAAATTTATAATTATCGTCTCTAGATTTTAAAAAAACCCAATTTTTATTCTTAAATAATTTGGAGCAATCATTAACATCTACAGAAGTTAATTTACCTTTATTTTTACAACATTTTAAAAAATAAAATGTTGAGTAACCTTTTTGAACACCAAATTCTAAAATATTGGGCCTATTAATTTTAATCAAATCTTCATTAAGGAAATTTTTAATTTTTTTATATGTTTTATTTTTAATATAATGTTTGAGTTTCATTGAGTATTAAAATCTATTAGATTTAATTTTTATTGAAATGTTTTAATCTTTTTATGATAGTCCAAAATTTAGTATGTGCTAAATTTTATATAAATTTTTATTAATAATTTTCAAATATTTATTACAATTTTTGTTAAAGTCAAATCTTTCTAAGATTTTAAAATTATTACTCTTTATTTTTTTTAAATTTTTTCTCTTAATTTTTTTTATAATTTCTGATAGCATAAGATAATCATTAACCGGATATAAGGTTCCATATTTATAATTTTTAAGGATTTCTCTTGGTCCAGTAGGGCAATCAGAAGAGACTATTTTTTTATTTAAATATACTGCCTCAAGTAATACATTAGGTAGCCCTTCAAATTTTGAAGATAAAATAAATACATCACTTTTTTTAAGATATGGATATGGGTTTTGTTTAAAACCTAACAATTTAACTATTTCTTGTAAATTATTTTCAGTTATGAATTTTATTAAATTAATATATTCATCACCTTTGCCAATTATTGCTAATTTGATTTTAATATCATTTTTTATTTCATTAATTGCTTTTAGTATAATTATTTGATTTTTCTGATCAGTTAATCTTCCAATATTGATTAAATTTAAAGAATTTTTATTAAAAAAAGTAAATTTAATTTTTTTTTTAGATTTTAGATTTATTATATGACTATCTAGTGGATTATATATATTTGTTGAATTAATATTAAATAAATTTTTCATTTCTTTTTTAAATACTCTGCTATTAACGATAATTAGTTCAGCATAACTATAAAATAATTTAAATATAAAATTTTTTAGAAAATTTTTAGACCAGCTGTAAGGCGATGTATTTGATCTAACTATTATTTTAATTCTAAATAAAAATGCAAAAATTAGAGCGTAAATATTACCTTGAAAAGATAATATTAAAATTTTTTTTTTTTTTAAAATAAAATTTTTAAATATGAAATATAAACACAACAATATTCTTATTCTTCTTGTTAAATTTTTAGAAGAAAAAAATAAATTTGGAACACAGAAATTAATTTTTTTACTAAATAATTTTCTTTTTTCTTTATTTAATGTTACCAAATAAATAAAATTTAATCTCTCTGCTAAATAATTTGAAATATAATATAAATTTTTTTCTACACCACCATCTTCAATTGAAGGTGCAAATATTATTAACTCTTTCTTAATCATTTTATTATAAATTTTTATAGTAAATTCTACCTAAAGAATTACAATAAAATTAAATCTTTTTTAGTGATAAATAAGTGAAATTAAATAGAAAATAAAAAAATATCCATAATACTTTAAATAATTTATTTTAAAATTTTCAATTTCAATTTTTATTAGTGAACTTTTTAAAAATATTGTGAACAGAATAATTAGCAGTGGATCAAAATATTTTTGAAAAATTGTATTAAAATAAAAACTTAAAAATATAATTAAAAATATTAATAAATTGCTAATAAAATTTTCCTTAAAAAAGAAGTAAATAGTCATTATAGATAAAGAGCAAATAATAAAAAATAAGTAATGATTAATATGTAAATAAAAAAATTTATACACAATTCCACCTCCGTGAGGATTTTCTGCATAGGTAAAATCTTTAGAAAAGATAAATATTAAAATTGCAATTAAAATATAAATTAATATTTTTTTTTTAAAAAAACTAATAAATGAATATAAATTCTTTTTTGAGAATATTAAAAATGGTAATAAGTAAAAAAAAATTATCGAAGGAACTAAATAAAAGTTATTAAAAAAATTTTTCGAAAAATAACCAGATACAATTGAAATGTCAGTGGTATAAAAAAAAAAAAAAAAGAATATTGCTGGTATACTGCAAAATAAGATAGAAATAAAAATTATTAAATATTTTTTTATATAAAACTTTTTCTTACAAATTTCATAAAATAATAAATAAAAAATAAATAAAATATAATATTGTCTCGTGTAAAATGTTAAAAATAAAAATATTATAGAATATAGAAAAAAATCTAACCTATTTGTTTTAACATATTTCAAAAAAAAAAAGGTAAAGAACAAGAAAAAAATTAATGCAGTATTGTCAGTAGTTGGCCATATAGCCGAAGATCTAAAGTAAGGAGAAAAAAATATTAGTAATGAGAAAAAAAATATTGAGTTTTCATTTTTATATTGAGATTTTAAACATAGATAGAAAATTAATGGTATTAATAAACAAATATGAAAAAATATTAATTTTATAATATATATACTCTGAAATATTTTTAATAAAAAACCAATAATTACATAATGTAGAGGGAAATGGTATTTATTAGTTTGCAACATGTCGTTCACACCATTTGCAATGTTGATAGAAATTTTTAATATAAATTGATATGTATAATTGAAGTCTTTTAAAGACCCCCCGCTTGAGTCTTCGCTAAATATAAAACCTATAAGTATAAATAAATAAAATATTAATATAGGTATAATTTTATTTTGATTTTTTTTTAAAAGCATAGTTTAGTAAAAATAAATTATTTTATTTAATTGTTTTAATATATTGTTTAAGAAGAATTATTTGTGCTATTATCATGAAACCATTTATTGATATCATAAATCTCTCTAAGGTAGAGCTGACGTAAAATTTAGTATCTAACGTAGTAGTTAAATAAACAAAATATATTAATATTAAGCTTATCAATAAGTAGATTTTTAAAAATTTAACACTTCTTTTTTTTTTAATTAAAAAAACTGAAATTATTGAAAATAAAATAGAAAAGTTTTTTATAGTATAAAATATCATGTATATTGTAGCAGTTTTTATCGTCTCAAAAATACTTGAAATACTCAATTTTGATAAAAAACTAATTTCGTAAATACCCTTTCTAGGATTTATTTCAAGATCGTAATATTTGTATATAAACACCTTTAAGACAAGAATAAGAAAAATGTATGTTATTACATAAAATTTTTGCACATTGCTTATTTGACTTAAAACAATCAGTAAAATAAAAAAAACCACATAGATTATACCTTCTGTTTTAGTCCATAATAGTAAATTTATAATTAAAAATGAAAATAATAAGTTTTGATATGATAATTTATTTTTATCATAAATTTCATGAAGTATAATTGAACATATTATCAGCAATGTAATAATGAATATTTCAGGAGCGCTAGAAAGAATTTTGTATTGATAATTTGTGAAAACTAAAAATAGCAAAATTAGAAACTTAGTAAAATTTTTAAACTTAAAATAATCTAACAAAGTTATTAGTGCTAATAAATATAAAAAGACATAAATTAATCTTCCAAAATACTCTAATTGTAAGAAATTTATTTTCCAATAAAATGCCCAGATATAAGAAAATAAATGTGGATGCCATTCATATCCATGCACCTGAGGAAGGTTTTGTATAAGTCCACCTTTAAAAAATAATATTGTTTTAGGAAAATAAAAAAGTTTTGCATCCCAAGTTAAGTCTAAATTTGATGCAATGTTTATACTTAATAAAATAAAAAAAAAAAATAAATAAAAAGTATTTAATTTAAAAAAATTTATAAAAAAATTTTTTTTTAAATAAATAAATAAATATAAAGATATATAAAAAAATATTATTATATAAAAATATGAATTTATATCTAATTTTAAAAAAGATAAAATTAATAAAATATTGAAATTAATAATTATATTATATAGAGCAAAAAAAATTTTATTTTGAAAATTTTTATTTGTATTAAATATATTTAATGGAACTGAAGATATTATAAAAAAGACAAAAAATGATAGAAAGATCTGAAAAAGCTCAATCATTTTGTTAGATAAAAACAGCTGTTATAATTATCAATAATTTTATAGTTTTCTAATAAAATTTTATTTTGCAAAGTAATTGATAAATTTTTAATTTGATCATTGATTAAATTATTATTCTCATCTTTAAAGTTAATATAAATGTTATCATGAGTAATGCTTTCAAATGGAAAATAAATTTTTTTTTTCAAAGATTGTTTTTGAATATTGTTAATATAAATTATTTTATTATTGAGATTATTTTTATTATAAATGTTCTTAACCTCTATTTCTATATTTAATGATTTTAGATTTTGGTTATATAAAAAAAATTCGATCTCAGTTATGACGTTTGAATATCTAATATTTTTATTTACTACAAAAGTATTATTTTTATCTGTTGCAAAATTCTTAATATATTTTCCAGGGTAATTAATAAGAATTAATTCATTAGTTTTTTTGCTGTCGTCGTATTTTGACAGAATTGGTTTAAAAATCATCCATAGAGTTGGTTCAATGCTTGAATAATTAATAATTTTTATATTGTGAACATTTTTATAATTCTTTTTTAAGTATTCAATATATCCAAATCCCTCTTTAGAACAAAAACCATAAGATTTGATTAATCTTTCTTTGTAAGTCAAAGTTAGCATATCAATTGTATTTTTAAATAAATTGTAATTGTTTATTATTAACAGTAATAAAAAAAAATATGCGATATATAAAATTCTTTTTTTAATCATTGCTTACGCTTATTTATATTATTTTATAAAAAATAATTATACTTAATAAAAAATAAAAATAGATATTTTAATTTATTTATTTTCTTACAAGGGGTATTTTTTAATCAATTAACTACGCTTGTTCTCTATCTCAACTAGTTCGTACTCCTTTTTATCTAGAAAAATTTTAGGCTTGAAATTATTATAGTATGTAGATCTAATTATATTTCTTAATTTTTGTTTTTTTATTGGGAATTTCAAAATTTGTAATCTGTTTAACTTTTTTTTTGTGAATATTATTCTCCTCCAAATTAAATTTTTATTTAAAAAACTATTAATATTATTATTATTGATTAATTTTAATATTTTTAAAAAAACCTTATATTGGTTTATCAGAGTTTTATTTATTAAAGTTTTAACATTGTCTCTTTTGTTAATTTTAAATTTGTGAACATATATTATTTTTCCACTATCAATTTTTTTATTCATATGATGTACTGTGATCCCATGAAATTTATCATTATTGAACAAAGCAAAATTTACACCACTGCTACCAGGATATTTAGGCAATGCAGTATGAAAATTTATAGCTAACTTACTATTCTTAAGTATTTTCTTTTCTAAAATAATGTGGGTGTATAAAGAAAATATATAATCAAATTTTTTTTTATATATATATTTCGGTATTTTATTTTGACCAGAATCTATGATTTCTAATTGATAATTTTTTTTTAGTTTTTTTACTACCTTTTCATGTAATGAATAATTTTTTTTAATAAAAATTAGAATTTTCTTATTATTTATTAGTGATTTCATACTCCATACTGTATTTTGTTTAAAAATTTAAATTAAATTTTTTTAGTATTTAATAATATTAATTTATAATATTTTATAATCTATGCTTTGTAAAAATAAAAAAAAATTATTATTTTGGGATCCCGTAATAAGAAAAAAAGAAATATTAAATATTAAAAAAGTTTTAGATTCAAATCATCCAAACGAAGGTATTTTTACAAGATTATTTGAGCAGAAAATTAAGAAATTATTAAATGTTAAATATGCCGTTTGCGTCACAAGTGGAACCTCTAGTATTTTTTTAGCACTAAAATCTTTAGGAATTAAAGCGGGTGACGAGGTAATAATTCCAGATCTAACATTTGGTGCGACAGCTAATGCAGTTAATTGGGCAGGTGCAAAGTTAATTTTATGTGATGTAGATGATAATTTATCTTTAGATATTAGTATTCTAAAAAAATTAATTAATAAAAAAACCAAAGCAATTATTCCTGTCCACGTTAGTGGAAGAGCAACTAATCTTGACCAAATATTAAGATTAGCTAAAAAAAATAATATTTTTGTAATAGAAGATGCCGCTGAGGCATTATTTTCTAAATACCAAAAAAAATTCCTTGGTACATTTGGTCATATAGGTTGCTTCTCATTGACCTCCAGTAAAATTATTACTACTGGTCAAGGCGGTGTATTAGTGACAAATAATAAGTTTTTTTTTAATGAAATTTGCTTACTCAAAAATAATGGTGTTCAATTTATGAAGAATGATAATTTTAAGCATATTAGAAGTGGTTATAATTTTAAATTTACAAATATACAAGCTGCTATGGGTCTTGCGCAAATTGATACTATTGAATCAAGAGTTTTAAAATTAAAAAATAATTATAAATTATATTATCGTGAATTAATAAATGTAAATGAAATTCAAGTCCAAAAATTTGACATAAAAAATGGTTCATTACCATTGTGGATAACTGTATTAGCTAAGAGCAACAATCATTTGTTTTATTTTTTGAAAAAAAAAAATATTTTTTGTAGAAAATTTTGGTATCCTTTACATAGTCAGCTTCCTTATAAAAAAAATAAAAAATTTTTTAAGAAAAGCTCTGTTCTTTCAAAAAAATTACTTTGGCTCCCCTCATCTTTAATGTTATCAAAAAAAGATATAATTTACATTTGTACACAGATAAAAAAATTTTATAGTAAATTTAATTAATAATTTTTAATGAGAAAAAAAAAAGAACTTTCAATAATACTACCAGTTTATAATGAAAAAGAAAGTCTGGGAGTTTTTGTAAAAGTTTTAGACTCAATTATTACTTTTAATTATGAAATAATAATTGTTTATGACTTTAAAAAAGATAATACAGTTATAGAAGGTAAAAAATTACAGAAACTTTATAAAAATATAAAGTTAGTGCACAATAATTTAGGTCCAGGCATTAAAAATGCAATAATTTTTGGAAAAAAATTTTGTAATTATGATAATATTTTATTGACTACAGTTGACGAAATTTTCCCAATAATTGCTTTTGATAAAATGTTAGATTTAATTGTTTATAAAAATTACGATATGGTTAGTGGAACTAGATATAATTTAGGCGGGAAAAGATTAGGAGGATCTTTTATTGGAAAATTTCTTTCTTATTTTGCTAATAAATCGTTTGTTTTTCTAACTTCATTTCCAATATCTGATTTAACAACAGGAATTAAAATGTTCAAAAAAAATATTTTGGAAGAAATTTCTTTCAAGAATCGGAGTAATGGCTGGGTTTTCGCATTTGAGTTGTCAATCAAAGCTTTTTTGCTGAATAAAAAAATTGGAGAAATAGGTTTGTTGTCCGTTGACAGGCTTTTTGGAGGCTTTTCTACATTTAAGCCAATTCTTTGGATTAAGGATTATTTTAAATGTTATTGGTGGGGCTTGATTAATATATATAAAAAGAAAATTACAAAAAAATAATCCTTGTTAATTAATTTTTAAAATTTTCATATTAATAGTTTATACAAATGAAAAAAAATATTTTGATTATTGGTGGTGCTGGCCACATAGGATTACCACTTGGTTTATTGTTTGCTAATAAAGGACAGAATGTAATTCTTTATGATAAAAATAAAAAAACTATAAATAAAATCAATAGTTTAAAAATGCCATTTATGGAAGAGGGCGGTAATAAATTATTGTTAAAAAATAAAAAAAGAATATTTGCGACAAACAGAAAATTATATGTAAAAAAAGCAGAAATTATTATTATTTGTATAGGAACTCCAATAAAAAAAAATAAAAAACCTGATTTAGTTTTCTTTTTTAAATTATTTAGAGAAATAAAAAATTTTTTAGATCCTAACCAATTAATTATAATAAGAAGTTCAATTTTTCCAGGTACTTGTCAAAAAGTTTCAAATTTTCTAGGAAAGAATTTTAAAAAAATTTCTTATTGTCCAGAAAGAGTTGTTCAAGGAAAGTCAGTGACAGAACTTCCAAAATTGCCACAAATAATTTCCGGATTATCAAAAAAAGCAATAATTGAGTCTCAATTATTATTTAATTTAATTTGTCATAAAACAATTGTAACTTCTGTAACAGAGGCGGAGTTAATAAAATTATTTTCAAACGCATGGAGATATATAAATTTTTCAATTGCTAATCAATTTTATATGATATGTGAAAATTTAGGAATTAATTTTAAATCCTTACGAAAAAATATGATCACCGGTTATGCTAGAAATAAAGGCATTCCTTTATCTGGTTTTGCAGCAGGCCCTTGTTTATATAAGGACACGGAACAACTTAATAGTTACTTCAAAGAAGAATTTAATTTAGGAAAAATAGCAATTAATATTAATGAATCGTTACCAAATTTTATTTATAAAAAATTAAAAAATAAATTTAGATATAATTTAAGAAATAAAATAATTGGTATTTTGGGTATTGCTTTTAAAGCAAATATTGATGATGTAAGAGATTCTTTAGCTATTAAATTAATGAAACTTTTGCAACAAAAAGGATTTAAAGTTATCTTTTCAGATTATTTAGTTAAAATGAAAAATAATATTAGTACTAAAAAATTGGTTTCAAAATCAGACATAATTATTATTGGAGCTCCGCATAACGTTTATAAAAATTTAAAATTTAAGAAAGATAAATATTTAGTTGATACTTGGGGTATGTTTAAATAGAAAAATATTCTAAATAAATTTTATTAACTCTTCTGTTCATAAATTTTTTATTATTATAAAGTACAATATTATTATATGAAAAAAAAAATATTAGTTACCGGAGGAGCAGGATTTATTGGCTCTGCCATTGTAAAATATTTAGTTGAACAAAATTACCAAGTTGTTGTATTCGATAATAATTCTAGAGGTAATTCCAAACGGTTAAAAAAAGTTTGGAATAAAATTAATCTTATAAAGGGAGATATTAGAGATCAAAAAAAATTTTTTTTTGCAGCAAAAGACGTTAATTCAATAATTCATCTTGCTTTTATTAATGGAACTAAATTTTTTTATACTAAGCCTTATGAAATTTTAGATGTAGCGGTTAAAGGCATAATCAATGTTATTGAATCTTGCAAAAAGTATAATATTAAAGAGCTTTATCTTGCATCAAGTTCTGAAGTTTATCAAACGCCTTTAAAAATACCAACAAATGAAAAAGAATCGTTGAAAATTCCGGATGTTTTTAATCCGAGATATTCTTATGGAGGTGGAAAAATTATTTCAGAATTATTTGCAATAAATTTTGCTAAAAAATTTTTAAAGAAACTTATAATATTTAGGCCGCATAATGTTTATGGAAGTGACATGGGAAACGAACATGTAATTCCTGAGTTTATAAAAAGAATAGAAAATTTAAAAAAAAAAGATGATAGTAAATTTTTAATATATGGAACTGGCAATGAAAAAAGATCATTTATTCATATAGATGATTTTATAACTGCTTTTCATAAAATTTTTAAAAAAGGAAAAAATCTAGAAATATATAATATTGGAACAACTGAGATGATAAAAATAAAAGATCTTGCAAAAAAAATTGCTAAAATATTTAATGTAAAAATAAAATTACAAAAGAAAAAATTGTATTTAGGTGGCACAAATATAAGGTGTCCTGATATAAAAAAATTAAAAATACTTGGTTTTAAGCCAAAAATTACTTTAGATATAGGATTGAAAAAAATAATATGAGAAATTTGTCGTCCAAAATTGTAACTAAATGTCAATTATCTAATTCAAAAAAATTAGAATCTATTATTTTTTTGGGTTATTTACCCCCAGTTAACACTTTAAGAAAAATAAACTCTAAACCCTCTGAAGAAAAATCATTCCCAGCAGAACTTTTATATTGCTCAAAATCAAAATTAGCTCAACTTGGTTGTATAATTGATAAAAAAATTCTTTTCCCATATTCATATCCCTACACTAGTAGCACAACAAAAATTTTGCGAGAAAATTTTAAAAATCTATATAGCGATATAAAAAAGATTATATTTCTAACCAAAAATGATCTTATTATTGACATAGGTTCCAATGATGGAAATTTATTAGAAAATTTTAAAGACAATCATCGTGTACTAGGTGTGACACCTGAAAAGATTGGAAAGATCGCAATTCAAAGAGGAGTTCCAACAATAATTGATTACTTTAATAAAGAAGTTTCACAAAAGATTTTTAAAAAATATGGAAAAGCAAAAATAATCACTGCCACAAACGTTTTTGCTCATATGGATAATATAAATAAGATTATGAAGTATATTATTAATTTGCTAAAAAACGATGGAATATTTGTCTCAGAATCACACTATCTATTGCCCTTAATTAAAGACTTGCAATACGACACAATATACCACGAACATATAAGGTATTATTCATTAATGAGTTTAAATTTTTTATTTAAAAAACATAATATTGAGATTATTGACGTTAAAGAAATACCTACCCACGGAGGCTCCATAAGAGTTTATGCTGCCAGAAAAGGTTATTATAAAATTTCCAAGAATGTAAATAAACAATTGAATAAAGAAGAAAAATTTTTAACCAAAAAAAACTTTTTAGTATTTAAAGATAAAGTAGTTTTGTCTAAAATTAAACTTTATAAGTTAATTTATAATATAAAGAAAAATGGTCATAAAATTTACGGAATCGGAGCACCATCACGTGCAACAACTTTAATTAATTATGTTGGTCTTAATCATGATTTGATCGATTGCGTATTAGAGGTTGAGGGCTCTTATAAAATAGGCAATTATATACCAGGAACAAAAATTCCTATTTTAAGTGAAAAGAATTTATTAAGAGATCAGCCAAAATATTTAATATTATTTTCGTGGCATATTTGTAAAGATTTAAAAAGAAACCTCAGAAACAAAGGTTACAAAGGAAAATTTATTATACCTTTGCCAGACCCTAAAATAGAAATTTAACTATAATATTTTTTTTGTTTTAAGAAAAAATAGAAGGCAGCAATATTAAAAGAACTATTAAATTTTTTTTGTAATATTAATTTTTGAATTTTTTCTTTGGTATAAAAAAAAATCTTTATACCTTTCTCAGGATTTTTAATTAACTTTAAATTTTTTGTATAATAACAGTGGATACTCCTTGTATTTCTGCCAGGATCTGCAAAAAAAGTTATTAATTTTTTCAGCGGTTTTGCATTTTTATAACCAGTCTCCTCCAATAATTCTCGACATGCAGATCTAATACTAGTCTCTCCTTTATCAACTCTTCCACATGGAAATTCAAAGTTGTCTTTTTTAATGGGAATTCTTTTTTGTTTTAAAACAATAAATTTATTATTTATAAAAGGAATAATAACAACGTTATCTGTTTCCTTAAAAAAGTGATAATATTGCTTTTTTTTGTAACGTTTATTTATTAGATAAATATCATTGCTTAAATATTTTTTATATTTCACGAATTATTAACTATAAAATAAATATAAATTGTTAAATCAAAATTTTACTTATATCATTATTAAATATCACAATTTACAAAATAGTAAGTTTATTTTTTTATATTATTAAATTTCGTAATATTTTAATTTTAAAATATTATTGACTTTATTAAATGAATTTTTTTGTATAAAAATAGAAAATCGCGGGGTGGAGCAGTCTGGTAGCTCGTCAGGCTCATAACCTGAAGGTCCTTGGTTCAAATCCAAGCCCCGCAACCAAATAATTTATAAATCAATTTTTATGAAGATTTATTATTGGTCGCCACACACTAGTTATGTCGCGACAATCAAATCAGTTATTAATTCTGCTTTAAGTTTAAATAAATACGGAAAAAATAATTATCAAGTTGCAATCATAGACGCAAATGGAGAATGGAAAAATATTGAGAGTGATAAAGTTAAATTTATAAAGTTGTACAGTAAAATTTATTTTAAAATATTTCCAAATAATGGCTATATAAAAAGTAGACTTAGTTATCTATATATATTTATATTTAGATTTATTTCTCTAAAAAAATTAATAAATAAAAAAAAACCAGACTTTTTTTTTATACAATTAATTTCATCATTACCATTAATTTTGATAATTTTATTTAATTTTAAAACTAAATTCATTCTTCGTATATCTGGTTACCCAAGATTATTTTTTTTAAGAAGATTAATATGGAAACTTGCAGCAAAAAAATTATATTTGATAACTTGCCCAACTCAAATTACATTAGATTTTATAAGAAGTGAAAATATTTTTGACACAAATAAATTAATTCTTTTGGAAGATCCTATTTTTAAAGTTAGAGAAATAGTCAAATTAAAAAAATTAAAATTAGAGGAAGATTATGATAGAAATTTTAAATATATTTTGTCAGTTGGTAGATTAACGCGTCAAAAAAATTTTAATTTATTAATCGAGGCTTTTATTGAAATAAAAAAAATTTATAAAGAATATAAATTAATAATCATTGGAGAGGGGGAAGAAAAAATTGCATTAAATAATCTAGTAGAAAAGTCCAAATTAAATAATGATATATTTTTACTAGGGTTTAAAAAAAATATTTTTAATTATTTGGAATTAGCAGATTGTTTAATATCAACTGCTTTATGGGAAGATCCAGGTTTTGTATTAGTTGAGGCCGCCATTTTAAATAAACCGATTATTTCATCAGATTGTTTAAGTGGGCCGAAAGAATTATTTAATGAAAATAATGGTTATTTATTTTTAAATAACTCTAAAGAAGATCTAATAAAAAGATTTATTGAATATAGAAATGCAGATCTAAAAATAACAAAACAAAAAATGTTAATTTCAAAAATTAAATTTAAAAGATATTCTTTATTTAAACATTTTCTTAAAATTAAAAGTTTTTTGTCATGAAGACCGCAAGCGTTATTATGCCCTACTATAAAAAAAAAAAATATTTTAGAGAAGCGTATTATTCGGCATTAAATCAAAACATTAAAAATATGGAGATTATAATAATTTATGATGATAATGACCATTCTGACATAAAATTTTTAAGAAAAATTATTAATAAATATAAAAATACGAAATTAATTATTAATAAGATGCAGCTGGGTGCGGGAGCATCAAGAAACATAGGAATAGAAATTGCAAAAGGAAGGTACATCTGTTTTTTAGATTGTGATGATATTTGGAAAAAAGATAAATTAAATTATCAAATTAATTTTATGAAAAAAAATTTATTAGATTTTACACATACATCTTACTCTGCAATAAAAGAAGATGGACGATTTTTATATAGTTTTAGAGTTAGAAAAATACTAACCTATAATGACTTAATTAAATCCTGTGATATTGCTTTATCAACGGTTGTAATTAAAAAAAATATTTTTAAAAAATATAAATTTTCGGATATAAAAACGAAAGAAGATTATTTGTTATGGCTTCAATTGTCAAAAAATAAAAAAATAAAAATTATTGGTATAGATAAAATTTTTTCATCCTGGCGAAACGTTAGAGATTCTTTGTCTAGTAATGTATGGCAAAAAGTAAAGGATGCTTTTAAAATATATTATGTATATGAAGGAAGATCATTTTGGATAACAATTATAAATATTTGTACTTTATCGTTTTTTGCTTTTAAAAAAAAAATATTTTAGCAGTATGATTAAGAAGAAAGCGTTGATTACAGGAATAACAGGACAAGATGGTTCATATTTAGCTGAACTCTTATTAAAAAAAAATTATACTGTCCATGGTGTTAAAAGAAAATCTTCCTCTTTTAATACGCAAAGAATAGATCATATATATATCGACCCTCACTATAGAACAAATTTTTTTTTACATTATGCAGATTTATCTGACTCAAATAGTATTTTTAAAATTATTAGTGAAATAAGGCCAGATGAAATTTATAATTTAGGTGCGCAGAGTCATGTAGGAGTTTCATTTGAAAATCCTGAGTACACAGCTCAAGTCTCAGGATTAGGCACGTTAAGATTATTAGAGGCAATTAGATTTTTAAATCTTAAAAAGACTAAATTTTATCAAGCCGGTACTTCAGAAATGTTTGGAGGAGAAATTATAGGATCTAAAATATTTCACGAAGAATCAGAATTTAAACCTAAATCACCTTATGGAGCATCAAAATTATTTGCACATCATATTACTAAAATTTATAGAGAGTCTTATAAAATTTTTGCTTGTAATGGAATTTTATTTAATCATGAAAGTCCAAGAAGAGGAGAAACGTTTGTTACGCGAAAAATAACAAGATTTCTTACGAGATGGTTACATAATCTTGAAAAGACTCTTTATTTAGGAAATATTTATGCAGTAAGAGACTGGGGGCATGCGAAAGATTACGTTGAAATGCAATGGAAAATTATGCAACAAAAAAAACCTGATGACTATGTAATTGCAACTGGTGTTATCTGTACTGTAAAGGAGTTCATCAATAAATGTTGTAAATACTTAAACTTAAAAATTTACTGGAGCGGAAAGGGTCTAGATGAATATGGTTATGTAATAAAAAATAATAATAGAATAACTATAGTAAAAATTGACAGAAGTTATTTTAGGCCATTAGAGGTGAGTTTTTTAAGAGGTAATGCCAAAAAAGCACTTAATAAATTAAATTTTAAACCTAAATATAACTTAAATAAACTTATAGAAGATATGTTGGAAAGCGACCTCATTATTGCCAAAGATGAAGCCAATCGAAATAAATAAATTTTTATGTTAATAATTTTATTTTTTTTATTTTCATCATTATTTTTTTTTTTTTTAAATACCCTTTTTTTAAAATATAATTTTCTATTAGATAAAAAAATTTTACCTCACAAGTCATTTTCTTCAAATGACAAAACACCTTTATCCGGTGGTTTTTTAATTATTACTTGTTCATTTTTTTTTTACGAAAAATATTATCTAATTTTTTTTTTATTAATTTTCTTATTAGGAATTTTTTCAGACTTATTACTTATAAAGAGTCCCTTAAAAAAATTTATTTTTCAAGTTATTATAATATCCTTGTTTACAGTTTTTGTTGATTTACGCATTTCTTCAACAAAAATATTTTTTTTAGATTTGTTTATTAATAATTTTTTTTTTTCAGTGATATTTTCTGTATTTTGCCTATTAATTTTAATAAACGGGTCAAATTTTTTAGATGGTTTAAATACTCTAGTGGCCGGTTATTATATATTAGTCATCTTAACTATTTTATATTTAGGAGTAAATTATAAAATTAATTTCAACTCACATTTTTTCATATATCTTCTTATGTCATTAATTATTATTTTTATACATAATTTTTTCTCAAAAATTTATTTAGGGGATGCAGGAGTATTTTTATTAAGTTTTATAATTGGTACTGAATTAATTAAAATATCAAATCTAAATTTGCAATCGTCATCACAATTTATTTCACCAATATTTATAGTATTATTATTATGGTACCCAGCTTTTGAAAATCTATTTTCAATAATTAGAAAAATTTTCATGAGAACCAATCCAACTAAACCTGATAATAGACATTTACACCATTTATTATTTTTTTTTGTAAAAAAAAAAATAATTGATAATCATTATACCAATTCTTTTTCAGCCAACTTAATTAATCTATATAACTTAATAATTTTTATTATAGGAAGCAATTATTTTTATAATACAAAGTATTTAAGTTATTTATTAATTTTTAATGTTGCAATTTATTTTTTATGTTTTTATTTTTTGTTAAAAGTTAATACAGCAAATAAATAATTTTATAATTTAGCCAAAATACCTTTAATCGAAATATTTTAATTATTTTTATTTATTTTTTTTATTCAATATAAAGCTCAACATAATCCCAATATTTATCCATATAAGAGTCGCATTAAAACTGGAAAAAAAACTTCCGCTAGGTATCAAAGGAATTAATGAAGCGAACAAATATGAAATAGATGAAAGAAGTATCAAATCTTTATTATATAAATAAATTTTGATAGCCTTATAAACGTTTGTAATTATAAATCCAAAGATTAGAAAGAAGCCAATTAAACCAAGCTCTGATAGTATTTCAAAATATATTTGATGAGGATGTGTTGAACATCTATTATCAGTCTTTAAGAATTTAGTGTTTGAATAGATATCTTTTGCACATTCTATTCTAAAATTTTTATTTCCTATTCCGAATATTGGATATTTCGTAAATATATTTAACGCTGCGTCGTAGTGTGCACCGTGGGCAGTATTAAGTATAAATTGATTATTATTTATTAAATTTAAAAAAACAGATTTATATCTCTGATTTATATTTTCTGATAAAAAAAAAATAATTATTGGAATTATTAATAATAAAGAAATTAATAAAAATTTATTTCTTATTTTAATAAAAAATAATATAAAGATACAACCTAATAAAGCTTTTAAAGAGTTAGCTCTTTCTCCAGTCAAAAATATTCCAATAAAAATTAATATCTCTAAAAAAAAAATTGTAGTTTTAAATAGAAATGATTTATTTTTTTCTATTAATAATGAATTCCAAAAGTTTATTACAAATAAAAAAAAACCTAAGATTAACCCTCCAATTTGTAATTCGTTTTTCATAAAGCTTACGATCCTTGTATGATCAGGGGATACATAGCCCAATATATTTTTTTTTAAAAAAAATTCATAAAAAATATCAAAAGTGACAATTAATATTATGAGGCTCCAGATAGTAAAAACTATTTTTTGATAGTAGTTATCTTTAAAAATATGAGTAATTGCTAAAACTAAAAGTATATATCTAAAAAAAAAGAATGACCTATTAAAGCTAAGTTCGGGGTTCTTAGCATAGGCAAGGTTAATTAATAAATATAGCCAAATAATTATTAAGTAAAAAATTTCTTTTTTTTTAAGTTGATCAAAGCTTTTGCGCGATATTAAAATAATTAAAAATAATATATCAATAATTACAATTATTCCTTCAGAAATAGCTGATCCAATAATTAATCCTATAGGTAAAATCCCCAGCAAAATAGCAGAGCAAATTTCAAGATTTTTTAATATATAATTATTCATTATCTAAGTCTAAAAAATGACTTAATTAAATAACTAAGTATTAAATAACCATCAATTAATTCATTAACATTTTTCTTACCTGCAAAACGTTTTCTTTCTATGGTAGTTATAGTTGTATATTTAAGTTTTTTAATTTTCGACCTTATGGGTATTTCAACGCACAATCTAAAATCAGGTGATTTTAATTTCAATTTTTTAATGATATCCGTTCTTGCCATAACATAAGTAAAAAGAATGTCAGATATCTGTAGATTAAAAAAAATATTTCCAATTAATGTAAATATTTTATTACCAATATATGTAATAAGAGTATCATCTTTACTGCCACCGTTTTTTTCGTATCTTGATGCGAAGATTAAATCATAATTTTTTTGAATTCCTTTTAACATTGGCAGTAAGTATTTAGGGTCAAAAGATCCGTCAGCATTAAATATACATAAATATTTTGTTGTACATTTTTTTAAACCTTCGATTATTGCGTTACCATAACCAGGTTTTGATTGTTTAAGAATTTTACATTTATAACTTATAGCTATTTTAACAATCCTTTTGCTTAATTTATTTACTATAAGAATTTTATTTACTTTATAATTTTTAATTTCATTTAAAACTAAAGGAAGAGAATCCTCTTCATTTTTTGCTGGTATAATTAAAGTTAAATTTTTCATCTTTGATGATTATTAATTAAAGTTTATATTTATTCTAATTTAATTAAAATGTTTTTTAATTCTCTATTACTTATATTATATTTCCATTTAATTCTGTTATCTTTATTAGGTTATGGAGTATTATTTTGTAAATTTTGCAAAATTAATCTAAAAGAAATTGGCACAGGTATTTTAGGCTTGTTAAGTATATTTTTTCTAACTTTTATATCTTATTTAACAAATTTTTTTTTTTCACATAATATCGATCATAATTTGGCAATTTTTATAATAGGATTATTATTATTTTTAATTTTTTTGGTTAAAGATAAAATTTTAAATAAAAACGAAATCGTAAAAGTTCTAGCAGTATCATATCTTTTAATTATTGCACTATTTATGTCAAAAAATAATGAAGATTTCGGTTATTACCATTTTGCATATATTGTTAATTTGACTGAAAATAAAGTTCAATTTGGATTAGCTAATTTTAATAGCGGTTTTGGAACCCAGTCATCTATTTTTTATTTTACCTCTTTATTGTACCTTCCAATTATAAAGTATTACTTATTTAATCTTCATGCATTATTGATATTAATTTTTTCTAACCTGTTTTTTTTAGAAAATTTTTTTACAATAAAAAAAAAAAATAATTTTATTAAAATTTTATCTTTTTTAGGATTTACATTTGTTAATTTGATATTTTGGCGTTTAGCTGAGTATGGAACGGATAGATCTGGTCAAATTATAGTTTTTATAATTATAATAACTTATTTAAGCAATTCAATAAAAAATTTATTTTTTCAAAATAACATTAAAATTTTATTAATTTTAATTACTTATATTATTACCATTAAATCTTATTTTTTGATTTATATCTTACTTTTTCCATTAATAGTAATTCAAATAAAAAATAAAATAATAAATTTTTTTTTTAAAAACAAAAAGTTATTGTTAATATTATTTTTATATCTTCTATTATTTTTCTCGGTCAATATTGCTAACACTGGATGCATCATTTATCCTTTAAGTTTGACGTGTTTTCCAAATTTATTTTGGTCTGTACCACTAGATACTGTAATAGATTTGAATCATTGGTTTGAGTTATGGTCCAAAAGTGGGGCTGGGCCAAATTATGCGATCGAAGATAGAATAGGTTATATAAGTAATTTTAATTGGGTAAGTAATTGGACTAAAAATTATTTTTTTACAAAAGTTAGCGACACTCTTTTAGCCTTATTTTTGATTAGTATAGTTTTTATATTTTTACTTAAATCTAATCAAATTTATAAAAAAAAAATCTTACCAAAAGTATCTTATTTATATTTTTTATTGATATTATTAATTTTAATTTGGTTTAATAAACATCCAGATTTAAGATATGGAGGTTACGTCTTAATAGCTCTGTTTTTTTTTATCCCATTAACTTTATATTTGTGTAAGTATAAATTCAATAATAATTTTATTAATTTAAAGGTGTTTTGTATAGTTACGATTATTTTTTTATCCTTTAACATAAGAAACGGCTTAAGAATATTATCCGAATTCAATAGAAATGATGTTTATAAGTTTTATAATTTTCCATTTTTCAGCAAAGAGTATTTAGAGACCAATATTAACTTTAATTTAATATCTGAACCACAAAAGATTATGGGATATAATTTTTACAGCCGGCGGTAATTAAATATGGAAATTAATAAGATAACTATCTGTGTTATGAAATAATCAAAGCCTTTAAATTTTATTTTTTTGTTTATACCTAAATTAAAAAGATGCTGTTCTTTTCTTCTATGCCAAAACTTTTCTGAAAAATAAGATTTGTATATTTTATCTAAATTCTGCGAATGCTCACTTTTATATGTTAAACTCTTTTTTTCATAGTAAATGTTATATTTTAAATTAACATAAATTGAGAACTGAATATCAATTGCTAAATTTTTCCAAACAAATGGATCAGTTTCTCTAAAAAAATTTTCAACTATACTTTTCTCGGCACAAATGCAGCTAGTGCAGGAAATTCCAGGCCAATTATTAATTAAATATTTGTAAAAAACGTTATTTTTAAGTGGGTTGATTTTTATTTTTTTTATTTTTTTTTGGTCATACTCATTAAATACTAAAGGCAAATCCATGATAAATCTTTTGTCTCTAAAATTACGCAAAATAAAACTTATTTTATTTTTATCAAAATAATCATCTCCATCTAAAAAAAAAACATATTTTCCTGATGCAAACTTGATAGCTTTTTTTATTGCAAATAACTGATTTTGCGTTGGATAAGAATACTGCTCTTTTAAATTTATAAATTTAATTTTTTTTAAATTTTTATAATTATTTTGAATTGTGTAGTTTTTGTTTTTAGTTAAGTCAGCTACAATTATTTCATAGTTAGAATAATTTTGGCTAAGACATGATGATATTGCTCTCTCTAAAAATTTATACTGATCATTAGTATTGATTATTATTGAGGCAAGCATGATTATATCTACTGAATATCTTTATATTTAACACATACCTAAAAAGTAAGGATAAAATAATATTACTAGTTCCTCTAATTATTTTAATACAAATTTTATCACGATTTTTTAATACTTAGTTTTCATTCTTCACATTAAAGGCAATATTTTTAAATTCGTTTTTTTATAGTAGTTTTATCCAAAATTATTACTTTTGGGCATATACTGTATTATAATTTTTTATTATTATGTGAATTAATGAATCAGAAAATAGAATTTATAAAAATTTCTATTATATTTACAAAAGTAAATTTTATCTGTATAAAAACTTGCCTGGTGATTATTGCAAAGGAGTAACACCCGATCCCATTCCGAACTCGGCAGTTAAGCCCTTTAGCGCCAATGGTACTTTGTCTTAAGGCACGGAAGAGTAGGTCGTTGCCAGGCTTTA
>Ga0172372_10002049_pt1 | contig 30898 bp, 29 predicted proteins | sample LakKiv5m_2_FD_114544 | JGI IMG/M metagenome (GOLD analysis project Ga0172372, IMG submission 114544) | Freshwater microbial communities from Kabuno Bay, South-Kivu, Congo - kab_092012_9.5m | ecosystem: Environmental > Aquatic > Freshwater > Lake | place: Democratic Republic of the Congo...
CTAATCCCTGCTCTAGATCTGCGCACAGCATCACTAACTGCCGCAATAGCTGCTTCCTGACCAATTACTGATTTCATTAAATGGGCCTCCATTGTAAGCAATTTGTCTTTTTCGCTTGTAAGCATTGTATCAACAGGAATTCCAGTGATTTTAGAAACAATAATCGCAATATCACTATCGGTAACTCTTTCTTTGAATAGTTTGTTACTGCTGGCTGCTTCAGCGGTTTTTAGCTTATTAGTAAGCTCTGGAATAATACCGTATTTTAGCTCACTTGCTTTTGCAAGATCACCGCTTCTTTCCGAACGTTCCAAATCAATCTTAGCATTTTCCAGCTCTTCCTTAATTTTTTGTGAGATCTGCATTTGAGATTTTGCTGCTTGCCACTTGGAATTCATATCCAGAGATTTAGACTCTAATTCTGCAAGCTCCTCAGATAAAGTAACAACCTTTTTTTGTGAATTTTCGTCTTTTTCCTTTTTAAGAGCTGATAATTCTACCTTAATCTGGATTATTCGGCGATCAAGCTCATCTAATTCTTCGGGTTTGCTAGATACCTCAATTTTTAGCCTGCTGGCGGCTTCATCAAGCAAATCTATTGCTTTATCTGGCAGGAATCGATCAGTAATATAGCGATTTGAAAGTGTTGCTGCTGCTATAATTGCACTATCTGCGATAGTTATTCCATGATGTAATTCATAACGATCTTTAATACCACGAAGGATTGAAATAGTATCTCCAACACTAGGCTCTGAAACATATACAGCTTGAAAACGCCTAGCTAACGCCGCATCTTTTTCAATATATTTACGGTATTCGTCGAGTGTAGTTGCACCAATGCAATGTAGTTCCCCTCTTGCAAGCATTGGTTTTAACAGGTTGGAAGCATCCATGGCTCCCTCTGTCTTACCCGCCCCCACTAGTAAATGCAGTTCGTCAATAAATAAGATAATTTCACCGCTTGCTTCCTTAATCTCATTGAGTACCGCTTTGAGACGTTCTTCAAACTCACCACGATATTTAGCCCCGGCAATTAACGCCCCCATATCCAGCTCGATAATTTTACAATTTGCTAACGATTCCGGGACGTCCCGCATATATATCCTTTGGGCTAATCCTTCAATGATGGCAGTTTTACCAACACCAGGCTCACCAATCAGTACAGGATTATTCTTTGACCTTCTTGATAAAACCTGGATTGCACGTCTAATTTCTTCATCCCTACCAATAATCGGGTCAATTTTACCTTCAGAAGCAAGCTTAGTTACATCCCTTCCATATTTAAGCAATGCGTCATAACTATTTTCGGCCGACTCAGAAGTAGCTGTTTTGCCTTTCCGTAAATCCATAATAGCTGCCGTTAATTTTTTTGAATCAATACCCGATTGGACAAGAATATTACCTGCTACCCCTTTATCATAAGAGATTGCTTCAAATATCTTTTCTACAGTAGTAAAGCTGTCTTTGTTATCTTTTGAAAGGCTGATCGCTTTTTCCAGGACTTTTAATCCTTCGGAAGATAATGTAACTTGGCCTCCGCCTCCGTGCACCTGAACCTGAGGAATTGATTCTAGTTCCTTATCTGTTCTCAGGCTGATTAAAGAACTATCGGCTCCCAGTTTATTAATTAGATTTATGATAATACCGCTTTCTTCCTGAAGTAAGCAAGACAGTAAATGTAGAGGTAATATTTGTTGATGGTTATACTTCGCAGCTAGTAATTGAGAAGCAGAAATTACATTTCTTGCTGCTACTGTAAATTTTTCGATATTCATAACATTACCTTTTTATTAACTTCTACAAAATTTATATAAGGTTGAAATCCTAAAAATCAATAAGGTATTAGGGTAAATCCATAATGCTACTTGTGCCATCCTAATTATTTTTTATCAGAATAAAATCTCTGGCTTCCATACTTTTGCTTAATTGTATTTCTGGCTTATACTAATTATTGTCCTATATTGCTAAAAATGCAAATATTATACTTTTTTGATTTTCTGATTTATTAACTAAATTCTGAGGGCTACTAATAGGGTTCATTTTTTAGTTTGTTTAAATATTACAACTAGTGAACTATCCACAGAGAGTGTGGATAACTGTGTTAATAATGTGTTATATTAGGGTAGAAATTCCAGTAGCTACCTACCAAAGTTATAGGGTGATTAAAAAATGAGCGTTGCCTTGTAACAGGCATCAATCCAATAAAATAAAAAAGTATTACGCAATTAATATATTAGATATTCAATAATAAACTCTAATTTGTGTATAACTTTAACTGTAACTTACTTTATAAACCATATATTTTGGGAAACTAGGGGGTTTACATCTTTCTATATAGTCACAAAAAGGATGAGAATAAATTTTAATAAAATTAATTATTACCAATATTAGTTTATCAAAATTATTGGTACCTCTGGCCGGATTCGAACCGGCACACTCCAGGAGTAACAGATTTTGAGTCTATCGTGTCTACCAATTCCACCACAGAGGCACATACTTAAGGTAAGTAAATTATACAGCTAATTATATATTGTCAATTTAAAAGCCGTTTCTCCTAATATTTTCATTTATTAACATTTCCGTTTATATTATAAAGCATAAGATTTAACTTTTAAAAGTTATTGCGTACAAGGTTATTTATGGCTAGAAAAATAAAAAATCATTAAAGCTAAAATTGCTAAAGCTTGGAAAATCACTCTTAGTGTCATTAGCTTAGTACCGAATTTTTTGCTAATTTTATCCCCTCCAGCCATCGACAATACCCCTAGTAATAAAATCATCATAGTAACGATAATGAGTAAAAAAAGAAGATAGCCCATATTAATTTATCTAATTAATTTTGTTATTATTTAATTCTCAAATTTATCTTATCCTAAATTGTTAGAATACTCGACTTTAAAAGGAATAGTTAGATGTTTAAGCAAAGCAAAATTTATTTTACTTTTTATAAAATTAATTTCTTTTATCGATTTTGATTTACAGGTAAGTTTTAAGGAAAATTGATCTTCTAATTCAGAAATTTTAGTTAAATATATTTCTGGTATAATTGTTGAAATTGCGAAATCTAACTCATTTCTAACATTACGTAATTGCTCAACAATTAGCCCATGATCAATCTGCAAACCATCTTTCTTTATTATATTTATGTATATGTAATAAGTGATATTATCATTACCGGACCACTTAGAAAACTTATTCTGCATTATTATTGTGTTAGGTACTAAAACCTCTTCTCCGCTCAAACTACTAACAGTTATACATCTAGTACCTATTGATATTACCCTGCCAATAGTGCCTTGAATTTCAACAATATCGCCAATTTTTATAGGTTTCTCTATTATAATAATCATGGTATTTACCAGATTATTTACAAGCCCCTGAGCGCCAAGTCCAATACCAATTGCAAAAGCACCTCCAATAAAGGCAAATATAGCCAGCGGAATATTTGCAACCTGTAAGGCAAGAAGCACTGTAATTCCTAGAAATACAAGTGATAAAAGCCGTTCTATGGTATAAATTAGATCTTGATCCTCATCTAATTTCTTAGAGATTACCGGCATAATTATCTTAATCAGTTTTTTAGATAGGTTAATGCCAATAAGTAATATTAGTAAAGCTACTACTATATTACTAACCTTTATGTCGTTTCCGGAAATGTTAACCAAACCGTATTGCCACATATCATGAAAAATTGATGAATCAATTTGAGATGAAGGAATTAAATTTGTCATAACCTTGTATATTTTTAAGAGCTTAATTATAAAACTAATAGGCTAAAGATTATTGTCAATATTTTAAGTTGACAATAACGGTGTTTTTGATTAGATTTGACCATCAATCATTGCAAAAGCAATAATCTATTAAATAGTTTAATTAATATTATTAATTATTATGAAACGTACATTTCAGCCTAGTAAGCTAGTAAGGAAAAGAAGACATGGTTTCAGGTCAAGAATGGCAACCGTAGGCGGAAGATTAGTTATAAAGAACCGTAGAGCAAAAGGAAGAAAAAAGTTAACTGCCTAATTTAAAAGTGGTACCTCTCTATTCCTTAAGGAATCAAAAAAAATTTGACCTTGTTAATCTGCACGGTAAGAAAGTATCTAGCCCATATTTTATGGTTGTGATTGCTCAAAATTTTAACTTAATTCAAACGGACAGCCAAAATCCTACTTTTTTAGGAATGAAAGTTAGTAAAAAAATTTCTAAGAAAGCGTGTATTAGGAATAAAATCAAGCGACGAATAAGACATTTAATGAGAATAATGCTGAAAGAGCCTGATTTAAACCTCTCAAAAGTAGCTATAATTTTTATACCATACAAAAATTTTGACTTAGTAGAGTTTGCCAAATTATCATTTGAATTTAAGAGCGTTTTACAAAGAACTCTAAGAAGAAATAACTCCTAAGTAGCTAATTAAATTATCATTTAGAAAGATTGTCATTTTTGTAGGTTAGCTTCCTTTCCCTAGACTGTGCTTTAGCATTATTCCTAACACCAAATACTGTTAAATTATTTATAGTGTCCTTATATATCAAGGTTTACTACGTTTAAAGCATTTGCATTAATGAAATCTTTTCTTGGTTCAACAACGCTTCCCATTAAAGTGGAAATTATCTCCTCTGCTCCATCAATATCACTAACCTTTACTTGCAGTAACGTTCTTTTAGAATGATCAAGGGTAGTTTCCCACAACTGCTCTGCATTCATTTCCCCGAGACCTTTAAATCTCTGAATTCCAAGGCCTTTCTTACCATTTTCTATTATAATCTCCAGCATTTTACTCGGTAAGGAAACTTTATACTCCGTTGACTTAACGGTTAAAGTACAATGTCTATTAAAATAATTAGATAATGATTCTCCAATCCTAGAAAGGTTTATAAATTCCGGTGCTTCAAGCTGTTGCTTATAAAGTATTTTAGTATTTTTAACGCCACGTACAAACCTAAAAAATTCTATGGATTCGCTAAAAATATTTACTTGCCAATCTGTTTTATCCGGTTCAGAGGCACCAGGATTTAATACAGAAATTGCTTTCAAAATCTCATTTTCCTTAAGGCTATTAAATGATTCCACTTTAAGCAAATCATTGACAGCCAGACATTCAGCAATATTATGATCAAATTTCTTCGAAACATGGTTTAAGGTTGTTACAAATAAAGCAGTTTGATTGATTATGTTAATTAAACTTTCACCGGTTATTTCCTTACCATTTTCAATTGTCAAATGGGTATCATTAACTGTACAATTTATCAAATATTCCTGAAGCGCCTGTTCATTTTTTAAATATGTTTCACTTGTTCCTTTCTTTACTTTATAAAGAGGAGGCTGAGCAATATATAAATAACCTCTTTCTATTATCGGGCGCATATGCCTATAGAAAAAAGTAAGTAGTAAGGTTCTAATATGAGAGCCGTCGACATCAGCGTCGGTCATGATAACAATTTTATGATAACGCAGTTTTTCTATATCAAAATCCTGAGTACCGATACCTGCACCAAGCGCAGTAATTAAGGTTCCGACCTGATCCGATCCAAGCATTTTGTCAAATCTAGCTCTTTCAACATTTAATATTTTACCACGTAGAGGTAGTATAGCTTGGGTTTTTCTATCCCTTCCTTGTTTTGCGGTACCGCCAGCAGAATCCCCTTCAACAATAAAGATCTCAGATTTAGCTGGGTCTTTTTCTTGACAATCAGCTAGCTTTCCAGGCAGGTTAGACACTTCAAGAGCTGATTTTCTTCTAGTTAATTCCCGTGCCTTTTTTGCTGCTTCTCTTGCAGTTGCCGCTTCCACTATCTTGTTAATGATTAGTTTTGCTTCAACTGGATGTTCCTCAAACCACTCTAATAATTTACTATATATCGCATTTTCAACAACTGGTCTAACCTCTGAAGAAACTAATTTATCTTTTGTTTGGGAAGAAAATTTCGGGTCAGGGATTTTAACAGATAATACACAAGAAAGCCCTTCCCTAGCATCATCACCGGTGAAATTGACTTTAGTTTTCTTCGCAATTCCACTTTGCTCCAGATAACTATTTATCATTCTTGTTAAAGCGGCTTTAAAGGCAATTAAATGTGTACCACCGTCCCGCTGACGTATATTGTTGGTAAAACACAAGATATTCTCATGATAAGAATCATTCCACTGCATTGCACATTCAAAACTTATACCCTTTTCATCATTATGGGTAATGAGGGAAATAGCAGGATGAAGAGCTACTTTACTTCTATCAATATATTTAACATATGCTTCTATCCCCCCGGTAAAATAGAACTCCAGTTCTTTTTTTTCATCATACCTGTTATCAATTAGGATTATTCTGACACTGGAATTTAAGAAAGCTAGTTCCTTCAGCCTGTGTTCTAAAGTGGAAAAATTAAATTCAATATTAGTAAAAATACTAATAGATGGCATAAAAGTAACTTCTGTACCTTTTTTTCCACTTGCATCTCCTACGACCGCCAGCGGCCTTTCAGACTCCCCGTTTGCAAATCTAATAAAATGTTCCTTCTGGTTACGCCAAATCCGAAGTTCTAGCCAGTCGGATAAGGCATTAACTACCGAAATACCTACTCCGTGTAACCCACCTGAAACTTTATAAGAATTCTGATCAAATTTTCCGCCCGCGTGAAGTTGAGTCATTATAACTTCTGCAGCAGAAATTCCTTCCCCTTCGTGAATATCAACCGGTATACCGCGCCCATTATCCCTAACAGTTACCGAACCGTTCTTATTAAGTATTACTTCTACCCTATCGCAATACCCGGCTAAAGCTTCATCAATAGCATTATCTACCGCTTCATATACCATGTGGTGTAATCCTGATCCGTCATCAGTATCACCTATATACATTCCTGGTCTCTTCCTTACTGCTTCTAGGCCCTTGAGTACTTTAATAGAATCAGCCGCATATTCTTGGTAAAGGTGTGGTCCGGTTTCTTGGGTATTGACTTTTTGTTCCTGGTTTGACATAACTATCTTTAAAATGTTGGAAAATAAACACTTCAAGCACAAAATATTCTTTCTTAAACAGTGCCTTCGGATAATATAACATTGTGCCCAATTTTAAAAGCAAAACTTAAACAATATTATTTATAGGTATAAGAGCTATGCAACTACCAATTTTTAAGCATATTTCTCAAGCGCTGAACGATTACGATTTATTTTTATTTGATTTATGGGGAGTAGTTGTTGAAAATGAGAAATTATATCCAGGTGTTGTAGAATCCATAAACAGTATTCTGGCACAGAAACAGGGGCTTTTTGTATCAAATGTACCGCGTCCCGCCTTTGTGATGCAAGAGAGGCTCATAAAATGGGGTTTAAATGCTACTGAAGAAATGATCATAACTTCTGGCGATATTGCCAGAGAATTAATTACAGAAGAAGCAATTAAACTAGGTCGAGATAAGCTGACAATATACCATCTCGGGAGTGATCAAAACGATGATATATTACGTAAACTAAACCATACTATTACTGATGACTATACAAAAGCTAATGTTTTGCTTTTAACTTTATACCGAGATGAAAATCAAAATATTAGAGAATTTGATAATTTACTAAAGAATGTTGCCAAACAGCCTAATTTGCTTAAGATATGTGCAAATCCAGATATCTCAATTCCTAAAGGCGATATAATCAGATACTGCGCAGGATATTTCGCACGGATTATAGAAGAAAATGGGGGAGAAGTTGTATATACCGGTAAACCTAAAAATGTCATATACCAGCATATTTTTAAACGATTAGCTACAGTTCCAAAACACCGAATTCTAATGATAGGTGACACTTTTGAAACTGATATTCTTGGGGCACAGAGCGCAAGAATAGACTCTGCTTTAGTTCTTACCGGCAATACCCGCAAATATCACTCAATTTATGAATCTCTTGATGATAAAGTTTCTGTTCTTGGGGAGAAAGCTGAAGAACTGAAAATATATCCCACATTTATTACTGAGTTGACTTAATTTAAGATCTATGCAAAGACAAGAGCTTATCTTAAAAACAGAGAAAGACACCAAGAACCTCGCAATAAAAATAGCCGCGCAACTAGAGAAAGGTTCCATTATAGCTTTTAGCGGTAATCTTGGTTCCGGAAAAACTTTTCTATGCCGTCATATAATTAGATATTTATGCGGGAAAGAAGTTAAAGTTATTAGTCCAACTTTTAATCTATTACAAATTTACCCAGCTAAAAATTTTGAAATTTACCATTTTGATTTGTATAGGTTACAAGATTTGGAAGAAATATATGAACTGGGTATAGAAGAAGCATTTTCCGGTAATCACGTATGCTTAATTGAATGGCCAGAAATTATTAGCAATATTTTGCCAAAAAACACGATTTCAATAAAAATATCTATAAATAGTGATAATACTCGCTCAGTTTCTATCCATGAAATTTAAATAAAAACTATTTTTATAGCTCCATTTTGCCCCATCTATTATGGAACCAGAACCACTGTGAAGGATTCTCTTTAATCCATTTCTCCAGTGTTTGATTAATAAGTAGAATGATATTGTACACATCATTTTCTTTATTGCTGGTAGGCTGATATTTTATCTCTGGGTGGAGAATAGCTTTAAAATTGCTATCCTTAGTGCGGATTAACTGACATGGTATAATCGGGTAATTATATTGTAAACTTAGCTTAGCAATAGCATTTGCAGTCATTGCTGGCCTGCCAAAAAACGGCACTTCAATACCATCATTCATTTTCTGATCAACAAGCATAGCTATCGAGTAACCGTTTTTTATTGCCCGAACGAGTCCCTTAGCCCCACTTGGCCCTTTAGCTATCATAAGTACATTTGGATTTTTACTCCGAGTTCGAAGGATTTCGCTGTCCACATAAGGATTATTTGCTTTCCGATAAATAATAGCAAATTTGGGGTAAATATCTGTTATATGTCTTATGACAAAATCCCAATTAGCCTGATGAGCTAAAAAAAGTAAAAATGGTTTTTTATTTTCCTGGTAATTTTTCACATTTTCTATGCCCTCCATAGTAAACATGGAGTTCATTTGTTGGTCAGACAATTCGTTAATAAAAGGAAATTCGCCAATATATTTACCAAAATTATCCCATATTTTAGGAATAATTTTTTTAGTATCAAATTTCTCTCCAAATACTTTATTTAAATTGTGTTCTGCTATTTTAGAAACCCCTATATATGGGCCTAAGAACCTGGCTGCACAACTGCAAAAAGCTACTGAATTCTTAAAACCTATTATTTTCATAGTTTTTATGAACAATTTAAAAAAAATATATTCAATAAAATGCTTAATTTTCTTGGAATAATTTTTCATATACTAAATCTATACATTTCTGCTCATTTTCAAAACTAAGGTCGACTTTAGCACATATTACCAGCTTTTTGTATTTATTAGCTAATTTGACGTAATCTTTTTCTGTGGTAATTAAAGAAGCATTATTCAAGTTTGCTAGGTCTAATAACTTTTGTATCTCATCATCAGAATAATTATGATGATCTCCAAATGAGACATATTGTTTAACTTTCAAGTTATTTTCGAGTAAGAGCGAATAAAACTTTTCCGGATTACCAATACCAGCAAAAGCAATATATTCCATATTTTTGTCTAAATTTTCTTTTAATTTAATAGTAGCAGTAAAATATGGTTTTTGACTTAAAGTAATACTATTAATTAAGTTAATATCTTTAGATTGATTATTACCGACCATAAAAATTAAATCAGATTTTGCGAAACCGGATTTTAGACTTTCCCTTAACGGTCCCGCAGGAAAAATTCTGTTATTTCCTACACCTTTTAGCAAGTCAATAGCCAGTATTTGTAAATTCTTTTGTAACACTGGATTTTGCATCCCGTCATCTAAAATCACTATTTCAGGGTTTATTTGATGAATTAATGGCAGAGCATAGTTAATTTTTTTGGCAGCTATTACAGAGCCGTATTTCCGAAGCATTACCGATTCATCCCCTACTTCTTTGGCAGTATCGGTTTTTTTAACTAATTTTACTTTCGTAAGATCTGATTTATAAGCTTTAGTAACAATCACAAACGAAATTTTTTGTTTAGCAAGTTTTTGCGCTAGCCATGCCACAATTTGAGTTTTACCGCTTCCACCTAATGTTATATTACCTACACAAATTATTTTTTGAGGTAACTTCACCTTTCTGGTAGTTTGTGTTCTTACAAAACCGAGGAAGATATATATATATGAAAAAAATACCATTATAGAGGAAAGCCAATTTTTTTTAGACCAAAAATTAGGGTATTTTAAATTAATCATTAAAAAAAATGTCTATCTGTTGAAGATAATTAGTTAAAATTTTTTGTTTAGATTGAACATACTTCTTGGCATTACCGGAATATTCTTGACATACCTTCTGGTTTTTATCTGCCAGAAAAAATAGAATCTGATTTTTTAATTCCTCCGAACTATTAACTTGTATACAGGCTTTATTTTCAAGCATTTCGTCAGTAATATTTTGGAAATTACTCATATTCGGGCCTACAATAATAACATTACTGAAATGTGCCGGCTCCAGCAAATTATGACCTGCTATCCGGCTTCTCACTTTAAAAGATCCGCCAATAAAAGTAATATCAGCGAGGCTATAAAATAATCCTAATTCGTCAAAACTGTTAACAATATAAAGATCATTTTTAAAAATATCATTTTTGGTTTTATCTGACCGTAAACTATATCTTAATCCTAATTTATTACATACTGACGCAACATCAATAGCTCTTTCCGGATGCCTTAAAATAATGATCGGTAAAAACTTATCTATTTTTTCTTTTTTAAACTGACAAATTATATCTAATAACACTGACTCATCTTCTTCATGAGTACTAGCTGCAACAAAAATTTTCCTACCTTTAAATAATTCTTGTAGAGAAGTTAGTTCTTTGCTGTCTGCTTCAAGTTCTTTATTGGCAAATTTTATATTGCCTAAATTCTCAGCTTTATCACAACCAAGTGACTGGTATTTTTCTAAATCAGCCGTACTTTGAACTCCAACGTAAGAAAATGAATCAGTTAATACCTTGAATATTTTAGGAAATTTTTGCCAAATTTTAAAAGATTTATCAGATAATCTACCATTTAAAAGTATTAGTTTACATTTTTTAGCGCCAAAAGTAACTAATACTGGCCAAATATCAGATTCAACAAATATTCCGAGAGTCGGTTGCCAATATTTATAAAACCTTCTTACGGTAAGAATATTATCAAGTGGGGTAAATTCGTGGTAAACTCCTGTAGGTAGCCATTTATTTATAAGATTTGCAGATGACAAAGTACCGGTTGTAATTAGAAAGTCAGCATTTTGGTACTTTTTTTTTAGCTGATCTACCAGATTAATTGCGATCATCGATTCGCCAACACTAGCTGCATGAATCCAGATTAATTCCTCTTTGTTTCTTTTTGTGCTATAGAAAGTCAATCTACTTATTATAGATTTTATATTTTCTTTCCCTTTTATCGCCCTAACCAGAAGTATCATAATATAAAAAGGAAAAAGAATAACAGCCAGCAAACTGTATAGTAAAATAATACTCATTGTGTTTTTTTATTAAAATCTTGCGATCACCCTCATCATGAAATTTTACAGTAAGTTTTGAGATTTTATTGATCCGCAACAATAAAATTGGTTTTACAAATTTATCAGTACTTTTTGTTTTGAATTATAAAATCAATATTACTCATTAACGTTGTTTTGCGATTTACTAGAACTATTTAAAAAACTGCGCATTTTTTTAGACCTTGTTGGATGTTTCAATTTACGCAAGGCTTTTGCTTCTATCTGCCTTATTCTTTCTCTGGTAACGTGAAATTGCTGCCCAACTTCTTCTAAAGTATGATCAGTATTCATACCAATACCAAACCTCATCCTAAGAACCCTTTCTTCACGTGGAGTAAGGCTGGACAAAATTCGAGTAGTAGTTTCTCGTAAATTCGACTGAATTGCGGCATCAATAGGTAAAATAGCATTTTTATCCTCAATGAAATCACCAAGGTAACTTCCATCTTCATCACCGACAGGATTTTCCAAACTTACAGGCTCTTTTGCAATTTTCATTACTTTTCTTACTTTATCAACAGGCATAGAAAGGCGGTTAGCAATTTCGGCCGGTGTCGGTTCGTACCCCAGTTCACTTAGCATTTGCCTAGATGTACGAATAATTTTATTAATTGTCTCAATCATGTGAACAGGAATGCGGATTGTACGCGCCTGATCAGCAATAGACCTGGTAATAGCCTGCCTTATCCACCAAGTAGCATAGGTAGAAAATTTGAAGCCTCTGGTATATTCAAATTTGTCCACGGCTTTCATTAAGCCAATATTTCCTTCCTGGATAAGATCTAGAAATTGCAATCCTCGGTTTGCATATTTTTTTGCAATCGAAATAACAAGTCTCAGGTTCGCTTCAATCATTTCTTTTTTAGCTCTACTGGACTGCCTTTCACCTTTCTGGATTGAATTGACTATTCTTTTAAATTCAAAAATTGGTAAGCCAATAACTATTTCTTCTTTTTTAAATTCGGAAATTGTATTATCCACAGCTGCAACTTCTTCCTGGATAAATTTTTTCCAAGCAATTTCTTTCTTCTTCTGGATTTTTTCTTTCCAGCTATTATCAATTACTGACCCTATATACTCTTTCAAAAAATTTTGGCGTTTGACACCATGTTTCTCTGCAAGTTTTAGTAACTCCGTTTCTTTTGCTACTAATTTTTTATTTGTTTCGTATATATCTGTTAGAATTTCTTCAATACGTTTGGTACTAAAATGTATAGCAGAAACTTCTTCTGTCAGTTCAACGAGTGTATTTTTGTATTTTTTGTTAGAAGCAAGAGAAGAAGTTTGTTTTTTAACTAAATAATGATTTTTGGTTTCAGAAAGTAATTTATCACAAATTTTTGCTATCCGCTCCATCTTATCCAGGATATTCGGTAACAATTCAGCTTCCATAGCTGAAATAGAAAGTGAAGATGTTTCTTCTGAATCATTATCAACATCAGAGTCAGTATCAGTTAAATCTCCCTCATTTTCATCATTTTTACTATCACTTGCACTAACAATTGCCGTATCGTCCTCTATATTCGCTTCCAGATCAATTAACTCACGCAAAGCAATTTTTTCATTAACCAAATCTTCATACAATTTGATGAACTTCTTCATCGCCATAGGGCTTTCGCAAAGAGAATGAAGCATTAATTTTTTCCCTTCATCAATACGTTTTGCTATCTCTATTTCATTTTCGCGTGAAAGAAGTTCCACTCCTCCCATATCACGAAGATAAAGTCTGACGGTATCATCAGTAGAACCAAGATTTTCTGCATTAGCATCATCATCTTCTTCGCTATCAATAGCTGAACTGGAAATATTAAGCCCTTCGCTAACATTAATATCAAGCTTTATATCATCGTTATTATCATCATCAATAATATCGATACCTGCTTCTGAGAATTTTGATATAGCATTTTCTAGATCATCAACTGAAAGTTTCTTACTTGTTGCAATAGATTTGTTGATTTGGTTATATGTCACAAAACCTTTCTTTTTACTTTCAAATATTAGGTTATCAACTTTTTTGAAATCATTTTCCTTAAGTTTTTCAGCTGGATTTGTCTTTTCTTTATTCATACTTTTGTTATGATAATAATTAGAAAATTACCTTAGTTTATAAAAAATTCACTTAACTTACTTAGCTCTTTAGAAGTTTCCTGAATTTCGTTGAAATAAGAAGATGCCTTGAGTTTAACCTCTTCTTTGTTACTATTCATTATCTTAATGTATTCTTGTTTTAATAACAGTAAATAGTATTTTTTACTTAATAAATCAAAAATTAGCTCGCAATTTGCTTTATTTTTTTCAATAAAAATTGTATCTAGAAAAGTTTTCTTGGGATCAGATAATACTAAAAAAACGCTATAAAATCCAGTTCTTTCTGCAAGTTTCTTGATCTTATTTTTATTAATATCATCATACCTGTCAATTTGACTAATATACCATTCCTTAAATTCGTTAAAATCAGGTTGTGATAGATTTAAATCTAACACAACCTCTCTGATTCTGGGAATTTTCAGAAGTTGTGGAAATTTTATAATAAAACTACATAAAGATAATTCTAGCACTTCTATTTCGGAGTACTCCTTATCACTATTATTTTCAATATACGTCTTATTATTATTCTTTAATTCCTTACTTATTCTTCTTTTATTATAAAGGTAATGCCATATCTGATCCTTGAAATAACGACGAAAATTAGCTGCGAGTACCTTGTCTGTTATCTGCAAGCATACAGTTTCTAATGTATTTTCTAAAACAGCTTTAGATTCTGGAGAAAAAAAACTCTTCCCTTTATATTCGTTTAACCAAATAGCCTCTGATAAATTTATTCTTTCTGTAAGTAACCTATTAAAAAATCCAATACCATCTGACTTAATAACTTCATCTGGATCTTTGGAATTCGGTAACTTCACGAAAGAAATTTTTTTATCATGAGCAATCATCGGAAGTGCTATATCAATTACCCTGCGGCTTGCTCTTTGCCCAGCATTGTCACCATCAAGGCAAATTACAATTTCATCACCAGAGCGCCACAATTTTTGGAGATGTTTTTCTGTTACCGATGTACCAAGGCTTGCAACAGCTTCATTTATCCCTGCCTGATGTAAGGCAATCACATCCATATAACCTTCGACTACAATTGAGTAATTTTTTTTATAAGCAGCACTGATAGCGATATTTTCTCCATACATTGTTTCGCTTTTTTTAAACACTAAAGTTTCCGGAGAATTTATATATTTGGGCATACTATCTCCAATAGCCCTTCCCCCGAATCCTACAATTCTATTATAGGTATTTCTAATAGGAAAGATTATTCTGTTATTAAATATCTCATAAATTCTACCATCTTCTTTCTTGCCGACTAACCCTGAATTTAATAAAATTGTTAACGGAATAGATTTTTTTTCAAAATAATTGATTAAAAGCCCTTTTCCCGGTGCATAACCTATAGAAAATTGGCTTTTGATATTTTTACCGATACCACGGGCTAGCAAATATTCCTCAACTTCCTCGTTAATCTGGTCAGAAAAGTAAGCGGATGCTAATTCTAGAACATTATATATTTGTTCTGCTTCATCATACTCTTCTTTTTGAGCAGCAGTCATTTTTGGTAGATCGATCGAATTTTCTTGGGCTATTTTTATTGCAGCTTCTTTATAGCTAAGGCCTGTAGTTTCGGCTACAAACTTGATAATGTCACCATGGGCACCGCAACCAAAACAGTGGTAAAACCTTTTTGCATCATTAACGGTAAAAGAAGGAGTTTTTTCAGAATGAAATGGGCATACTCCTAAATATTCATTCCCCTTTCTGGTTAAAGAAACCTTTTGCTTTACTATATCGGAAGCTCTAAGTTGATTTCTTAAGTAATTATAAAATTCTACAGGAATTATCATAAATTTAAAAAACTAGACCTAGAATTACCGTTGTTAAACAATAACAAAGAGGAATAGATAAATTGTCGTTAATTTCTACTTGATCCGCATAAAATTCAGCTAAGGTAGCTATAAGAGAGCTAAAAATTATGATAATAAAACTTGTAGAGTGACTTATAAAAAAATAGATTACTATGCTAATAAAGATACTGGAAGCAAAAAACGCTCCGGCACCTACTAAAGATTTGCCGTTCTGTAGTGGCATCCCATATTTCATGCCTATTAATGCCGCCATGCAATCAGATATGATCAGAATGAGCCATGAAGTAATTACTAGACCTTTAGAAAAAAACAAACAGCTTATTAACAGACCAAGAGCCATGTAACTTGCCCCACTCAGCTTATAGGAACCTGTTTTTTCTTTATTTCTGAGAAACTTATTAAAAAATTTATCAACTAGCTCTTTAATTTTCTGATTACGATGCCTAAATATATCAGCATAGAGCGTAAATACAGTAAGTATTAACAGTAATATGCTCATACTTACTTTTGAAATAAAAGCATAAACTAAAGGAAATATTAACCCATATAAATGAAAAATTTTTCGCTTGACTTCAAAATTAAAATTTTCATTATGCATAAAATTTTTAGCTAATTTGACAAACTCAACTAGTCTAAATATACTTCAAATCTCAACTTAAACAAGACATAATTATGGTCAAATTCCCTATCACTAAAAAAGGCTTTGAACTCCTGGAAAAAGAAATTAAATATTTGAAACACGTGGAGAGGCCCGCAATTATTGAGGCTATTTCAACAGCACGGGATTTTGGCGATTTATCGGAGAATGCAGAATATCACGCAGCCCGAGAAAAACAGAGCTTTGTTGAAGGGCGAATTTTAGATTTAGAAGATAAACTTTCAAGAGCTGAAATTATTGATATCTCTAAGTTATCAAAAGATAGTATTAAATTCGGTGCTACTGTCAAATTAGTTGACGACGACACAGAAGAAAAGGTAACATATGTAATAGTTGGTGAGTATGAAGCTGATATTACTAAGAAGCGAGTATCGATCCAGTCTCCAATTGCAAAAGGGCTCATCGGCAAGTTTGTAGGTGATATTGTAGAAATATCAACCCCTAAAGGAGATAAAGTATTTGAAATATTAGAAATTTCATATCCGGAGATAGATGTGGGTTAAGCATTTTTTGCTTAATTTTTGAAATAAATTATGCTATAATGATCGTATGAAAGTTAGAGGTATTATATGTCTAATATAAACTTACCTGTTATCTCGACTAGTTCAGGATTTAATAAGTATTTACAAGAAATAAACAATATCCCTTCTTTAACCAAAGAAGAAGAGTTTTTGCTTGCTAAAAATTACCTTGAAAATAATGACCTGGAAGCAGCTCAGAGGCTTGTCCTTAGCCATCTAAAACTAGTTGTAAAAATCGCTCTTAAGTATAAGAACTATGGTTTACCTTTACCTGAACTTGTATCAGAAGGGAACATCGGTTTAATGCAAGCAGTGAAAAAATATGATCATAAACTTGGTTTTAAACTATCTACTTATGCTATGTGGTGGATAAAAGCTTCCATCCAGGAATATGTACTTAAATCATGGTCACTTGTAAAAATTGGCACCACTTCAGCCCAAAAAAAATTATTTTTTAGTCTCGGTAAGATTAAACATCGAATAGTTAATACTTATGCCCGGGCAATTAATGACCAGGATTATCAAGAAATGGCAGATGAACTTGGTGTGTCCCTTAAAGAAGTAGTAGAAATGGATCAACGTATGTCCGGACCTGATATTTCCCTTAATCGTTCTGCAAATCGTGAAGATGAAAATGCCGAGGTCATCGAATTTTTACCTGAACAGAAACCGAATCAGGAAACTTCTTTACTGCAAAAACAAGATGCAGAAAACAAAAAATTGGTATTAGCCGAGGCAATGAAAATTTTAAATGAAAGGGAAGTTAAAATTTTAACGGCTAGAAAACTCAATTATTCACCTAAAACACTTGATAGTTTAAGCGCTGAATATAATATTTCAAAAGAACGGGTAAGACAGATAGAAACCAGGGCATTTGAAAAGTTACAGAATTATGTATTAGCTAGAGTTTCTAGGGACGGCCAACTAGTAAAAACTATATCAGGATAACTTTTCTAATAAATCCCTTAATAGAAAGTACCTGATTAGTAGTCAAAAACTATTAAAGTGTTACTTTTTATCAAGAAGAGCAGAAGAATATTGCTTTTCATAAGACATTTGTTTATTAACAGTTGTTGTAGGTTTTTTTCTGAGGACCACAATTTTTAAACTGGTTTTTTTCAAAAATTATGTTATAATGGTGCCCACTGATTTAGATTTTAAATATTATGATAAAGCGAAAACATTTTTAGTTTAATTATCTGCCGCTCAAAACTGAGCCTTCTGAGTTTTTCTAAAATTTGTTTTTATTGTTTTATCATGTACCAGTTTTTTATAACCCTCCTTACTTATCTCCTCCTTACTCTTAAACTGTTGATGGCACGAAAACGTTCCTGATAATTTTTAAACCAATCACTTAAAAACCATCAAAATTAACTTAAAAATAAAATTATTATGGACTATTTATTTGACATCATTGCCACATTAAATTCTTTATACTGGAGTTATATAGGTTGGGCAATAATCTGCGCTGCAGGGTTTTATTTTACTATAATATCTAGAGGTTTCCAATTCCGGGCTATTGGCAATTTCAAAAAAAATATAAAGGATATTTTACAAGAAGGTGGGAATAAGGCTAATGGCGGGATTCATCCAATAAAACTTTATTTTGCCTCTGTGGGAGGAATGGTAGGGCTTGGCAATATTGTCGGCATAAGCACTGCCCTCATGATTGGCGGCCCGGGAAGTATCTTTTGGACTATAATAGCTTCAATCTGCGGAATGCTAATAAAATATTCAGAAATATATCTGGGAGTAAAACATCGCCAGCGAAATAAAAATGGCGGATTTGACGGTGGACCTATGTATTACCTGCGTGATGCTTTTAAAAACAACTACATCCCCTTTATTGCGGCTTTTCTTATATGTTTATACGGTGTTGAAACCTACCAATTTTTAGTGTTGGTAGACAGAATTGAACATAGTTTTGAATTAAATAGAATGGCCGTAATTCTAGGGCTATTAGCATTAGTTTTATATAGTTCTATTGGTGGCGTAAAAAGACTAGCTAGTATATGTACTATAATAATGCCTATATTTATGCTTGTTTATGTTTTTGTAGCTTTATACATTATTGTCAGTAACATACATATCCTCCCAGAATTTTTTGCTACCGTTATTACTTCTGCTTTTACTGGGCATGCTCCAATAGGAGGCTTTGTAGGGAGTAGTATGATCTTAGCTACATATCATGGCATGTCCAAAACCGTTTATTCCGGAGATATTGGTATCGGTTATGATTCCATAGTCCAAAGCGAAACTACTATAGTCAATCCGGAAAAACAAGCTACTTTAGCTATATATGCATTATTTACCGATACTCTCATATGTATTCTCACTAATACTATGCTTGGGGTAACCGGTGCATGGCATAAACTTAACCATTTGGATGAAACGACAATAGTTTCGCAGACAATAGCTAATTACTTTCCATACAGCGATTTATTTGTAACTTTATTATTATTTTTTGCCGGGTTTACAACTATAATCGCTTATTTAACAACCGGTACGAAATGTGCAAAATATTTAAGTCCTAAATATGGTAAAATAATATATTTAATGTATGCTATATTTGCCTTTATATTTTTCTGTAATTTTTCTCAAGATAAAGTTATTGTAGTAATGGGCTTACTCAGCGGAATTCTTGTATTGATAAATGTATCTGGAATGATAAAATTGCGGAAAGAAATTAAGTTTAATTGAGTAAATATTTATATAATTAAAAATATGAAGAAGAAAATTGGAATTTTAGCGGTCGCTGCGGTTTTTGGAATAACGTGGTTTGTACTTGCAAATAAATTTGAAGATAAAGTACGTACTGTATACTTACCGATTTTACAGGAACAAAAAGAAAAAGGGCTAATTGAAGTAGATTTGGATAGTATTAAAATTCATAAATATAAGTTTGCTGTAGCAATAACAAATTTTGTTATTTTCCCAAAATCCGATATTTTTCAGACTAAGCTAGATGGAATTTCTCTCTTCTATAATCCTCTAACTAAAGATATTTCAGTTTCTTCTTTTGGAGGCAAAGTTTCTATTGGCTCCGGTGAAACTGAAATATCTATAGCTAAACCGTCTTTTTCTACCAAAATTAGCGGTTCTGTTTTTCAAGGTAATATGAATGATATTCATGTTACCTTTAATAGTGCGCCCCAGCAGATTTTAAGATCAGCTGACCAATTACCTCTTATTACAGATAAGGGGACTTCTTATGAAATTATAGGAAAATTAGATGAAAAAACTAATCAGTACCTACTAAAATTGGTAGCAAATACTAAGGGTATAAGTATAACTCGCAACTATTTTAAATGGTCTCATCAATTAACTAGTAAAAATTTTGAAATCACTCAAGAAGATCAGCCGTTAACGGATTTCTTAAATGACATTGCTGCTGATTATTACTATGCAACTGTACCAGATAATTTAATTGACTCTAACATGAATGTTTCAATAGCAGCGAATAAGAGTCATTTGGAAAACATTTTCAAATTTATTCAAGGCAAAATCCGTTTTGAAGAACTAGCCTCAACTTTGGCTAAAAATTTCAATCCACATAAGGAATTATTTGATATCGCAATACTTGCTTCTTATGGCAATAACTTATTTAACAATAAACTTTCATTTAATCTTTCCGGAGATGGCATGGAGGTAAAAGGCAATTTTGATATTGAAGATAACAAAAATTACCCAAAAGATAGGGTGGAAGAAATTGCAAAATTAACAGCTGAATTGCTAAGTAAAATTTTTAATAAAATAACTGAAGACAACTTAATTAAGTCCAAGGGTTTAAAGACAGAAGATTTCATGAATTTGGCAAATAGCCTTATTGATATAAAAAACGCAAAATTCAGCACTAATTTAGTTTATAAAATTGAAGATTCCATTACTGATGCAAACCTACATTTTGGTATTAATGAATATGGTATGGATTTAGCGATTAGTAATAAAGACAAGGAACGCTATAATGGTATTTTGACATTATCTGATCCTTTTAAAATCATAAATGCAAAAACAAAATTTGCTCATGAAATAGTCTTACCACTAATAGAGAAAATGAGCGGTGATAATAAAACCAGTTTAAATATTATGCAAAAATATATTAGCAATATTGAAAGTAATGCTTTTGAAGCTTTAAAGGTTTTCAGCAAAATACCGGAACTAACACAAGGCGATAAATTTGAAGCAAATTTCAGTTATGAACCAAAAAGCTTTAGCCTAAAAATCAATAATAAATCATTTTTAGAAATTATTACAGACGAGAAAATAGTTAAGTTTCTAAGGGGATTTTCTATTATCGAAGATAATCAGACCTCGCCAGAAACAGAAGCTTCAAATGAAGAGCATCAGGAATCGTTAGTGCCTAATGAAGAAATTCCGGCAAGTTCAACAAATAATAGCCAAGTTAATTCTATTCCATGACCGATAAACTACAATCGCTAAGGGGGATGAAAGACCTCTTAGGTGAGGATTTTAAGCTTCATAGCTATATCATAGATACTGCCAGGAAAATAACTTCTTTATATTGTTATGAGGGAGCAAGCACCCCTATACTGGAATATACAAAAGTTTTTGACCGTACTCTTGGCGATAGTTCGGATGTTGTCAGTAAGGAAATGTACAGTTTCCTAGACAGAAGCGGTGAAAGCGTGGCCCTTAGACCGGAATTTACTGCAGGTATTATGAGAGCTTTTATTTCGAACGGCCTTCACCAGAAGCTTCCCTTAAAATTATTTTCTTATGGCCCGGTATTTCGGTACGACCGCCCTCAAGCCGGGCGGCAAAGGCAGTTTCATCAAATTAATTGTGAATATATAGGTTCTTGCGAACCATATTCTGATGCTGAGAATATTAAACTTGCTCTGCATTTACTAGAGAAGCTAAATATACTTGATAATATAACCCTTGAAATAAACTCACTTGGTTGCCAAGATTCGAGGTCTTCATACCAGGAAGCACTAATCAATTACTTTAGTAAATATGAAAATGAACTCTCAAGCGATAGTAAGGAAAGATTAACAAAAAAACCTCTCCGTATACTTGATTCAAAAGATGAAAAAGATAAAAAATTAGCAGCAGAAGCTCCTTTTATTGCTGATTATTATACAACTGAATCAAAGGCTTATTTCGATAAAGTACTTGGTTATTTAGATATTTTAAATATTAATTACAAGGTAAATCCAAGATTAGCAAGAGGTCTTGATTACTATTGTCATACCGCATTTGAGTTTACTACTGATAAATTGGGAACCCAAAATGCAGTAGGCGGCGGCGGAAGATATGATTATCTGTGTAAATTAATGGGAGGAACAGATGTTCCTGCCGTTGGTTTTGGTTTGGGTATTGAACGCTTAGCTTTAATGATGCTGCTCAAAAATTATCAAAGTAAAAAATCAGCGCCAATTTATCTAATTCCGATCGGCCAGGAATGCGAAAACTACATTATTATATTAGCTGATTTCCTAAGATCAAATTCTATTCAGGTTGCAATTGAACTAAAAGGTAAAGTACAAAAAAGAATGGAAAAAGCACTAAAGGATGGTGCTGATTATGTTATATTTGCCGGCACTGACGAGATGCAAAACAATAACTTCAAATTAAAGCTTTTAGATAAAAAAGAGGAAAGGATTCTTTCCGCTCAACAGCTTTTAGACCTTATAAAAGTTACACCTAATTAGTATAACTCTTTAAATAAAGCTATTTGCATAATTTTATTTTTACCCAGCTGTAAGAAAGCTTAAGCTAGGTATTTTTCAAATAGTGAAGTACTAATTATTTACTATAATAATAAAACTAAACATTAAATGAATTGCCGCAACCACATTTCGCAGTTGCATTTGGATTGGATATTTGGAAATAAGCACTTCCCAATTCTTCAATAAATTCTAATTTGCATTTCTCTAAAAACTGTTGAGATAAAGGATCTATAGCAATTTTTATTCCGTATTTTTCTAAAACAAAATCATCATCGTTGATTCTGTCAATTAAATTATAATTATACATAAAGCCTGAACAGCCTCCGCCATCCACAGAAACTCTAATCGCTATCTTATTTTCCGGTTCGTTTTCTAGCAGTTCAGAAATACGTAAGGCTGCACTCTGGCTTACATCAAAATTTATCATTTCAAGGATAGATTCACTATTTTAAGATAAGTTCCAGGTAATTTTAGTACCTTAAAAAAAAACTTCAACAATTTTTAGGTTAAGCTAGCTGCGATGTATAACCCTATCTTTTGTTAAGTCATATGGAGTCATTTCCACCTTAACTTTGTCACCAGCCAAAATACGAATACGATTTTTTCTCATTTTACCAGAAGTATGGGCAATAATCTCGTGCCCATTTTCAAGAACAACCCTGAAATGAGCATTAGGTAAAAGCTCTAATACTTTTCCGTCAAATTGAAGTAATTCCTCTTTTGCCATTCTTTTTGCAAATAAATTATGCGGAAACTATAACAAATATCTACTTTCAAAACAAGAACTAATTAATTTTTAATCATAAAATAATCGCGTTTTAAGCAGGTTAACATTGGATTCAAGACCCAGCAATTCATTTTTACTTAATAAGCTTGGGTAATTCTCGACACATATAATAAAACCATCACAGTCTATACCTGAAGCTAATTCCGCAATATATAATACATATCTTCTATCATTAATTTTGATTTCTAAAACTACAAGATCTTGAGTTTGAAATTTTTCTTTAAGAGAGGTTAGATTAGGGTGTAGGAAATTATAAATTTCTCTTTCAAACAAGTTAGAAGTTTTAGATTTAAATTCCATATGGATTGAATCAATAATTATAAGCTCTTCTAAATTATAATATTCTTTTATAGATGAAATTAATTCGATGCAAAAATTTCCACCGGAACTAGCTTGTGTACTATAAGTAAGGTTTTTATATAAAAACTTGAGTTCTAAGTATAATTGCATTAAACTTAGGTTTTTTCTGTCTAATCCTTTTTTCCATTCAGTAGCTGTTTTAAAAAACAGATATAAAACAACTATTGATAAAGCAATATAAATTTTGCCTGTAATATCTATATCCATAGATTTTATAGTTCTATTAAGTAAAATATGTATAACCAAATTAAACTTTAAGTTTAATTAGCCATGTAATTAAATAGTTTAAACCATAGCACTAATCAATATATTTTGTAGAAAATAATCAGCTTTTAGTAGTTTTTTATTTTGAATGTGTTTATAAGAAACATCATAATTAACGAAGGAAACTTTTATGAGTGAAATAGTAGCAAAAGATCAGTTAAAGCAATATATAGATAGAATTGAAAAACTAGAAACCGAGAAAAGCGAATTACTCGACGACATTAAGCAGGTTTTTGACGAAGCAAAAGCTAACGGTTTTGATGTTAAAACGATGAGACAAGTAATTAGATTAAGAAAACTTGATAAAAATAAATTAGCTGAGCAAGATGCTATATTAGAACTTTACAGACAAGCTTTGGAAGTCTAGTAATAAAGGTTAACTAGAAGGTTAGAAATATATGGTAGAAATAAAAACTTTAGATCCCAAAACATTAAAATCTTGGCTGGATAAAAATGAGGCGATACTGATTGACGTTCGTGAACCCCTAGAGTATAAAGATGCACATATTGAAAAAGCTATTAATATACCATTATCTCAGCTTTTGTTAAAAATCCATAAACTTCCCGATTTGGGCAAGAAGAAAATAGTTCTACAATGCAAATCCAGTATTAGATCGATGATCGGATGCCAGGCTTTAATAAAAGAAGGTTTTGAGTCTAATTTATGGAATCTCGAAGGTGGAATTCACTCTTGGTCTTCTTTGGGACTTCCAATTATAGCACAAAAATAAAATATCAAATTGCAAAATCTAGTAAACCGAAATACTTTTTAAGCGCTAGGCCTTTATCACAACACTCCGATAATTCTGGAATTAAGGCTATTTCAGTTAGAAGGGTTATATTATATTCATCTGCAATTTGGTTACCGCTATTTCCTGAAAAAATGTTGATTTTTTCTGCATTCGGGAGAAAATAACCACTCATATTCTCGATTATACCAATTATCGGTACACTAAATTTAGTATATAAATTTATGGCTCTTTGCACATCAATTGTTGCAATTTTTTGCGGAGTTGTTATCATTATTACTCCGGCAGTTACATAATTCTGCAATAAACTCAAATGTATATCACCGGTACCGGGCGGGGTATCAATTATCAAATAATCAAGTTGTCCCCACTCAGTTAAGGAAATAAGCTGATATAAAGCCTTGCTCGTCATAGGTCCCCTCCAACTAATTGATGAAAAAGGATCAGTAATGAAACCGATTGAATTTACTTTAACATTATAATTATAAAGAGGAATCATTCTTTTGTTTATTAACTCTGGTTTTCCTTGGAGATTAAAGATGTTTGGGATGGAAGGGCCATAAATGTCCGCATCAAGCAAACCTACTTTTTTTCCCTCACTGGCAAGTTTTTGAGCCAAAAGCGCTGCTATTGTTGACTTTCCTACTCCTCCTTTACCAGCAGCAATAACTATTACTTTCTTAATATTATCAAGGATTATTTGAGATTTTTCTTTTTGTGGTTGCTCCTGTTTTTTTTCAGAACTTGTTAAAACAATATTGATTCTTTCAAGGCCAGTAATATTTTCTAATTTGTTTATTATATAATTCCTAACCTCTTTCGCTTCTTCTAAGGTGATTCCATCAATATCAAGGGCAAAACCTGCCTCTTTACCTTTAACGATGACCTCCGAAGATCGTTCACCAACTTTAGAATTGTCAGAAAAGCAGATATTTGCAATTTTTGTTTGAATCTGTGTTTTAATTAAAGGCGACATGCTTGCAATATGAAATAATATTATTATATTATTATTTGGTTAGTTCCTACTTAACTATACATTAGTTACCACCCAAACGATAGTTCAAATAATGAAAAAATATATATATCAGCACATTTTAAAAAAGTCACCCTGGGATGATTCCGAGCAAAAAGAAAATATTTTTACCAAGAAACGTAGAGATCAGTTTAACTTTGATAATTTCCAGTTTAACTTTAACCCTAAGTCAGCAATCTGGATTTTAGGCGGAATTTTATTACTATGGCTTGCTAATGGCTTTTATAAAGTAGAAGAAGGAGAAGAAGCAGCTATTATCAGATTTGGTAAGTTTAATAGAACAGCTATGCCAGGACTAAATTATAAATTACCGGCTCCATTTGAAACTGTGGAAATAGAAAAAGTTGCCCAGTCTAGAAGAATAGAAATTGGTTATAGATCTACTGGTAAATTAAGAAATAATATAGGAGCTGATTTAAATAAAGATAGGGATATTGCTGCTGAAAGCATAATGCTAACAGGAGATGAAAATATTATTGAACTTAACGTAGACGTAATGTGGCATATATCAAGTCTATCTGATTATCTTTTTAATGTTGCCGATCCAGAAGAAGCTGTTAAAGCAGTTTCAGAAAGTGCAATAAGGGAAGTAATAGGAAATATGCCTATTGCTTCTGTACTTTCAAATCAGAAGCAAGAGATTGCCGAAAAAATTGAAGGGTTAATAAAGCAGATTTTAGAACAATATAAAATTGGCGTGGCAATAGAGCAGGTAAAGCTTTTAAAAGCTGAACCCCCTAAAGAAGCTATTCAAGCTTATAGAGACGTTCAAACAGCTAAAGCAGATAAGGAAAAAGAGATTAATGAAGCTCAGTCTTACAGAAATAATATTTTACCGAAAGCAAGGGGAGAAGCAGCTAAAATCCTTGAGGAGTCGGAGGGGTATAAAGTAGAGGTAATAGCTAAAGCAGAAGGTGATGCTTCGAGGTTTAATGCAATATACGAACAATATTTATTGAACAAAGAAGTAACTCGTAGCAGATTATATTTGGATACCTTAAAGGAAGTATTATATCAGTCTGATAAAGTAATTATGGGTACTGACGGAGTATTGCCTCACATGGCAGTAAAGCCTAAAGCTACTACAAATAGTCAGTAAAATTTACAAAAGCTAACAGGTTATAATTATGAATAAGATATATTATGTCACATTTGCAGCATTTGCTTTATTAATGATTCTGTCCGGATCTTTATTTAGCGTTGACCAAAGACAAAATGGAGTAGTATTTCAGTTTGGTGAAGCAGTTAGGGTAATTGAGTCTCCAGGCCTAAATGTAAAAATTCCTTTTATCCAAAATGTCCAATTTTTTGATAAAAGGATTCTTGATGTAAAAGCTGAAGCAAAAGAGCTTACAGCTTCAGATGAAAAGCGGGTTATTGTTGATGCTTTTGCAAAATTCAGGATCGTAAATACGGTTGAATTTATTAAAACAGTACATAATTATCAAGGAGCTCAACTACGCCTTAACAGGATTCTAGAATCGGCAATGCGTACCGTAATTGGTAAGTTCCCGTTAAATACCCTTCTTACTGATAAAAGGGCAAATTTAATGCTACAGATAAGAGATTTAACATACTCGGAAGCAAAAAATTTTGGTATTGAAGTCATTGACGTCAGGATTCTAAAAGCGGATTTACCACCGGAAAATAGTACTGCAATTTACATGCGCATGCAAACTGACCGTGAAAAAGAAGCAAATCAGATTAGGGCAGAAGGAAACGAAGAGGCAGCAAGAATAAGATCCAAAGCTGATAAAGAAAGTAAGATAATTTTAGCTAATGCTTACATGGATGCTCAAAAAACTAAAGGTCTAGGCGATGCAGAAGCCGCACGGCTTTATAACCAGGCTTATTCAAAAGATCCAGAGTTCTTTAAGTTTTATGCTTCCTTAAACACTTATAGAACCTCATTAACAAAAGAAAATACGCAATTTGTTCTTTCTCCGGATTCTGAGTTTTTTAAATATCTAAGATTAGGGAAATAGAGTATGAGCCAGCATTTTATTAAGTTTTTTCTTTTAATTGCATTAATCACAAATCTTTTTGCAGAGCTTGCTTGGGCTAATAACAAACCAGAAGTCCAAGTAACAAGTTTTGCTGATATTGTAGAACCTTTAATGCCAGCTGTAGTAAATATTTATACAATAAAATATAACAAAAAAAGACAATCCAGAGGCAATCCTTTACCAGAGCTAATACCTTTTGAAGAGTTCAAGGATTTTTTTAAACAATTTAATATGCCTTTTGCATTTGACTTATATCCAAATCTGTAAGCCATGTCGCTTGGATCTGGCTTTATTATTGAAGAAAACGGCCTTATAGTAACGAATTATCATGTTATTGCCGGCTCTGATGAAATACATGTCAAATTATTTGATAATACAGAACTTCCAGCAGTAATTATAGGGAGAGACCCACAAACAGATTTAGCGTTGATCAAAATTAATTCTGATAAAAAATTGCCGTTTGTTTCCTTTGGTAACTCTAATGAAGCTAGAGTTGGGGATGTAGTAATTGCTATAGGTAATTCTCTTGGTTTTGGCGGCACTGTTACTACGGGTATTATCTCTTCTAAAGGAAGAGATCTTGGTTCTGGTATGGACGAATTAGTAGATGATTTTCTGCAAACTGATGCAGCAATAAACACGGGCAACTCCGGCGGGCCGTTGTTTAATATGGAGGGGAAAGTAATTGGCATTAATACTTCTATTCCTGCAGTAAGCGGCGGCACGAATGTAGGAATTGGGTTTGCAATCCCATCTAATAAAGCCCAAAATATTGTATCTCAGTTAAAGAAAAGCGGGAAAATAAGCAGAGGAAAACTGGACATAGCTATTCAAGAAAATACAAAGGAATTATCAGAAGCGCTAAATATTGACAAAACCTACGGAGTACTAGTCGTAGATATTAAAATCGGAGGTTCAGGAGATAAAGCAGGGTTACAAAGAGGTGATCTAATAATTGGATTTAATGATCAAGAAGTTCTAAATTCAAGGAAGTTACAATTATTTGTAGCTGAAGCTAAAATCGGTGAAGAAGTCAAATTAACAATTATCAGGAATGGTAAAACACTTGACCTTAAAGCTCAAATTTCTGAAGTAATCGATAATGAAGATGATCAAACAAAAGAAGACAATGAAGTATCTCCCCAAAATATTAATAACAAAAATTTATTAGAAAAATCAGGAATTGTTTTTGCTAATTTAACTGATGATTTGAAAAGTAAATTCTATCTTGATAAAAATATTAATGGGTTATTTGTTGTTGAAGTCCGGACTAACGATCCAGCCATTCAATTGAGAGCAGGAGATATAGTACTTGCTATTAATCAGGAACCCATAAATGATATAGGACAATTTAATTCAATATATAAAAAACTAAAATCTGATAATAAAAAAAATGCAATCTTACTTGTAAAAAGAAAGGATTTTAGTATGTTTATGACATTCCCAATTAAGTAATTAACTATTTAGAAAAATTAACATGGAGAAGAGAGATAACTATCCAAATAATGTAGACACCAGTGGCGCTACTGATTCTGTAACCGTCCTTAGTTTTTATAGTTTTGTAAATATTCCCGAACCCGAAGCCTTGCTTCCCAAAATTCTGTTAATTACCAAGAAAAAATATGTAAGAGGTACTATTATCCTTGCAAAGGAAGGTTTTAACGGTTCTATATCTTCTACTACAGAAGCTCATCTACATCTAGTTATTAAAGAGTTAAAAGAGCTTACTAATCCGAGAGATATTAGCGTAAAAGTAAACTATTGTAACATCCAGCCATTTTCTAAAATCAAAGTGAAACTAAAAAATGAGATTGTTTCCATGAAAGCCGGAGAAATTGATGTAGAAAGGTTAAAAGGAGAGTACATTGAAACAAGTAATTGGGATAGTTTTATTAAAAGAAGTGATGTAATAGCAGTAGATACCAGGAATAGTTATGAAATAAAAGCCGGTACTTTTGAAGGGGCCTTAGATCCACATACTGAAAGTTTTAGAGAATTTCCACAGTGGGCTAAAAATAATGCCGAGTTGTTCAAAAATAAAAAGATAGCCATGTTCTGCACTGGAGGTATTAGATGTGAAAAATCTACTGCTTACATGAGGGCTCTTGGTTATGATGAGGTATATCATCTTAAAGGAGGAATTTTACAATACCTTGAAGATACCAAAAATAAAAATGGTACCTGGAAAGGAGATTGCTTTGTATTTGATGATAGAGGAGCCGTCGGTTCAGATCTATTACCTAGTGAAGGATACTGGGTTCAAAAAGGTCAAAATGCCAAGAGCGTTAGTAGAAATAAATGATTGAAGCAAAATTGGCGGTAGGTAAAGAAGTAGTTTTGTTTACCAGGAGCCATTTGCTTACAGATTCAATAAAAGATAATTTATTAAATACTGACTTTTTTTATACATATAGCAATTACCAGACACTTGTTCATTCCCATAATAAAATCAATTTATTAATAATCGACCTAAACGATTTCCCTATAGATAATAGCTGGTATTATAGAATTAAGACTATTGTAAATTTGACGAGTAAACATAAATATTCAACAGATGAAATAAACATTTCTAAGCCATTTAGGTTGAATAGTTTATTAAAAATAATACACGATGTAAATAATAGCCATGATATTTTTTGTGTAATTAATGATAATTTTATTTATAACGAGAAATTACATATAATTAATTCCCAAGAAAAATCGATTAAATTAACAGCAAAAGAAAATAACATTTTTAAATCTATGTTACTTAGTACGGAATTTAAAATTGAAAAAGAATTTCTTTTAAAAAATGTCTGGAAGTATCATGAAAACACCGAGTCCTCGACTGTTGATACCCACCTTTATAGGCTTAAGGCCAAACTTCCTGATAATTTATTAGAACTTAAAAGCAATAGTTGCCAATTAAATGTAAGCACTTTAAATTAGGTAGTGTATTAGCCAAAGTGTAAATCCTAAAGAAAATTACTTTGATACCGCAGTTTTCCAAAGGCTTGTATAGGCTAAAAATCAAATTGCCTTGCCGATATGAGCCCAAAAAGAGCGCAAAGTTGGTAAGGTAAGGATAATTAAATAAAAAAGAAATGCTAACCATACAATATAAACGATCTAGAGCATGCGGAAAGAGTGATTTGTTAATACTTTTGGACAAACCGCAATTTTTTATAATGGTTTAGTTTCCGTTAATACTTGAAATTTTGCCGGTAATAAATAGTCAACTGAGTTTTAAGAGGATGAGAAAACTCTCTGCGATCGCATTATTCCACCAATCTTTCTTATGGTTGATACTCTGGATAGTATGATGCTGTTTTATAATCTCCACATAACTACCAGAAG
>Ga0172372_10002053_pt1 | contig 30877 bp, 26 predicted proteins | sample LakKiv5m_2_FD_114544 | JGI IMG/M metagenome (GOLD analysis project Ga0172372, IMG submission 114544) | Freshwater microbial communities from Kabuno Bay, South-Kivu, Congo - kab_092012_9.5m | ecosystem: Environmental > Aquatic > Freshwater > Lake | place: Democratic Republic of the Congo...
CGAACCCTTCAAGGTGAAGGACCTTTCGCTGGCCGAGTTCGGCCGCAATGAAATCCGCCTGGCCGAGCACGAGATGCCTGGCCTGATGGCGCTCCGGGCCCAGTACGCCGGCCAGCAGCCGCTCGCCGGGGCCCGTATCATGGGCTCGCTGCACATGACCGTGCAGACGGCGGTGCTGATCGAGACGCTGACGGCCCTCGGTGCCGATGTGCGCTGGGTCAGCTGCAACATCTTCTCGACGCAGGATCACGCGGCCGCCGCCGTGGTGGTGGGGCGTCCCGAGACCGGCGGCACGACGGCGCAGCCCAAGGGCACGCCCGTGTTTGCCTGGAAGGGCGAGACGCTGCCCGAATACTGGTGGTGCACGGTCGAGGCGCTGCGCTGGCCCGACAACGGCGGTCCCTCGCTCATCGTCGACGACGGCGGCGACGCGACGCTGTTCGTGCACAAGGCCAAGGAATACGAGAGGACCGGTGTGGTGCCGGCCTTCAACGCCGAGTCGGAGCCCGAGGAATGGGGCGTCATTCTCGACACGCTGCGCCGTGAGCTGGCGGCCCATCCGACGACGTGGACCGCGATTGCTGACGGCATCCGCGGCGTCTCCGAGGAGACGACGACGGGCGTGCACCGCCTCTATGAGATGACCGCGAACAACTCGCTGCTGTTCCCGGCGATCAACGTCAATGACTCGGCCACGAAGAGCAAGTTCGACAACCTCTACGGCTGCCGCCACTCGCTCATCGACGGCCTCAACCGCGCCAGCGACGTGATGCTGTCGGCCAAAGTGGCGGTGGTCTTCGGCTACGGCGACGTGGGCAAGGGCTGCGCCCAGGCGCTCAAGGGCCAGGGCTGCCGTGTCATCGTCACCGAGATCGATCCCATCTGCGCGCTGCAGGCCGCGATGGAAGGCTATCAGGTCACCACGATTGAGGATGTCGTCGAGACGGCGGACATCTTCATCACGGCGACGGGCAACAAGAACGTGCTGACGGTTGACCTGATGCGGCGCATGAAGGACAAGGCCATCGTCGGCAACATCGGGCACTTCGACAACGAGATCGACATGGCCGCGCTGGCGCGCAGCGGTGCGCGCCGTGTGAACGTGAAGCCGCAGTACGACGAGTATGTGTTCCCGGCCGAGGGGACCCGCGCCGAGCACAGCATCCTCGTGCTGGCCGAAGGGCGTCTGCTGAACCTCGGCTGCGCCACCGGTCACCCGAGCTTCGTGATGTCCTCGTCGTTCACCAACCAGGTGGTAGCGCAGCTCGACCTGCACTTCAGCGCGACGGGCCAGCCCACGCTGTCGGGGACGCAGTACGACGCCCGCCGCGTCTACGTCCTGCCGAAGAAGCTCGACGAGATGGTGGCGCGGCTGCACCTCGACAAACTCGGCGTCAAGCTGACGACGCTGAGCAAGGATCAGGCTGACTACATCGGCGTGTCGGTGGAGGGGCCCTTCAAGCCCGCCCACTACCGCTACTGAGGCGCGCGCGCGAGGCGCAAACACCTTAGAATGAGGCATGGCCGCTCCGGCGGCCATGCCTTTCGTCTGTACCGATGAGGACACGATGTTCGTACGCCAGGTGAGGTTCGCAGCGGCCCTCGGGCTGCTGTCGGCGGTGCTGGTGAGCCGAGGGGCCGGACAGGCCCAGCCGCGTACCGATGCCTTCATTGACTCGCGGCACCACCCGGCGATTGCCTATGGCAAGGCCCCGGTGCAGACGGCGGTGACCCGCCTCAACACGGCGATCGAGCGGGGTGAGCGAACGCTGGCGTTTGATGAGACCACCGGCTACCTGCAGGCCTTTCTCGCAGCGATGGAAATTCCGGTGACCTCGCAGGTGCTGGTCTATTCGCCGACCAGCTTTCAGGCGGCGAAGATTCACCAGCAGAATCCGCGTGCGATCTACTTTAACGACGAGGTGGCGGTCGGCTGGGTGAGAGGCGGGGCGCTGCTCGAGGTCACAGCGCAGGATCCGGTGCTGGGCACGATCTTCTACGCGTTGCCCCAGGTGCCGGCGTCGGGCCCGGCGACCTTTCGCAGGGAAGAGACCTGCGTGTCGTGCCACCTGACCTATGACACGCTCGGCGTGCCCGGCCTGACGGTCCGCAGCACCTGGGCGAGACGTGGTCCGGGCGACTATCTGAACGACCCGTCTGTCGACCATCGCACGCCGTATGTCAACCGGTGGGGAGGATGGTTCGTCACCGGAGCGGCGGCATCCGTCACGCATCTCGGCAACCAGCCGCTGCTGCAGCCCGAACGCATCGGCCCGGTCGCCACCCCGCTGAATACGGTTGACGGGCAGTTCGACACCACCGGTTACCCGCTGGCGACGAGTGATGTGGCCGCGCTGCTGGTGCTCGAACACCAGTCGCAGGCCGCGAACATGATCACGAGGCTCGGGTGGGAAGCGCGTGTGGGCGATGCCGAACGCACGCGCATCGCCGCGCAACTGCTGGCCGACTATCTGCTCTTCGCAGATGAAGCGCCACTACCGGCGTCACTCACAGCTGGACCGTCGCCGTTTGCGGCACAGTTCGCGGCGCGCGGGCCGTTCGACCGGCACGGCCGCACGCTGCGTGAACTGCAGCTGAGCGGACGGCTGATGCGGTATCCCCTGAGCTACATGATCTACTCGCCGATGTACCGGGCCCTGCCCGAGCCCTTGCGCCACCTGGTCGACCAGCGCATCGAGGCCGTGCTGGCCGGTCAGGTGAACGACCCGAGGTTCGTCCACTTCACGTCGGACGTGCGTGCGGCCGTCGCGGCGATTCGTGCCGACACGGTGGAGCGTCCATGACACGCAACCAGTCCCTGACGCTGGCGACGACATGTGCGCTGCTGGCCACGTCGCTGCTGGTGGCCGGCGCGCAGCGGCCGGGTGTCTTCAACGGCAATCGCGATCATCCGGCGATTCGCTACAGCACGGCGCCGGTCAGTGACCCGGTCGCCCGGTTGAATGCCGCGCTTGACGCCGGCACGGCCTCGCTCAGCTACGACCCCGCGCGGGGCGGCTACCTGGCGTCGGTGCTCGAGGCGCTGAAGGTGCCTGTCAGCTCACAGGTGCTGGCGTTTGCTGAAACCAGCCTGCAGGCCAGCAAGATTCGGATGCACAACCCGCGCGCGATTTACTTCACCGACCAGGTGTCGGTGGCCTGGGTTCGCGGGGGCGACGTGCTGGAACTCGCCGCACAGGATCCCACCCAGGGGACGGTGTTTTACACCGCACCCATGCAGGCCACCGACCGGCCGCGTTTCCGGCGCGACAACCAGTGCCTGGCCTGCCATCTGTCGTGGGACACCCTGGCAGTGCCTGGCCCCGTGCTGCAGACGGTGTTTCCGCGGAAGAGCGACCGCGACTACGCCGATGGTGGCTTTACGGACCACCGGCTGCCAGTGGGGCAGCGCTGGGGAGGATGGTTTGTGACCGGGGCACGGGTGCCCGCCCGGCACATGGGCAATCAGCCCATGTTGCAGCCCACGCCGCGCACAGGACCGCCGAAGGCGCTGCGGGCCGTCACCGGCGAGTTCGACACGACCGGCTACCTCGTGCCCACGAGCGACGTCGCGGCGCTGCTGGTGCTTGACCATCAGGTGCATGCCACCAATCTGATCACGCGCCTCAACTGGGAGCATCGCGCCGGCACACCGGCCGCTCAGGCTGAGGCCGCCGACGCCCTGGCCGAATATCTGTTGTACGCAGAAGAAGCCCCGCTGCCGAGGCCAGTCAAAGGCACCTCGGGCTACGCCGAAGACTTTGCGGCCGTGGGACTTCGCGACAGCCGGGGGCGCTCGCTGCGAGACCTGCAACTCGACGGGCGCACGTTCCGCTTTCCGCTCAGCTACATGGTCTACAGCCCGATGTACGCGGCCCTGCCGCTCGAGGCCCGACAAGCCGTGGCCACGCGCCTGTCGGCGGCGCTCGAGGGCCGACGGACGGAAGTCGGCTATGCGCACCTGACGGCACCCGTGCGCCAGGCGATCCGGGAGATTGTGGCCGAGACCGCGCCTGCGGTGTTGAGCCCGACGCGCTAGTCCAGACCGCGCACGCGCTGGTGCCGCGGTGCGGAGTGACGGTCCCCGCGCGCCCTGCCGCACTCACGACGTTGTTGGCGTTCTGCCGCGTCTCGTTGCGACGTGGTATCGCGGCGATGCCTTTCAATCCTGCAGACGAAAAAAAGGGGGCACCCGTGATGCTCACGAGTGCCCCCCAAAGGGAGTGCCAGCGGAATTGGGATCTTCAGGCGCCCGGGCGCTGACGCTGTGGCGCCGGCAGGGTGCCCTTGTTGGCGATGGCCTTGTTGATGGCCGTGATGGTGTGGGTGGTGCGGAACTCGACGATCTGCTTCGCCCACTCGGTGTTCTTCGCACGGTTCGAGACGTCGACGCCGTTGATGGTGGCCTTGCCCGCCTTCACGCGCTCGTCATAGCGCACCGACTTCGGATCCTGGATGAACATGTTCAGGGTGATGATCACATCGTCGTGCATGTTGTCGGAGGTGCCCTCCTTGAGGCCCTTCGTCTCCATGAACTTCGAGACCGATGCGTAGTCGTAATACTCCTGGATGTGCGCTACGAGTGCCTTCCCGGCGTACTTGGTGTTGAGCGCTTCGGCCACGGCGCGCTGGCCGGCCTGGTTGCCGCCGCTGTCGCCGATGAAGAACACCTGCGTGAAGCCGTGCGCCACCAGTGACTCGGCCGTGTCGGTGAGCAGGGCCCTGAACGTGTCTTCGCGCAGCGTGATGGTGCCGGGCGAGGTCATGTGACCGGTCGGGGGCTCGATGCCACCTTCGGGCACGTGCTTGATGACCGGGGCGCAGAGCGCGTTGCCCATCTTGCGTGCAATGGCGTCGCAGTTGGTGGTCAGCACATAGTTGTGCTTGCCGAGCGCCAGCCACGGGCCGTTGGGTTCGTGGCCGCCAGTCGGGATGATGACCGTGGTCTTGCCGGCCGCCATCGCATCACGCACATCCATCCAGGTCATTTCCTCGAGCCACACCGTGTTGGTCTTCGGCAGCGGATTCGGTGTGTCCTTGCAGTTGTAGGGATTCTGGGCGCAGTCGCCACCGCCCATCGAGCGCGGATCGGGCGCACGCCGCTGTCCCTGCACCGAGACGGCCAGCGCACCGGCCATCACCACCACTGCTCCCACACCCAGCACTGTTCGCTTCATATGATCCTCCTTGCTGACGTTCACAACTTCGGGGCTACTGACCGCCACGCTTGGCCGGGGTCGGCGGCAGCGGGCCCAGCTTGTGCCGGAATGAGCCATCGTCAAACCGGTCGCGATAGGGCGTGTGGCAGCTGCCGCACGTCTTGCCGAGGTTCGCGGTGGCGGCCTTCACTTCATCCCACTTGCCGGCGGTGGCGGCCAGTTCGATGGCATCCGCGGCCTTCCGGGCATCGGCGATCCACCCGAGCGCGTCGGTCTTCGCATACGGACGGAAGAACGCCTCGGTCTGCGTGAACGCTGCCTTCAGTTCGGCGGCCTGCTTCTTGGCCCCGTCGACATCCGACTTTTCCGTGATGGTGCGCATCGCGCCGTTGGCAGCGGCCACCTTCTGCATGGCCTTCTGCAGCACTTCCTCTTCGGTTGTCATCTTGGGCGGCAGGCGACGGGCGATGTCGTTCATGGCGTTGTTGACCACCGACGTGGCGACGACCACCGGCTTGCCGGTCCACCTGGCGATGACGTCGGGCGAGAGACCCGTGAGCCGATCCTTGGCCTTGGCGTTGGCCGGATCGAACTTCATCGCTTCGCCGATGACGGTGACGTAGGTGTTGAGCTCGAGCGGTTCGTTGAGCCGCGGAGCGAGCACCAGCACATCCTTGTCGCCGCTCTTTGTCTTGTCCTGATCCACCGAGAACGCGATGGCCGAGAGGTTCTGGTCGACCAGCGCCATCATCGTGACGTTTTCGCCGTAATAGGCATCGGGCTTGGCGGCGAGGCTGCTGGCGACCACGGGCACCAGCGGCTTCTGGGGCGGCGCCGCAGCTGCCGCCGGCGCGCCGGCCTGGCCCTGACCGCCACCTGCGGGACGGGCAGCACCCTGGCCCGGACCGGGCGCAGCAGGCGCCGCACCGGCAGTGGCGGGGCGGGCTCCACCCTGCGCGGGCGCGGGTGCCGCAGGAGCCTGCTGGGCCTGGGGAATGGCCACGGCCGCCGCGAGACTCAGAACGGCCGCCGACAGGGCCAGCCGCGAGGTGCGACGAGTGGAAAGGTTGGGGCGTGACATGACGGAAGTCCTCCTTGATCGACCATCGCGTGATGCCCTCGGCACACGGGGCGGTCGTCGAACAGCCGCATTGTAGGCGAAACCGGGCCCGGCTGTGTGCGGTCGACATGTTTCTTTTTGTCATGACGCCGGCCACCCGGCTTGCGGCGGGGCGACGGGCGCTACAATCCCCTCGTTCGTGCCTGCGGCCGCATCCGGCGGTGCGCCGTTTCCCGGGAGACCTCTGATGACTGTGCGCCTCGCCCTCTGCCTGCTGTTCGTCACCGCCGTGCCGGTGTCTGCCCAGACGCCCGCCGCCGGAACACCGGCGTCCCCGCCGCGCACGGCCTCGGTCAACAGCCAGCCGCGCCGCGACGTGGCGAACATGCCACGCCCCATCGACATGCACGACAGCGTCTGGATCGAGCACCTGACCATGCTCGAGGTGCGTGACCTGCTGAAGGCGGGGAAGACGACAGCGCTGATCCTGACCGGCGGTATCGAAGAGAATGGTCCCTACCTGACCACCGGCAAGCACAACAATGTGCTCAAGGCGCAGGGCGAGTCGATCGCCCGGGCGCTCGGCAACGCGCTGGTCGCCCCGATTGTCACCCTCGAACCCGGCAATCCCGACCGACCGGGCCTGTCACCGGGTACCGTGGTGCTGTCGCAGGCCACCTTCCGCGCGGTGCTCTCCGACATGGCGCGCAGCCTCCGCTCGCAGGGCTTCACCGACATCGTGCTGCTGGGGGACAGCGGCGGCAACCTGAAGGGGATGCAGGAGGTGGCGGCCACGCTCAACGCCGACTGGAAGGGGCAGGGACGTGTGCACTTCATTCCCGAGTACTACAACTACGCCGACGTCGAGCACTTCGAGGAGACCGAGCTGGGAATCAAGGAGCAGCTGGAAGGCTTCCACGACGACTACTACATCTCGGCCATCATCTCGACCGTCGACACCGACGCGATTCGCATGCGCGAGCGTCGCAAGGCGGGCAACTTTGTCATCAACGGCGTGTCGCTCGATCCGATTGAGAAGACCGTGGCCAACGGGCTGCGCATGGTGCAGTTCCGGACGGCAGTCACGGTGGCGGTCATCAGGAAGTCGATGGCGGCGGCCGCTACCCGGCAGTAATCTGGTTGCCCTGTGTGTCAGCGCGTGATGTGTCAGCAGTGCGGACGGCTCTCGTGGGTGGGGTGCGGACAGCACATTGAACAGGTGCTGGGTGACGTGAAGCCGGCCGACCGGTGTCAGTGTCCCCGGAAGCCGGGTGTGCTGTCGCGACTGTTCGGGGGCCGCTGACCGGCGGCCATGGCTGCGCTTCCCGCAGACACCCGCATTGCCTCGGTGACGCTGGCCGTCGCTGACCTCGCACGGTCGCTGCGGTTCTACCGAGATCTGCTCGGTGCGACGGTGCATGACAGCGGCCCGGGCCGGGCCTCGCTGGGCACGGCCGCAGGACGGCCATGGCTGCACCTGCAGATGCAACCCGACGCCACGGCGCGTCCCCGCCGCACAAGCGGGCTCTTTCATGTGGCGCTGCTCGTGCCGTCGCGCGGTGCCCTGGGACAGGTGTTGCTGCGTCTGTCCGCCACCGGGTGGCCGGTCGACGGCGCGGCCGAGCATCTTGTCAGCGAAGCCGTCTACCTGCGGGACCCCGACGGCCTCGGGCTCGAGGTGTATCGTGACCGTCCGCGGGACGAGTGGCCCCGGCGGGGCGACGAAGTGCACATGGCCTCCGACCCGCTCGACATTGACGGCGTGCTGCAGAGCCCGGGTGCCGACGCGTCGTGGGCGGGGCTTCCCGAGGGCACCGTGGTGGGCCATGTGCACCTGCAGGTACCCGATCTGTCGCACGCGGAACGGCTCTACTGCGACACGATCGGCTTCACGCCCATGCTGCGAGGCTATCCGGGCGCACTGTTTGTCGCAGCCGGTGGCTGTCACCATCATCTGGGGCTCAACATCTGGGCGGGGATCGGCGCGCCGCCCCCGCCCACTACGGCGGTCGGGTTGCGTCGTATCGAGCTCGAGGCGTCCGTGCCTGCCGTGTCCCGGTTCGACGATGCCACGACCGGAGTGACGGTGATGATCGGGCCCGTCGCCGGAGGCGAGGGGGCGGTGTCTTCGCATGGCTGAGGCGCCGCGCCTGCACGCCGAGGTGGCCGACGAACTGCGGCGGCACGGCATCGAGGTCGGGCCCGACGACACGCCGGCCACGCTGCGCGCGCACCTGAACGATCGCTACCGGGTCGAGATTCGTGCGCTCCGCGATCGCTGTCGGGCCGGAGAGTTCGGCGTGCGTGACCTGCCGTCGCACGTCGTGGCCCTGCGCCGTGAGTATCCGCTGCTGTCGGTACCGCTCGATCGCTGGGCACGCAGCGAGTGACGCGCGAGGACGCCGGCCTCTGCCGCGCACACGCGTGACGGTTGCATCGACACCGCCGTGGGGATAGAGTCGCCCCATGGAGCGATTGACGGTTCCGCTCATGCGTGATCACCGGCAGGCCCCGCTGCGGCCCGCCACCTGGCCCGAGGCCCTGCAGCGTGCAGCCGATGCGTTCACCCGCGTGCGCGACACGCATGGCGGGACGGCCTTCGGGCTGTTCAGCTGTTCGAAGAGCACCAATGAAATGAACTTTGCCGCGCAGAAGTTCGCGCGCGTCGTCATGGGCTCGCACAACATCGACAGCTGTAACCGCACCTGACATGCGCCGAGCGTCGCCGGTCTGGCGATGGTGTTCGGGATGGGCGGGGGCACCAGCTCCTACCAGGAAGTGGAGGAGGCCGACTGCATCCTCCTGTGGGGGTCGAACGCCCGCGAGACGCACCCGATCTTCTTCCACCACGTGCTGAAGGCCGTGCGCCGAGGTGCACGGCTCTTTGTGATTGATCCGCGCCGCACCGCATCGGCGCAGTGGGCCGAGCAGTGGCTGGGTGTGCGCGTGGGCACCGATATCGCACTGGCGCACGCGGTCGGCCACGAGATTGTGCAGGCCGGTCTCACGCATGACGAATTCATCCGGGAGGCCACGACGGGCGTCGATGCCTATCGGCAGGCGATCGCCGAATGGACACCCGAGCGTGCGGAAGCCGTCACGGGAGTACCTGCGGCGTCGATCCGCGAGATGGCGCGTGCCTATGCGGGGGCCCGCCGCGCCATGCTGTGCTGGACACTCGGCATCACCGAACATCACTACGCAGTTGACAATGTCGTGTCGCTGATCAACCTGGCGCTGCTTACCGGCCATGTCGGGCGGTGGGGCAGCGGTATCTGTCCGCTGCGCGGACAGAACAATGTGCAGGGCGGGGGTGACATGGGCGCGCTGCCCGATCGCCTGCCGGGATTCCAGCACGTCGAGAACACCGAGGTGCGGGCGCGGTTCGATCAGGCCTGGGGGGTGACGCTGTCTCCGAAAAAGGGGTGGCATCTGACGGGCATGTTCGAGGCCATGGCACGGGGTGACCTGCGCGCACTCTACGTGATCGGCGAAAATCCGGTGCAGTCGGAAGCCGATATGGCACAGACACGGGCGCGCCTCTCGCGCCTCGAGACGCTGGTGGTACAGGACCTGTTTCTGACCGACACCGCGGCGATGGCCGACGTCGTGTTCCCGGCCGCAGCAGGCGTGTTCGAATCGGAGGGGACGGTGACCTCGAGCGAGCGTCGGGTGCAGCGCACGCGTCGCACCCTGTCACCTCCGGGCGAGGCACGCGATGACCTGGCGATCATCTTCGATCTGGCACGGACGATGGGCCACGACTGGGGCGGGGCCGATGCCGAGTCGGTCTGGAATGACGTGCGTCGACTGTCACCGGTGCACGCCGGCATGAGCTACGCGCGCCTCGACTGGGCGCGCGGGCTGCGCTGGCCCTGTTATGACGAGACGCATCCGGGAGAGGCGTTCCTGCACAGCCGTCTGTGGGAACGTCCGGTGCGCGGACCGCGCGCCCCGTTTCAGGTGGTGCCGCATCAGGAACCGGCCGAGGCGCTCAGCGACGAATATCCGTGGCGGCTGACCACTGGGCGCCGACTCGGGGAGTACAACACCGGCGTGCAGACGGCGGCCTATGCGTCGCCCACGCGGCGGGGCGAGACGGCTGACCTGTCTCCGGGTGATGCGGCGCGTCTCGGTGTCGGTGCCGGCGACCTGGTGCGCGTGGTCTCCCGGCGGGGGGCTGTGGAAGTGCCCGTACACATCGACGACCATCTGCCCGATGGCCTAGTGTTCATGACGTTCCATTTTCCGGAGCAGGTGGCCACCAACATCCTCACGGTCGAGGCCACCGATCCCCGCGCCGGCACGGCCGAGTTCAAGGCTGCTGCTGTGCGCGTCGAGCGCGTCGCGGTGCCGGTGCCCGCGCCTGCGGGCGTGTGAGATATCTCCCGGACGAGCGGAGCCATGGACCTGCACATCATTGGCGGCGAGCCGACCGCTGACGAACGGATCGCCATCGACGCCGTGCTGCCTGCCGAGGCCGTCGGTGCGCGGCACTGGCTGCTGCCGGCGCTGCACGCGGCGCAGGACCGCGCCGGGTGGGTCAGTCGCGGAGCCCTCAATCACATCTGCCGACGCCTCGGGGTGCCGCCGGCCGAGGCGTGGGGTGTTGTGACGTTCTATCACCTGCTGTCGACCACGCCCTCGCCGCAGACCATGATTCACGTCTGCGACGATGTGGCGTGTCGCGTGCAGGGGGCCGAGCGTCTGTGCGCGGCGTTGCAGGCGCGGCTGGGGCCGGCGACGTCGGGCCACGCCCCGGCGCATCGGCCAGCCGTCCCGGGGGCCGGGGCCTCGGACGCGGGAGGAGGCCCGGCCTCGGGGGCGCGCGATCGCGAACGCCCCGAGGGGGCCGAGCCCGTGCGGTCCGAGGCGGTGGGGCCCGCACCGGGCTGGCAGCGGTCGCCGTGTCTCGGGCAGTGCGACGCCGGCAGTGCCGCGCTCGTCGTCAGCGCGGGCGTCGTGCCCCGTCGGTGGGTGGTGGCGCCCGTCTGCGGTGTCGATGCGCTGCTGGCGCGGGCGCATGCCGCGGCTATCGGCGCGGAGGCCCCGCTCTCGGAGGCCGGCGCGGGGCTCGTGTGGCAGGCCCCCTCGTCGGGACATGAGGCGGGGCCGGAGGCGGCGCGCGGGGGGCGCGCGGCCGGGCCCGATGAGTGGGGCGGGCCTGCAGACGCGCCTGCAGGCGCGCGCGCCGGTCACGCGCCCGGGCCCGCGCCCGCATCCGCTGCCGCATCGCCGGCGCCTGCGGGGGCGGCGGGGCGCATCGCCCGCGCTGACGGGCGGCCGCGCCTGCTGGCGCGCGTAGGCCGCGTCGACCCGTGGTCGCTCGAGAGTTACCGCGACCACGGGGGCTACGCGGCGCTGGCGCGCGCCACCACGCTCGGCCCCGACGCCGTCATCGACGCGCTGCATCGCGCGCGGCTCGTCGGACGGGGCGGCGCCGCATTTCCGACCGCCCGCAAGTGGGAGGCCGCGCGGCGTCAGGCCGCGTCGCAGCGCTATGTCATCGCCAACGCCGATGAAAGCGAGCCGGGGACGTTCAAGGATCGCGTGCTGATGGAAGGCGATCCCTTCGCCCTCATCGAGGCGATGACCATTGCCGGACTCACCATCGGTGCCACGCGCGGATTCATATATCTGCGCGGCGAGTATCCCGAGGCCGAGGCCCGACTGACGCTTGCCATCCGTGCCGCCGCCGCACACGGCTGGCTCGGTGATGATGTGGCCGGTAGCGGACGCGCCTTCCAGATCGAACTGCGGCGAGGGGGCGGAGCGTATATCTGCGGCGAGGAGACGGCCCTGGCCGCGTCGATCGAAGGCTTCCGGGGCGAGCCCCGATCAAAGCCGCCGTATCCCACGACGCGCGGACTGTTCGGTGCGCCGACGGTCACCAATAACGTCGAAACCCTCATCAATGTCCTCGACATCCTCGTCGAAGGGCCCGAGGCCTGGTCGGCCATCGGCACCCCCGACAGTCCCGGCCCGCGCCTGTGGTCAGTCTCGGGGCACGTCCAGCACCCGGGGCTCTACGAGACGGCGTCGGGCACGACCGTGCGGGCCCTCATCGCGCAGGCCGGCGGACTGCAGCAGGGCCGGGCCCTGCGGGCGGTGCTGCTCGGCGGTGCGGCCGGGGCCTTCATCGGTCCGCAGCATCTTGACCTGCCGCTGTCGGCCGATGCCGCCCGGGCCGCCAATGTCACGCTGGGCTCGGGCGTGGTCCTCGTACTCGACGACACCGCGCATGTGCCCGATGTCGTGCGACGAATCGCGCGATTTTTTCGCGAAGAGTCGTGCGGGCAGTGTGTGCCGTGTCGCGTGGGCACCGTGCGTCAGCTCGAATGGCTCGATCGGCGCGACTCGGCACCCCGCGATTTCTATGCCGACCTGACGGCGGCCATGAAGGACGCATCCATCTGCGGCCTCGGGCAGACCGCCACCACCGCCATTGAATCGGCCCTCGCCCTGGGCCTGCTGCCGTCCGGAGCGCGTGCATGATCACCGACGACCCCATCTGGTTCCGCCTCCCGCCTGCGTCGTCGACCGTGCCGGAGCGCCCGCCCGAGCCGCCTGCGGAACCGGTCGAGATCGTCATCGACGGGAGGCCCGTGTCAGTGCCGACAGGCCACACCATCCTCGAGGCCTGCCGTCAGCTCGGCATTCACGTGCCCACGTTGTGTCAGCTCGACACGCTGACGCCGGTGAACGCCTGCCGCGTGTGTGTGGTGGAACTCGACGGCGCCCGCACCCTCGTGCCTGCGTGCTCGCGGCAGGTCGAGCCGGGCATGCAGATTCGGTCACGATCGCCGCGCGTCGACCGCGCCCGCCGCATGGTGCTCGAACTGCTCGCCTCGTCGGTGGATCTGTCCACGGCTCCCGGGGTGGACGCGATGATGGCCACCTACGGTGCCACGCCCGAGCGACACGGCACCTGCGCGGCCACGGTGACGCAGCCGCCGCTCGTCGACAACGCACTCTACATGCGCGATTACTCGAAGTGCATCCTCTGCTACAAGTGCGTCGAGGCCTGTGGTACCGACGCGCAGCACACGTTCGCCATCGCCGTGGCCGGACGCGGCTTTGATGCGCACATCGCCACCGAGTGGCAGGTGTCGCTGCCCGAGTCTGCGTGTGTGTACTGCGGCAACTGTATCGGCGTGTGCCCGACCGGGGCCCTCATGCCGCAGCACGAATACGACATGCGGCAGGCCGGCACGTGGGCGCCCCAGCGTCAGCACGTGACCGACACGACGTGTCCCTACTGCGGCGTCGGCTGCACGCTCACCGTTCACACGCAGGACGATCGCATCGTCAAGGTGACGTCACCGATGGAGAGCGAGGTGACGCATGGCAGCCTCTGTGTGAAGGGGCGGTTCGGGTTTGAGTATGCCAACGGCGGACGTTCCTCGAAGGAGGAACCGCCCGCCGCTGAGGTGCCGTGAGGGTGAGGCCCGCCTGGCCGGCCGACCTCACGCCCTGTTACTTGCCGACTGCGCCGCCGTCCGGCGCGCGGCGATCCATGCCGCCTTCCAGGATGTCGTCCTTCTGGTTGAGCACGATCACTTCCGCCACACCCTGACCGCCGGCCTCGCTGACGGTGTGTCCCATCGCGCGCAGGGCATTGAGGCTGTCGGCCGAGAAGCCGAAGCGCTCGACCGACAGGCGATCGGGCAGCCACTGGTGATGCATGCGGCCGGCATCGACGGCTTCCTGGGCGTTCATGCCGAAGTCGATGACATTGAGAATGGTCATCAGTACTGTGTTGATGATAGTGCGCCCTCCGGGGGAACCTGTCACCATCAGCAGCTTGCCGTCTCTGGTGACGATCGTTGGGGACATGCTCGACAGCATGCGCTTGCCGACCTGCGTCAGGTTAGGAGGCGTGCCGATGAGTCCCTGTTCATTCGTGAGGCCGGGCCCGGCGTTGAAGTCGCCCATCTCGTTGTTCAGCAGGAAGCCCGCACCCGGCACGACGATGCGTGAGCCGTAGCCGTATTCGAGGGTGTAGGTCAGCGACACGGCGTTGCGCTGGGCATCAACGACCGAGAAGTGCGTGGTCTCCTGAGACTCGGTCGGCCACGTGAAGGTCGTGGGCGACGACTTCGACGCCCTGGTCGGGCTGATGGTCTTGCGGAGTGTCTCGCCGTACTCCTTCGAAATGAGGCGGTCGACCGGAATGTTCGTCACAAAGTCCGGGTCGCCGATGTACTGAGCGCGGTCCGCAAACGCCCGACGCATCGACTCGGTGATGAGGTGGAGGTTCTTCGCCGAGCCATAGCCGTTGGCCTTGAGGTCATAGCCTTCCAGAATGTTCAGCATTGTGATGACGCCGATGCCTCCCGAACTCGGCGGGGCCATGCCGATGATTTCGTGGCCGCGGTAGGTGCCGCGCACCACATCGCGCTTGCGGGCCTGGTAGGCCTTGAGGTCGGCGCGCGTGATGAGCCCGCCATTGGCCTTCATTTCCTTCTCGAGCAGTTCCGCCGTTTCGCCCTCGTAGAATCCGGCCGGACCCTGATCGGCAATGCGCTGCAGGGTGCGCGCCAGGTCGGGCTGCTTGAGCATTTCGCCGGCCTGATAGGGCTGCCCGTTCTTCGAGAACTGCGCCAGCGAGGCCGGGTAGCGCTTGAATTCATCGAGCATGCCCGAGAGCGAGCGGGCCAGCCCGTGGCTGATCTCGAAGCCGTCGCGTGCGAGCAGCACGGCGGGCATCACGAGATCCTTCCACGGCTTCGAACCTTTCTCTTTCCACGCCATGTGGAGACCTGCCACAGTGCCGGGCACGCCCACCGAACGGTGGCTGTTGTGGTGGAGGTCAAAGTCGTACTTGCCGTCCTTGAGCCACATCTCGGGGGTCGCACCGGCCGGAGCTTTCTCTCGGAAGTCGTAGGACGTCGCCGCCCCGGTGCCCTCGCGATAGACGAGGAATCCGCCGCCCCCGATGTTCCCCGCGGTGGGATGTGTCACGGCCAGCGCAAAGGCGGTCGCGACAGCGGCATCGATGGCGTTGCCCCCCGACTTGATGACCTGGAAGCCCACCTGGGAGGCGATGTCGCTCTGCGACACGACCATGCCGGTCTTGGCCCGGATCGGGGCCGAGCCTGCCTGCAGGGTGAGCGATGAAAGGAGAAGCGCGGCGATGACGGACAGAAACGCGCGGCGAGTCATGTGAGAGTCCTCCGGACGGGGTTAGCGGGCCCTATTCTACTTGGGTCGGGTGGCAATCGGGGTGTCGTCGCGGTTGCCCCATTCTTCCCAGGCCCCGTAGTAGTTCCGCAGCTTCGACAGATCGTGCCCGATGAGAGCCAGCGTGAACAGGTCATGCGAGGCTCGCATGCCGACCTGGCAGTACACAATCACCTGGTCGTCGGCGGTGACGCCCTTGTCGCGATACAGCCGCGCGATGTCCGCGGCTGGCTTGAATTCGAGACTGGGCTTGACCAGCGTGTCCTCCCAGTAGACCGGCGTCGATGAGGCGATGAAGCCGCCACGCTTGATGTTCCGCAGGTCGGTGCCGTCGATTTCGGCCTGTGTGCGGGCGTCGAGAATGCGGGTGCCGGGACGGTTCATGGCGGCCACGACATCGGCGGCGCGGGCATGGCCGATGCGGGCGGCACGCACCCGGAAGGGCGGTGCCGCAGGCGTCGGGGTGTCGGTGCTGACAGGTCGCTGCTCGGCGCTCCACTTGGTCCAGCCACCGTTCAGCAGGGCCACATTGCCGTGGCCGTAATGATTGAGAATCCACCACAGCCGGGCCGCATAAATGCCGCCGCGCTCGTCATAGGCAATGACGCGGGTGTCGGGACCGATGCCGAGCCGTCCCATCAGCGCCTCGAACTCTGCCGGCGTGGGGAGGAAATCGGGGGCGGCCTTGGGATTGCGAATCCAGTTGTTGTCGAGCCACACCGCGTGCGGAATGTGACCCTCGGCATAGCCGCGGGGACGGAGGTCGACGACACGCACCTGCGGGTCGGCCGCATGGGCGGCCACCCAGGCCGTATCGACGAGCAGTTCGGGGCGGGCATAGCCGCCTGAGGCGACCTGTGCGGCCAGCAGCAACGAGACGAGCAGTGACATGAAGCCGATTGTATGCGGCTCCGAGGCGGCCGGCGCAACTAGAGAATGCGCCGCAGATAGCTGTCGAGCGTGCGACCGTCCGTCCACTGGTGCGGGTAGCCCAGAGACACCTCCTCGAAGCGCACTCCGTCGATGACCCGCGACTGCCGCAGGTGCAGGTGCCCGTACACGACCGCCTCTACGGGAAACCGCTGATGCCAGTCGTCGGTCAGCCGTGTGCCGCACCAGATGCGGAAGCGGGGAATGCGGGGCAGCACGGCAAGGTCCTGCCGCAGCGGGAAGTGATTGACCAGAATCACACGATGAGTGGCCGGCAGTGTCTCCAGGCGTGCACGGGTGGAGGCCACACGGTGATGACACCACGCGCTGCGGCTGGCAAAGGGCGCCGGCGACAGCAGGTCTTCGTCGGCCGATCTCAGGCCTGCGGCGTCGGCCCACGCGACGGCCGCCGTGGCATCAAGGCCCGGCGGGCCGAAGGTGTAGTCGTACAGCAGGAACATCGGCACCACGAGGCGGGGCGGGCCATCGCCCGGCCACACCGGAAACGGATCTTCCGGCGTGAGCACCCCGAGGCGACGGCACAACGCGACCAGACGGTCATAGTGCGCCTGTCCGCGCTGGTCGTCGGGAAGTTGCCGGGGTGTCCAGAGTTCGTGGTTGCCCGGCACCCACACCACACGCGCGAAGCGCGCAGTCAGAGCGGTCAGGGCCGCGTGCAGCTGGGCGGGGGTGTCGCCGGCATCACCGGCCACGATGAGCCAGTCATCGGGATAGTGCCCGAGCGAGGCGAGCAGTGCCCGATTCCGCGCGTGGCCGATGTGCAGGTCGGCGATGGCCCAGAGCTTCATGCCGGCGGGGCACCGAACCACCAGCACCGCACCGTGAGCGTCGTTGCCCTGTGGCCTCGCACGGCGAGCGCCAGTCGGTGGCGCGTGGTGGGTGACGCCAGGTGAAACTGCCAGCCATCCGCGGTGTCGGGCTGCCTCGGATCGAGCGTCAGCACAGGCGGCTGGGGCGGTGCGAGGTGAAACGAAAACTGGTCGAGGGGAATGGCCAGGCCGAGTCCGCGGGCCTTGATGTAGGCCTCTTTCAGCGTCCAGACGTCGAAGAAGACCGAGGCCTGTGCGTCCGGCGGATGCGTGTGGAGTTCGCGAACCTCGGCGGGTGAGAAGAAGCGGCCCGGAATGTCATGCGTGAGTGCGCGCGCGGTGTCTTCCACATCGATGCCCAGCTCACGGGTGGCGCTGACAGCCACGGCCACGAGGCCCGGCGTATGCGACACATTGAAGCCCAGGTCGCGCCGGTGCGCGGACGCCAGCGTCGGGCGCCCGTGTGGTTCCACGTCGAAGGCGACGTCGGACGGCGACAGCGCCAGGACCTGCCCCAGCAGATGTCGGGCCAGTCCCCGGCCGACCACGAAACGTTCGCGATCGCCGGGCATGCGATACCGCTGCTCGCGCATGTGCTCGTCGGCAGACAGCACCGCTCGCAGCGAAGGCAGGGCGGCGATCACCTCGGGGGCATCGTGCACGGCCAGCACCATATGCACCGTCGTGTCGAGCGCGTCGAGCGTGGGCAGGGCGGGCATCATGGCGCGTCTCCTGTGCTCGGCCCCGGACGACGACGCATCAGCACCCAGAGCGCAAGGCCGAGGGGAACGCTGAGCAACACGACGACCCCGACGGCGGTGGCATGCTCGCGCAGCACCGTCCACGCCTGCGCGCCGTATTGCACGGCCAGCCACCCGGTGACGAGATAGCGCAGGCCGCGACCCATCGCTACGCTCAGGACCAGGCGCGACGCCGGCATCCCCGACAGCCCGGCCATGACCACGCACAGCTTGAACGGTGTGGGCGGGGGCAACATGGCCGGCACGATCACGCCGACCATGCCGTAGCGCTGCGTGATGTGCCTCACCCGGGCGAGGGTTGCGTCGTTGAACCCGCGCTGCAGCACGGCGGCACCTCCGCGAGCGGCCACCAGATGCAGCAGCAGGCACCCCAGCACCGAGCCCAGCGTCGTGGTGATGGCGTACCACAGCATCCGGTCGGGTTGCCGCGTGCTGAGGACAACCATGAGCACGTCGTTCACCTGCGGAAACGACAGAAACGACGAGTCGAGCAGAGCAATGAGCGCCAGGCCGGGACCTCCGAGGCGCTCGGCCCAGGCGGCAAGGGCTTCAAGCACGCGGGCACCCACAGGGGCAAGGCCGCAGGCACCGGGTCGGCAGGTCGGGGACGTGGAGAGCGGGACGTGCGTCGATCACAAGTGACGGTCAAATCTTATGCGAAGCGCCCTGCGTCTCTCTGCCCTGGCACTGCTTGTAGTGATTGGTCTTCAGGCCGTGCTGCTGGCCCAACGGAAACATCCCGTGAGCGGGCGCGTCATCGCCCCGGTCATGGGGGTGGGTGGCGCCGGATGGCTCGAGCGTCCTGAACGCGAGGACGAAGAGCAGACGTCACGCGCCGTGGCGGCCCTCAAGCTGCGACCGGGCATGGTCGTGGCCGACATCGGTGCCGGGTCGGGCTACTACGCGGTGCGGATGGCGCGAGCGGTCGGTGCCGAGGGGCGCGTCTACGCCACCGATATCCAGCAGGGCATGCTCGATATCATCGCGCGTCGGGTGTCGCGCGACCGGTTGCCGCAGATCGTGCCGGTGCTGTCGGCCGAAGACGATCCGCGCCTGCCTCCCGCCTCTGTCGACCTCGCACTGATGGTGGACGTGTATCACGAACTGGCAGAACCACAGGCGTTCGTGCGCCGCCTGAAGTCGGCGCTCAAGCCGGACGGGCGGCTGGTGCTGATCGAGTTCCGGAAGGAAGACGCGTCAGTACCGATTCGTCCGGAACACAAGATGAGCGTGGCCCAGGTCCGCCAGGAACTGGGTGCCGACGGCTTTGACATCGCCGAGGTCATTGACGTGCTGCCGTGGCAGCACATCATCGTCCTGAAGGCGCGTTGACACTCTCGCGCGTCAGTTGACGGTCGACACATCACGAGCGGAACGCCCGCAGGCGTGACATGGCGGTGTCGATGGGGCTTCACGACGGTCGAGCCCTCGGCAGCGGCTTCCTGATTACATTTTCGGTGGCACCCGTTTCCGCGTGGCCTGCTCGAACGCGTACGCCAGGCCCACCACCTTCGGATCGTCGCAGTGACCGCCGACGAGGCTGATACCGAATGGGCGGGTCGGCTCCTGGGATCCTCGGGCTCCCTCGCCGTAGTTGATAACCATGCCGAAGGGGACCACGACAATCGGGTAGCCCGCTTTCGAGGCATAGGTGGCACCGGATGACCCCGGGAAGAGAATCGCATCGAGCTTGTGGGTGGCGATCACCGCGTCGAGGCCCTGATCGCGGGTCAGCACCAGGTCAGCCTGGCGGTCACGTCCATAGCGGGCCTGATCCTTCGCCAGGTCGGCACTGTCGGCAAAATCGAGGCGACCCTGGCCATAGCGCATTGAGCCCCGTGTCTGATTGGCCATATTCCACGCGCGCAGTTCGCTGAACGTCTTCACCGGCGCGGTCGGGCCCAGCGACGAGAGCCACAGGTTGAAGTCGCGTTTCATGGTGTACCGAAGCACCTGCGAGCACAGATCGTCGCTGGCGTTCCCCGAAAATGGTGCCTCGCAAATCGGATGCGAGGTCAGGTTGCTGGCCGCGTCGGGCGCGATCATGCTCGGCAGGTCGGCCGGGTCGACAATCGCGGCACCGGCGGCCTTGAGGGCCGCAATGGCCGCCTCCATCGAGGCGAGTTCGTCGGGCTTGAGACCGGGGAACGGCCGTGCGCGGCCGGGAAACTCGCGCGCCGTGTAGATGCCGGCCCGTGGCACCCCGATACGTGCGCCTTTCAGCGCATCGGCCTTCAGAAACGGCGTGTAGTCGTTGCCAGCCGGCGCGGTGCACTCGGTCGTGCGCGGGTCGCGGCTGTCGGGCTGGCCTTCCATCACGCCGAGCATGATGGCCGCATCGGTCACGGTCTTCGTCATGGGCCCGGCCGTATCCTGATCCAGCGACAGCGGCACGATGCCGTGGCGGCTGATGCGCCCGGTGGAGGGCCGGATGCCGACGAGCATGCTCGCGTTCGACGGGCCTTCGATCGACCCCCCCGTGCTGGTGCCGACGTTGGCGGCCCACAGGTTGGCAGCCACGCCTCCGCCGGAACTCGAGCCGCTCACCTCGAGCACCGGCGTTCCATCGTCGTTGGCGCGCGGGTCGTACGGGTTATAGCTCTGGCCCGACGCGGCGTTGTAGCCCCCGGGGCGGACGGCGTCGCCGAACCATCCCGCCAGTTCGCTCATCGTCGACTTGGCGAGGATGATCGCGCCGGCGTTCTTGAGGTTGGTGGCGAGGGTGGCCTCGTACGGGGCGCGGAAGTGACGGAGGGCGAGCATGCCGCCGGTCGTCGGCATGTCGTCGGTGGTCATGATGTTGTCCTTGAGCGCGACGGGAATGCCGTGGAGCGGCCCGCGCAGTGTGCCGGCGGCGCGCTCGCGATCGAGAACGTCCGCTTCGTCGAGGGCCCGCGGATTAACCGAGACGGCCACGTTGAGGCGGTCTTCGTAGAGACCGATGCGTGTGAGGTACTCGGTGACGAGGGCACGGGATGTCGTGCGCCCGTCGCGCATGGCCGCCTGCATCTCGGGAATCGACGCCTCGACGACGCTGAACGGCGTCGCCGGCGTCGGAGGGGCCGCCGGTCCAGCGCAGGACGCGGCCAGCGTCAGGACGACGAGCAGGGCAGCAGGACGGATGGAACAGGTCACGCGCATCGGGCCTCCATGTCGGGGGCATGATAGCGCGGCCGCGGCAGAGCTCTCCGAGGCGCTGGCCAGGACAGGGGCGCGGCGGTCAGGGCCGACAGCCGAACCACGGATGCCACTCGTCGACGGGGCGTCGCAAAGGCACGTCGTGATCAATAATCCTCCGCCATGCACAAAGACACGCTGGCGGAGTTCTTCGGCACGCTGGTTCTCATCGCGTTCGGCCTCGGGGTGGTCGCGCAGACGGTGCTCAGTCGCGATGCCAACGGCTCGTTTCTGGCCATCAACCTCTGCTGGGGGCTGGCCGTCATGCTCGGGGTGTATGCGTCGGGCGGTGTGTCGGGCGGCCACCTCAATCCGGCCGTGACCATCGCGCTCGCCGTGAGGCGAGGGTTTCCCTGGCGCAAGGTGCCCGTCTTTGTGCTGGCGCAGGTCGCCGGTGCCTTTGCCGGCGCCGCGCTGGTGTTTGCGGTCTACCACGAGGCCCTGACGGCCTTTGACGGCGGCGTGCGGCAGGTCGAAGGGGCCATGGCCACGGCGGGCATCTTCTCCACCGGGCCGCAGCCCTTTCTCTCACTGATGGGCGGGTTCGTCGACCAGATGGTCGGCACGGCGCTGCTGATGATCGGCGTGCTCGCGATCGGTGACCGCCGCAATTCGGGGCCACCCGCGTGGATGGCGCCTCCCCTCGTCGGGGGACTGGTCGTTGCCATCGGCATGGCATTCGGCTTCAACGCCGGCTATGCCATCAATCCCGCCCGCGATTTCGGGCCGCGTCTGTTCACCGCTGTGGCAGGGTGGGGCTCCGGCGTGTTCACGTCCGGGCATGGCTTCTGGTGGGTGCCGATTGCCGGGCCCATTGCCGGCGCCATCATCGGCGCCGTGGCGTACGACCTGTGCATCGGGGCGAGTCTGGAAGGGCGAGGTGAGCAGGCATGAGCCGCTATGTGATGGCCCTCGACCAGGGCACGACATCGAGCCGCACCATCCTGTTTGATCACGGTGGTCGCATCGTGTCGATGTCGCAGCAGGAGTTTCCCCAGCTGTTTCCCGGGCCGGGTCATGTCGAACACGACCCCGAGGCCATCTGGTCGAGCCAGATTCGCACGGCGCGCGATGCGATGGCCCGCATTCATGCGACGCCGTCCGACATCGCCGCTATCGGGGTCACCAATCAGCGCGAGACCACCGTGCTTTGGGAAAAGGAGACCGGTCGGCCCGTCGCCAATGCCATCGTCTGGCAGAGTCGCGTGACGGCGCCCATCTGCGAGCGCCTGAAGGCGGCCGGACACGAGCCCATGGTCCGTCAGAAGACCGGGCTCGTCATCGATGCCTACTTTTCGGGCACCAAGATCAAGCACCTGCTCGATGCGCACGACAGCCTGCGGGCCCGCGCCGCGCGAGGCGAAATTCTTTTCGGCACCATCGATACATTCCTCGTCTGGCGCCTGACGGGCGGGGCCGTGCACGTGACCGATGTCAGCAACGCCAGCCGCACGCTGCTGTTCAACATTCACACGCAGCAATGGGATGACGAACTGCTGGCCCTGCTCGATGTGCCGCGCGCCATGCTGCCCGAGGTACGCGACTCGAGTGAGGTCTACGGCACGACGGCCCCGAACATCTTCGGCACGCCGATTCCGGTGGCGGGCATCGCGGGCGACCAGCAGGCCGCCCTCTTCGGACAGGCGTGTTTCGAGCCAGGCAGCGCCAAGAACACCTACGGCACCGGCTGCTTCATGCTGCTCAACACCGGGGCTACCCCCGTGCCGTCCGAGCACGGATTGCTGACCACCATCGGATGGCGCATCGGCGGCCAGACCACGTACGCGCTGGAAGGCTCGGTGTTTGTGGCAGGAGCCACGGTGCAGTGGCTCCGCGATGGGCTCCAGGCCATCGAAACTTCGGCCGGGGTCGAATCGCTGATGGCCCAGGTCACCGACACCGACGGCGTCTATCTCGTGCCCGCCTTCGTCGGGCTCGGGGCACCCTATTGGGATCCGCATGCCCGCGGCACCATCGTCGGCCTGACACGCAACACGCGCATGGCGCACATCGCTCGGGCTGCCGTCGAGGCCATGGCGTACCAAACCCGCGACGTGCTTCAGGTGATGCAGCAGGAGTCACACTTGCCGCTGCTGAGTCTGAAAGTCGATGGGGGCGCGGCAGCCAACGCGATGCTGCTGCAGTTCCAGGCTGACCTGCTCAACGTGCCGGTGCGTCGGCCCGTCGTCGCCGAAACGACGGCGCTCGGGGCCGCCTATCTGGCGGGCCTGGCCGTCGGTTACTGGCAGGGGCTGGATGATGTGGCACGCAACTGGGCGCTCGATCGCGAGTTTCAACCGGCCATGCCGGCGACCGAGCGCGACCGGCTGTATGCCGGCTGGTGCCGCGCCGTCGAACGGTCGCGCGACTGGGCGCGCGACTGAACGGCCTCGCCGCCTACTGCGGAAACAGCTGCTCGCGGGCCCACTCGTTGCGGCCCGCGAGGTGATACACGAGCGTCCGCGCCACCTCGGGCATGTAGACCGCTGAGGGAATGAACGCACTGAACACGAACTGCTGGGCGTCATCGATGCCCCAGGCACCGAGCTGGTGCGCCTCAGGCGACGCGGCTTCGCTGGCGTTGAGGCGCTGCGCCAGCGCGGGGTCGGCCTCGATGGGCAGCAGCAGCCGCATCTGCAGCCCGCTGCCCAGGTCGGGATGCTGCACCGCCGCGTCGAGCTCGAGGCGGGACGGCTGCCCCTGGGCAAAGTCGAGATCGGCCGAGAGGCGATCGCGGTCGCTCGAGGCCCGTACCCAGGGCCGCGGCTCGAGGTGCACCAGTTGCGCCAGTTGCTCGGGCGTGAACGGACTGGGGCCCTGGCCACGCTCGCGATACACGGCATCGACGTTGACCAGTTCGTCGTGCTTGCGGCGGCTGCCCGCTGTGGGATGTGCGGTCAGGGCCTGGTGGCCGCCGAAAATGCGCGCCAGCTCTGCGGCCTCGGCGTGCGCGTCGGCCACCTGCAATGCGCAGGCATGGATGGCCAGCATGCGTGCCATCGGCCAGTTCTCTTCGGTGAGCGTGACCGACGCATGCAGGCGGATGGTGCCGGCCGCCTGATCTGCGACATAGGCGCTGAGCGTCGACAGCGTGTTCATCGAGGCCAGGCGTTCCCACGTGGTGGCCCCCATGGGCACCCCGCGCAGCAGGTCGGTTTCGACGTGCAGCGTCGTGGCCGGCACGCCATTCAGCAGCCGATGCCGGTCGAGCCGCACCCGCTGGGCCAGAGGGCCGGCCCACCAGTCGAAGCCGCGCGGATGGCCCTCGAACCAGGGGAACTCCAGCTGCAGGCCGTCAATCAGAAAGTTGATGGTGTCGACTTCAGTTTGCGATGTCACGTTGGCGAGTCCACCGAGCATGATACAGAGCGATCGACACGGCCGTTGCCACATTCAGTGAATCGACGCGTGCGGTCATCGGAATCGCGACCGCGATATCGGCGGCACGACGGGCCTCGTCGGAGAGGCCGTCGCCTTCCGCGCCGGCCAGCAGGGCGAGCGGCTGGGCGGGGCGTGACCACTCGGGCAGCGTGGCATCGGCGGGAGGCGTCGTCAGTGCCACCACGCAGTATCCGCGTGTCTGGAGCCACGCCAGCGCGTCGGGCCAGACCTGCGCCGAGACATACGGAATCTCGAGGGTCGCGCCCATCGATGTGCGGATGGCCTTCCGATAGAGCGGGTCGCCGCAGCCGGGCCCCAGCACGATGAGGTCGGCACCGAGCGCGGCGGCACTGCGGAAGATGCCGCCGATGTTGTCGGGGTTGGTCACGCGCTCAAGCACCACGATGCAGCGGGCGAGGGCAGGCTCGATCGCCTCGAGGGACGGCACCGCGGGCCGACGCGCGAGAGCCAGGCAGCCGCGGTGCAGATGAAATCCCGTCAGGGCCTGCCAGTGCTCGGCCGCGAGGCGATAGACCACCAGGTCAGGCGTGTCACCCAGCACCGCCGCCAGGTGTGTCCATGCTGCGGGTGTCACCAGCACCGACTGCAGGGCCGCGTGCCAGCGTCCATCCTCACGGGAGAGTGCCACCATCCGAGGCACAACCAACCGGCCCTCGATGACGCAGAGGTCTCCGTGCTCGGCGGCATGCGGGTGACTCACGGCTCGGTAGCCGGCGAGGCACGGATCGTCCCACGCCGGCACGTCGATTACTGATGCCATTCGGGGCGCTGCACCACGGGCAACTGCAGGGCCCGCTCGCGATCGAGGTCGAGTGACCCGACGTGCAGCGCGAGGGGGGCGCGCACCCACTTGTGCACCGACTGCGAGAAGAGCTGTACGAAGCGGCGGGCGTCGTCGGCGCAGGTCTCGGCTGAACGCTCGGGGAAGACGTCACCCAGGGCCGCGGCCAGTTCCGTCAGGCCCATCTTTTCGCTGGCATGCAGATAGAGGCAGGCATCGAGCACGGGGAAGGGCATCAGTTCGCGCTCGGCCTCCTGGTGGTCTGCCAGCTCAGGGCCGGGTGCGGTCGCGAGGGTCTCGGCAATGCCGTCGAAACCAAACCGCGCCCCGAGCCGCTCCAGCAGAGCGACGACCACCGTTTTCGGCAGATTGGCAATCACCGACAGGGCGCCTTCGAGATCACCCGCGAGGGTCGTGTAGCCCACGGCCTTTTCACTCATGTCGCCTGTCTGCAGGAAGAGCGCACCAGACGAGTTGGCCCAGTTCCACATGCGCTGGCCGCGAATGCGGGCCTGCACGTTCTGCCGCGTGAGTTCGGTGGGGGGCTGTCCCTCGAGCATCTGCGTGACGGCCTCGAGCTCGCGGCTGGTGGCCTCGTCGATGGGCAGAGAGCGCAGCGTGGCGCCCACGGCATGCGCCAGTCGCTCGGCCGCCGTGCGGGTGGCGGCCTGCGAGTGTCGGCTGGGCATGTAGAAGGTGTGCACCGGCACGCCGCCCATCAGCTGCGAGGCGCGCCACGCCACCAGCAGTGTGAGCATGGAATCGCGTCCGCCCGACAGCGCCAGGCCGAGGCACCGGAACACTCCGGTCTTCTCGTAGTAGCTGCGGACGCCGACTGCGAGCGCCTCGAACAGCTGATCGAGAGCGACATCACGCGCCGACGGCGAAGGCGGCGTCGCAGCAGGAAGGAAGAAACTGCCGCCGACCGGTGGCGGATAACGCAGGCCGCCGCGATCGGCACCGGGTGAGGGGCTCACGATCCTTGGCACGGCCCGATGGGCACAGAGGTGTTCGTCGCAGTCGTTCCGCCACGTGGTGTGTTCACCCCGCAGACGACGCGTGCGGTCGAGGTCGACCACGACCGACCACTGACCGGTCGTGAAGCGCGGGGCATCGAACAGGCAGCGGCCGTTCTGCAGGACGTAGCCGCCGCCGTCGTACACCAGCCCGTCCTGGCCACCCACCGCATTCACGTAGACCAGCGTGCACTGGGCATCGGCCGATCGCGTTGACAGCATCTCGCGGCGCGTGGCCTCAATGCCCATCCGATAGGGTGATGCCGACAGATTGACGACGAGTTCGGCTCCCGAGAAGGTGCGCCGGCGCATGGGGCCGTCCGGCGACCAGCTGTCTTCACACACCTCGACGGCCAGTGTGCCGAAATCGAACTCGAACAGCAGATCGCCCAGAGGCACGCCCCGGGTGTGCAAAGACAGGCTTTCGCGCCCGCGTGCGAATGTCCGCCCCTCATAAAACACGTTGTAGGTGGGCAGCTTCTCCTTCGGGACCAGACCCAGGATGCATCCCCGGTGCACAACGGCCGCGCAGTTGTAGACCTGGCTGTCGACCGCAGCCGCCACGCCGACGACGGCGACAGTCGCCAGGTCAGACGTCTGCGCGGCGAAGGCCTCGAGTGCGCGCCACTGCGCGTCGACAAAGGCCGGCCACTGCACCAGGTCTTCCGGGGGATAGCCACCGATGGCCTGTTCCGGACCCGCCACCACGGTGGCACCCGCGTCGGCCGCCTGACGCGTCAGCGCGATGAGCGCGCGGCTGTTGCTGTCGACCGCGCCAACGGTCGGGCTCGAGCAGAGCAGGGCCAGTTGCACAAGGCGCATTGGGTCAAGCGTACAACACCGCACCCTCGTCGGCGAACCGCGGATACGCGGCACGGCGTCTTACGCGCCATGGATCTCCTCAAACATTGGGCGGCCGGCATGGCGGCCTTTCTGGCGGTCGACCTGCTCTGGATCGGCTTCGTGGCCAATGGCTTTTACCGGCGGGAGATCGGCTCGCTGCTGAGAACCGACGGCGACCGCCTGGCACCGCTCTGGGTGCCGGCGATTCTGCTCTACGTCTCCGTGGTCATCGGGCTCATGGTCTTCGCCCTGCCGCGGGCCCGCTCCGGCACCCTCGCCGAGACGATGTTCTACTCGGCTCTCTTCGGCGTCATCGGGTACGGCGTGTACGACCTCACCAACTACTCGACGATGCAGGGATTTCCCTTGAAGGTCTGTGTCGTCGACATGGTCTGGGGCGGTGTCGTCTGCAGTCTCACCGGGGCAGCCTTGTGGTGGGCACGACCGGCGTAGGTGACCGCCCTCCCTCACCGAGCAGCACGCTGGGCGTCGGTCCGAGGCGTGTCAGACGGAAGCGTTCAACCGCGTTGCGCTCAAGATGCGCCATCGCGTCGTCGACCGAGTCGGTGACAAGCATCAGATCCATGTCGTGCGGCGAGGTCGTGCCCTCTGTTTCCATCTTCCGGAACATGTCCAGCAGGGGCGCCCAGTAGGCGGTGTCCATCAGGACGACGGGGAACTGTTCGATTTTTCGCGTCTGAATGAGGGTCAGCGCCTCGCCGAGTTCGTCCAACGTGCCGAAGCCGCCTGGCAGCACCACGAACGCGTAGGAATACTTCAGCAGCAGCACCTTCCGGACGAAAAAATAGTGGCAGAGCACCCACTCGTCCAGATAAGGATTGGGCTTCTGCTCGAAGGGCAGCACGATGTTGCAGCCCACCGATCGGCCACCGGCTTCGCGAGCACCGCGATTAGCCCCTTCCATGACACCGCCGCCGCCACCAGTCAGGGTGGTGAAACCCAGACGACTGAGTCCCGCACCGACCTGCCGTGCCAGTTCGTAATGGGGATGCCCCTCGGCAAACCGCGCCGAGCCGAATACGGTGACGCAGGGGCCGACGAAATGCAGGGTCCGGAAGCCGCGCAGAAAATCGCGCGCGGTCCGCAGCAGCATCATCAGCTCGCGCAGACGTGACTGCGGGCCTTCCAGAAAGACGGTTTCAGTCTGGTAATCCGAGGACGGCAGGTGGGGAGGACGCGTGGGTTCCATGACGGTGCGTGATGGGGAAGCGCTTAAGGTAAAGTGTAGCCGTATGGCTCTCCGTGCACTATTGGTTGTCGTGTTTGTGATGTGGGTATCGGTTCTTTCCGCATTCGCGCAGTCACCTCCTGCAGGCGTCAAGGGCGCCGTCGTTGATGTGTCGGGACTGGCGGTGCCTGGGGTGGAAGTAACCGGGCGGACAGCGCAGGGCCAGACGATTGTCGTGACCACCGACGCGGACGGACGCTTTGCCTTCGACGTGGCCGTGGTCTCGGTGACAGCAGTCACTGAGGGATTTGCACCGACGGTGGTCGATAGTCCTGCAGACGGGGCGCGCCTCGTGCTTCGCCCGGCCGGCATTGCCGATATGGTGGTGGTCACCGCGACCCGTGGCGCCGAGCGGCTGCCGAATGCCTCCAGTGCGACGGTCGTGACGTCGGCCGAGCTGGCGAACATTGCCGCAGGGGCTCTCGATGACGTGCTGCGATCGACTCCGGGTTTCAGTCTGTTCCGACGCAGCTCGTCGCGCGTGGCCAATCCCACGACGCAGGGCGTGACACTGCGTGGTGTGTCGGGCTCGGGTGCCAGCCGCACGCTGGTGCTGGCCGACGGCGTACCTCTCAACGATCCCTTCGGCAGCTGGGTCTACTGGAACCGTGTGCCGCAGGCCTCGGTCGATCGGGTGGAAGTGGTCCGCGGGGCCGCAGGCGATCTCTACGGGGCCAATGCCCTGGCGGGTGTGATTCAGGTCATCACGTTCGAGCCGACACGCACGCGGGCACGGGCCACCCTCGAGGGTGGCAGCTTCAACACGGCGCGCGGGTCCTTCTTTGGCAGCCTCGAACGCGAGGGCTGGGCGGCCTCCACGGCCTACGAAGCCAACCGCACGGATGGGGCGCATGTGGTGGGGGCCGAGGTGCGAGGGCCGGTGGATACACGCGCCGACAGCGACTACCAGAGCGGTGTCGTCACCGCGGGTCGGCAGGGAAACGGCTGGAACGTGTGGCTGAACGGAGCCCTCTACAGTGAGGACCGCGGCAACGGCACACCCGCGCAGGTGAACAGCACCGACTGGCAGCAGCTGTCGCTGACCTCGAGCGGCAATCTGGCCGGCGGGGCGTGGCGGGCCCAGGCGGCCAGCAGCCGCCAGGATTATTACCAGACCTTCACCGCCGTGACGGCGACGCGCACCTCCGAGCGCCTGACCACCGAGCAGACCACCGACACCGACTTCCGCGGTGCCGGGGTGCAGTGGACGCGTGCCGTCGGTCGCACCACGCTGGTGGCCGGGGCGGACGCGCAGCGCACGGCATCGACGGTCGAAGAATTCCGGTATTCCACGACGAACGTCCGCAGCGGGCCATTCTTCGCAGGAGGCGTGCAGCAGGGGCTGGGCGGTTACGTCCGCACCAGCACTCCACTCGCCGATGCGCTGACACTCGACCTCGGTGCCCGACTCGACTGGTGGGGCTCGACGCCGAACGACTCTGCGTTGCCTGACAAGTCGGTCGTGTTTGCCAGCCCGAGGGCCGCGATCGCCTACAAGGTCGGGCGCTATGCCCTGCAGGGCGCGGCCTATCGTGCCTACCGTCCGCCGACGCTCAATGAACTGCATCGCGGGTTCCGCGTCGGCAACGCGGTCACCAATCCCAATCCGCTGCTCGATCCCGAAACGCTGACCGGGGTCGAGGGTGGCGCACTCGGCACGTGGCGCTGGGGGTCGGCCCGCGTGACCGGGTTTGCGAATCTCCTCGACGGGGCGGTCGCCAACATCACGCTGTCATCGACCAGTGCACAGATCACGCGCGAGCGGCGGAACTCGGATGCCATTCGCGCCCTCGGCGTCGAGATGGAGGCCGATGCGCGGCTGACGCAGACGCTGTCCGTCAACGGACAGCTCGTCCTGACCTCCAGTCACTTCCGCGGCTCGGTGGCCACACCTGCCATCGAAGGCAATCGCGTGCCGCAGGTGCCGGCCGTGCAGGGCGGCCTCGGGCTGACCTGGACAGACCCGCGCCTCGCCACCCTCGCGGTGCAGGCGCGGTTCAGTGGCCGCCAGTTCGATGATGACCTGAATGCATTCCAGTTGAACAGCTTTGGCGTGGTCGATGCGCAGATCAGCCGCACGGTGCTGCACGGCGTCGTCGGTTTTGTGTCGGTTGAGAACATGTTCAACGCCGACTACGATGCCGGCCGCACGCCCATTCGGCTGATTGGCTGGCCGCGCACCGTGCGCGTCGGTCTCAGGCTCGCTGTGCGGTAGCGCCCGCCGCGCGTTGAGAGCTGAACGCGTGCACGGCCCCCGCCCCGCCCATCCGTTCGCTGTCGTGTCTGTCGGCGACAGGGGGCGGTCGGCCATCGAACACCTCGTCGACTGGATCAAGGCCGCGCATCCCGACACGGTGGTGTCGCGAGCCGCCGTACGGCGGCTGGTGATGGCGGGACAGGTACGGCTCAACGAACGGGGCCTGCGTGCCCCCGGGGCGCCGCTCACACCAGGCGATCGGCTCGAGTGGATGTGCGACCCCCGAACG
>Ga0172372_10002054_pt1 | contig 30871 bp, 23 predicted proteins | sample LakKiv5m_2_FD_114544 | JGI IMG/M metagenome (GOLD analysis project Ga0172372, IMG submission 114544) | Freshwater microbial communities from Kabuno Bay, South-Kivu, Congo - kab_092012_9.5m | ecosystem: Environmental > Aquatic > Freshwater > Lake | place: Democratic Republic of the Congo...
CAACCCGTCCTGCGCGATCGATTCCTCGTAGCGCTTGAGCTGGGTCTTGGAACTGGCAGTCTTGGTGGCCATCGGGACGAGTAACATCGATCCAAAAGCAAATTGTTTCAAGAATAATTCTTAATAAGGAATCCACCCCATGCTCCGCGCCGTCCTGTTCTTCGCTCTATGCTTTATGGCGAGCAGCGCCTCCGCGGCGCCGCCGGAGCGGGTGGTCAGTCTGGCGCCGAACCTGACGCAAATGGTGGTGGCTCTCGGGGGTGAAGACTCGCTGGTGGCAGTCACGCCCTTTTGCGAGGCCGCCGAGAATATCACCCGCCTCCCGGGCGGAATCCAACCGGAAGCGGAAGCTGTCCTCGGGCTGGCCCCGGAGGTGGTATTGGCAACTTCCATGACACCGGCTGCCACGCGGGAGCAGTTGGCGCGACTAGGGCTGCGCGTCGAGGTGATAGATGCGGATTCGTTGGGCGGAATCCGGGAGGCCCAACACAGACTGGCTGGCCTGCTGGGGGTGGCTGCGCCGACCATACCGGACTCGACCAAGTCCGCGCCGGGAAAGTCGGTCGCGTTGTTGTTCGGCGCGGACACCGGTTACAGCGCGGGGTGCGGCACGCACGCGCATGAGATTCTCGAGGCGGCGGGGTTGCGCAACATCGCGGCGGAAGCAGGTGGTCCATGGCCGCAGCTCGGCGAGGAATTCCTCCTCGCAGCCGATCCGGACGTGATCATCGTGGCCGACTACGGTCAGGCTGATCGCGAAAGTGTTTTGCAAATCCTGCGGGCACATCCGGTGCGACAGCATCTGGCCGCGGTGCGCGCGGGGCGCGTGGTGGTTTTTCCCGCGCCGGTCTTCAGCGTGCCGGGACCGGCGGCGTTGGAAGCGGGCGCCGCTTTGCGGGCGGAGGTGGAGAAGCTGTGACGGCAAACTGCAGCGGCGCCGAAACGGACCAACGACCGTCGCCGGGGACGGCGACGCTACAGGTGCGTGGTATCCGTGCCGGATACAAGGAGGACGATGTTCTGCACGGCATCGACTTCGAACTGCACACCGGCGAAGTGCTCGGGGTGGTGGGGCCCAATGGATGCGGCAAGAGCACGTTGTTGCGCGCGGTGACCGGACTGATTCCGCTGCGCCAAGGAGAAGTCACGATCGGTGGCGAACGTTTGGGGAATCTTTCGGCCACGCAACGCGCGCGGCGTTGCGCGGTGCAGCCGCAGATCGAGGCGCCGCTTTTCGATTACACGGTCCGGCAATTTGTGCTGCTCGGACGCCATCCGCACCGCGGTGCCCTCGCCCCGGCCACCAAGGAAGATCGGGCCGCGGCGGAGCGCGCCTTGGCGGAGACCGATCTGACGAACTTCGGGGCGCGGAGCATCCGCAGCTTGAGCACCGGCGAATGGCAGCGCGCGTTGCTGGCCCGCGCCTTGGCGCAAGAGACACCTGTTTTGCTTCTGGACGAACCCGCGGCGCATCTCGATCCGGGGCACCGCTTCGCCGTGCATGTTCTGTTGCGCCGCATGGCGCGGGAGAGACAGCGTGCCATCGTCTGCGTTTCGCACGATCTCAACTTGGCCGCCGAATTCTGCGACCGGTTGATGATGATGTCGGACGGACGCGTGCATGCGCTCGGCACGCCGGAGGAAGTGGTGACGCCGGAAAATTTGCAGGCCGTCTTCCGCTGCGGCGCCCTGCGCGTGACACCCAATCCGTTCACCGGGCGACCGGGAACGGTCTTTGCCCCATGAGGACGACGCTTCGACTCGGTCTGCTCGGCGTATCCGCCGTGGCGCTTTTGGTTGCCGCGGTCTCCCTCGGCCCGACGCAATTGCTCGATCTGCCGCGCCTCATCGAGTTGATGCGGTCCGGCCCGGCCACGCCGGAACTGGAGCGCGCTCGCCTCGTGCTCTGGGAATTGCGCCTGCCGCGGGTGCTGCTGGCGGCAGCGGCGGGCATCAATCTGGCGCTCGGCGGATTGCTCTTGCAGGCCATCTTCCGCAATCCGTTGGCCGAACCGTATCTCCTCGGGTTGTCATCGGGCGGCGCCCTCGGGGCGGTCCTCGCGCTGGCGGCCGGCGCCACGGTGGTGACCTGGCCCGCACTGGCCGGAAGTCTGCTCGTTGCTTCCGTCGTCTTGCTGCTTTGCCGCAAACGGATCGCCGCCGATCTCCCATCACTGCTGCTCGTGGGTGTGGCGCTCGGCGCGTTGGCCCAGGCTTTCACCACGGCGATCATCCTGCGTTTCGATCCGGGAGCTTTGCGCAGCATCTTGTTCTGGCTGATGGGCAGTTTCGCCGGACGCGGGTGGGCGGAGGTCTGGATCCTCGTTCCGGCCGCGTTGCTCGGAGTTGTCCTGGTCTTTGTCATCCACCGTCCGCTCGACCTGATCGCGCTCGGCGGGGAAAGCGCGCATCACCTCGGCGTGCGCGTGCGCTTGCTGCAAACGGGCGGCATCGCCCTCGCGGCCGTTCTGGCGGCGTTCACGGTGGCGGCGTGCGGAACGATCGGTTTCGTCGGGTTGATGGCGCCGCACATGGCACGAAGGTTGGCGGGGGCACCGCACGGTGCTTCCATTCCGGCCACGGCGCTGCTGGGCGCGATGCTGACCGTCGGCGCCGACCTCGCCGCGCGCACCGTTTTGGCCGGGACCGAATTGCCCGTCGGCGTCATCACCGGCGCGTTCGGCTGTGTGTTTTTCCTCGCGCTGCTGGCCAAGCGGCCTTAACGGCGGCGGCGGAGAACCAGGAGCGTCGCAGTCCCGGCGCCGAACACAAGGAGCGCGGTGGTCGAAGGTTCGGGCACCAACGTGTAGCCGATGGCTGTGTCGACGGCCGTTTTGTAGGTGGCGATGTCGGCGAAATAGGTCTTCTCACCGAACGCCGCATCCGTCACGTCGGAGCCGGAGACGGCAACGATGATGCCACGCAAAACACCGTCGAAACCGAAAACACCACCCCCGGAATCCCCGAGCACGGCTTGCGCTTCGTTGCTGGTCAGCCATTCGCCGGAGGCCGGTTGGTCAAAGTCAGCGACGAAGACGGTCGTCGACCGCCCGCCGATGCTCAGGGTTCCAGCAGGAGCCGGCGGCCCGACGTTGTTGAATTTGACCGTGGTGTTCGTGCCCCAACGCTGAAGTTGCGGTGCCGTGGTCGTGTAGCCGCTGCCATCGGCGACGGCGACCGCATCGGAAGTGCCGGCGTTGGTTGTCGCCGCCTGCACGCGATTGCGACCGAAACCCGCCATGATGACATCCGTGCCGATGGTCGGCGTGCCGGCGGCCAAATTGACCACCGGCAGTGGGGGCATGATCCCGTTGACGTTGCTCAAAGTAAGGAGCGCAAGGTCGGAACCGGCGATGGACTGGCGGGTCACGCTGTAGGAAACGGCATTGATAAGCATAGTGTTGCTCAGGTTGATATGCATCGCGGAGAGGAGGTAAGCCCGCGGGCCGTCTATGGTATTCGCCCATCCGAGATAGACGGAACCGGCGTCGCTGTAAGAAAGGACGTTGTTATAGAAAGCGGTGTTGGTAAGCCCGAGCTGCGTCGCCATCTGCACAGCGGTGATATTGTTCGAGGTGTTCCCACCGCCATTGGCGCCGGCGACCACGACGGCGCGAGCCTGCGGTCCGAGCAGAATCAGCAGAGCAAAAAGGCAACGACGCGCCGATCTCATACCTCCCAAGATCCCTCTCCGGCGGCAAATGTCAAGTGCAATGGACTTGCCCGGACCCGCCCGTCACGTGACGCTGTGCCGTCATGATCAAAATTGACATCCGCTACGACGGAGAGTTGCGCTGTGCGGCCACGCATGGCCCGTCGGGTCAAACACTGCAGACCGACGCACCGGTCGACAATCACGGGCGCGGAGAATCATTTTCACCCACGGATTTGGTCGCGACGGCTCTGGGGAGTTGCATGGCCACGATCATGGGGATTGTGGCCGGGCGGCATCAGCTCGATTTGCGCGGCATGGAGATCGAGGTCGCCAAGGTCATGTCGGCCGATACCCCGCGACGCATCGCAAAATTGGAGACAACGATCAAAGTGCCGTTGCCGCCGGACCATCCGCAGCGGATCCTGCTGGAAAATGCGGCGCTGACCTGTCCGGTGCACAAAAGCCTGCATCCCGACATGGAGAAGCCGGTGGATTTCCGGTGGATCGGATAGGGAAGTGCGCTTGGAAGTGAGAAGCGGCGCCCCCGCTGCTCACCCCGCGCGACCGGCACCGGGCACGCCGCGTCTACTTTTATTGAGCTTGAGTCGCGGCTCGGGCATGCTGGTCGGCATGCGTATCGTCCGTCCGCGCGATAAAAATTACGCTCGCTTCCTCCAGTCGCTCGACCGGCGCGCCGGGGCGACGCCGGCCACGGAAAAGACCGTGCGCGGCATCATTGCCGGCATCGAGAAAGACGGCGATGCGGCGCTCATCCGGTTCACCAGGAAATTCGGCGGACCGGCCCTGACTCCATCGCAACTTCGTGCGCCGGCAGGTGAGTTGTCCGCCGCATGGAAGTCGCTCGATGCCCCGACGCGGCGCGCTTTGCAGTCGGCGCACCGCAATATCGCGGCGTTCGCGCGGAAGAGCCTGCGGAGAAACTGGACAACGCGCAACGCTCAGGGTGCCAAGGTCGGCGAGCGGTTCGATCCCTTCCAACGCGTCGGTGTCTACGTGCCGGGCGGCACGGCGCCGCTGGTTTCGACCGCGCTCATGACCTGCACCTTCGCCGCCGCGGCGGGCGTGCCGGAAATCGTGGCGGTCACACCTGCGGGTCCGAACGGCAGGATCAGCCAGGAGTTGCTCGCGGCGCTGCACTTGGCGGGAGCAACGGAAGTCTACCGCGTCGGCGGAGCGCAGGCGGTGGCCGCGCTGGCGTGCGGAACCAGGACCATCCGTCCGGTGGCAAAAGTTTTCGGTCCGGGCAACAGCTATGTCGTCGAGGCGAAGCGTCAACTTTTCGGACGCGTGGCGGTGGATCTCCTCCCGGGACCGAGCGAAATTCTCGTCATCGCCGATCGCACGGCGAATCCCGCGTGGGTCGCGGCTGATCTGCTGGCCCAAGCCGAACACGGACGAGACAGCGTGGCGTTGTTGCTGACCGATTCGGAAGCCGTGCTCAGAGCCGTGGCCCGCGAGATCGACAAACAGGCGGCCACCCTGCCGCGCGGGGCCATCCTGAAAAATTCCCTGCGCGGTTCCTCGCTTGTTTTGCTCCGCAACATGGCCGAAGCGATCCGTCTGGCCAATGGCTTCGCCTCGGAGCACGTGTCCTTGCAGGTGAAAAACCCGCGCGCCTTGGCGCCGAAGCTGCTGACCACGGGGGCGATTTTCCTCGGCGGCTGGTCGCCGGTGGCGGCGGGCGATTTTCTGGCCGGTCCGAGCCACGAACTGCCGACCGGCGGCGCGGGCAAGTCGTTCGCGGGATTGACCGCCGACCAGTTCCAGCGGCGCACCAGCCTGGTCGAACTCGACCGGCGTTCGCTGGCCAAGTCCGTCGCCGCAGTGGAAGCTTTCGCCCGCGTCGAAGGACTCGATGCGCACGGACGTTCGGCCCGCATCCGCCTCGCATGATCTGGCAAACCAGCCGGCGCGCGTTCGATCTGACGCACCGCGGCGTGATCATGGGGGTGATCAATGTCACCCCGGATTCGTTTTCGGACGGCGGAGCCCTCGATAATGCGGATGCCGCCATCGCGCACGGTCTGCGCCTGGCTGAAGAAGGTGCGGAGATCCTCGATATCGGCGGCGAGTCCACGCGGCCGGGATCGGGCGCCGTGCCGGCCGGCGAGGAATTGCGGCGCGTGCTGCCGGTGATCGCGGGCCTGGCCGGACGGACATCTGCCGCGCTGAGCATCGACACCTCGAAGGCGGATGTCGCCCGCGCCGCGGTGGCGGCGGGCGCGGAAATCATCAATGACGTGACCGCACTGCGGGGCGACGACGGGATGGCGGAGGTGGCGAGGGAAACAAAGGCCGGCCTGGTGCTCATGCACATGCGCGGCACGCCGCGCACGATGCAGAAGGATCCGCAATACGATGACGTGGTGCCGGAAGTGGCGGAATTCCTCCGGCAGAGACTTGACGCAGCACAGGCCGCCGGGATCGCCGCCGACCGGTTGGCCGTCGATCCCGGCATCGGCTTCGGCAAAACCGTGGAGCACAACTTGGAACTCATCACGTCCCTCGGCGCTTTCACGGAACTCGGCTGCCCCGTCGTGCTGGGGGTCTCGCGCAAATCTTTCCTCGCGACGGCGGCGGGTTGCCCGGATCTCGCCGACCGCGACGCGCCGACGGCGGCGTTGACCAGTCTGGGGCGCGAACTCGGGGCGCGTATTTTCCGCGTGCACGCGGTGCGGGCGAACACGGAGGCGCTGCGGATGACCGAAGCCATCCTGGGTGCGGCTTGACGGCTACTCGCTCTTGCGGTTGTCGCGCTGGACGACAAACGAGTTGTTGATCACGTCGAGGATGCGCTGACCGGGCATGACGCGGTCGGAGAGCGCGTCGATATTGCTATCCTTGCCGATGATGAAAATGGCGAAGGGTCCGTTCACGCCGTAGGCGGCGGCCACGGCGGCCGGGTTGGCCGCGAGGACGAAAGGAATGTTCGATTTGATCAGGCCGGGTTGCTGCGTGAACGCGACGACGGCCAGGGCTTTCTCGTTGCCGAGGAGTTGGTAGACCTTCTGCAGTTGACCGACCTGGGCGCGGAACATGCGCTGGACCGGTGATTGCGCGACGATGAGCACCACGGGTTGTCCGCGCACGGACTTGAGCGATTGTCCGCGCGAACCGGAGCTGAGCCAGGTGAACTCCGGCGCGCCGCGCACCACGTTGGCCAAGCCGGCCGAGGAGAAGAGGGCCAGCAGCGTGGTGATGACGAGAAGGCGGCGCATGGGCATCAGATTTTCATGATGTCGGCCTCCTTGGCAGCCACTTGGCTGTCCACGTCGGCGACATACTTGTCGGTCAGTTTCTGGATCTGCGTCTCGGCGTCTTTCAGGTCATCCTCGGTCAGGCCGCCTTCCTTCTGCATTTTCTTGGCGGTGTCCATGGCGTGACGGCGGGCGGCGCGGATGCGCACGCGGGTCTCCTCGGCCATCGTCTTGATCGTCTTGACCAAATCCTTGCGGCGTTCCTCGCTCAGTTCGGGAATGGGCAAGCGGATCAGTTTGCCGTCAACCGAAGGAGTGATGCCGATTTTCGACTCGTTGATCGCTTTCTCGATCGGTTTGGTTGTGGCGGCGTCGAAGGGTTGGATGACGAGGAGGCGCGGCTCGGGCGTGCTGATAAGCGCGAGTTGCTTGAGCTTCATGACCGAGCCGTAGGCGTCGACATCGATGCCTTCGACCAAGGCCGGCGAAGCCTTGCCGGTGCGCACGCTGGAGAACTCGTGCTTCATGAAATCGAGGGCCTTTTCCATGCCCTCCTCCGCGGTGAAAAGTATTTCGTCCATAAATGATCAGCCGCCGGTCACGAGCGTCCCGACCGGTTCGCCCATGACGGCACGCTTGATGTTGCCGGAATCCGCCATGTTGAAAACCACAATCGGCATTTTGTTGTCCAGGCACAGGCTGAAAGCGGTCGAATCCATGACCTGCAGGCGGCGCTGCAACGCGTCGGCATAGGTGATGTGGTCGAATTTTTTGGCGTCCGGGTTCGTCTTGGGGTCGGCATCGTAGATGCCGTCGACTTTGGTCGCCTTGAGGATGGCATCCGCCCCGATTTCGTTGGCCCGCAGGGCGGCGGTGGTATCGGTCGAAAAAAACGGATTGCCCGTGCCGGCGACGAAGATGACCACGTAGCCCTTTTCGAGATGATGCAGCGCGCGGCGCAGAATGAACGGCTCGGCCACGTTGTTCATTTCAATGGCGGTCTGCACGCGCGTGGTCAGGCCGATGTCCTCGAGACCGCTCATCAAGGCCATGCCGTTGATGACGGTGGCCAGCATGCCCATGTAATCGGCCGTCGTGCGGTTCATGCCGCGGTGCGAGGCCGCCAACCCCCGCCAGATGTTACCGCCGCCGACCACCACGGCGACCTGCACGCCGAGGGACTGGACGTCTTTGATTTCGAGGGCCAGCCGGTTGACGATCTGGGGCGAAATGGCGTCCTTGCTGCCCGGCTCGCGCAAAGCCTCGCCGCTGAGTTTGAGGACGATGCGGCGGTATTTCGGCTCGGACGGCATGACGTGAACCTAGCCAAGCCCCCCGCGCCTCTTGAAGCGAAAAAGCCGCGAAAAAAGATCCCGACCAGCGGAATCCGGCGTAAATTGGGCGTGGTGAAGACGGACCCCATCCAGCTCCCCGCCTCGATCCCGGTCATGGCCTTGAGCGGCGTGACCCTGTTCCCCAACGCCCTGCTCCCGCTCTACATTTTCGAACCGCGCTACCGCGAGATGCTAGCCTCGGTGCTGGCCGGCGATCGCATTTTTGCCGTGGGCATGGTGCGGCCGGACACCGGGGAGGAATCCATTTTTCCGGTGGCCGGCGCGGGTCTGGTGCGCGCGTGCGTGGGACAACCCGACGGCACCAGCCAACTCATCCTGCAAGGCCTGGGCCGCGTCGAATTCACCGGTTTCGAACAAGAGGAACCCTACCTCATCGGGCGCGCCCAACCACTTCCGACCATCATCGACAACGAAGAAGCCTGCCACGCCCTGCGCCGCGACTTGCAGGAAATATGCACCGGCCTCGTGTCGCGCGGCATCGAATTGCCCGACACCTTTGTCAAAGCCGCCGGCGAAATGCACGACCCCGCCATGCTCGGTGATCTTTTCGCGCAACACCTCGTGCGCGATCCGCTCTCCGCGCAGCAGATTCTGTCCGAACCCGAACTTTCCCTGCGCCTCGGCAAATTGGTCGACACGCTCCGTTCGGAGTGGCAGCAGTTTCCTTCCTGATGCCGCGCAACAACCAAGGTCTGCTCGCTTTTTCCGAGGACGACGACCGAGTCCCCACGCCGCAGGCTCCGTGGACGGTCACGCAGCTGAACCGCGAAGTCCGCGAATGCCTCGAGGGCCGACTCGGCAAGGTCTGGGTGCAGGGCGAAATTTCGAATCTCCGCCGCCAGCCCTCCGGTCACCAATATTTCAGCCTGAAGGACGAAGCCGCGCAGGTTTCTTGTGTTCTTTTCCGCAGTGCCGGCGCCGGGGCACCCGCCCTGCGCGACGGACTCAAGGTCGAACTGTCCGGCCAGCTCTCCGTTTACGAACCGCGCGGACAATACCAAATCATCGTCCGCCGCGTGCAGCCGCGCGGTGCAGGTGAACTCGAGGCCAAGCTCCGCGCGCTGCAGGAAAAACTCCGGGCCGAAGGACTCTTCGAGCAGGAGCGCAAAAAGCCGCTGCCCCCGCACCCGGTCCGTGTCGGCGTGGTCACCTCCCCAGCCGGGGCGGCCATCCGCGATTTTCTCCACGTGCTGCGCCGGCGCGCCCCGCACATCGCTGTCTTCATCGCCCCGGTCCGGGTGCAGGGACGCGGCGCGGCGGCGGAAATCTCGCAGGCCGTGGCAAACTTCGCCGACCATGACCGCAGCGGCTTCCCCGCCGTCGATGTCATCGTGGTGACCCGCGGTGGTGGCAGCCTCGAGGATTTGTGGGAATTCAACGAGGAAGTCGTCGCCCGCGCCATCGCCGCCAGCGCCGTGCCGGTTATTTCCGCGGTCGGACACGAAATCGATTTCACCACGTCCGATCTCGCCGCCGATGTGCGCGCCCCCACCCCGAGCGCCGCGGCGGAAATCCTGAGCGCCGACCGTGCCGAAACGCTCGATCGACTTCGCTCGCTCCTGCGCCGGCTGGACCGCGATGCCGGCGTTCATCTCGCCGGCCATCGTGCACAACTGGAATTACGCACCGCCTCCGGAGTCTTCCGCCTTCCCCTGCGGCGGATCGAAGACCTGCGTCAGACCGCCGACGATCTGCACGAGCGGGCCAACGCTTCCGTGTTGTCCGCCCTCGCCTCTCGTCAGCAGCGCACGGACCAAGCCCGCGCCATTCTCAGCGCGCGCTCGCCCGCCACGCGTTTGCACGCATTTTCGGACAGGCTCGCCGCTCTGCGTCACCGTCAGGATCAGGCGGCGAATGCTTCACTGCGTCAGCATCTCCAGCGCCACGCGCGCCACGCCCACGCCCTCGAATTGCTCGGTCCCCGCCAGACACTGGCCCGCGGGTTCACCATCACGATGGACACGCAACGACGTCCGCTCACCTCGGCGGAGCAGGCGGCAAAGGAAAAAGAAATCGTCACGGTCTTCGCCGACGGCGAGGTGAAGTCTGAGCCCCTGTAGCGTCGCTGCCGCTACATTATGCCGACCCGCTGCCGCGGCAACTCTGCGACCCGCACCTCGCCCGGCGCGGGGAACACGCACGGGCGCATCATCGCCTCGCGCAGGTAATTCAAATACACCGGCCGCCGGATTTCCACCGCACCGAAATTCTCGAGGTGATCGGTGACCCATTGGATGTCGAGCAAGCCGAAACCCTGCGCGCGCAGGATGCCGACGAGGGCGAGCAACGCGACCTTCGACGCCTCGCTGACGCGCGAAAACATCGACTCGCCGAAAAACACCCCGCCAAGTTGCACACCGTAAAGCCCGCCGGCCAGGCGTCCCCGGGCCCACACTTCCACGCTGTGCGCCGCGCCCTGCCCGTGCAGGTCGGCATAGACGCGCGCGATGGCCGGATCAATCCAGGTCTCCGCGCGGTCGGCGCAGCCCGACACCACTTCGTCGAAAACCGTGTTGACCGTCACCGCGAAATCCAGCTTCGGCAAAACCCGGCGGAACCCGTGCGGCAAATGGAATCCATCGAGCGGCAAAATCCCCCGCGGGTCGGGCGAGAACCAGCGCAACCGGCCGTCGCCGCAGGCCATGGGGAAAAATCCGTCACGGTAAGCCCGCAGCACCGAGACCGCGGTCAACCGTTCGGGGGGGAAGGACTGCGAAACCAGATCCGACATGGCGGCGTAACCTTTGCCGCAAACCCGGCCGGGGCGCAACCCGCGCATTCGGTGGTTGCCCCGGACCACGCCAAGCCTTATTCACCTCCCTGTCCGCCATGATCTCCGACACCGCCGATCCCAAACCTCTGTCCAAAGTCGAAGGCCTCAAAGAAGCCAGCAACTACCTGCGCGGCACGCTTATCGAGAGCCTCGAGGACCGCTCGACCGGGGCCATTGCGGACGACGACACGAACATTTCCAAATTCCACGGCATCTACCAGCAGGACCACCGCGACCAGCGCAACGAACGCAAAAAAGCCGGCCTGGAAAAAGCCTTCATCTTCATGATCCGCATCCGCGTGCCCGGCGGCGTCTGCACGCCGGAGCAGTGGCTCAAGATCGATGCGCTGGCCGACCAATACGGCAGCCACACCCTCAAGCTGACCACGCGCCAAGCCTTCCAGCTCCATTTCATCACCAAGGACGTCCTCAAAACGACCATGCAGGGGATCAACGACGCGGTCATGGACTGCATCGCGGCTTGCGGCGATGTGAACCGCAATGTGATGGCCAATCCGAATCCGTATCAGTCCGCCCTGCACGGACCCGTGCTCGACGACGCCCGCGCGGTCAGCGCCCACCTCACCCCGCGCACCCGCGCTTACCATGAGGTCTGGCTCGACGGCGAACGCGTCTCGCCCGAGGACGAAGAAGAACCGATCTACGGCAAAACCTACCTCCCGCGGAAATTCAAAACCGGCTTCGCCGTCCCGCCGAGCAACGACGTCGACATCTACACGCAGGACCTCGGCTTCATCGCCATCGGCGAAGACGGGAGATTGCTCGGCTACAACCTCTCGGTCGGTGGCGGACTCGGCATGTCGCACGGGGACACCAAAACATATCCGCGCCTGGCCAATGTCATCGGCTACCTCCCGCGCGAAAAGGTCGTCGAGGTCGCGGAAAAGGTCCTCACCGTGCAGCGCGATTTCGGCGACCGCACCAACCGCAAGCACGCGCGCCTCAAATACACCATCGAGGACCGCGGGGTCGACTGGTTCAAAAACGAACTCGAATCCCGCCTCGGCTGGAAGCTCGGCGAGACGCGTCCTTTCGAGTTCACCAGCTCCGGCGACCGCTACGGCTGGACCAAGGGCACGGACGGCAACTGGCACTACGGGCTCTTCATCCAGAACGGACGACTGCGCGACACCGACGAGTTTCCGGCCAGAACCGGCCTGCGCGAAATCGCCAAGATCCACACCGGCGACTTCCGCCTCACCGCGAACCAGAACCTCATCATCGGCGGCGTGAGCGAAGAGCAAAAGCCCCGCATCGAAGCCCTACTCAAGCAATACAAACTCGACATCCCCGAACGCATCACCGGCCTGCGTTTGAATTCCATGGCCTGCGTCGCCCTGCCCACCTGCGGTTTGGCCCTGGCTGAGAGCGAACGCTACCTGCCCTCGCTGATCAGCGAACTCGACCAAGTGATCGAGGAATGCGGTTTGCGCGAGAGCGAGATTGTCATCCGCATGACCGGTTGCCCGAACGGCTGCGCGCGTCCGTATCTCGGCGAAATCGGTTTCGTCGGCCGCGCGCCCGGCAAATACAACATCTACCTCGGCGCCGCCTTCGACGGATCGCGTCTGAACAAGCTCTACAAACCCTCGGTGAAATCGGAAGACATCGTCAACGAACTCGCCCCGATCATCCGCCGCTACGCCACCGAGCGTGAGGAAGGCGAACGTTTCGGCGACTTCACGATCCGCGCCGGCTACGTCAAAGCCACCACCGAAGGCCGCCTCTTTCACGAAGAGATCATGGCTTGAAGAGTAGAAGCGGCGTCCCCGCCGCTTGTCGTTGGAGGTTAGGCGGCGGGGACGCCGCTTCTACTTTTCGCGCGTGATCTCCAGCGCCGTCTCCAACCGGTGCGGCACCGTGCGGTCGCCGAAATAAAGCCCGCTCACCGGCTCGATATCGGCCGTCTCCCGTCCGACCGCGGTGGCCAGGTAATGATGATCGGCCAGCACCCCGTTCGACGGATCCAACCCGATCCAGCCCGCGCCCGGCAGGCAGACTTCGGTCCAGGCATGCAGGGCACCATCGGCCTTGCGCTCCGCGGGATCGCTCACGCTTTCCCACAGATAGCCGCTGACCAGACGCGCCGCCAAACCCTGCGCACGCAAAGCAGCCGCCAGCAGGACAGCCGTGTCGCGGCAGGCCCCGCGGCGGAGGCGCAGCGTCTCGGACGGCGGATGCGCCTTGCCTTCGTCGCGGCGCTCGTAGGCGATATGGGCATGGATCCACTGGTTCATGGCGACCAGCGCTCCGACGGTCTCGGTGCCTGACATGGGGCGCAGGCCGGAGGGAAACTGATCGCCGCCAGCCTCGGTGAACGCCGCCAACACCGCCCGCTCGCGCGGCGTGTATTCGGGCGGCCACTGCAGGGCACGGCTGTCGAGAAGGAAACCGAAAGGATTGCGTTCTTCCACGACAACCACCGCGTGCAGCGAATAAACCAGCTTTTCGTCTTCCCGCGGGTAGAAGCATTGGGCAACCACATTGTCGAACAGATCGTGACGCCAGTGGACGGACCCGGTCGCATTCGTCGCGAAATCCAGCGAGACGACGCGCGCTTGCAAGGCGTCGCGCGGGAACAGGCGCACGACATGCGGCGAAAGACTGACCTTCCGCTCGTAGCGGTATTCGGCGGAGTAACCGATGGTGAGTTTCATGCGCGTTCCATCACGACTTTGACCGACATGGTTTGTCCCCTGCTGCCCTTGAACGTCCCGCGCAGCGGCGTGGCATCGGCAAAATCCCGCCCGAAGGATACCGCCACATGGCGCTCGCCGCACCATTGGGCGTTGGTGGGATCCAGCGCGACCCACGTCATCCCCGGAACCATCACCTCGACCCACGCATGTGTCGCCACCGCACCGGTCAAGCGGCGGCGCCCCTTGGGCGGATCCGTCTCGATGTAGCCGCAGACGTAACGCGCGGGCAGACCCGCGGTGCGCAAAACAGACAGCATGATGTGGGCAAAATCCTGACACACACCCGCACGCGCCTTCCAGATGGCCGCGAGCGGCGTCCAATTTTCCGTCGAACCCTTGGTGTAGCGGAATTCGCGGTGGATCGCATGATTGAGCGCCTCCAGACCGTCGCGCACCGAAACGTCAGGCCGCAAATACCGGCGTCCCCACAAAGCGGCCTCGCCGCCCGTCGGCACCGCGGGAGAAGCCCGGACGTAGTCGAAGACCTCGGTCGTGACCGACGAAAAAATCTGCCGTGCTTCGCCCACGGTGAGATCCAGCGCCTCCGCCGGCAGCACCGGCGGCGCGGTTTCGACCAGCACGCGGTTGGTCACGGTCAGGCGGTCGTGACGCTTGACCATGGAGTAGAACGCGGTGCGGTTGCCGTAGTAATCGACATAGCAGGAAAGCGGCATAACCGGATCAAAGAGCAATTCGTGGGCCAGAATTTGCTGGGTCGGCCCGGCGGGCGGGGTCAGGCGCGCCTCGACATAGGCTTCGCTGGCCGGCTGCTCGTAGCGGTAATCGGTCGTGTGCAGGATCTCGAAACGCATCAGTCGAGCAGGATTTGGTGGTTGATGAAGCCGTCCGTGATCACGTCGTGCACCGCGTAAGTCCGCTCCATGATCTCCTCCAGCACCTCGACCAACCGGCCGATGCGTGCCGGATCAAGGTGCACGCCCCCGCCGGACTCACCGGGGGATCCCGAGGTCAAGACATAGGAAGGCCACGCGGCACTGGCCACGAGACCGAGGACGCCAACCAAGGCTTGGCGCGTCCGCGTCAGTCCCGGCGAATCCGCATCGTCGGACCCGAGCAGCCGTGCGCAACGCCCGAGGCAGCGCCGGACCGAGCGCGGCATTTCCTCGTGATTGTAGAGCAACTCCAGCACCGGCACCGGTTCCGCCCGCATCTGGTAAACACGACGGTAAGCGTCGCGCGATCCCAACATGCGCAGGAAGGCGGACAACTCGATCTCCACCGCGTGCTCGGGCCAGTCCGGAACTTTGTCCAGACGTTTCGCGAGCGCCTCAAAAATGGTGTGACCCGCATGCGCGGTCAATCCGGCGCGTTCGAACTGCTGTCCGAGCCGGCAAAAATTCCAACCGAGGTCGGCCAGCATGGTCGACTCCGCGATGCCGAAAAATTGCGCGATCCCCGCCGTCGCTTCGGCGCAAAGCCGCTGCGTGGCCAGCGCCAAGGTGGCGGCGTCGCGATCCGGACGGAAGCGCGCACGGGCGAAGCGTTCCTCCAGACCGTTGAGCACACCATAGGCCTCCACGCTCAGACATTCGGTGATCTGCGAGGCATTCCACGCCGCGCGCCGCAGGGTGTTGAGCACGGATCCTTCTTCGCGCGCATCGAGCACGAGATGGTAGCGCTCGAGTCCGCTGGTGATGCTGCGCTTACGCCCTTTCTCGCCGCCCTCGAGCGGCGGCAGCATGCGGTTCCAGACCGGACGGTAGAGCTGACGTTCGGCGCGGTTGAGTTCCTCCGTCTCGAGGCTCTCCACCACTCCGACCATGTAAGCAAGATTCTGTGCGCGCTCGAGGTAGCGTCCGAGCCAGTAAAAAGAATCGGCCACGCGGCTGGTCACGCGGTTCAGCGCCCCATGGCTGTCCGGCATGCGGATAACCGGCGCCGCGCGCGGCCCGACTTGCCCGTCGGCGGCCAGCACCCACGTATCCTTGCTGCCGCCACCCAACTCGGAAGCCGTGAAAAAGCTGTCCCCCGTCGAGACCCGGGTGAGCGCCCCCGGAAACACCTCGTATTCGTCATCCGGACGACGCAGCGCAAAAACAATGTGGTCCTGCCGCCGGTCGTCGAGCGCGCCTTTGCGGTCGAGGCAGACCGTGACCGCCCCGGCCGTCCGCGGTTGGGCCGTGAAATTCTGCGGCTCGTCCAAAAGCAGCTGCCGCAGCTCCTTCTCCTCGGCCGCGGTGCTCTCCGCATGACCGGCGAAAGGCTCACCGTAAAGCGGACGGATGTCATATTCATCGAGACGGTCGAGCACATGGTCGCGCTGGTCGAGGTCCCCCAGCCACATGGTTCGCACGGTCGGGAGAATTTCCTCCTCCCCGAGATAGAACCGGACAATGCGCGGCGCGAATTGCAGCAAAGCGCGGTCGTCGGCCAACTGGCTGCCGATCGCATTGGCCACCGCCACCGTTCCCTGCCGCACGCACTGCGCGAGGCCGGACACGCCCAGGAGCGAATCGCGGCGGAACACCATCGAATCGAGCCACGCATCGGCCACGCGCGTGTAGAGCACGTCGATGCGCTCGAGGCCGGAAACGCTCTTCAAATAAAGACGGTCGTCGAGAACAAGCAAATCGCCGCCCTGCACCAGCGGGATCCCCATGCGCCGCGCGAGAAAACTGTGCTCGGAATAAGCGTGGCTCCCCGCTCCGGGAGTCAGGAGCGCCACCACCGGCTCGTCCGCCCCGCGCGGCGCGAGGGCGCGAAAGGCTTCGAGGATGGAGACCGGCACGTCGGCGATGCTCTGCGGATTGCGGTCCTCGAAGGCCTCGGCAAAGACCCGCGAAAGGGCGCGCCGGTTCTGCATCATGTAGGACATGCCCGAGGCATTGCTGAAATAGTGGTGCGAAACCGCGAGCTGCCCGTCCGGCTGCCGCACCAGGGCCAGACCGCCCAAGTGCAAAAACGCGCCGCCGGGCCGCGGCAAGCCGACCGCCGGGCGCTGGAAATACGGACTGCCCAGCACCGGCTGCGCGGGCAGCACCTGCGCGCGCAGGATTTCTTTCCCGCCGTGGATATCACGGAGGAGCAACTCGAAGGCGCGCAAACGCTGCCGCACCCCCGCGGCGACCCGCTCCCACTCCGCACCGCCGAAGAGCGCGGGCAGCACGTCGCAGAACCACGGACGCTGACCCCACGGACGGTCGCGGGCGATGTCGAAGGTCACCCCCATCTCGCGCATGGTGGCCTCGAGACGCTCGATGATCAGTTTGACCTCGCCGCGCGGCAAACCGAGCACGAGATCGAGCAACGGCCGGTAAATCTCGCGCGGCGCGCCGTCCGGCGCGAAGACCTCGTCCCACAGGGCGGACCCTTTCCCCTGTCTCTTCCTCTGCACCCGCACGACCGTTCCCGTGCGCGCTGACACGGTCAAGCAGATAGCGGTCAGGACCGCGCGACCCGCGCGCCGCGCGGTTTGCTGCGCAGACGGAACCAGTTGTTCCACGTCTTGCGGATGGTCTGGCGCGTGCTCAGGTAGCGTTGTTCGAGTTCCGTGCCCTGACGCAACGCGGCGAGCACGCCTGGGACGGAAAAATCCTCCGTCTCGACGATGGTGCAAGCCACACCGACCGCCCCCGCATGGTGCGCATCGCTGCCCGCCGTCATGGGCAGCCCGCGCCGCAACGCGTAGTCGTACGCTTTGCGGTTGTGCCGCTTGAGCGTCGTCGCCGCATTGAAAACTTCCAGCCCGTCGAGGGGCAACTCGTCGAGCACGCTCTCGCGGATGCCGGCCCGGAACAAATCGTAAGGATGCGGCGCCACGCAGAGGCACCCCGCCTCGTGCGCCGCGGCGCATACCTCGACCGCGGGACGCCCCCGCAGCGATGCGGGCAAAGAGCAACCGAGACACAGCAAGTGACCGTCGGACGTCGTGACCTCGACACCCGGAATGACCAGAAAATCATCCACCGGTTTCCCGTCCGACCGCATGAGTCCTTTCTCCAGCATGTAACCGACCGCCTCGCAGGTGTTGTGGTCGGTGATGGCGAAGCCGTTCAGCCCCGCTTCACGCGCAGCCGCGATGAGGTCCTCGGGACTGCTGATGCCGTCCATCGAGAAAAACGAATGGACGTGGAAATCGATCCGGAGGGGCATGGGGAAATTGTCCCCCGCCGCGGGCCGTTGCCAAGAGCAAACGGCGCCGCTTTCCCCCTTGCGGCGCGGCGGCGGCTGTTGTGCAATCGGCGCCGATGGACACCATCGGTATCGACATCGGCGGGTCCGGCATCAAGGGCGCGCCGGTCGACACCGCGCAAGGCACCCTGACCGCCGAACGCCTGCGCATCTCCACCCCCTCGCCCTCCACGCCCGACGCGGTGGCCGGCGTCATCCGCCAGATCCTCGAGAGTTTTTCCACGGTAGCCGGTCCGGTCGGCATAACGTTTCCGGGAGTGGTGAAAAACGGCCGCGTCCTGACCGCGGCCAATGTCGATCCGGTCTGGGCCGGTTTCGAAGCGGGCACGTTTTTCTCGGCCAAACTCGGTCGTCCCTGCACGGTGCTCAACGACGCCGATGCCGCCGGCCTGGCCGAAATGCGCTTTGGCGCCGGGCGCGGTATCAATGGCGTGGTCATCCTCATCACCCTCGGCACCGGCATCGGCAGCGCCGTTTTTCTCGACGGGAAACTTCTCCCCAACACCGAACTCGGACACATGGAAGTGCGCGGCAAAGACGCCGAGGACCGCGCCGCGGAACGCATCCGCGAGGAAAAAGATCTCGGCTGGCCCGAATGGGCCGAGCGCGTCGGCGAGGTGATCGCCCGCTACGCCTTCCTCTTCAATCCCGATCTCTTCATCATCGGCGGCGGCGTCAGCCGCAAAGCGGACAAATTCCTTCCCGTCGTGCAAGGCATGGTCAAAGTGCCCGTCGTCCCCGCCCAGCTGCAGAACCAAGCGGGTCTGGTCGGCGCGGCCATTGTCGCCTCCGAAAGCGCCTCCACATGATCGAGGTTCCCCTCGCCATCCCCGGCCGCACCTGCCGCGTGCTCGCCGGTCCGGGACTGCTCGCGCAAACCGGCACCCTTTCCGTCGAAGCCGGACTGCGCGGCACGTGCGCCGTCATTACCGACGAAAATGTCGGGCGCCTCCACGGTCCCGCCGTGATCACCGCACTCGAAGCCGCGGGCTTCTCCCCGCACCTGCTCGCCGTCCCAGCCGGAGAACATTCCAAGTCCATGGCCGCCGCGGAGAACCTCGTCGACCGCATGCTCGTCGCCGGACTCGACCGCGGTTCCTTCGTCGTCGCGCTCGGTGGGGGTGTGGTCGGCGACTTGGCTGGATTCGTCGCCGCCATCTATTTGCGCGGCATTCCCTGCGTGCAAATTCCCACCACGATCGTCGCGCAGGTCGACAGCTCCGTCGGCGGCAAGACGGGGGTCAATGCTCTTGCCGGCAAAAACCTCATCGGCGCCTTCCACCAACCGCGCCTGGTTCTCGCCGACACGCTCACGCTCGAGACATTGCCCGACCGCGAATACCGCGAAGGCTTCGCCGAGGTGATCAAACACGCCGTCATCCGCGACGCCGCCATGCTCGACGACCTCGATCCCGCCGCCGCGCGCGCTTCCCTCGCGCCGCTCATCACCCGCAACATCGCGATCAAAGCCGCGATCGTGGCCGAAGACGAACACGAACGAACCGGACTGCGCGCCCTGCTCAATTTCGGCCACACCGTCGGCCACGCCATCGAGAACGTCGCCGGCTACGGCCGGTTGTTGCACGGGGAAGCCATCAGCCTCGGCCTGTGTGCCGCCCTCGAAATATCGCAGCGCAAATACGGCCTCCCCGCCGCGGACGCCGCACGCGTCCGCGCAAAACTGCAAGCCTACGGTCTCCCCGTCACGATGCCATCCGGTCTTGACACCGATGCGCTGCTCGCCGCCATGCGCCACGACAAAAAGTTCAGCGAAGGCCAAATCCGCTACGTGGTCACGCCAAAGCTTGGCGAAGCCTTTGTGTCCGAAGATGTGAACGAAGACGACATCCGCACGGCGATTAAAGCGATCCGCGCGTAGCCAAGCCATGCCACTACAAAGCTGTAGCGTCGCCGTCCCCGGCGACGAAACAACCACGACCGGCGGCGAGGACGCCGCCGCTACATTGAAGGCAGCGAAGCACCTCTACATCCACATCCCCTTCTGCCTGCAAATCTGTCCGTATTGCAGCTTCTACAAAGACCTCGCCGGACCGGGCAAAGCGGACCCGCTCGTCGATGCCGTCATCTGCGAGGCGGAACTCTTCGGCAACGCGTGCGCCCCGGAGACCGTCTTCATCGGCGGCGGAACCCCGACCGCATTGTCCGTCAGCCAACTCGAACGCCTTTTCCAAGGATTGCACCGCCACCTCAATCTGTCCGTCGCCGCCGAATTCACCATCGAAATGAACCCGGCCACCGTGACCGCGCGAAAAGCGGATCTGCTGCGCGCGCACGGCGTGAACCGTGTCAGCATGGGCGTACAGTCATGGGATCCGGGTCTGCTCAAAGTTCTCGGCCGCGTCCACGACGCCGAGCAAGTGCGCCGATCGTTCGCCATCCTGCGCGCGGCCGGCTACGACAATCTCAACCTCGACCTGATCTACGGCGTGCCCAGCCAGACGCTCGCGCAATGGGAGGACAGCTTGCGCCAGACCATTGCGCTGCAACCCGACCATATTTCGGCGTATTGCCTGACCTACGAGGAGGACACCGAATACTTCGAGCGGCTGCAGCGCGGCGAATTCCGCGAGAACACGGATCAAGACGCCGCCTTCTTCGAGCGCGGCGTCGAGTTGCTCTCGGAAGCCGGCTACGCCCAATACGAAATTTCCAACTATGCCAAGCCCGGCCGTGTCTGCCGTCACAACATCGCCTATTGGGAAGGCGCCGATTATCTCGGACTCGGACCCAGCGCCTGGTCGACGATCGGCGAGCGCCGCTGGCAAAACGTTCCCGACACCGCCGCTTACGTCCGCGCCCTGCAAACCGGCGCACGCCCCATTGCTACAGAGGAAATCCTCCCGCCGGAAACCCGCGAGGCCGAAAAAATCGCGTTCGGTCTCCGCATGAACGCCGGCGTTGATCCGGCCAAACTCGCCGGCCAGCACGAACTCGTGACCGCTCTGCGCGCCGAAGGCCTCCTCGAAGACCACGGCCCCCGCGTCCGCCTCACCGAGCGCGGACGCTTGCTGGCCGACGAAGTCGCGGCGCAGTTGATGTGAGCATTCCCGTCAAGGCAACGGCGGCGGCGTGTAGAGCAATTGGTAGAAATGTTGGTCGGCGCCGGACGGGACCTCGAACGAGGTGGACGCGGCATTCACGGTGACTTCCAATTCGGTCGCCACCGGCGTCTGCGTCAAATCGGACCATGACTTCAACAGGTAGACGCCTGCCGTCACCGCGGGAGCGATGGTGACGGTCGCGGTTTCGGCGTTCTGCGGCGCGGCGGAGATCCGGAGCCGCGAACCGGCGTCCGCCGGATCCGTTCCGAGGTAGAACTCGGCGTGGTTGTCCGCCCCGTCGCCATCCGCATCGGCCGAACTCGCGGCGTCGGGGTTGCTTTCCCACGTTGACCCGAATTTTTCCAGACGCCAGGCATCGAAAGCCGAGAGTTCGATGACCAGCGTTCCGCTGGCGCCGCCTTGGTAGTTGGGGTCGGTGACCACCGCCTCCACCGCATAGGTTCCCGCCGCGGCCGGCGCGGCCGCGGTTCCGTTGTAGGTCACGGATACAGGCAAATCCGGCGGATCGGTCGTGACGGTCACCGGCTTGGGCGAACCGTCATAAGTCTGCGTCAGGCCGCCCAGACCGACCGTGGCGGCGCCCGGTGTCACCGTGACCTGCGCGAAGTCGCTGGCCGCGGCATCCGGCGCCGGATTCCCGGCGCCCATCGCGCCGAAAACCGTTCCGTCGGGCAATGTGGTGCTCGCGACCACGGCGAAATTCTCGCCGGCCTGCGTCGCCGTGAACAATCCCGAGGAATTCACAACTCCACCCCCGGTGGCCGTCCATGTGAAAGTGGCCGCCGAGCTGTCCATCTCGCCGCCGAACTGGTCGAGCAGGACAGCGCCGAACTGCTGCGTTCCGCCGACGCCGAGCGAAGCGGACGGCGGAGAAACGCGCAGCGAGGAGGCCGCCGCTTCGACACGGACGTAAACCGTGCTGGTTGCCGAAAGTCCCGCCGCGTCGGTAACGGTCACATTGACCTGATAGTCGCCCGACTGTTCGAAGTCGGCCGTCGTTGATGAAGCATCGGGACTGCCGTTCGGCAAAAAGAAGACCGGCGCAGGACCGGTGGCGGTCCAAGTGTAGTTCAGATTCGCCGCGCCGCCGTCGTCGGCGGCCGAGACGGACAACGTCGCACCGGCCGAGGCGACAAGGCTGTAGGTGATCCCGTTGCCGGTGTCGGTCACTGTCCCGGCCTCCGCAACGGTGGCCTGGGACGTCACCGAAGGCGGTTGGTTCAGCACATCGGCGTTTCCTAAAAGGGCGACGGAGTCGACATACCAACCGGTGCTGGACGACCTGTTGCTGTTGTTTGTGGCCAGACCCCAGCGCAGACGGACTGTTTTGCCCGCGAACTTGGCGTTGTCCGTGACGCTCAGGACGGTCTCGACAAAGCCGCCGCTGTTCCCGGTCCAGACCGATGTTCCGGGGCCGAAATCACTCGTTGTCCCGTTGCGTATGGTGTTGTTGTAGCCGTTGCCGGCGAACGCGACGCCCGAACCGCCCGCATCGACACCGAACCATGTCGTGCCGTTGTCGACGGAAATCTCAAGACGCCCCCCGTCCCGCCGCGATTCCAAGTCGTAAGAGTGCCAGAACTTGAACTGCAAACCGGAGGCACCTGCCGGAACAACAATCGGCGCCGAAACAAGGTAGGTCGTGGTCTGCGCGGCAGGAGCCGGACAAAAATAAGATCGCGGCGGGGACTTGAAATTATTCGACGCGAGAGTCCAGGCATTCGATCCACGCACGGAGGAAGACGACCATCCGGTCACCGTTCCGTCGAACGTCTCGCTGTAAAGGCTGCCGACGACGGTGAAGGCGTTGTTCAAGGCGGACGTTTCCGCCCCTTTGCTCGCGACGACATTCCACGCTCCGGCTGCGGCGCCGGCCAGGTTGACCTGGCAAGAGAGTTGCTCGCCGGCCATGGCGAGCGAAGTGGCACTGATCGCAGCCTGACCTTCTTTGGTCAGCTGGACCGAAGTCACTCCGGCCAGCGAAACGCCGGAGAGTTGCAAAGTCACCACGCTGCCGGCGTTGGCGGTCGCGGGATTGACCGCATCGAGCTTGAGCGCCGGCGGCGGCGGCGTCTCGTTGGCCGAACCCGAGATCAAGAGCGAGTAGACTTGGTTGTTGGCAAGGGTTCCTGCGAAACTCACCACCGCGCGGTAAACGCCGGGCACGCCCGGGTTGGCCACGTAGACTTGCTCGACATTGTCGGTGGTGTTGACTCCGGTCGTGGCCGGAAGATCCATGGAGGCCTGCGTCCAGGTCCCCACGAAGGGCATGGTGTAAGGCAGATGCTGGGTGCCGTCGGGGGCGACGATTTTCAAGTCGAGATTGTTGCGCAAACGCGCCGAGCGGAGGTCGCCGGTGGTGGTGGAGATCCCCGCGGGATCCGTCCAACACATCGTGGCGCGGACGGGCGACACGCCGTCCCAGACAAACTCGTGGGTGATCGTCGTGCCGTTGGTCGGCATGGTGTTTTCCGTCATCCGCACCTTGAGCGGGTTGGCCTGGTGGTCGCGGATGAGATCGGATGCGGCCTGGCCGTTGATCAATCCCCAGCCGTATTTGTAATCCGGACCGGCGTGTCCGCGGTCGTCGGCGGTGTGGATGAGGAGGCCCTTGAGCGTGCTCGCACGCATGGCCTGTCCGAAAAGGCGGACATAATCCTCGGCCAGCAGCGCCGCCGTGCCGGCCGCGTTCGGCGACGACATGCTGGTGCCGCTGTAGGTTCCGTAGGAGGCATCGCCGGAATTGAGGCTGGAATAGACACTCTCGCCGTTGGCCACGAGGTCGGGCTTGATGCGTCCGTCGTCGGTCGGACCGAAAGAAGTGAAGGAACTGGGCGTCGCCTTGGACGGATCGCGCGCGCCCGAGGTCACCGCGTCCAGCACCGAGCCCACGGTGAGCACGTTTTTCGCCACGGCGTCAAAGCTGATGTTTTCGAAACCGCCGCGGTAGGTGCCGTCGCCGGCCGGGTGGATCGCGGGGTCGTAATTCACCACGGTGGTGCCGCCCGGGGACAAGGCCACGGCCTGGCCGGCGGACGGGTTGTTGTTCCGCTCGTTGCCCGCGCTGCGGAACATCAGATAGTAGGGCGCACTGAAAGCAAGCGAGTCGCTCTCGCGGGCCTGCGTGTTGTAGATGCCGAAATCGGCTTCGACGGAAGCCGCGGTGGTGCCGTTGCCATACCATTCCCAGACGCGATAAGGGCTGCCCGAGGCCACGTAGTTCCAACCGGCGATGAAACCGTAGCTGTGGTTGGAAATGAGAAACTTGTTGGTCGCATTGATGGCTTCGGTGGCGGAGGCCGCGCCCGTGGCGGTCATCTCCGTCTTGTCGGTATTCCAGTCGTAAGACGCCACGGGCGCGGCCGGAGCCATGCCTTTGGCGGAAGCCGTCACGCCCGCGGCGATCATCGTGCCGGCCACGTGTGTGGCATGGTCGATCGAGCCCGAGCCGTCGCGCACCGAAACACGCCCCCCGAATTCCTGGTGCGTGGCGCGGGCCGAACCGCCATCCCACACGCCGAGCACGAGAGAGTTGGTCCCGCGCAGGTCGTAAGGCGCGGTCTGGAGGACACGGGCGCCCGTCGAGACGGCCGCGTTCACATTGTGCGTGGTGAAGTAGAGCGGGTTGCCGTCATCCCCGAGACCGACAACTTCCTGCACGGTGCCGTCGGGACGTTCGACCCGCAGGGGCAAGCCGAGTTCCCGCGCGCGGGCCATGCCGGCCTGTTTGCGCTCGCTTTCCAACGCCGAGATTTCCGCCACCGCCCGTTCGCGCTGCGCGGGATCGGCGAGATCGGCACCCTCGAGAATATCGGCGATGGAACGGCGGGGCGGACCGCCCGCGGACCCGGCGCCGCCTCCGCTCGGAGGCAAGACCGGGGCCGCGGATACGCCGCCGGCACGCGGGGAGACGGAAGCGCCAGCCGTCCCGGAAGCCGCCCGTGTCCCGCCACCGGACAAGGCCGCGGATGGTATCGAAGCCGCGTTGACCTGCTGCCCTCCGCCGACAACGGAATGGGGCGCCGCTGGGGCCGTGGCGGCGGCCGGACGCTCGGACCGGGGCATCCCCCGGGCGGCTGGCCTCGATAGACCGCCCAGATCACCAACCCTGCAATCAGGGCGGCCGCGGAGAACAACACTCTGGAGCGCCGGGACATTACGAATGGTTACGTGACCGCCGGGGACGTCTCGGTGTGGGGGTCATCTTTCACCTTATCCCAAACGGGGAAACGTTCAAGAGAGGCACGAGGGTTGCGTCCGATGTCGGCGCGGGGCGCGGCAAGCGGCTTTGATCAACGCAGCGAGGCTGCGAAAACTTTCCTCATTTCATCGAGCTCCGCGGGTCCCAACGGGATCACCGCGCTGCCGTTGCTTCCGCGCAGGATGATTTCCGCGGACCGGCCTTCCAGCAGCACAGCCAGGACCGGCCGGATGGTGTCCGCATCCGCGTCCAGCAGTTCGACAACGCCATCCGTCGTGCGCTCGGCGCGGATTCTCCCGGTGCGGAAGGAACCCGCCATTCGGCCATCGACCGTCACAGCGCACTCTTCGGCGCCGATCCAGTCAGAGCCTGCATAACGCACGACGAGGCGCAGGGCCCTTGCTCCGCTTTGGCCGAGTTGCACGAGGCGCAGGTAGGCGGTGCTGCCGGTGGCGGCCACCGGGCCCTGATAGAAGACGGCACCATGGGCGGGGTCGGGGACGGGTGTCAAAGCGGCCAGCGCCTCCGTCCCCTCCGGCGCCAGACGCGCGGCCAGGTCCTCGTAGCGCTGCTCCTGCGCCGCCTGTTCCTCGGGCGTCACGGGCGCGGCGGGCGGTTCTGCGGGCGGGGAGGGCGGACGGCAGGCCGCGAGAACCACCGCCGCCGCGGGGGCGAGGCAACGGCAGAGCGGCTGTCCCACACGCGCAATGCCTCAGTTGCCCTGCAGTTCGAACTGCAGCCGCATGAACATCGCCGGGTTGGTGCCCTCGTCGATGGAGAAGACGCGGCGCTCGAAGCCTTCGCCGACTCCGTCTTGGTCGGCGTGACGGATCCACGTGACATTCGAGGTCTGCCATGCGCCCGGCGCGGCGAGGTTGGTCGACCAGACCGCGCGGTTGGTCAGCAGCGGATCATTGGTCCGGACCAGGGCAGTAAGGGTGAATTTCCCGCCGTCCAGATCCATCTCCGGCAGAATGTTGCTGTTGTCATGGTTGGTCGTGCCGCCCAAGCCGTATTCGAGCAGGGCGGGAATACCGTCGCCGTCGAGATCGTCGCCCGGAAGTTGTCCGGGGAAGAGATCGCCGAAGCTGGCGCCCGACGACGCCACGGTGATCTGCCGCGCGACCGAGGAGGCCGCGGAGAAGTTGTCGTTGCCGTTCTGCACAGCGGTGATGGTCGCGGTGCCGGCGCCGGTGAAGGTCAGGGTGCTCCCGCTCACCGTGGCCACGGCCGGATTCGACGTGGTGTATGACACGGTCAGACCCGAGGAGGCGGTGCCGCCCAAGGCGCGCGAGCCGCCCACCGTTCCGGTGGCCGGATCAAGAGTGAAGGTGATGGTCTGCGCCGCCTTGGCGAAGGTGATGGTCGCGTCGGACTGCGCGCCGGCGCGCTCGGATGTCTCGGCCACCGTGGCGCGGACCGTGACTGAGCCCGTGCCGGATCCGATGGTCAGCTGGTTGCCGTTGAGGGTGACTTTGTCCGCATCGCCCCCGACCACGCTGTAGGTCACGGGTGCGTTGGCCGAGTTGGAGGCGCTGAGCGTGACCACACTGCCGAAGGCGGCCGAGGCCGGCGGGTTGAAGGTGATGGTCGGCGCGCTCATGTCGATCAATTGCAGGTATTGCGCCTGATAGCCGCCGGTGCCGGCGGTCGTGTTGGGCAAGCCGACAAAGATGCCGCCGGTCAGGATCTCCGCGCCGGTCTTGTTCGTGGCCCAGACATTGGCCGTGGAATTATCCGCCAGGAGATCCCGGAGATTGTAGGTGCGCGCCGCCTGGATGCCGAAGTAGTTGCCCGCCCCGCCGGGCCCGGCGGCATTGACATCGAAGCTGGCCGCCACGTTCGTATTGGCGCGGTAGTTGTTGTTGACGAAGGCGAAGACCACGCTCTGCCCCGGCGCACCGGCCGACCGGCCGGCGTCGAGAACCTTGCCGACGGCGAAAATGTTGTCGTCGTAACCGCCGCCAACCTGCTTCTTGTTGAGGAAGTAGACGTTCTGGCTCCGCAAGGCAGGGGCGGCCAACCGGGCCCGGTTGACGCGGCCGTAGAACGTCTGCAGGCGCTGCTCGTCGGCCGTGCGGTTGTTCCAGACCGGCGCCATGTGGTTGTAGACTTTGAAGTTCGGGATGTTCTTGCCGAAGTTCTGCTCGTATTTGGCGAAATTGTTGGACGGGTTGATCGGACCGAAATTCGCGAGGCTGGCCGCGTAGGCGCCCGCGCTGTTCTGCGCGCCGGCTTCCTGGCCATACATGAGCATCGGGATGCCATCGAGCGCGCCGACCTGGGCATACCCGTAGGCGATGGCCCAGACATCGTTGTGGGGGAAGACTTCGTCGTGGCTGGTCAGGTTGTTGAGCAGGGTCACATTGTCGAACGCGTTCCGGCGGTCGTCGTAGGCCCGGAAGGTGTCGAACGTCTTCGGGTTTTTCACCTCGCCCGCGCCGCCGTTGGCCGGGTAACCGAAGAAGGTGTCGCGCCAGTAAAAGACGATGTTTTCGTTGAGCACATCGAAATGGCGGGCCGAGCGGTAGCCGACGCCGTGGCGCTTGCTGCCGGCCACCTCGCGGAAACCGTCGAGCGACTCGGCCATGAAGATGAAGTCCCACTTCACGCTGCGCGTCTTGTTGATGCAATACTCCCAGAACTGCGAGGGCAGCCCCTGCGCGAAGTCGCAGCGGAGGCCGTCGATTCCCTTGTGCGACTTGCTCTTCGGTGTGCCGCGCGGATGGCCGGACTGTTCGAGCCAGTAGACCGGGTAATAGGCGAAGTATTCCCAGACCTGCCGCGTCGAGGCGGTGTGGCCGAAAAACTCGTCGCGCTCGAGGAGGAACTCGAACTTGTGGGCGTTGTCGGGGTAGGACTTGTCCGGGTTCTGCGTGCCCTTGGCTTTGACCAACGTGTCATAGTTTCCGAAGTAAATCTCGCGCACGTCGGTCCAGTCGCCGAAGTCGTTGCGATCCGGCGCGACGGCGATTTCGGCGGCGGTGGCCGCCGGCTGCGCGGGAAAGCCCTGCTTGGCGAACCACGCGGGGTTGGCGTGGCGGATCTGCGCGGCGGCCGCGTAGGGCAGACCGAGGTCGGTGGCCCCCTGCCCCATGACCGCATCGGGCGCGCTGTGGTTGAACGTGCCGTCCATCATCACGCCGACACCCCATTGGTCGAGGCGGCTGACGAAGGTCTGGAATTCGGAGAGGGCGCCGGAGGCACTGTTGTTGCGCGCGAGCATGGGGGCGACCGACCAGTAATCGCGCACGGCGTAGGGACTGCCCGGATCGAAGGGCTGGCCGGGCGTTTCCGGATTGATGTCGCGGCCCTCGACACCGATCGGGTGGATCGGCTGGAGCCAGAGCATGTTCACCCCGAGCGAAGCGTAATGGTCCTTGTTCAGTGCGTCGGGACGGCCGTCAAATCCGCCGGTCTCGCCGGGGAGGGCGGGATCGTTGACCAGATCGAGGAAGGTGCTGCGGCCGGCGAACGTCGTGTCTTTCGCTTCGACGATGAGGGGGTTGACCTCGTACATGTTCAGTTCGAGGGCTTTCTTGGGGGAAACCACCACGGCGCAATCGCGGCGCTGGGCATGGTCGGTATAGTAGATGAAGTCGCCGCCATTGACGCCGTCGATTTTGTAGCGGACCTGCAGGCGGTAGGCGCCGCAGAGATTGACCGGCAGGGTCGCGGTGTAGAAGCCCTGCGCATCCGGGCCGCTCATGGCGTGGGCGCGGAAATAGGTGTCCGACGAGGTCGTGACGGTGGCGGGATCCTCCTCGAGAACGGCGTGATCGCGGCGGTTGAGATTGGTGTAGACCTGCACATCCGAAACGGCGGACGCGCCGGCGTTGGGCTTGAATCTCACCGTGAGCTCCGCGGTATCGCCCGCCAACTCGTCGAGGTAGAACCGGCGCAGACCATAGTTGCCGTCGGCCTCGCTGCCGTTGACTGCAACCACCAGTTCGGGCGTGCCCGTATCGAAGCGTCCGTCGAGGTTGTCGTCGCGGATCGAGGCGGTGTTGAGCGCTTGGAACTCGGCGACTTCGATGTCGTTGTCGGAGTTGCCGAATTTGGCCGGGGCTTGCCCGATCAAGTTGCTGCCGTCCGCCCGCGGATAAGCCCCCACCGCGATGTAGAGAATGCGCGGGACGGAGCCGAAGACCTGCACGAGATCGATCTCGGCTTCCAAGGCCTTGCCTTGGTTGCCAAGCAAACTGCGGCCGGCTGCACCGAAGCCGTTGGCGTAGGCGTCCGCGGGATTGGCCCCGATCCACGGCTTGGTCTGCGCAGTGAAATCGAATTTTCCGAAAATCCGTCCGGCTTTGGCCCAGGGGTGATTGACCGGATTGCCGAACTGGTCGGTGATGAAAATGAAATGGTCATTGTTGCCACCTTTGGTCGACCAGGTGGCGGTGTAGAGCTTGTTGCCGCGGATGGCGGCGTAGATGCGCATGCCGTTGTCGGAGACGATGAAGTTCTGGCTGTCGAACTCGCCGTCCATGACGAAACCGTTCGCCGCGGAAAAGGTGTAATTGCTGTTGTTGTTGCTGTCCCACACGGTCGAACCGCCGATGACCGAGTTGAACCAGTATTCGACCGTCTCCGCGCCGGCCGGTGCCTGGTAGGTCGCGGTAAAGACACCGTCGACCCCGGCCGTCATGTTGACTTCGGTGATCGGCGTGGCGCCCACCACGCGCGCGAAGAATTTGATCGAGGTCGCGCCCTTCAGCGGACCGTCATTCGGCTGGTAAGCGATGCTGAAGGTGCTGCCACTGCGGCTCACACTGATGTCGGCCGGCGTGGAAGCTCCCGCGACGTAAATCTTGGTTTCCTTGCCGGACAGGCTGACGTTGAGCGTGCCACCGCTGACCGTGAGGGTGTCGCCCGGGTTGAGCGTGTTGACGAAGACTGTGCCGTTGGGTTTGCCGACCTGCGGGGTGAGACTGACGTTGCCGTCCGCCGTGTTGAGCGCGACGAGCGATTCCTCCTGGTTGTAAACGCGGCTGAAGGCGTAAGGGCCCTGGCCGCCGGAGTCCCAACGCTGCTGGAAGCTGCCGCGGGTCAGGCTGCGGTGCCTGGCGCGGGCCTCGTTGAGCGCTTTGATGTGGAGATACAGGGGGGCATCGGTGGCGGTGAGTTTGTTGCCTTGCGCCGGGCCGGGCTGGAAACCGCGGTCAAACATGCATTCGCGTTGCCAGTCGGCATCGTCATGCTGCTGGCCCTCGTAGAGCTGGTTCTTGTCCTGCTGGTTCCAGTGGTTGCCCTGGTTGAAAGCGTGCTCCGTGCCGTAGTAGAGACATGGCACCGGGGTGGCGAGATAGAGGAAGGAAAGCGCGGGGCGCAACTTCCAGATGTCGTTGCCGGTGTCGCCGCCGTTTTGGATACTGATGCGGTCAACATCGTGGTTGTCGATGAAGGTGACGAGGCGCGTGGCCCCCTCGCCGTAGAGACCGACATTGCTGAGCTGGCCGCTGAGTTGGCCGCTGCCGGCACCATCGATGAAGACGCTCTTAATCGTCTGGCTCATCGGGAAAAAGAGCGCAGAGTTGAAGGAAAATCCGGGCTCTTTGCAGTAGCTGGCCAGCGCGTTGTTGTCATAGACGAACAATTCGCCGAAGAGCAGGAAGTCGCTCTTGCCCTTGGTCGCCGCGTGCTTGCGGATGTCGTCGGCCCACTTCTTCACCCAATTGTATTCCACGTGCTTGATGGCATCGACGCGGAAACCA
>Ga0172372_10002058_pt1 | contig 30847 bp, 31 predicted proteins | sample LakKiv5m_2_FD_114544 | JGI IMG/M metagenome (GOLD analysis project Ga0172372, IMG submission 114544) | Freshwater microbial communities from Kabuno Bay, South-Kivu, Congo - kab_092012_9.5m | ecosystem: Environmental > Aquatic > Freshwater > Lake | place: Democratic Republic of the Congo...
CGTGCGCGTGGTGCACCTGCCCACCGGCATCGTGGCCGAATGCCAGGACGGCCGCAGCCAGCACAGCAACAAGGCCAAGGCGCTGCAGGTGCTGCAGGCGCGCATCCAGGAAAAGGAGCGCAGCGAACGCGCCGCCAAAGAAGCCGCCACCCGCAAGGGCCTGGTCGGCAGCGGCGACCGCAGCGACCGCATCCGCACCTACAACTTCCCGCAGGGCCGCCTGACCGACCACCGCATCAACCTCACGCTCTACAAGCTGCTGCAGGTGATGGAGGGAGACCTCGGCGACGTGATCCATGCGCTGCAGGTGGCACGCGGGGCCGAGCTGTTGGCCGACCTGGAACAGCAGAACAGCCGATGAACACACTGCAAGATGCCCTGCGACAGGCCGCCACCGCCGGCCTGGACCGGCTGGATGCACAGATGCTGCTGCTGCACGCGCTGGGCCGCTCGCCACACGACCGCGCCTGGCTGATCGCGCACGACAGCGACCCGCTGCCGTCCGAGTTCGCGACCCGCTGGCTCACGCTGCAAGAGCGCCGCCAGGCCGGCGAACCCGTGGCCTACCTGCTGGGCGAGAAAGAGTTTGGCGGCCTGACGCTGCAGGTGGACGCCCGCGTGCTGGTGCCGCGCCCGGACACCGAAGCGCTGGTGGCGTGGGCGCTGGACGCCCTGCCCGCCGCCGGCGGTGAAACGCCCCGCCTGCTGGACCTGGGCACCGGCAGCGGCGCCATTGCACTGACCGTCGCCGCCCGCCGGCCGGACGTTGAGGTCACCGCCACCGACGCCAGCGCCGATGCGCTGGCTGTGGCGCAGGCCAACGCGCAGCGGCTCGGGCTGCCGGTGCGCTTCGCCCACGGCGCCTGGCTGGCCGCCGTGCCGGGCGAATTCTTTCACGTCATCGCCAGCAACCCGCCCTATATTGCCGAAGGCGACCACCATCTGGCCGCGCTCACCCATGAGCCGATCAGCGCACTGACCGCCGGCGCGGACGGGCTGGACGACATCCGGCAGATCGTGACCCAGGCCCCCCATGCGCTGCTTCCGGGCGGCTGGTTGCTGCTGGAGCACGGACATGACCAGGCCGAAGCGGTGCAGGCCCTGCTGCTGGCGCAAGGGTTTGAGGTTGTCAGCAGCCGCAACGACCTTGCGGGCATCGCCCGTTGCAGCGGCGGCCGCTGGCCCGGCGCGCGATAATCCCGCCGTTCCGCCGTCATCGCACGGCTCTTTTCCTTCAAGCAGGACACCCCCCATGAGCGACGTTCAAACCCAGATCGACCAACTGGTCAAATCCAACGACATCGTGCTGTTCATGAAAGGCAGCGCCAGCTTCCCCATGTGCGGTTTCTCGGGTCGCGCCATCCAGATTCTCAAAGCCTGCGGTGTGGACCCCAGGGGGCTCAAGACGGTCAACGTGCTGGAAGACGACGGCATCCGCGCCGGCATCAAGGAGTACAGCAACTGGCCGACGATCCCCCAGCTCTACGTCAAAGGCGAATTCATCGGCGGCTCGGACATCATGATGGAGATGTACGAGTCCGGTGAACTGCAAAAAACCATCAACGGCCAGGCCTGATCCCTCGTACCCCAGCTGCACAGCCGCCTGCGGGCGGCTGTGTCGTTTCCGGTCGCGACAGGCATCACGCTTGGGCCCTCTCCAGAAGGAAAGCGCCGGGTTTTCCGGGTTCTTCCGACGTTTCACCCCGGCACAGCTTGTGCTTGAATGAAAGCGTCGCCGAACCTTTCAAGGAGAACCGCATGAGCAGCTCACGCAGCCTGGTCGCTTCCCCATCCCTCGGACTGCCCATCGCCCGGATGCGCAGCGTGTTCAGCGCCGACGCGGTCGAGCGCAAGCTGGCCCACCTGCAGGCCAGTGGCAACGAGCGCGATTACGAAAGTCTGCGCAACACCTGGCAGCGCATGCTCGAACGGGGTCCCCAGCGCTTTGCCGTCAAACCCTCGGGCGTGCCCGACATGGCGCCGCTGTACGACCTGTTGCCCAACTTCACCGAGGTGCTGGACGACGTCAAGCGCCATGTCGCCCTGAGCCAGGACAGCCGTGACGGTCTCGAGGTCACGCCCATCCTGCTGCTGGGGCCGCCGGGCGTGGGCAAGACCCACTTCGCCAAACAGATCGCCGACCTGCTGGGCACCAGCATGAGCCTGGTGCCCATGAGCAGCATGACCGCCGGCTGGCTGCTCTCGGGTTCGTCCTCGCAGTGGAAAGGCGCCAAGCCTGGCAAAGTGTTCGAGGCCCTGGTCGACGGCCAGTACGCCAACCCCGTCATCGTGGTGGATGAGATCGACAAAGCCAGTGCCGATGCCCAGTACGACCCGCTCGGCTCGCTCTACAGCCTGCTGGAGCACGACACGGCACAGAACTTCGTGGACGAGTTCGCCGAGGTCCCCATCGACGCCAGCCAGGTGATCTGGATCACCACCGCCAACGACGAGCGCAGCATCCCGGAGCCGATCCGCAACCGCATGAACGTGTTCGAGATCGCGCCCCCGTCGCCCGAGGCGGCGCGCAAGATCGCCGCCCACCTGTACCGCGGCATCCTGGGCGAACACGACTGGGGTCAGCGCTTCGACCCGGAGCCGGCCGAGGATGTGCTTGATGCGCTGGCGGCACTGGCGCCTCGCGAAATGCGGCGCGCCCTGGTCACGGCCTTCGGCAACGCGCGACTGGACAACCGCTTCAGTGTGGAGCCGGGTGACCTGCCCAAGGCCGGTGGCAGCAAGTCAAGGATCGGTTTCCTGCAGTAGCCCAGAGCAAGGCAACACCGGGGCCTGAGCAGGCAGGAACGCGGTGGAACCGGCTTTGCCAGGCCACTCGCGTTGCCCCCTTGCGGGGGCGGCGAGCAACGCGGCGGGGGTGTCTACGCATCCGGGTGCACCCAGTTTCTAGCGGCGGCATAGACCGCGTTCGGGTACTCGGCGCGCCCGCGGCTGCCGTTGTAGCGCCCCAGCGCCAGAAAGGTATCGCCACGCTCGCGGTCGAGGTAATGGCGCAGGATCACACAGCCAAAGCGGATGTTGGTCTGCATGTGGAACAGCTTGCCCGGGTCGCCGTCGCCGATCACGCGCGACCAGAACGGCATGATCTGCATGTAACCCCGAGCGCCCACGCGCGAGATGGCGAACTTTCGGAACGCACTCTCGACCTGGATCAGCCCCATCACGAGTGTGGTGTCCAGCCCCGCACGCTTGGACTCGTACCAGACGGTCTGCAGAAACTCGATGCGGGTCTGGAAATCCGGCTTGCGCTTCTTCAACCGCTCGCTGCTGGCCCCCAGCCACCGCAGATAGGCCAGGCGCTTGCCCATGTCATTGAACTCCGGCACCGGCGGCGCGCTGCTGGCAATGGCCGCGCTGAGTGCGCTGCGCACCGAATCGGCCAATGGCTCTTCAAGCTGGCCCCCCGCCCGCACCACACCGGTGCACAGCCACCCTGCCGACCCCAGCGCAGCAGCCTGGAGCAAGCACTGGCGGCGATTCACCTCAGCCATGGCGCTCACGCGCTCAGGCGGCCCTTCACATAGGCCAGCGCCTCGGCGGCGGGCACCTTGGTCGCCGCGGCATCGCGACGGTGCTGGTACTCGACCATACCTTCCTTGAGACCCCGGTCGCCAATGGTCACGCGGTGGGGCACGCCGATCAGTTCCCAGTCGGCAAACATCGCGCCCGGGCGTTCGCCGCGGTCGTCCAGGATCACGTCCACACCCGCGGCCAGCAGGCCGGCGTACAGCTCGTCGGCCGCTGCCTTGACGGCCTCGCTGCGGTCCGCACCCACCGGGCAGACCACCACAGTGAACGGCGCAATCGCGTCGGGCCAGACGATGCCGCGCTCGTCGTGGTTCTGCTCGATCGCCGCCGCCGGCAGGCGCGTGATGCCGATGCCATAGCAGCCCATCTCGAAATGTTTGGGCTTGCCGTCCGTGTCCAGGAAGGTCGCGTTCATCGCCTTGCTGTATTTGGTACCCAGATAGAACACGTGGCCCACCTCGATGCCGCGCTCGATGGCCAGCGCGCCCTTGCCGTCGGGCGAGGGATCCCCCTCCACCACGTTGCGCAGGTCGGCCACCAGATCGGGCTCGGGCAGGTCGCGGCCCCAGTTCACCCCGGTGATGTGGAAGTCCACCTCATTGGCGCCACAGATCCAGTCGGCCATCACCACCACCTCGCGGTCGGCCACGATCTTCAGGGGCTGCTTCAGGCCGATGGGGCCCAGATAACCCGGTTTGCAGCCGAAGTGGGCTTCGATTTCCAGAATCGACGCAAAGCGGAAGCCATTGTCCAGACCGGGCACCTTGCCTACCTTGACCTCGTTCATGTCGTGGTCGCCGCGCAGCAGCAGCAGCCAGACCTGGCTCCGGGCGATTTCACCCGCCTCGTTGAGCTCGTCCGTGGCCAGTACCAGCGACTTGACCGTCGTGGCCAGCGGCACGCCCAACAGCTGGGCCACATCGGCGCAGGTGCTCTTGCCGGGCGTGGGCGTCTTGGTCATCGGGTTGGCGGCGGCCGGACGCGGACCGGCGGGCGCCAGCGCCTCTGCCTTTTCCATGTTGGCCGCATAGTCGCTGGACGGGCAATAGACGATGGCGTCCTCGCCGGTGGCCGCGATCACCTGGAACTCTTCGCTCAGATCACCACCGATGGCACCGCTGTCGGCGGCCACTGCGCGATAACGCAGACCGAAACGGTCAAAGATGCGGCGGTAGGCGGCGGCCATGACCTGGTAGCTGGCCTTGGCCCCGGCTTCGTCCCGGTCAAAGGAGTAAGCGTCCTTCATGATGAACTCGCGCCCGCGCATCAGCCCAAAGCGCGGCCGGCGTTCGTCCCGGAACTTGGTCTGGATCTGGTAGAGGTTCTTGGGCAGCTGCTTGTAGCTGCGCAACTCCTGACGCGCCACGTCGGTCACCACCTCCTCGCTGGTGGGCTGGACGATGTAGTCGCGCCCGTGCCGGTCTTTGATGCGCAGCAACTCCGGCCCCATCTTGTCAAAGCGCCCGGTCTCTTGCCACAGCTCTGCCGGTTGCACCACCGGCATGGTCATCTCCACCGCGCCGGCGCGGTTCATTTCCTCGCGCACGATGGCTTCGACCTTCTGGATCACGCGCAACCCAAGGGGCATGTAGTTGTAAATGCCAGCGCCCAGCTTTTTGATCATGCCAGCCCGGGTCATGAGCTGGTGGCTCACAACCTCGGCGTCGGCCGGGGCCTCTTTGAGGGTGGTGATGAGGAACTGGGAAGCTTTCATGGACAAACCGCCGCCCAGGGCGGCCACAACAGAAAAGACGGATGGGAAGGGCTTTGAAACCACGGTCCAGTCGGTCGGTATTTACCCGGCGTTGGACCGTCGACGCACCGCAAACGGTACGCAATCTGTCATGCGCGATGCATAATCCAGACAGTTCAAAAATTTGGGGTTGATTATGCTTGACAGAGAAGGCTTCAGGCCCAATGTCGGCATCATTCTGCTCAACCAGCGAAACCAGGTGTTCTGGGGCAAGCGTATCCGCTCCCATTCCTGGCAGTTCCCGCAAGGCGGCATCGACCGGGGTGAAACCCCCGAGCAGGCCATGTACCGGGAACTGCACGAGGAGGTGGGCCTGATGCCCGAACACGTGAGCATCGTCGCCCGCACACGGGACTGGTTGCGCTACGAAGTGCCAGACCGCTTCATCCGACGCGACGCGCGCGGACATTACAAAGGTCAGAAACAGATCTGGTATCTGCTGCGTTTGGTCGCGCAAGACTGGCATCTGAACCTGCGTGCCACCAACCATCCGGAGTTCGACGCCTGGCGCTGGAACGACTACTGGGTGCCGCTGGACGTGGTGGTGGAGTTCAAGCGCGGCGTCTATGAAATGGCGCTGACCGAGTTGGCGCGCTACCTGCCGCGCAACGAGCACCGCAGCCGCTACCTGCGAGGCTCCGGTCGGCCGCGCCCGTTTGACCACGATGGCCGCAGCACCCACCCGGTGGACCTGGCGGGGCACAGCATGGAACTGCCACCAGGCGCCAGCTTCGACCCCGATCCACAAGCCGCACTGGCCAGCTTGGCGCCCGACGCCGCGGGCAAGCCGCTGCAGGACTGAACACCACACGCGGTGGCAGTGGCGCCACCCCGGGCTGGCGCTGTTTAACCGCGCGCCAGCACCAGGTTGTCGCGGTGGATCATCTCCGGCTCCGCCGCATATCCCAGCAGCCGCTCGAAGTCCGCCGACGATTTGCGACAGATCAGACGCGCCTCCGAGCTGGCGTAATTGGCCAGGCCGCGCGCCACCTCCGCGCCATCCGGCCCGCGCACGGCGATCACATCACCGCGCGAAAAGTCGCCGTCGACGCCGGTCATGCCAATCGGTAGCAGGCTCTTGCCCTCACCGACGATCTTGCCGACAGCACCGGCATCCACCGTCACCGAGCCGCGCATTTGCAGGTGATCAGCCATCCACTGCTTGCGCGCCTGCTGTTTGGCGGTCTGCGCCACCAGACAGGTACCAATCGCCTCGCCCTCGCATAACCGCTGCAGCACCCGCGGCTCGCGCCCCCAGGCGATCACGGTGGAGGCGCCCGAGCCGGCCGCACGCTTGGCCGCCAGAATCTTGGTGATCATGCCGCCCTTGCCAATGCCCGAACCGGCACCGCCGGCCATGGCTTCGAGCTGCGGATCCCCCGCCCGCGCCAGATGCACAAACTGCGCCGACGGATCGCGCCGCGGATCGGCGGTGTACAAACCCTTCTGGTCGGTCAGGATCACCAGCGCATCGGCCTCCACCAAATTGGCCACCAGCGCACCCAGGGTGTCGTTGTCGCCGAACTTGATTTCGTCGTTGACCACGGTGTCGTTTTCATTGATCACCGGCACGACGCCCAGCTGCAGCAACGTCAGCAGCGTCGAGCGCGCGTTGAGGTAGCGCTCACGGTCCGCGAGGTCGGCATGCGTCAGCAGCACCTGGGCACTGCCCACACCGCACTCGCGCAGCTTGGTCTCGTACATCTGCACCAGACCCATCTGCCCGACGGCCGCAGCCGCCTGCAGTTCATGGATCTCTTTCGGGCGGCTGGTCCAGCCCAGCCGCTTCATGCCCTCGGCCACCGCACCGCTGCTGACCATGATCAGCTCGCGCCCCTGCTGCACCAGCGCCGCCAGTTCCTGGCTCCATTGACCGATGGCCTGCTCGTCCAGGCCGCGGCCTTCATTGGTGACCAGACTGGAGCCCACTTTGACGACGATGCGGCGCGCCGCCTTCAACACACTGGCCTCCGATGCCGGGCGGCTCACGGGAATCACGGTTTCGCTCATGCTGGTTTGCGTGCTGGGATGCGGGGAAGGCGGTGCCGGATCAGACACCGCGCGGATCGCCGTCGGCGAAACGCGGATCGACCACGACAGGCGCCTGATGCGACTGGAATTCTTGCGCCAGATACTGATAGACCGTTTGGACGAGACGCTCGCAGCCCTCGCGGGTGAGCGCCGAGATCTCGAACACCGGCCCCTTGTGCTTGAGGCGCTTGACGATGTCCTTCACTCGCGCCTCGCGCTCCTCGGCCGGCACCATGTCCAGCTTGTTGAGCACCAGCCAGCGCGGTTTGGCGTGCAGCGCCGGATCGAACTTCTTGAGTTCGGCCACGATGGCCTTGGCCTGCTGAACCGGATCGACCGCTTCATCAAAAGGCGCGACATCCACCAGATGCAACAGCACACGCGTGCGCTGCAGGTGGCGCAGGAACTGGTGCCCCAGACCCGCACCTTCGGAAGCCCCTTCGATCAGCCCCGGCACATCGGCCACCACAAAGCTCTTTTCCGGCCCCACCCGCACCACACCCAGGTTCGGGTATAGGGTGGTGAACGGATAGTCGGCGATCTTGGGGCGCGCGTTCGAAATGGCCGCGATCAAGGTGGACTTACCCGCATTGGGCATGCCCAGCAAACCCACATCAGCCAACACCTTGAGCTCGAGCTTGAGCGACTTGTGCTCACCCGGCCAGCCTGGGGTCTTTTGCCGTGGCGCCCGGTTGGTCGAACTCTTGTAGTGCATGTTGCCAAAGCCACCATCACCCCCTTTGGCAATGGTGATCTGCTCGCCCGGCGTGAGCAACTCGTACAGCACTTCGCCGGTTTCGGCGTCGCTGATGATGGTGCCCACCGGCATCTTGAGCACGATGTCGTCGCCCTTGACGCCGAACATGTCGGAGCCCTTGCCGTGCTCGCCGCGCTGCGCCTCAAAACGGCGCGTGTAGCGGAAATCCACCAGCGTGTTCAGACTGGCATCGGCCACGGCATAGACATGTCCGCCCCGGCCACCGTCCCCGCCATCGGGTCCGCCAAATTCCTTGTACTTCTCATGCCGGAACGACGCGCAGCCGTTGCCGCCATCGCCCGCAGCGACATCGATCGTGGCTTCGTCCACAAATTTCATGATCAGCTCTTGTGTAGGTTCAAACAGAAAAGGCCCGCGTGCGGCGGGCCTTTCCACTGGGATGCTGCCATCCGGTCGGTGGCCCGGGCGGGCCGCCGCATCACACGGGGGTGATGCTCACGACGTGACGGTTGAGTTCGCCCTTGACAGCGAAGCTGACGTGGCCATCAGCCGTGGCGAACAGGGTGTGGTCCTTGCCCACACCGACGTTGGTGCCGGGGTGGAACTTGGTGCCGCGCTGGCGCACGATGATGGAACCGGCGGACACCAGTTCGCCACCGAAGGCCTTCACGCCGAGCATCTTGGGCTTGGAATCGCGCCCATTTCGCGTAGAGCCGCCGCCTTTTTTCTGTGCCATTTCAAATTACTCCTCAGGCAGCGATCGCAGCAATCTGCAGCTCGGTGAAATTCTGACGGTGACCCTGGCGCTTCTGGTAGTGCTTGCGACGGCGCATCTTGAAGATCGTGACCTTCTCGTGACGACCGTGGGCGACCACAGTGGCCTTGACCGTTGCGCCGGAAACCAGGGGCGTGCCCACCTTCAGCTCGGTGCCGTTGCCGACAGCCAGAACCTGGTCGATCACGATTTCCTGGCCCACATCCGCAGCAATCTGTTCTACTTTAATTTTTTCGCCAGCAGCAACACGATACTGTTTGCCACCGGTTTTTATGACCGCGTACATATGAACCTCTTGAAAGAATCCCAAAAAGGGAAAACCCTGCAGACGAAATTCTGCCGAGCCCAACATTCTAGCACCCTGCTTCCAGTACATCAAGCGCCGCCTATCTGACCGGACCGCGCGCGCCGGGCAGCCAGCACCCAGCCACCAGACGGCGGGTTTCTATAATCCCCAGCTTTCAGCCCGCCACCGCGCACCGCGCCCGCCCATCTTGTCTTCCACCGCACACGCCACCGCCCACGCTCTGGACCTGATCCAGCCCGACATGCAACGTGTGGACGAGGTGATTGCGCAGCGACTGAGCACCGACGTCCCCCTGGTCAGCGAAGTCGCGCAGTACATCATTTCGGCTGGCGGCAAGCGTCTGCGCCCGGCCCTGCTGCTGCTCACAGCCGGCGCCCTGGATTGCCAGGACCCGCACCGGCACACCCTGGCTGCCGTGGTCGAGTTCATCCACACCGCCACCCTGCTGCACGACGACGTGGTGGACGAGTCGACACTGCGGCGCGGCCGCGCGACGGCCAATCAACGCTTTGGCAACGCCGCCAGCGTACTGGTCGGCGACTTCCTGTACTCCCGCGCCTTCCAGATGATGGTCGATGTCGATCGGATGCGGGTGATGCAGGTGCTGTCGGATGCCACCAACGTGATTGCCGAAGGAGAGGTGCTGCAGTTGATGAACATGCACGACGCCTCGCTGGACGAAGCCGCCTACCTGCGGGTGATCCGATCCAAAACCGCCAAGCTTTTCGAAGCCAGCGCCCGGCTGGCACCGATCCTGGCGGGCGCCCCGTCCGACATTGAAACGCTGTGCGCCACCTACGGACAGGCACTCGGAACCGCCTTCCAGGTGATCGACGACGTGCTTGACTACGAAGGCGATGCCGCAGAACTGGGGAAAAACCTCGGTGACGATCTGCGGGAGGGCAAGGTCACGCTGCCCATCATCTGCGCGCTGCGCGCAGGCAGCCCCGCGCAACAGCAGGTGCTCCGCCAGGCCATCGAGCAGGGCGAAGTCGAACAGCTGGACGACATTCAGTCCATCATCCGAGAAACCGGCGCGCTCACCATGGCACGCCGAAGCGCACGGGACGAGGCCCAGCGGGCGATGGATGCAGCAAAACAACTGCCCGTCAATAGGTACAGCGAAGCTTTGCTACAATTAGCGGCTGAACTGCAGGAGCGTCGCTCCTGACGTGTTCAGCAAAGCGGTTCTTCAACCGCTGACGATCAACCCTACGGGTTATCGGGGTGTAGCTTAGCCTGGTAGAGCGCTACGTTCGGGACGTAGAGGCCGGAGGTTCGAATCCTCTCACCCCGACCAGTTTTCCCTCTTGCAAAATGAGCCGTTCGGCCCAACTGGGCCGCTGCGGTGCCGTTTTTCGCGTTCTTCCCGCAACATGGACCGCGGCACAATGGGGCAATTCGACACAAGTCGCGTCAATAATGATCGGCAAGTCGTTGATTTAAGATAGATTACGCGCTTATGGCTTCTGTCGATACCGTGCTGCAGGACTCCCCCTCCATGGCCTTGCCAGGCTTGGCACGGGCATTGGTGTCCGCTGGCAAACTCGATCAGCGAGCCGCGGAAGACCTTTACAAGAAAGCCCAGAGCGCCCGCACCAGCTTCATCGCCGAACTCACGGGTTCGGGCGCGGTGTCGGCCATCGATCTGGCGCACACGATGTCGACCGCCTTTGCGGCGCCTTTCTCGACCTCAACGCGATCGACGTGCAGCGTCTGCCCAAAGGGTTGCTCGACGCCAAGATCTGTGCGGACTACCGCATCGTGGTCCTGAGCAAGCGCAGCAACCGCCTAATGGTGGCCACGGCCGACCCTTCGGACCAGCAAGCGGCCGAAAAGATCAAGTTTGCGACCCAGATGGGCGTGGACTGGGTGATCGCCGAATACGACAAGCTCAGCAAACTGGTGGAAAGCCAGTCGACCACGGCCAGCGAGGCCATGGACCAGATCATCGGCGGCGATTTCGAGTTCGATGAGATGGACACCGAGACGACGGTGACCGCTGACACCAATGACAAGGCGTCGGAGGTCGATGACGCGCCGGTCGTCAAGTTTCTGCACAAGATGCTGCTCGATGCGTTCAACATGCGCGCCTCCGATCTGCATTTCGAGCCCTACGAGCACAACTACCGGGTGCGCTTCCGCATTGACGGGGAACTGCGCGAGATTGCCTCGCCGCCGATCGCGATCAAGGACAAGCTGGCTTCGCGGATCAAGGTGATCTCGCGCATGGACATCTCCGAGAAGCGTGTGCCGCAAGACGGGCGCATGAAGCTCAAGGTCGGGCCCGACCGGGTGATCGACTTCCGCGTCAGCACGCTGCCGACGCTGTTTGGCGAAAAGATCGTGATCCGTATCCTGGATCCGAGCAGTGCCAAGCTGGGTATTGACGCACTGGGCTACGAGCCGGAAGAGAAAGAGCGCTTGCTGGAGGCCATCTCGCGCCCCTACGGCATGGTGCTGGTCACCGGCCCCACCGGCTCGGGCAAGACGGTGTCGCTCTACACCTGCCTGAACATGCTGAACAAGCCGGGCATCAACATTTCGACGGCCGAAGACCCGTCCGAAATCAACCTGCCCGGCGTCAACCAGGTCAACGTCAATGAGAAGGCGGGCCTGACGTTCGCGGCAGCGCTCAAGGCATTCCTGCGCCAGGATCCGGATGTGATCATGGTTGGTGAAATCCGCGATCTCGAAACAGCCGACATTTCCATCAAGGCGGCCCAGACCGGTCACCTGGTGCTTTCGACGCTGCACACCAACGACGCCCCCACCACGCTGACGCGCATGATGAACATGGGTATTCCCACGTTCAACATCGCCTCCAGTGTGATCCTGATCACTGCTCAGCGCCTGGCACGGCGGCTGTGCGCAAACTGCAAAGAGCCGCTGGATGTGCCGCGCAAGGCGCTGCTGGAAGCGGGCTTCAAGGCCGAAGAGCTGGACGGCACCTGGACGCCCTACCGCCCTGTGGGTTGCTCGGCCTGCAACAACGGCTACAAGGGACGCGTCGGCATCTACCAGGTCATGCCGATCTCCGAAGAAATCCAGCGGATCATTCTGCGCGGCGGCAGCGCGCTGGACATCGCCAAACAAGCCAGCGCCGAGGGCGTGCGCACGCTGCGCGAATCGGGTCTGCTCAAGGTGAAGCTGGGCCTGACTTCGTTGGACGAGGTGCTCAGCGTCACCAACGAATGAGCGCCACCTGAGCGAAAGAACCCGAGGAATCCATGGCCACCGCAGCATCCAAAAGCACCAAGGACTTTGTCTTCGAATGGGAAGGCAAGGACCGCAATGGCAAGACGGTGCGTGGCGAGACGCGCGCCGGTGGTGAAAACCAGGTGCTCGCGGCCCTGCGCCGTCAAGGCATCGTGCCCGGCAAGGTCAAGAAACGCCGCACCACGTCGGGCAAGCGCATCAAGCCCAAGGACATCGCCATCTTCACGCGCCAGCTCGCCACCATGATGAAAGCTGGCGTACCGCTGCTGCAAGCCTTTGACATCGTGGGCCGGGGCAACCCCAACCCCAGCGTGACCAAGCTGCTCAACGACATCCGCAGCGATGTCGAGACCGGTACCTCGCTGAGCGCGGCCTTCCGCAAGCACCCGCTGTACTTTGACAGTCTGTACTGCAACCTGGTGGAAGCCGGTGAAGCGGCCGGTATTCTGGAAGAGCTGCTGGACCGGCTGGCGGTCTACATGGAGAAAACCGAGGCCATCAAGTCCAAGATCAAGTCGGCCCTGATGTATCCGATCTCGGTGATCATCGTGGCCTTCGTGGTGGTGGCGGTGATCATGATCTTTGTGATCCCTTCGTTCAAGGAGGTGTTCACCTCTTTCGGTGCCGATCTGCCCGCACCCACCCTGTTTGTGATCGCGATGAGCGAGTTCTTCGTCGATTACTGGTACCTGATCTTCGGTGGCCTGGGCGGTGGTATCTACTTTTTCCTGCAGGCCTGGAAACGCAACGAGAAAGTCCAGCAGTTCATGGACCGCGCCCTGCTGAAGATGCCCATCTTCGGCACGCTGGTCGAAAAGTCGGTCATCGCCCGCTGGACCCGCACACTCTCCACCATGTTTGCTGCCGGCGTGCCGCTGGTGGAGGCACTCGACTCGGTGGGTGGTGCCTCGGGCAATTCGGTCTATGGCAAGGCCACCGAGCGCATCCAGCAAGAGGTCTCGACCGGCACCAGCCTGACCAATGCGATGACCAACGCCGGCATCTTTCCTTCCATGGTGCTGCAGATGTGCGCGATCGGGGAAGAGTCGGGCTCGATCGACCACATGCTGGGCAAGGCCGCCGACTTCTACGAAGCCGAGGTTGATGACATGGTGGCGGGCCTGTCCAGCCTGATGGAGCCCATCATCATCGTGATACTGGGCACCTTGATCGGTGGCATCGTGGTGTCCATGTACCTGCCGATCTTCAAGCTGGGCCAGGTCGTTTGATGGCGGCGCTGGACGCCGCGCTGCTGGGCCTGCTCGGGCTGTTGGTTGGCAGTTTCCTCAATGTGGTGATCCACCGGCTGCCGCGCATGATGGAGTTGCGCTGGGCTGCCGAGTGCGCACAGCTGCAGGCCGATGCAGGTGCAGCCCCCACCCCCCAGCCGGCCGCGTTCAACCTGATGGTGCCGCGTTCGCGCTGCCCGCACTGCGGCCACCAGATCCGCTGGTTCGAGAACATGCCGGTGGTCAGCTATCTCGCGCTGCGGGGGCGCTGCGGCGCATGCCGTGCGCCCATCAGCGCCCGCTACCCGCTGGTCGAGCTGGCGACGGCAGCACTCTTTGCCTGGTGCGGCTGGCGCTGGGGGCTGACCCCCACCGGCCTGGTCTGGAGCGGCTTTGCCGCTGCCGTGCTCGCGCTGGCGGCCATTGACTGGGACACCACGCTGCTGCCCGACGACATCACGCTGCCCTTGGTCTGGGCGGGCCTGATCGCCGCCGGTCTGGGCCTGAGCGGCACCCCGCTGACACACGCCTTGTGGGGTGCCGTGGGCGGGTACCTCTCGCTCTGGCTGGTGTACTGGGGCTTCAAGCTCGCCACTGGCAAGGAGGGTATGGGCTATGGCGACTTCAAGCTCTTCGCGGCCCTAGGCGCCTGGTTCGGCTGGCCTGCCCTGATCCCCATGATCCTCATGGCCTCGGTCATCGGCGCGGTCGTCGGCATTGCCCTCAAGGTGTTCAGCCAGCTGCGCGAGGGGGGCTACGTGCCGTTCGGGCCGTTTCTGGCCCTGGCGGGGCTGACCGCCATGTTTTTCGGTCCGGCGTCGATCCTGGCCGTCATCGGCCTCTGAGCAGATGCCTGTGTTGACCGTGCGACTGGGCCTCACGGGCGGCATCGGCAGCGGTAAAAGCACGGTGGCCCGGCTGCTGCAGGACCGGGGCGCCACCGTGATCGACGCGGACGCCATCGCCCGGGCCTGCACACAGGCCGGGGGCGCTGCCATGCCCGCGGTGCGCCGTGTGTTCGGCGCCGACTTCATCAGCCCCGAGGGCGCACTCGACCGCGACCGCATGCGTGCACACGTGTTCGCCCATCCTGAGGCCCGTGCTCAACTCGAAGCCATCGTCCACCCGCTTGTGGCACAGGCCATCGCACAGCAGGCGACCGCATCGACCGCCCCCTGCACGGTGTTTGACGTGCCACTGCTGGTGGAGTCGCCACGCTGGCGGCCTCAACTGGACCGCGTACTGGTAGTGGACTGCAGCCGCGAAACCCAGGTGCACCGGGTCATGGCCCGTAACGGCTGGGACCGTCTGACCATCGAAGCCGTGCTGGACAGCCAGAGTCCACGCGTGCGCCGCCTGGCCGCGGCCGACATGGTGTTGTTCAACGATGGTCACGAGATCGATCATCTGCGGCGCGAGGTAAACCGATTGGCTGACCGGTTCGGGCTATGATGACCGTTGCCCTGCCGCCAACGCACCTGCTGCCGCTGTGATCCTGTACGAATACCCCTTCAACGAACGCATTCGCACCTATCTGCGGCTGGAGCAGTTGTTCCGGCGTCTGGCCGAACTGGTTCCACGCAGCCACCCGCTGGATCACCATTTCGCGATCCAGACCATCTTTGAGATCATGGACGTGGCCTCGCGTGCGGACATGAAAACCGATGTGCTCAAGGACATCGACCGCCACCGCCAGCAGCTCAACAGCTACCGTGGCAACCCGGCCATCTCGGAACAGGTGCTTGACGAGGTCATCGGCCAACTGGACGACTGCTTTGCGCAACTCAACGGCGTCCCTGGCAAGACCGGTCAGGCGCTGACCGAGAACGACTGGCTGATGAGCGTGCGCAGCCGCATTGGCATTCCGGGTGGCACCTGCGAATTCGATCTGCCGGCCTACTACGCCTGGCAGCACCACAGCGCCGAGCACCGCCAGGCCGATCTGCAGGCCTGGGCCCAGTCGCTGGCACCGCTGGCGGGTTCCATCGTGCTGCTGATGAAGATGCTGCGCGACTCGGGCATGCCGCAGAAAGTGGTGGCACCCGCAGGCCAGTTTCAGCAGAACCTGCCGCAGGGGCGTACCTTCCAGTTGCTGCGCCTGCGCATGGACCCGTCCACCGGCCTGGTGCCCGAAATCAGTGGCAACCGGCTGATGATGTCGGTGCGCATGATGCGCCAGGGCGAGGACCACCGGCTGCACGCCGCCGCAGAAGATGCGGCCTTCGAACTGACGCTCTGCGCCTGAGGTCCGCCATGCACGACAGCCAGCCCCCCGTGAAAACGGTGCGTTGTCCCGCCTGTGCAGGCCCCAGCGTCTACGCCCCCAGCAACCCGTACCGCCCGTTCTGCTGCGAACGCTGCAAAGGCCTGGATCTGGGCGCCTGGGCGAGCGAGCACTTCCGCCTGCCCGAACGGGAACCCAACAGCAACCCGGATTTCGAACAGGGTTGAGCGCGTCGAGCGTGTTCAGGCGGCAGCTTCTTCGGCGAGCCACGCCAGCACGGGAACGGTTCCCGGCAACACCGGCTCGCATTGCACCGGCAGGCGTTGCCACGAGCACCGCTGCCCTTCCCGCATGTGCAGGTCGCCCACCCAGTCGAACACCTTGCAGAAGTGCAAACGCACCAGCGCATGCGGATAGTCCACCAGTTTCTCGCGCCACAGGTGCGCCGCGCCAATGGTGATGCCAATCTCTTCCTGCAGTTCGCGGCGCAAGGCCTGTTCCACGGTTTCACCGGCTTCCAGCTTGCCGCCGGGAAACTCCCAGTAGCCGGCGTACACCTTGCCTTCGGGCCGCGAGGTGAGCAGAAAGCGGCCATCGCGGGCGATCAGCACGCCCACCGCCACATCCGTCACGGGCCGTTCGCCGGTGACGCCCCCACCCCCGTCCACCACGAGCACGGGATCGCGCATGTTCAACGGCCCGCCGCGTGCGAACCGGCAAAGTCACGGGCGAACTGGTAGGCGACACGGCCACTGCGCGAGCCACGCTCCAGCGCCCAGACCAGCGCCTGCGGGCGGGCGGCTTCGATGGCGGCCTCGGCCACACCGAACGACGCCAGCCACTGGGCGACGATGGCGAGGTACTCGTCCTGGCTGAAGGGATAGAAACTGACCCACAGACCAAAGCGCTCAGACAGCGAAATCTTCTCTTCGACGGCCTCGCCCGGGTGCACCTCACCGTCCGCCGTGTGGGTGTAGCTGAGGTTCTCCTTCATGTACTCCGGCAACAGGTGGCGGCGGTTGCTGGTGGCGTAGATCAGGACGTTCTGGCCAGCCGCGGACACCGATCCATCGAGGATGGACTTGAGCGCCTTGTAGCCGGCCTCGCCGTCTTCGAAACTCAGGTCATCGCAGAAGACAATGAAGCGCTCCGGGCGGTCCGCCACCACATCCACGATGTCGGGCAGATCCACCAGATCGGCCTTGTCCACCTCGATCAGGCGCAGCCCCTGGGGGGCGTATTCGCTGAGGCAGGCCTTGACCAGCGAGCTCTTGCCGGTGCCACGCGCGCCGGTCAGCAGCACGTTGTTGGCCGGTTGGCCCTGCACGAATTGCAGGGTGTTGCGCCGGATCTTGTCCTTCTGGCCATCGATTTCCTGCAGATCGGCCAGTCGCATCTGCGCCACCTGGCGCACCGGCTCCAGCACCCCATGGCCGCTGCTGCGCTTGCGGTAGCGGAAGGCGATGGAGGCATGCCAGTCGGGCGCGCCCAAGGCCTGGGGCAGCACCGATTCGATGCGCGCGATCAACTGCTCGGCGCGCTCGATCAGACGTTCAAACTTCTCATTCATCGCAAGGCTCCAGGCGAGCAGGCGCCCCGTCCAGAGACATCGCGGAACCGGCTTTGCGGGACCGCGGATGTCGCCCTCTCGAGGGGTTCGCGCGCAGCGCGGCAGGGGTGGTCAGGAACGGTAATCGGCGTTGATGGTGACGTAATCGTGGCTGAAATCGCAGGTCCACACCGTCTCGGTGACGTTGCCGCGGCCCAGGCCGATGCGCACCAGGATCTCCGACGCCTTCATCACACGCTGGCCATCCTCTTCACGGTAGTCGGGATTGCGACCGCCCTGCCTGACCACGTGCACATCGCCCAGGTGCAACTCGATCTTCGAAGCGTCCAGATCGCTGATGCCGGCATACCCCACCGCCGCCAAAATGCGACCAAGGTTCGGGTCGCTGGCGAAGAACGCGGTCTTGACCAAGGGCGAATGCGCCACGGCGTAGGCGGCCTTGAGACACTCTTCGCTGCTCGCGCCCCCTTCGACGCGCACCGTGATGAACTTGGTCGCACCCTCGCCATCGCGCACGATGGCATGGGCCAGAAATTGCGCCACGTCGGTCATGGCAGCTAACAGGGCCTGGCCATCGGCACTGCCCAGATCGGTGACCGTTGCATTGGCGGCCTGGCCAGTGGCCACAACCACAAACGAGTCGTTGGTGGAGGTATCGCCGTCCACCGTCACGCGGTTGAACGAGGTGTCGGCCAGTTGCTTGGCCAGGTGGTTCATCAGCGCGGGCGCCACAGCCGCATCGGTGGCCACGTAGCCCAGCATGGTCGCCATATTGGGACGGATCATGCCGGCCCCTTTCGCGATGCCGGTGATGGTCACGGTCTTGCCACCCACCACCGCCTGCCGGCTGATGGCCTTGGGCAAGGTGTCGGTCGTCATGATGCCTTCGGCAGCCTTGAGCCACTGCGCACCGCTGGCACCTGTGGCGCTGCCGGCATCGGCCAGCGCGGCGGGCAAGCCGGCCAGCAGACGGTCCAGCGGCAGCGGCTCCATGATGACGCCGGTGGAGAACGGCAGCACCTGCTCATGCTGCACGCCCAGGGCCAGGGCCAGGGCGCTGGCGGTCTGGCGCGCGTTTTGCAGACCTGGCTCACCTGTGCCCGCATTGGCGTTGCCGGTGTTGATCACCATGGCGCGAATGCCCTGCCCCGCCGCCAGGTGATCACGGCACACCTGAACCGGCGCGGCGGCGTAGCGGTTCTGGGTGAAGACTGCGCCCACGGCACTGTCAGGATCCAGCAGAAAAACCGTCAGGTCCCTGCGGTTGGCTTTGCGGATGCCCGCCTCGGCCACGCCAATGCGCACACCCGCCACGGGCAACAGATCCTGGACTTGAGGAGCGGTGTAGTTCACGGCCATGGCATCAGACTCCGATCGCAAAAAACGCAATGAATGAGGGGCTTCCATCCAGGACGCCGCGGAACCGGCTTCGCCGGGCCGCAAGCGTTGTCCGCCACAGGGGAAGCGGCGACAGCCGCGCAGGGAGGGTTACGCGAGCGCGCCGTGACAATGTTTGTACTTCTTGCCGCTGCCGCAGGGGCACGGATCGTTGCGACCCACGCGCGGCACCTCGGCGGTCACGGTGCGGGCATCCACGGTCGACTCCACTTCACCGGTTTCGGTGGGAGCGGTGTAGGTCACATTGGCAATCTGCTCGGCCCGCGCTTCGATCTGTTGTGCCGCTTCGCTCACCTGCTCGGGCGACTGCACGCGCACGTTCATGAGGATGCGCGTCACGTCGCTCTTGACGCTGTCGAGCAACTGCCCGAACAGCTGGAAGGCCTCGCGCTTGTACTCCTGCTTGGGCTGCTTTTGCGCATAGCCGCGCAGGTGAATGCCCTGTCGCAGGTAATCCAGCGCCGACAGGTGATCGCGCCACTGGCTGTCGATGGTCTGCAACAACACCATGCGTTCGAACTGGGTGAAGTTGTCCTCACCCACCAGCGCCAGCTTGGCCTCGAACGCAGCCTTGGCGGCGGTCTGCACGCGCTGCACGATTTCCTCGGCGTCGATGGACTCGGCGTCCGACACCCAACTGCTCACGGGCACATCGAGCGCCCATTCTTCACGCAGCAGCTTCTCCAGCGCGGGCAGCTCCCACTGCTCTTCCACACTGCCCTCGGGCACAAACTGGTGGACCACATCTTCGAAGGTGCCATCGCGCAGCGCATCGATCTGCGCACGCAGGCTTTGCGCATCAAGGATGTCGTTGCGCTGCTGGTAGATCACCTTGCGCTGGTCGTTCGACACGTCGTCGTATTCGAGCAGCTGCTTGCGGATATCGAAGTTGCGGGCTTCGACCTTGCGCTGCGCGCTCTCGATGCTGCGCGTGACGATACCGGCCTCGATGGCCTCGCCCTCGGGCATCTTCAGGCGGTCCATGATGGCGCGCACCTTGTCGCCAGCGAAGATGCGCATCAGCGAATCGTCCAGGCTCAGGTAGAAACGCGAGGACCCCGGGTCCCCCTGGCGGCCCGAACGGCCGCGCAGCTGGTTGTCGATGCGGCGGCTTTCGTGGCGCTCGGTGGCAATGATGCGCAGCCCGCCCAGCGCCTTGACCTTCTCGTGATCGGCCTGCCACTGCTGGCGCAGCGCCTCGACGCGCGAAGCCTTGGTGGCCTCGTCCAGCGACGCGTCGCCTTCGATGGCCGCGCTCATCTTTTGCAGGTTGCCGCCGAGCACGATGTCGGTGCCGCGGCCGGCCATGTTGGTGGCAATGGTGATCGCACCCGGGCGACCCGCCTGCACGATGATGTCGGCCTCGCGCGCATGCTGCTTGGCATTGAGCACTTCGTGTGGCAGCTTCTCGGCCGTGAGCAGCTGAGCGATGATCTCCGAGTTCTCGATCGACGAGGTGCCCACCAGAACGGGCTGGCCGCGCTCATGGCAGGCGCGGATGTCCTGGATCGCGGCCTCGTACTTTTCCTTCGTCGTCTTGTAGACGCGATCGAGCTGGTCGTCCCGCTTGCTCGGCCGGTTGGGCGGCACCACAACGGTCTCCAGGCCGTAGATTTCCTGAAACTCGTAAGCCTCGGTGTCGGCCGTGCCGGTCATGCCGGACAGCTTGGCATAAAGCCGGAAATAGTTCTGGAACGTGATCGACGCCAGCGTCTGGTTTTCCGGTTGAATCGCCACACCCTCCTTGGCCTCCACCGCCTGGTGCAGGCCATCGCTCCAGCGGCGGCCAGCCATCAGACGACCAGTGAACTCGTCGACGATCACGATCTCGCCATTCTGGTTCACGTAATGCTGGTCACGGTGGTAGAGGTGGTGTGCCTTCAGCGACGTGATCAGATGGTGCATCAGCGCGATGTTGGCCGGGTCGTACAGTGAGGCGCCCTCGGGCAGCAAACCGGCCTGTGCCAGCAGGCGTTCGGCGTTCTCGTGACCCTGTTCGGTCATGTGCACCTGGTGAGACTTCTCGTCCACCGTGAAGTCGCCCGCCTTGATGACTCCTTCGCCCGTGCGTGGGTCAGCCTCGCCCTCCTGGCGCACCAGGTGCGGAATCAGTTGCTTGATGGCCATGTAGACCGGCGTCTGGTCTTCGGCCTGCCCGCTGATGATCAGCGGCGTACGGGCCTCATCGATCAGGATCGAGTCCACCTCGTCGACGATGGCGTAGTTCAGGCCCCGCTGAACGCGGTCACCCGCCTCGTGAACCATGTTGTCGCGCAGGTAGTCGAAACCGTATTCGTTGTTGGTGCCGTAGGTGATGTCGGCACGGTAGGCAGCCTGTTTGTCCTCGCGCGGTGCCTGCGGCAGGTTGATGCCCACCGACAAGCCCAGGAAGTTGTACAGCCGCCCCATCCACTGCGCATCGCGCGTGGCCAGGTAGTCGTTCACCGTGACCACGTGCACGCCCTTGCCCGACAGCGCGTTCAGGTACACCGGCAGCGTGGCGGTCAGCGTCTTGCCTTCACCGGTGCGCATCTCGGCAATCTTGCCGGAGTGCAGGGCGATACCCCCGAGCATCTGCACGTCGAAGTGACGCATCTTCATGACCCGCTTGCTGGCCTCGCGCACTACGGCGAATGCTTCGGGCAGGATGGCATCCAGCGTCTCGCCCGCGGCCACACGTTGTTTGAAGCGCTCCGTCTGGGCCTTCAGCTCATCGTCGCTGAGCTTCTCGAACTGGGTTTCCAGACCGTTGATGCGGTCCACCGTCTTGCGGTAGGTCTTGATCAGGCGGTCGTTGCGACTGCCGAAGATTTTGGTCAGGAAGTTTGTGGCCATACGTGCGGGCCCGCCACCGGCCGCAACACGCAGCGCCAGGCAGGCAATAGGGAATCGGGTCGCCCCACCGACCAGCGCAGCGCATCAGCGGGAGATTCCCGCCATGTGCCCTCTCTCGCTTGTCTTTCAAGAGCAAAGCGGCAATTTTACCCGCCCCCCGCGCCCGCCTCTGGCTCAGGGCTTGCGCAGCTTCTGTGTCAAAGCCTCCGCGGCCGCCAGGTTGTCGCCAGCGGCCAGAAAACGCTTGGGATCTTGCACCACACCCGAGACCCACACCTCGAAATGCAGATGCGGCCCGGTGGAACGACCGGTGGACCCCACCTCGGCGATCTTCTGCCCACGCTTGACGATATCGCCCTTGCCCACCATCACACGCGAAGCATGGGCATAGCGGGTGATGAGTTCGTTGCCGTGGTCGATTTCCACCATGTTGCCGTAAGCGGGGTGGTATTCCTGCACCACCACCACGCCGCCAGCCGCAGCGTAGATAGGCGTCCCAACATCGCCAGGAAAATCCAGTCCGGTGTGCAGCGCCGAACGCCCCGTGATCGGATCGATGCGAAAGCCAAACGGAGACCCGACCTGCACACCCTTGACCGGCGCCTCTGTGGGCACCATGGTGCGTTGCAAGGTCTGGTCGAACAAACGCGACTCCACCGCCGTCAGCCAGTCCACCCGGCTGATGCCAATCGCATCGAGCTGGGCCATCGCCTGCGACAGCTCCTCCGCACTCAGGCTGCGACTGCCCACCAGTGCACCACCGGAGCCGGGTGGTTTCCTGAACTCGTCGGGATTGAGGCCCGCCATGCCCGCCACACGCTCCCCCAGCGATTCAATCTGCAACATGCGCGCCTGCATTTCGCCCAGCTTGCGCGCCATCGCGTCAAGGTTCTCGCGCATGTACAGGTTCTGGGCATTGACATCGCCCTGCGTCACCACCCGGGCCACCGACTCGAAACCGGGCCACCCCTGGCGCACCCCCTGCAGAAACACCCAGTGGTAGGTGGCCACTGCTCCCAACATGAGCACCAGCGATCCGAGCACCGCCGCGCCCAGCATGCGCCAGCCATTGAGGTGAATGGCCTGGCTTCGGGCCAGCCAGGCGTCCGTGATAATGATGTGCACCGATCAATCCTTCCTGTGCGTCGCAGCCGCGCCGGCTGCCCTCATGGCATGCACCACGCCACACGCCCCCAACACGTTTTCAGCCTGGAACAGGCCGCTCAAGCCGCACCCAGTCTGGCGGCACTGCAAGCGCGCGTGCGCCAGTCCGAGCAGTGCATGGCGTGCGTGAAGCACCTGATTCCAGCGCCCATGCGGGCTCATGTGAAAGCAGGGCCCATCGACGAAAACGGCTGGTGCCTGCTGGTGAGCAGTGCTGCAGCATCCAGCAAACTGCGACAACTGCAACCTGCCTTGCTGCAGGCTCTGGCCCACAACGGGCTGCAGGTTAGCGCGATCCGGATCAAAGTCCAAACCGCTTCTCGATAAACGGCCGCCGCACGAGATGCCTGGCGCCCGGACAACCCCGGCTGAACAATGGGGAGATGGTGCCGCTTGTCTGACTCGAACAGACGACCTATCGCTTACAAGGCGAGTGCTCTACCAACTGAGCTAAAGCGGCGCTAGCAGATCAGATTTTACTTGACGCGCTTGAGTTGCGGACGGCTACCCGCGGTGGGCGGCTGGGGGGCCGGTGGGGGCTCGTCACAGCCCTCTGCAGGCAGCAATCCCGGCACAACACCTTCATCGGCGGGCCGCGCGGGCGCCGGGGGCGGGAAAGCCATACCCTGGCCGTTCTCGCGAGCGTACAGCGCCACCACATGGGTCACCGGTACGATGATCTCGCGCGATACACCGCCAAAACGCGCCTTGAACTCGATGTAATCGTTCCCCAGGCGCAAACCGCTGGTGGCATCGTGGCTCACGTTGAGCACGATCTCACCGTTGCGGACGTGCTCCATGGGCACTCGTACGGACGCATCCACCTGCACCGCCATATACGGCGCAAAGCCATTGTCGGTGCACCATTCGTGAATCGCCCGAATCAGGTAGGGGCGGGTGGAGGGGGTCTGCGGATCGAATGCATTCATGGAGGAGACGCCTGGAGGCACACCCTCCCGGCCCTCAACGGGCCGGGACGGCACTCACTTGCGCATAACCTTTTCAGAAGGGGTCAGCGCCTCGATGTAGGCAGGGCGCGAGAAGATGCGCTCGGCGTACTTCAACAGTGGTGCGGCATTTTTGCTCAGCTCGATACCGTAGAAATCCAGACGCCACAACAGCGGCGCAATCGCCACATCCAGCATCGAGAAGTTGTCACCCAGCATGAACTTGTTCTTCAAGAACACGGGGGCGAGTTGTGTCAGGCGATCACGGATGTGTGAACGAGCCTTCTCCAGCGCCTTCTCGTTGCCCTTGCTGCTACGGGACTCGAGCACCGACACATGGGTGAACAGCTCCTTCTCGAAGTTCAGCAGGAACAGCCGTACTCGCGCGCGGTCGACCGGGTCACCAGGCATCAGCTGCGGGTGCGGGAAGCGCTCATCAATGTACTCGTTGATGATGTTCGACTCGTACAGGATCAAGTCCCGCTCCACCAGGATCGGCACCTGACCGTACGGGTTCATGACGCTGATGTCCTCGGGCTTGTTGTAAAGATCCACATCACGGATCTCGAAGTCCATGCCTTTTTCGAACAGCACGAAACGGCAGCGGTGGGAATAGGGGCAGGTGGTACCCGAGTACAAGACCATCATGAATGGAGTCTCCTAAGACAAAAACAGTGGTTTGCTCCGCCACCAGAGGGTAGCTCAGCAAACCACTGTGAGGACTTCACACACCAGCCAGGCAGCGCCCGGCTGGCCAGAAGCACGGATTTACTTGACGTCTTTCCAGAACGCCGCGTTCAGGCGCCAGGCAACCACGGTGAAAGCGGCAAGGAACAGCATCACCCAGACACCGAGGCGCACACGGGAGTTGGCTGCCGGTTCGGCCATCCACTGCAGGTATGCCACGAGGTCGCCGACGTTCTGGTCGTACTCGGTGGCAGACATGGTGCCTGCCTTGACCGGTGCCCAAGATTTGAACACCTTCGTCTCCTGCCCGTGACTGCTGACCGTTTCCATCACCGGCTCGCGCTCACCCTGCAGTTCCCACAGGGGATGGGGCATGCCGATATTCGGGAACAGCAGGTTGTCCCAGCCAGTGGGCTTGTTCGGGTCGCGGTAGTAGCTGCGCAGCAGGGTGTAGACGTAGTCGGCACCTGTTCCGGCTTTGCTGGAGCGCGAGCGTGCAATCAGGGTGAGATCGGGCGGGTTGACACCGAACCACTTCTTCGCGTCCACCGGGCTGATGTTGGCCTTCATGGTGTCACCGACCTTGTCGGTCGTGAACATCAGGTTTTCCGCGATTTGCTTGTCCGTCAGGCCGATATCGCGCAAACGGTTGTAACGCATGAACGATGCGGAATGGCAGCTCAAGCAGTAGTTGACGAACAGCTTGGCACCGTTTTGCAGGGCGGCCATGTCGTTGGTGCGCTGAGGCGCCTTGTCCAGCGGGAAATTGCTGCCCGCCGCCAAAGCCGCACCCGACAGACCCAGGGCCAGCACGAGACCCATCCATAGTTTTTTCATTTTCGAGATGCTCCGATGAGGGTCGAGAGAGGTCTTCAGTGGGGCTTGAAGGTCACGCGGGCAGGCACGGGCTTGAATTCACCCAGGCGGCTCCACCACGGCATCAGCAGGAAGAAGCCGAAGTAGAACAGCGTGCCCACCTGGGACACACGCTCACCCACCGGCGAAGGCGGGAGCACACCCAGGTAGCCCAGGATCAGGAAGTTGATCACGAACACGGTGTAGAGCCACTTGTTCCAGCTCGGACGGTAGCGGATGGACTTCACCGGCGAGTTGTCCAGCCAGGGCAGGAAGAACAGGATCACCACCGCACCACCCATGGCGACCACACCCCAGAACTTGGCGTCGATGGCCAGCATGAGCGCCACCGCCACGACCGTACCGCCGAGCACAGCTGCCTTCATGATCGCGCTCAGACGTGCCTTGACGACGGCCAGCAGGGCCCCCAGCAGCACACAGGCAATCAGCACGAACATCATCTCGCTGGTGATGGCGCGCAGCATCGAGTAGAAAGGCGTGAAATACCAAACCGGCGCGATGTGCAGCGGCGTCACCAGCGGATCGGCCGGGATGAAGTTGTTGTATTCGAGAAAGTAACCGCCGAACTCGGGTGCGAAGAACACGATCGCCGAGAACGCCATCAGGAACACCGACACGCCCAGGATGTCGTGCACGCTGTAGTAGGGATGGAACGGAATGCCGTCGAGAGGGATACCCTTTTCGTTCTTGGTCGCCTTGATCTCGACGCCGTCGGGGTTGTTCGAACCCACTTCATGCAGCGCGATGATGTGCGCCACGACCAAGCCCAGCAGCACCAGGGGAACAGCGATCACGTGGAAGCTGAAGAAGCGGTTGAGCGTGGCATCACCCACCACGAAATCACCGCGGATCAGCAGCGCGAGATCGGGGCCAACAAACGGGATGGCCGAGAACAGGTTGACGATCACCTGAGCACCCCAATAGGACATCTGGCCCCAGGGCAACAGGTAGCCCATGAAGGCTTCGGCCATGAGCACCAGGAAGATGGCGCAGCCAAAGACCCACACCAGCTCGCGCGGCTTGCGGTAAGAACCGTAGATGAGGCCGCGGAACATGTGGAGGTACACCACCACGAAGAAGGCCGAGGCACCAGTGGAGTGCATATAGCGGATCAGCCAGCCCCAGGGCACATCGCGCATGATGTATTCCACCGAAGCAAACGCCACCGGAACACCCGCCGCATTGAGGTTGGCGTCGGGCTTGTAGTGCATGACGAGGAAAATGCCCGTCACGATCTGAATCACCAGCACGAGCAGCGCGAGCGAGCCGAAGAAATACCAGAAATTGAAGTTCTTGGGCGCGTAGTACTCGGCCAGATGCTCGTTGTAGAGCTTGGATAGCGGGAAGCGGTTGTCGATCCAGTTCAACGCTTTTTGCGAAACCGGCGCATCGGGGGAAATTTCTTTGAATTCAGCCATGGATTGCCTCTGGGGTCGTGTGTCTGACGGCGTTAGCTAGCGCGACGCTCAAGCCTTCTTCTCTTCACCCACCAGCAGCACGTTGTCTGACAGGTAGTGATGAGGTGGCACTTCCAGGTTGTCGGGAGCGGGCTTGTTCTTGAACACGCGACCGGCCAGGTCAAAGGTCGAGCCATGGCAGGCGCACAGGAAACCGCCCTGCCAGTCGTCCGGCAACGAAGGCTGGGGTCCCGGGGTGAGCTTGTCGCCAGGCGAGCAGCCCAGGTGCGTGCAGATGCCGACAGCCACGAGGAATTCGGGCTTGATCGAGCGGTGGCGGTTTTGCGCGTATTCCGGTGTGGGGTACGCCTTGCGCACCGACATCGGATCTGCGAGCTGATCATCCAGCTTCTCCAGGCTGGACAGCTGCTCGGGCGTGCGGCGCATGATCCACACCGGCTTGCCGCGCCATTCCACCACGCGCTTTTCACCAGGCGCGAAGGTCGACACGTCGACCTCTACCGCAGCGCCAGCGGCTTTCGCACGCTCGGAGGGCTGAAATGAGCTCACGAAGGGAACGGCGACAGCGGCTGCCCCCACGCCACCCATGGCGGCGGAGGTGATCAGCCAGGTTCGGCGGCTGTTGTCCACAGTCGCATCGGCGGTTGCTTCACTCATGGGAATCTTTCAAAGACGGTTCGAGACGGGATCACACTGGGGTCAACCCGGTATTGTAATGGAGGGCATGGCGCCATCCGGATTTGCGCGACTGACGACCAAGGCCTTGAGGTTGCATGTGCGATTTTCACGCGCACCGGCACTCCGTCACTTGACTTGCGTCATTCCACGCACCACCGCATCAAACCTAATACTTACGTGTGCGAGAATGTTCGTATCAACCTACCCAGCGGTGACCACCGGTCCCGCCCCACTGCAGGAGTACAGCATGAGCATGGTGAGTGAGTTCAAGGAGTTCGCCCTCAAAGGCAACGTGATGGATCTGGCCGTTGGCGTGATCATCGGCGGCGCGTTCGGCAAGATCGTCGGGTCCCTGGTGGACGACGTGATCATGCCCATCGTCAGCAAGATCTTCGGCGGCCTGGATTTCTCCAATTACTTCATCCCGCTGGCAGGCCAGACCGAAACGGTGCTGGCCGAAGCCAAAAAAACCGGTGCGGTGCTGGCCTATGGCAACTTCCTGACCATCCTGCTGAACTTCGTCATCCTGGCCTTCATCATCTTCCTGATGGTCAAACAGATGAACCGCATGCGCAAGGAAGCCCCGCCGGCACCGCCGGCCGCGACGCCGGAAGACATCGTGCTGCTGCGCGAAATCCGCGACAGCCTGCGCAAGTGATGCCCGCGGGCCGCTGACGGCACGCCTCGATCGCAAAGGCCGCTGCCCGGCGTACGGGCAGCGGCCTTTGTTTTTTCAGGTCAGTGCCGCATCCATGGCCGCAAGCAAGCTGGCATGGCTGGCCCGTCCGCTACCGGCGAGGTCGAATGCGGTGCCGTGATCAGGACTGGTACGCACAAAGGGCAAGCCGAGCGTGGTATTCACACCATGCTCAAGGCCGAGCAGTTTCACCGGGATCAGGCCCTGATCGTGGTACATGGCCAGAACCACATCGAATGCCCCCTGGCGCGCCCGCATGAAGACGGTATCCGGTGCATGCGGGCCACTGACCTCCAGACCCTCTGCCTGGGCTTGCACAACAGCGGGCGCGATGGTGTCGATTTCCTCACGCCCGAACAGGCCGCCTTCGCCCGCATGGGGGTTCAGGCCCGCCACGGCAATGCGCGCCTGCGGCAGGCCGATGCGACGGAAGTGCGCCGCCGTGATGCGCAGGGTGGTCAGGATCTGCTCTTGGGTGACCGCCGCCAGCGCATCGCGCAGCGCGACATGGATGCTCACCAGCACAGTGCGCAGGCCCGGGCAGCTGAGCATCATGCGAACCGGCAGACGCGCCACTGGCACCCCCAGGTGCTCAGCCGCCAGTGCCTGCAGGAACTCGGTATGGCCGGGATGCGTTATCCCGGCAGCAGCCAGCGCCTCCTTGTGGATGGGCGCTGTCACCACCGCGGCCACCTCGCCGCGCAAGGCCGCCTGCGCGGCCCAGCGGATGCAGTCGGCTGCCGCCTGGCCTGCCACAGCCGAAATGCGACCGAATGCTGGAGGCTCCAATGGCGCGCAGGCTTGCACCACCGCCAGACCGCCCGGCGGCCGTGCCGGCAGCTCGGCGGACGATGACACCGGGAACAAACGCAGGTCGGCACCCAGGCCCGTCAGACCCAGGGCCCGCTGCAGAGTGGCAACATCACCCGCCACCACCACGCGCGACAGCAGCTGCGGCCGCGCATGCAGGGCCTGGACCACGATCTCTGGCCCGATACCGGCCGGATCGCCCATGGTGATGACCAGCGGACGGGGTGACATGGCTCAGGCCGGGTTGGGGATGTCGATGAAGGTGTGCGCCAGGCCGAAGCGCTGCGCCACCGCCGCTGCCACCGCTGGCGCACCGTAACGTTCGGACGCATGGTGACCGCAAGCGACGTAGGCCACCCCGCATTCGCGGGCGTAGTGGGCCTGGGGTTCGGAAATTTCACCGGTGACGAACACGTCGGCGCCCGCCGCAATGGCCGACTCGAAGTAGGACTGCGCACCGCCGGTGCACAGCGCCACGCGCCGCACGGACTGGGAAGCCCCCCCCACCAGTGTCACCGGGCGCCCGAGTGCCTGCTGAACATGGGCCGCCCAGTCAGCAACAGTGGTGGGCACACACTCGCCCATGAAGCCCAGCGACTGCTCGCCAAAGCGTCCGCGCGCGTCACCGTACAGGGTCACGCCCAGGTGCCGGGCGAGCTGCGCGTTGTTGCCCAGTTCGGGATGGGCATCCAGCGGCAGGTGGTAGGCGAACAGGTTGATGTCGTGCGCCAGGAGGCGCGCCAGACGCTGCTTCATCCAGCCGGTGATGCGACCATCCTGCCCGCGCCAGAACAGACCATGGTGGACAAAAATCGCATCGGCTTCTGCGGCGATCGCCGCCTCGATCAGGGCGAGGCTGGCTGTGACACCCGAGACCAGTTTGCGCACCACAGGCTTGCCCTCCACCTGCAGGCCATTGGGCCCATAGTCGCGGAAGTTGGCCGGTTGCAGCAGAGCATCAAAAGCGGTCAGCAGATCGGCACGCGATGCCGACGCGAAAGAGGCATTCATGGACGGGACAGGAATCAGACCGGCAACAGGCCCCGCGCCGCGCGAGGGGCCCAGCCGGTGGTGGATTCTGACAGCCCCGGGACCCGGTCCTTGCCTGTGACCTGCTCCCCACCTGCCGCAGCATCAGGCCCGCTGATCGCGGGCCGATTCGTTCATCTTGCGGGTGAAGAATCGATAGAACCACACGGCCATCACCAGAATGAAGGCCAGCACCGCGATACTGAAGAGGCCGTAATCGGTTGAAAAAAGATCCACGAGGGCTTTCATGTCTTGTACTCCATTCCCACTAAAACGCCCTCCATTGCACCCTTGTGGCGCTCTTGGCGCCTTGATGTGCATCAAGCCAGGTTGAACACCCCGGACACCGCACCCATTTACGGGACAATGCGCCCACTTGGGCCTCCACCCATACCGCTTCACGCCTCGTGCGCCGCTTACATGAAACGACTCTGGCTCGTCTTTGCCCAAACCGTCACCGTTGCGGTGGCCATCCTGTTCGTGGTGGCCACACTCAAACCCGCCTGGCTGGACCGCCGCTCGGTCTTGCCCATGATCGTCCCGGTGCTGGAGGCGCCGGCGCGCTCTGGCAGCCCGGACACGAACGCCGCTGGGCATCTGAGCTTCCGGGCGGCAGCCCAGCGGGCATCGCCTGCCGTGGTCAGCATCAACACCAGCAAGGCACCGGACAGTGCCGCGCCCAACAACGACCCCTGGTTCCGCTTTTTCTTTGGTGACCAAGGGCGTGCGCAACCACAGTCCGGCCTTGGCTCCGGGGTCATCGTCAGCCCGGCGGGCTACATCCTGACCAACAACCACGTCATCGAAGAAGCCGACCAGATTGAGGTGCTGCTGACCGACGGCCGCCGCAGCGCCGCCCAGGTCATCGGCACCGACCCCGAAACCGACCTGGCCATCCTCAAGATTGATTTGCCGGACCTGCCGGTCATCACGCTC